>Ga0209279_10000024_pt1 | contig 121976 bp, 119 predicted proteins | sample CoawatmetaG00DNA_3_FD_187508 | JGI IMG/M metagenome (GOLD analysis project Ga0209279, IMG submission 187508) | Marine microbial communities from the West Antarctic Peninsula - Coastal water metaG006-DNA (SPAdes) (version 2) | ecosystem: Environmental > Aquatic > Marine > Coastal ...
ATAGAATAATAAAAAGAAATCTTACCTGACAAAGCACAAATAGAGATTACTTCTTTTTTCTCTTCTTTCGCTTCTTCTTCATTTTAGCAAACATCACCTTATATGTATCTACATTTATCTTCGCTTTGTTCGCTGCTATGATTTTTATAAAGTCGAAATCTAATTTAGAATTTTGAGCTTCTAACTTATCGTCACGAAATGCACGCACCAATACATCTTCTATTAAAAAATCCTCATTGATAATTGCGGGTTGATATGCTGTCTTTAAAGAAAGTTTAAAAACATTCGCTGCGGTGTTATACCAAAAGGCTTTCCAACCACTTCGGAGACCTCTTATATTTTCAAATACAGTTTTACCTGTTTGACGGTGAATTAATTTAATTAAAACACGCCCCTCTGTGGTCGTCATTTTCTTAATTTGAGCGGTAAATTTACCTTCTACATAATTTTGGATCTGCTTCTTATACCTTCTTCTTTTAAATTTAGAATCGATTCTATCTAAACGTGCATTTAAACTATCCAATCTTTCTGATGCTAATTTTGCAAGTGGATAGACCTTGCATACTTTCTTACGAAACCACAAATAATACCGAATGTCCTCTTTCGAGCTAAATTTAGGCTTTGGTAATAAAGCAATTTCATTTAAGTATATTACTATGGAGTCTCCTGGCTTTACAAAAATATACTCATCGGTATTTCTTGGTAACGAATCTACATCTCTATTTTGCGTGAACGCAAACATTGAAATTGACAATATATATATGTATAGTATTTTTTTCAAAAGTTTAATAGAAAAGTGATTTTCAGTTTGTAACAGTGTGATTGTAAAATAATGATGCCGCTTCTTTTAACTTATTTTATTTATAAAGTCTTGTTCAGAAATAATTTCAACTCCTAAATCCTGCGCTTTCGCTAGTTTTGAAGGCCCCATGTTTTCGCCAGCAATTATAAAATTTGTTTTTTTTGAGATGGATGTACTTACTTTGCCCCCATTATCTTCTATGGCTTTTTTGAGCTCGTTTCTAGACATCTGATAAAAGACACCAGAAACAACAAAAACTTCCCCTTTTAATAGTTCTGTTTGATTTTCTAAAATTTCTGCGGAAACCTCTAACTGAAGACCATATCTTTTTAGACGATTTATCAATTGGATATTTCCTAAATCTGAAGAAAAATCGATGATACTCTGTGCAATTCGATCTCCAATTTCATCAACATCAATGAGCCCTTCGAATGAAGCTGTCATTAAATGATCTATGGATTTAAAATGTTTTGCCAACTTCTTAGCAACGGTTTCTCCAACAAAGCGGATTCCAAGTGCAAATAAAACTTTTTCAAATGGAATTTCTTTTGACTTCTCGATTCCAGCAATCATATTTTGAGCAGATTTTTCTGCCATTCTTTCTAAAGGAATCACCTGCAACGCCGTTAAATCATATAAATCTGCGTAATTCTGAATCAATCCCTCTTTGCGCAATAGATCTACAGTCTCTCCACCTAAGCCATCGATATCCATTGCTTTTCTGGAAATATAATGTTGAATCCTCCCTGTTATCTGAGGTGCACATCCAAATTCATTTGGACAATAATGCTTTGCATCACCTTCGGTTCTCACTAATATGGTAGCACACTCTGGGCAGGTTCGTGCATATTTTGTTGGCTCTGAATCTATTGCGCGCTTTGTAAAATCTACCGCGGTAATTTTAGGAATAATTTCTCCTCCTTTTTCTACGAAGACCGTATCTTTCTCTCTAATATCTAATTTTTCGATTTGATCTGCATTGTGCAAGGAAGCACGCTTCACCGTAGTTCCTGCCAATTGAACAGGCTCTAAATTCGCTACCGGCGTAATAGCCCCAGTTCTGCCCACTTGATATGTAATCTCATTTAACACCGTAGTAACTTGTGCTGCTTTAAACTTATAGGCAATTGCCCATCTTGGTGCTTTTGCAGTATACCCCAACTCCTCTTGCTGCTGTAGGTCATTTACTTTTATCACAATCCCGTCCGTTTCATAGGGTAAATCGTGTCGCTGTGCATCCCAGTAGTTTACAAAGTCAAATACTTCATCTATAGATTTCACCAATTGTATCGCTTTTGGTACTTTAAAACCAACTTGCCTAGCATTTTCTAGACTCTCGAAATGCGTTTTATATTTTCTCTCTGAAGTTACAACTTGGTACAATAAACAATCCAAAGGTCTTTTTGCAACCTCCGCACTGTCTTGTAATTTTAGACTACCACTTGCAGTATTCCTCGGGTTTCTGTATTCCTCTTCTCCATTTTCCAAACGCTCTTCATTCATTTTCTTAAAAGCAACTATTGGTAAAATAATTTCTCCACGCATTTCAAAATCATGGATAAAACTAGTCTTTATACTCAATGGAATGGAACGAATTGTTTTTATATTGTTCGTTACCTCATCGCCCTGAAACCCATCTCCACGTGTTACCGCTTTTACAAATTGACCGTTTTCATAAGTTAAATTTATAGATGCACCGTCAAATTTCAACTCACAAGTAAATTCTAAGGCAGTACTTCCTAAAACTTTTTCAACTCTTTTTTCCCAATCCAACAAATCTTCTTTAGAATATGAATTGTCTAAAGAGTACATTCTATTCTTGTGAACTACGGTCTTAAAATTCTTAGTTATGGTGCCACCTACTCTTTGAGTTGGTGAATTTGCATCGAAGAGCAACGGGCTTTCTTTTTCTAACTGCTCCAACTTCTTTAACTTGATATCAAAATCAAAATCAGAAATTGTTGCATTGTCTAAAACATAATAATTATAATTATGCGTGTTTAACTCGTCTCTCAGTAATTCAATTGTTTGCGCTGGGCTCATAATGTATTTATAGAAAACCTTTTTTTAAAACTTAAAAAAATGTATTTTATCTTTGCATTCAAAATTGAAATAAAAAAATGAAATACGCTATAAAAATACATAAAATTTCTACAGTTAATGAACTTCCAAATTCTTGGAGTGTAACAGATTTTAAAGCACTTTTAACACGGTTTAATTTTCCCAACGCAGAAGGTAATGATTTAGAAGAGTTACAGGGTTTACTCTGCATGGCAATTGCTGATTATGAGACCAATGAAGCTGCAACAATACTTTTGGACTATAAGCTATCTGAATATTTAAATGAAGGACAAATCGATCAACTTTCTCATGAAATGTTATTGGATCGAATTTCTGAAGAATATCCTAAAATTGAGTTGCATCAAGAACTCTACATGATCAATCAGCTGCTATACAAAGCTTATAACGGAAAGTTTTTAAATACAGAGGCCACCCTTGTAGATTTTGAAATCACGCCTTTATTGAATGCGGAACCAGAAATTACTAAGGAAATTGTACTCAAATGTTTTGCAAAGAATTTAGACAATCACAATATTATTATTCGATTGTTTGGGAGTCAGCTGAGTGGAGAAGAAAGATTTGAAGAAGCAAACGACGTACTTTGGGAGCTTCAAAAAACTGAAAATGGCTATCGGTTTACGACCTCCGATTACTGGATGAGTAAAAAAGAATTTATAAACGAAACATTGGATTGTAAAATTGATTTCTTTGAAGAGGCTTAACTTTATAAACTAAAAACTATTTTAATTTGTCTGCTTGGGTGCAATCACGATATTTATTAGACAATAATACCTTAATAAGCTCTCAACTGCGCTCAATTAGACATCTTATTTTTTATAAAACACTGTTTATTTTCATACAATACCTGAAAGATGATCATTGACCTGCGTGCCAAATGGCATTTGTAATTGGCCCCTTAATAATATTAAAAAAGTGCGTTAAAAATAAAAATCTTTTGGACCATTAAGACTGTTTAATTCCGTCACAAAAAACAGACTCTATTTTTTGTGTTTGCAAAAGTTTCTAAAAAAACGCTCATAGCCTATCATTTTGAGACAAAAACAATACTTTTTCATATATTACAATGCTTATAGTACCTTTAAAAGGATAAAAAAATAGAGCACTAAAAAGATGTTATCTATTTAAATCCCTATCTTTACAATGGGATACTAATACTCATTTTCTCCAAAAATTTTATGCCCATCTATTGAAAAACTATTTCAATGCTATTCATATCAAAAACAACAAATACACGAATAATTAATATCAACTATCGTAAGAATGAGTACACAAATCACAACCATTAGCTTTTTTAAATATGCTTCATTAAGTGATAAAATTTGGGGATTTAAAATGATGCAATTTGCAAATAACGATTTAGCCAAAGCACAAGGGTTAAGTTTTTATCGATTGATGGGCAGTGGAAAAGGCAGAGGCTTTAATCCATTTCCTGATTGGTCTGTTTATTGTTTGCTTCAAGTCTGGGACTCTGAGGAAGCTGCTCATACTTTTTTTAGTACTTCCAAATTAATGAAAAAGTACAGAGATCACACGGAAGAGTTGTTTACACTTTATATGAAAAATATTTCTGCAGGCGGCACTTGGATTGGCAAAAACCCATTTGAGCAAGCAACAGATTTAGATCCTAGCCTGCCTATTGCCGTTATTACTCGCGCAACAATCAAATGGAATTGGCTTGTTCGATTTTGGAAATATGTACCGACCTCCGAAGAGGGATTAGAGGGAAATGAAGGATTAATTTACACCAAAGGTGTGGGCGAAGTTCCTATTATTCAAATGGCAACTTTTAGTTTATGGAAAGATTTTGAATCCGTGAAACAGTTTGCTTATAAGAGCAAACAACACAAAGAAGCCATCAAAAGAACACGCAAATATGATTGGTATTCAGAAGAACTTTTTTCTAGATTTCAGCCTTATAAATCTGAGGGGACTTGGGAAGGAAAAGATCTTTTAGTTTTTTAATGCCTCTTGTTTTGGTGTTGCAATTATGGTCATAACACCGAGAGATAGTTTTTTCTGGTTCCATTTTTTTGGCATAAACTGAAGCATTCCTGTCACGAAATTCCAGAATTCTTTTTCCATGTTTTGCGTCCACTGGATTCCTTTTTGTTCCATCTCACTCATCCAAAAAAGTAAATAAGGATTTAAAGTGCCATGTGTTAATACTTCAGACACCTTCCAACCGCTTTTGTCTAATAACAGATTTATATTATTTGGAGAAAATAGCGAGGTGTGCCGGGGAGTATGCCAACCAGCCCAGTTTTCGTTGTATTTCTTTCTACTTATAGAGTCGAAATTTGGAATTTCTATAATAAGAGTTGTAGACGGTTTAGCAATCGATTTTAAATAAGTAAGGTTTTCCAGCGGTGTGTAATCGTGTTCTAAATAATGCCACATGGTAATTACATCTGGCTGTAAGTTTACAGAAAGGTCTTTAATTTCTGCAACTTGCAAGTCTAACCCTTGAAATTTACTGCTTTGCTCCTTCCATCCTTCATCACTAAAATCGATACCCATCGTTTGACAGTTTAACGCCTGCTTGCAAGCTTTTAAAAAGCTTGGATTGCCGCAACCAATATCCAAAATCAACGATTCTGATGAGATAGCATCGGTTTGTTTTACACGTTTCACGCGTTCTAAATCTAAATTTTTCTGGCTTCTCGCTACCAATTTCTCATACTTACCCCAAGCCTCAGAACCTCGATAAGGCAAATAATGTGAAGTATAATAATTTTTTAGATTGTCTATATCTACTCTTGGATTTAAGAAAACAAACTGGCAATCGGCACATTGGTCAAAGTTAAACAACTCTTTGCTCGAATGCATCTGAGCTTTTGTTTTTATGAAAGAAGCGATAGCACTCGCATTGCAAATAGGACAATTGTAAAGCTGACTCATGATCTGTAAATATTAATTATAATTTTTGAAAAAACAAATGGCTTCGCAATGAGGAAACTATGCACTTTGCAACGCTCCCTTTAAAATGATGTACTGCAGATTTAATTGGGTTTCAATAAAATATTAAAAAACAACGCTGTCATAATTTGTAATTAACTTCTAACGCTGTTTTTTATTTCAATAGCTAAATTAAGGAAAACTTTAAATGATTAGTATATGAAACTAATAAATATAATGTATTATTAAATACATACGTTTCAAACTGAATTAGCCCTGATTGAAATGGCGTCCTTTTCTGAAGCATAAAGAAAAGAGATCGTGAAAAGCAGGAAATAGCTCCAAAAAAGAGGCAAAATAAAACCCGACACAAAAAATGTATCGGGTTTGAAGTCTTTTAAAATATCGCGCTGTTAGTAATAGGTAAATCTCCGCACTTTTGCAATGTGCTTTGCCAAGCGGATTACTTGATGTGAATACCCGTATTCGTTATCGTACCAGACGTAAATTACAATAGTTTCTTCATCAGCAATCGTTGCTTTACTGTCAAAAATGGACGGTGCAGTGATTCCAATAATATCTGAAGAAACCAGCTCATTGTCCATAGAGTACTTAATTTGCTCCACTAAGTCACCTTCTAAAGCATACTTTTTAATCAATGAGTTTACGCGCTCTTTGGTCACTTTTGTATGCAACTGCAAACTTAAAATTGCCAATGAACCATTGGGAACCGGCACTCGTATTGCATTGGAAGTTAGCTTTCCTTCCAGCGCAGGTATGGCTTTTGCTACTGCTGCTCCTGCACCTGTCTCTGTAATCACCATATTTAAGGCAGCGGCTCTTCCTCTTCTATATTTGCTATGCATATTATCAACTAAATTCTGATCGTTTGTATATGCGTGAATTGTCTCTAAGTGTCCTTTTTTAATTCCGTAATTATCCTCTAAAACTTTTAAAATGGGAGTGATAGCGTTGGTGGTGCAAGATGCTGCTGAAAAGATATCCACCTTATCGGGATTGTGCTGTTTGTGGTTTACACCGTGTACAATATTGGCCACTCCTTTTGCTGGTGCTGTTATTAATACTTTAGCCACACCCTCACCTTTTAAATGGCGACTTAATGCCTCTTTATCTCTAAAAGCTCCGGTATTGTCGATAACTAAAGCATCCTTAATTCCGTATTTGGTATAGTTAATATCCTCTGGATTGTTTGCAGAGATCATATGAACTGTGGTTCCATTAATGATCAATGCATTGTTTTCTGCATCTATTTCTACCGTCCCAAGAAAATCACCGTGCACCGAATCAATACTTAAAAGGGAAGCTCTTTTTTCTAAAACCGTATAATTTATTTCTCCACGCGTTACAATTGCTCTCAATCGTAATTGAGAACCTTTGCCCATTTTAACCATTAACTCTCTTGCCAATAGGCGTCCGATTCTCCCGAAGCCATATAAAACAACATCTTTGGGTCGAATGTCTTTTGCTGCGGTAGCATTTTTTAATTTTTGTTGCACAAATGCTACTTTATCGCCACTATTTTTTGAATTTAAATAGCATTCATAAGCTAATTTACCAATGTCTAGTTTTGAAGACGGTAAATCTAACTGCTGAATTGCTTTCGCAATATCTAAAGCATCTTGAATTGAAATTGGCTTGCTAACAAACTCCTTTGCGTATGCAATTAAATTTAAAACTTCGCTTGCTCTTTTATCTACCAATGGATTTCTAAAAAGCACCAGTTCAATCGATTTATCATACCACAAATCATTGACGATATTAATAAATTCTACAGTTGCTCTTCTTGTTTGGGCCTGAGATAAAACTTCTTCGTTGTAATCTACTTTTGTTGACATAGTTCTAATCTGCTAATTAAATTTTCGGCAAAAGTATCTCTTTTTTTTACAATACGAAATCGATTTCGTAAAAAGTTTATAAATAAAAAAATCCTGACTAAAAGTCAGGATTCTAGATAGCATTCTCCCTTTCTTAAAACCGTATTCTTTCTCTTTCTCCCTCTAAATTTAACAGTTCTATAATATTGTTTGCATAGCTAGAAGTAGCGAGTTCGTTTAAACGTACAGCCGCTTCTTGCGCGTTTTCAACTTCTTGACCGTTTATTTTAGTAATTATATAGTTTTGCAAGCCATATTTTCGGTCCCTAACGATTTTTACACCCACTTTAATTCCCCTATTGTTCATTTCATCCACCGATAGATCTTTTAATTCCCACCCCAAAGCAGTCGCTAAAATTGGTGCGACTTTTTTAGTTAATATCACAGTTTTTACGAATATTTTATCCGCTCTTTCTATAGTTACTTTTACGGAATCTCCCGGTCTTTTTGCTGTCAGTTGACCTTTTAATTCCGAAAACTTTGAGATTTTAACTTCATTTATTTTTTTGATAATATCACCTGATTTTAATTCTTCCATCCCTAAAGTATCAGTTTGCGCCATAATACCCACCACCTTCACACCTTCCTCTGGATAATTAGGATCTACAGCTATGCCAAGAATCGCTTCTTGCACAATACCAAATTCCAAAATATCATTAATGATCTTTTTTGCAATGTTGCTGGGTACTGCGAATGAATATCCAATAAAAGAACCTGTTTTTGAAGAAATAGCAGTATTTATTCCGATTAAATCTCCCCGTGCATTCACTAAAGCTCCCCCACTATTTCCAGGATTTACGGCAGCATCTGTTTGAATAAAAGATTCTATATTTCTATTTCCTTCTAAATCTCTTCCTTTGGCGGAAACGATTCCTGCCGTTACCGTAGATGTTAGATTATAAGGGTTTCCAACCGCTAATACCCATTCGCCAATTTTTATAGCATCTGAATTTGCAAACGGAATATAACTCAGTTTTGTATCGGCTTCAATTTTTAATAGCGCAATGTCATTGGCAACATCTCTTCCGATCAATTCGGCCTGATATTTTCTCTTATTATTGAGAGTGATTTCTAATTCAGTAGCACCATCAATCACGTGATTGTTTGTTACAACATAGCCGTCTGCCGAAATAATAACACCACTACCAGTGCCCACTTGTTCATATGTTCTATCCCCATTGCCCAAACCAAAAAACAGGTCTCTTCTCGTTTTCTGTGTCCGAATGGAAGTGTTTTTAACATGCACTACTGCGTGTATTGTCTTTTCTGCTGCTACTGTAAAATCGGTAACCATCTCTGCAGCATTTAGCGTTTTGTCCGTAGGACTAAAAACTGTTTCTAAAACCTGCAAACCGCTATTATTGGAGTTTTCCAAAACTATTGGTGCCTCAAAGAGCAACTTATAACCTCCTAATGTGAGCACACCTCCCAAGATTGAAATTCCAAGAAAAGAAATTATTTTTTTCATTTTAAGAATGTTTATGGAGTAAATGTATAATTTTAACAGCGTCAAAAAACCCGTTTAACTTCTTTTTAACGGACTTTAACCACTTTTTAACACCTTTTATTTGTTGTTGAAATTCTTATATTTGCTTTATGAATTTGAATTTTTATAAATATCACGGATGTGGAAATGATTTTGTGCTGGTAGACAATCGGTCAGAAATCTTCAAAAAAGGAAATATCGCTTTGCTATCAAAGCTTTGTAACCGACATTTTGGTATTGGGGCAGATGGAGTTATTTTAATAGAAAACGATTCAGAGCAGGACTTTAAAATGATTTATTTTAATGCAGATGGAAGTCAAACTTTCTGCGGGAACGGAGCAAGGTGTGCTGTTTCTTTTGCACAATATCTTAAAATAATTAAAAATAAAACTAATTTCATGGCTGTCGATGGGATGCATTTTGCTGAAATAAAAAATGGTATTGTTTCTTTAAAAATGAGCGACGTTAGCAATATCGAAATTAAAGAGAGAGCTACATTCCTAAACACAGGCACACAACACCACGTAGCGCTCGTGGCTGACCTCGGAGAATATGATGTTTTTAAAGAAGGAAAAAAAATTAGAGATACCTACGAGGATCCTGGTAGTAATGTGAATTTTGTCCAACAAATAAACGAAAGTACATTTCGCGTTCGGACATATGAAAAAGGAGTGGAAAATGAAACCTTGGCCTGCGGAACTGGAGTCACCGCAGTCGCAATTGCCATGCACAAAATAAAAAAAACAAACAGTAGCTGCATCTCGTTACCTGTAGAAGGAGGTATTTTAGAGGTCTCTTTTAAAGAAAAAGAGGGAGTATATACATCCGTGTTTTTAACGGGTCCTGCTGCTTTTGTTTACAAAGGAAAAATAGAAGTTTAATGGAAAACCTCAGAGGAAAAAAAATTAGTTTACGAGCATTAGAGCCTGAAGATTTAGAATTTCTATACGCCGCAGAAAATAATGAGGCAAATTGGGAGGTAAGCAATACGCAAGCTCCTTTTTCAAAATACCTTTTAAAACAATATTTAGAAAATGCCCATTTAGATATTTATGACGCCAAGCAATTGCGGCTAGTAATTGAACACAATGTATCCAAACAAACCATCGGCCTAATTGACTTATTTGATTTCAATCCACAGCACAAAAGAGTTGGTGTTGGTGTTTTAATTGCTGCTGAATTTCAACAAAAAGGATTTGCTTCAGATGCTCTTGCTGTGCTGGTGCCCTATGCTTTTACCCATTTGAATGTGCACCAACTGTATGCCAATATTACCTCAGATAATAGCAAAAGTATCGCCTTATTCGAAAAGCATCGTTTTAGAGAAGTAGGAGTCAAAAAAGATTGGATTTTATCCAATGGGAAATTCAAAGATGAACTGTTGTTTCAATTGATAAAATAGTAACTTTACGCTTTAAAATATTTATAATTGAAAAAAAAAACAACCTACCTGTTCGCAACGATATTGCTAGTTACTAGCTTTGTTGTCTATAATTATTATCAAAAAATATTTAGCTCTGTAGTTCCCAAGGAACACGTACTTTTTATTACTGCTACAAATACCTTAGCAGAAGTTTCAAATCGCATAGAAAAAATAACCAATAGTCCTGGAACGTTTCTTTGGGTTGCGGCTAAAAAAAAATTGAGCAACCCAAAGACAGGAAGATATGTCTTAAAACAAGGGATGTCGAATAACGATCTTGTAAATATGTTTCGCAGTGGCAGACAAACTCCTTTCAAATTGTCTTTTAACAACCAAGATACTCTTGAAAAATTAGCAGGTAGAATTGCAGAGCAAATAGCAGCAGACTCCACCGCTTTGCTCTTATCTTTTAAAGAGGAACATTTTTTAAGTAAAAATAACTTTACTACAAAATCGATACTTCAAATTTTTATTCCAAATACCTACGAGTTTTATTGGACCGTTAGTCCAGAAAAATTCAAACAAAAAATGTTCTCCTCCTACCAGAAGTTTTGGAATTCGAGTAGACTTGAAAAAGCAAAAAAAGTAGGCCTTACCGCTGAGGAAGTGACAACCTTGGCTTCCATTGTTCAGAAGGAAACTGCTCAGAATACCGAGCGTCCTATTGTTGCTGGATTGTATTTAAACAGACTTAAAAGAGGCTGGCCGTTGCAAGCAGATCCTACCGTTATCTACTGTATTAAAGAAAAGAAAGGACAAGATTATGTAGTAAAAAGAGTACTAACCGTAGACTTAGAGATTAACTCCCCTTACAATACTTATATTCATAGGGGCTTGCCACCCAGCCTTATTGCAATGCCTGATATTTCTTCCATTGATGGCGTTCTAAATGCACAGGAGCACAATTATTTATACATGTGTGCAAATGTTGACAAATTAGGCTATCATGCCTTTGCAAAATCACTTGTACAACACAATAAAAATGCTGTCAAATACCACAATTGGATGAACAAACTGAAAATTAACAGATAGCACTGAATATTTTTGTGCAATGATGCGGATCACTTCTGACTATTGTAGACGTGTATGCGAAATAAATCCCTGCGAACTCGCTTACTTTAACATTTGACAACCTGTAGCGCAGCATCCTATCTATAAATAAAAACTACATAAAACACTCAACACAAGCAGTTTAATTGCATTTCTGTTTTTATTTTTGCATTTTTTTAAGAAAAATAAACTTATCAATAGAACCGCTATAAATGCTCCTTCTGTTGAAGATATCGTAAGAATATTCTGCATGCTCGCATAAATAGATACGAATACTGAAATTACACCCCATTATTTGTATTTTTATGAAAATTTAACATACTGGTAATCAATTGCTTTAAAATTGTATCGTAATTTTGCAACCGCAAAACAGAAAATAATTTTTTATCAAAAATAAAATACTTTTATTCAGCGTCGTGTTATTATGTATCAATGCAACTTCTATTGATAATAGAAACAGTTCGGAGTCCGGAGTGCATGTTTTCAATAATTTAAATTTTCCCAAATCAATTAGCAATACTATTTTTTATTTGGAAAGAGACTTTGTCGCTTTTAAGGAAGCTTTGGCTTTTAAAGAATCTCAGGGGAAATACGAAATCGTAAATACCTTGGGGTATTTAGGAAAGTATCAGTTTGGGAAAACCACATTAGCCCGCTTTGACATATATGATACACAACATTTTCTAAAAACTCCAATCTTACAGGAAAAAGCGTTTGTTGCCTTGTGCAAAGTAAACAAGTGGATTTTAAGAAAAGATATCTTACGCTCTGAGGGAAAAAAAATAAACGGTATCCTTATTACAGAATCAGGAATCTTAGCAGCTGCGCATTTAAGCGGTGCAGGAAACGTGAAAAAATTCTTACGAAGTAATGGATCTCAGCATTTTTCTGACGCCTACGGTTCAAGCATCGCATCCTATCTGAAAAAATTTGCTAACTATGATTTATCGAATATTGTAGCGGAAAGGTTGGCAAAAGTTTAGTTGCTAAATTCTCTTTAGAATCCTATTCCATTTTTCAAAAGAAAGCGTATTTTTTTTAAAATAAAAATAAGCCCTTGAAAAGAACAACGTTAAGCAAAACTTTTTTAGGGATTTTTTATTCCTTTTGAATAATGAAAATTGCAGGCTTCTTGTGCAGATCTACTGCTTGATGCTTCCAATCTTGTACTGAAAGGGTCTTAATAAACTCTGATGGTAAAGTAATATCTGCCGCAACACAAAGGCTTGTTGTTGGTGACAAAGCTGCTTTTAAATCTGTAAACATTTTTTCATTTCTATAGGGAGTTTCAATAAAAATTTGTGCCTGATTTTTTTCCTTTGAAAGTTTTTCTAGTGCTTTAACGGTCTTCTTTCTTTCGTCTTTATCAATGGGCAAGTACCCATTAAATGCAAAATTCTGCCCATTCATGCCGGAACTCATCATTGCCATTAAAATGGAACTTGGGCCCACCAAGGGAACCACTTGAATATTATTTTCATGTGCTAATTTCACAATACTCGCTCCGGGATCTGCCACTGCTGGCACACCAGCTTCCGACAATAACCCTACGTTAATCCCTTCTTTGCAAACATCTAAATATCTTCTTGTTTCTATTTCTTTTGCATACTTATCCAAAGACATAATTTGCAATGAAGGTTGGGACTTTTTAGGTGAAATTTTTTTGATAAATTTTCTTGCCGTTTTTTCATTTTCGACAATATAATAGTCAATTTGCTCTACGACCTTTTTCACCGATAATGGCATTACCTCTAAAGGTTCCGTATCTCCTAAAGTTGTGGGAATTAAATAGAGTTTACCAATCATTCGTTATATTTTTGAACTAAAGGGATCTTAGAAAGTTAACTTTTTGGTTAAATCGTCTACATACTTTCTAAACTGCTTGTCTGTTTCTGTTAAATTATCAACAGTTTTACAAGCATGCAATACAGTTGCATGATCTCTTTGCCCAATTTGATTGCCAATACTTGCTAAAGATGTTTTGGTCAACCTTTTTGCAAAAAACATGGCCAATTGTCTTGCTTGAACAATGTGACGCTTGCGTGTTTTTGACTGCAAGGTAGCAACATCCATGTCGAAATACTTAGAGACTTCTTTCTGAATGTAATCGATGGAAACTTCTTTCTTAGTGTTTTTAACAAATTTATCTACAATCTGCTTAGCAAGCTCTAAAGAGAACTCTCTCCTGTTAAAAGAAGCTTGAGCAATCATAGAAATGATCACGCCCTCTAATTCTCTAACGTTCGACTTTATATTTTTGGCAATATACCCTACAATGTCTTCTGGCATTTCTACACCATCTCTAAATAATTTATTTTGTAAGATAGAAATTCTAGTTTCATAATCTGGTGCTTGTAATTCTGCAGACAGTCCCCATTTAAAACGAGATAGCAAACGCTGTTCTATGTCTTGCATGTCTACGGGCGCCTTGTCTGAAGTTAAAATTACTTGTTTTCCGTTTTGGTGTAGGTGGTTAAAAATATGGAAAAACACATCCTGTGTTCCCGCTTTACCGGATAAGAATTGAACATCGTCAATAATTAAAACATCAATCATTTGATAAAAATGAATAAAATCATTTCTAGTATTTGACTTTACGGAATCTATAAATTGTTGGGTAAATTTTTCTGAAGAAATATACAGTACTGTTTTGTCTGGATATTTGTCTTTTATGTCTACCCCTATTGCATGCGATAAATGTGTTTTCCCTAAACCGACACCTCCATAAATTAACAATGGATTGAAAGAAGTGCCTCCAGGCTTATTGGCAACTGCCATTCCTGCGGAACGCGCCAATCTATTGGAATCTCCTTCTACAAAGTTTGCGAAATTATAATTAGGATTTAGCTGAGACTCAATTTTAACCTTTTGTAACCCTGGAATCACAAATGGGTTCCTTAACTCTCTTTTCCCAGAGTCTAAAGCAACGGTTACGTTTTGAGGTTTTAGAGGATTTCTGTTTGAACTTGGGATTTTAACAATTTGCGGTCTATTACTGCTGTAATTGTTTTCCATTTTAACATCGTAAATCAATTTGGCATCACTCCCCAATTGTCTTACTAAAGCAACTCTCAACAATTTGATATAATGCTCCTCTAACCATTCATAAAAAAATTTACTCGGTACTTGAATCGTCAGTGACTCCCCAGATAATTTCACGGGTTTTATAGGTTCAAACCAAGTTTTGTATGCTTGTGGTTTAATGTTGTCTTTGATAAAAGTCAAACATTGGTTCCAAACTGATTCAGCAGTTAAAGTCATTTAGTGTTGCAGGTACTTGAGATTATTAATTTGGTTGAAAAACGGGATTTTAATCCGGTTTGTTCGGGGTCTACAAAAATGTGAATAAAATTCAATATAAAAAAATGAATCTGCTATTGATTATTAATTATTTTTTACGTATAATCGACAAACAAAATTTATTTATACCAATTGAAAAAATCAACAACAAAAACAAGAGTTCGATATTCAGAAACAGATCAAATGGGAGTAGTCTATCACGGGAACTATGCTCAATTTTTTGAGTTGGGAAGGACCGAATGGCTCCGCTCTTTGGGTGTTACTTATAAAAACATGGAAGTCAGCGGAATAATGCTCCCTGTAATTTCTTTAAAATGTAATTTTATAAAATCAGCATTGTACGACGACGTTTTAACCATTCATACTTTTTTAAAAAAAGAACCCCTAGTAAAGATTGAGTTTGACTATGAAATAAAAAATCAAGATGCAGAACTTATTTGTACAGGAAATACCGTTCTAGCTTTTATGAATTCCGAGACCCTAAAACCAATCCGTTGTCCAGAATACCTATTAACAGGATTAGGATACTAGTTAATTGCAACTTCAGCAGGTGTAAATAGCAAATTATAATAAATGAGCACAGGAGAAACTGACGCTGTCTTTACCCCTTTAAAAGGCTATTCTGAAACTTTTATGGCCACCTTGTATAAGGTATCGAAAATTGTAAAGATGGTCTCTGCGTCATTTTTTCGAACGGCGATGGTATATTGACAATCCATTTCTAATTTCTGGTCTACAATGTCAATGTTTCTCTCTTTGATAATCCTCATTACCGAATTCATAAGATCATAATTGAAAGTCAATGTATACGTTATATTGATGGTTTTTTCTAAAATATCAGACGCTTCCAGTGCCATTTGAGCAGACAACTTATAAGCAGACATTAGACCTCCAACGCCTAATTTAGTGCCCCCAAAATAACGCACAGAAACAATTAAGATATTGGTGACTTCAAAAGCCTGAATTTGACCATAAATAGGCATTCCTGCTGAATTATTTGGCTCTCCATCATCATTTGCTCTGAATCTAATTTTTTCAATTCCTAACTGATAGGCATAGCAAAAATGCCGCGCTGTGTGGTGTTTTTTTCGAAGTATTTCTAAAGTTTCTTTTACGGCGTCTTCCGAGGCAACAGGAAAAGCATATCCAAAAAACTTACTCCCTTTTTCCTTAAAAAGTGTTTCTTTTGAAGGCGCTTCTATAGTCTTATAAACATCTTCCATTTTTTTAGATTGAATGCGATTGAACTTTACTAGTGTTTATGGCGAATACTATGCAATGGTAACCAATACAATTCCTAAAATTGCCAGAACAACTCCTATTTTATTCTTTAAACTGAATTTCTCCTTAAAAAAAAGTAAGCCCACTAAGGTGGAAACAATTACGATGGCTACATTGTTTACTGTAAAAAGTGTAGAACTTTCTATGTTTTTATTTTGAAGTGCTTTCATTAAAAAAACAATAGAATAATAGTTTGGAACTCCTAAAATAATTCCTGCAAGCACATTTTTTAAGCCAAAAGCTTCTCTTTTTTTTATAGTTCTAATCGTTAAAATGACAAATCCAAAAATAGCAGCAATCCCAAACAAACTTCCTGAAAAGACTGAAACATCAGCATCTGCGACATAATTTACTTGCACATACTTTAACAACGTATCAATTGTTCCAGAACCTATAAACAAAAGTACCGGAAAAAGCAAAGTACCGTTTTTCTCTTGTTTTTCCTCTTTTACGGAAGAGAGATAGACCGCAATTAATGCAATCACAATTCCTAATATCTTAAAAAAAGTAACCGATTCATTGTACAAGAAAATCCCAAATAAAATAGGAACAACTACAGACATCTTACCCGCAATAGAGGTTACAGAAACACCGTTTTTTTGAGCAGTCATTGCCATCACAAAAAAGATCGCAATAAATAAAGCACCTAAAACTAAAGCACCTGGAAACCAAGGCTCTAAGTAAATTTCAAGAATTGGAATTTGTCTTTCTGCCAACAAAAACCCCATAGAAAAGGCGACAATATAATTTATAAAAATAGCTTTTAAGACATCTACCTTGTAAATCCCAAAATACTTAAAAATAACAAATAATCCTGTAGAAAAAAGGATACTTAAGAGTAAGAAAATCAATTTATAATATGTTTTTAGTGAATAATTCTACCACGTCCTCATTGCCTGGAATTAAATGCCAAACCTGAATTCCCAGAGATTTTGCGGCTATTGTATTTTCTTTTGTATCGTCTATGAAAAGCGTCTCCTCCGCAATTAAATGATTGGCTTCCAACACAAAATTATAAATGTCCTTGTTCGGCTTTCGAAGGCGCAGTTCGTGCGACAAATAGAATTGCTCAAAACAATTTTTAAAAGCAGTATACAATTCTATTCCCCAGTCATTCTGTATCCAGGAAATATGCAAATCGTTGGTATTGCTTAATAGAAATAATCGATATTTTTTATTTTTTGCTAACTCTTGAATAAATTTCAAACGCTTTTCTGGGAAATCTAATAAAATAGCATTCCATGCTGCGGAGAACTTTTCTCGAGGAATCGCTAATTTTTCTTCAAGAAAATCACAAAAATCAGCGGTAGAAACAGCCCCCATTTCGTATTGATGTAATATTGGTAGTAGCTCTTCAGAATCTAGGGAAATCCCTAATTCCTGCAATCCTTTTGCAAATTTTTTTTTATCTAAGTTGATAAAAACATCTCCAAAATCGAAGACAATATTTTTAATCATTGGTGTATTTTTTTAAAACGTCTGTAAATACCTGCATTTTTCTATGTTTCATTTTTAATACCGGTGCTTTTACTCCAGATTCAAAATTGTGATCTCCTACAAAAACCAAAGCTTCATCCCACAAATTTTCAGAGATAAAAGTTTCTAAAGTCTGCGTACCTCCTTCAACAATTAAAGACTGTATCTGATGTTTATACAATACCGAGCAGATTTGCACCGCCAGCTTCTTAGAAAAATCAATAGATTCAAAAATTATATTTTCTTTGCATTCAAACGCTTTAATTTTTATTTCTTTTTGTGCATCTATTTTTCCGGTAATCACAATTGTTTGGATGCTTCCATCGAGAACATGTGCACTTTTAGGAATTCTCAAAGCGTTGTCTAACACAACTCTAATAGGATGCTTTCCAGACCAACTTCTAACATTTAATACTGGATTATCTGCCAAAACTGTATTTGTTCCAACTAAAATAGCCTGTTCTTTACTGCGCAACTGATGCACCAATTGCTGCGCGTAGCGATTCGAAATAAATACTGGTTTTAGGTCCTTTTTTGACAAAGGTGCAACAAACCCATCTTTTGTTTCCGCCCATTTTAAAATAATATAGGGCCGTTTTTTTTCTTGAACTGTAAAAAACCGTTTGTGATGCTGACGACATTCTAATTCCAAAACACCAACAATAACTGAAATACCTGCTGATTTTAAGCGTTCAATTCCCTTACCAGCAACCAAACTATTTGTATCTACACAGCCAATTACTACCTTTTTTATATTGTATTTTATAATTAAATCTGCACAGGGCGGTGTTTTTCCAAAATGACTGCAAGGTTCTAAAGTAACATACAAGGTAGCTTCCTTAAGAAGCGTTTGATCTTTGACAGCATTTACTGCATTTACCTCTGCATGATTTCCTCCATAGGGCGCAGTAAATCCTTCGCCAATAATGGTCTCTTGAAATACAATTACGGCACCAACCGCCGGATTTGGACGTGTAGTTCCAATTCCATTTTCTGCAATCTGCAAACAGCGTTTTATATAATGCTCGTGTTTAATAATTTACAATTTAATTTTTATTACTTGTGTTTTATTTATTACAAAACTACGTTTAAACCCAAAAACCACATACTCCAAATTTCCTTTGATCTGCACAGTTACTTTTTTCGTAAACAAAGAATTTAACAATCCTCCTAACACCCCATTTTTATCTGAATTAAGTATGTTTTTTGTAGGAATATGAGCCATTAAAGGAATCGAAAAAGCTTTGTTTCCGGGTACTTTAAATGGTGCTGAAAAAACTTCAGCTACTGCAGATCCATTTACAAATATGTTTATTTTATCTGTAGAAATTACACCACCAACAGCATTTGGATTTTCAAAAAAAACAGCAGCTTTTAATTTTATCGTATCCGAAGCAAAACTGACTATTTTTACGTTGTCTACTTTGATAAAAACAGGCTCTTTTTGAACAGAACAGCTAGCAATCAATAAAATTAAGAGCAAAAAATAGGCGGTTATTTTCATGAAAAAAAATTAAAATTTAAAGTAACTTGCTCCTGCAAAAATACAGTAATAAATGACACGTGAAAATTTTATCATTAGAGAAATAAAACCCGCTGACAACTTCGCCATTTCTCAAGTTATCAGAAGTGTGATTTTAGAGATGGGCGCCCCTAAAATAGGCACCGCATATGAAGACGCTGATACCGACCGTATGTTTGAAGCCTATCAAAAGGAAAAGGTGGCTTATTTTGTACTGGAGCTAGACAATAAAGTGATTGGAGGTGCAGGAATTGCAAGCTTAGATCCTAGTGAAATTAACACCTGTGAATTACAAAAAATGTATTTACTTCCCAGCGCCAGAGGAAAAGGCTTGGGAACAGACCTTATTTCTAAATGTTTAAAAAAAGCAAAAGAATTTGGCTTTGAGGATTGTTATTTAGAAACAATGCCATACATGGAAGCAGCAAGAAAATTATATGAGAAAAATGGATTTTTAAGTCTCTCGAAACCCATGGGGAATACGGGTCACTATTCGTGTAATGTTTGGATGTTAAAAAAAATATGAAATTAAAAGAATTTAAATTGTTATTTTCGGAGAGCCTTTTAGAGACCTATCCCAAAACAGAAGTAGACAGTTTTTTCTTTATTTTAATGGAAGAAAAACTGGAGCTACAGCGAATCGACACCGTTCTAAATCCCGATTTTTTAATTGATGCTGCTACTGTAGTTGGGCTAAAAATTATTCTTAAACGTTTACAAAAAGAAGAACCCATCCAATACATCCTTGGTAAAACAGAGTTCTATGGCTTGCCTTTTCTCGTAGATAAAAACACCTTAATTCCGAGGCCAGAAACAGAAGAACTGGTCGAATGGATACTCAGCGAAATACACGAAATACAGGGGGAAAATCAAAAAACGCCACTTGCCATTTTAGACATTGGAACGGGAACCGGCTGCATTCCTATTACTTTGGCTAAAAACACTGTAAATACAGTAATTACCGCAATTGATATTTCTGCAGCAGCACTGTGCATTGCGAAAAAAAATGCATTATTGAATTCAGTTTCTGTAAATTTCATAACACAGGATATTTTAAAAACAACCCAATTGCCTCAAAAATACGATGTCATAGTCTCCAACCCACCCTATGTTCGAGAATTGGAAAAAGTGGAAATTAGTACGAATGTATTAGCAAATGAGCCACACTTGGCCCTGTTTGTTCCAGACAAAAATCCCCTGCTCTTTTATAATAAGATTGCTGACTTAGCAAAACAGCAGTTGAATGAAAGCGGAATATTATTCTTTGAAATCAATCAATATTTAGGAAAGGAAACCGTGAAAATGTTGGAAGAAAAAGGGTTTCAAAATATTCAATTGAAAAAAGATCTATTTGGCAATGACCGAATGTTACTTTGTCGACTGCCAAAGCTTGCCCTTTAAACTAAAAAAAAAGAAGGCATCCACTTTAAAATAGTAGAAGTGCACCAAAAATTTAAACAGAAATAGCATCACAGTAAAGTTATATAGCTGCACTAAAATCACCCTCATTTTTTGGCGTCCTATTCGCTTTAAATTAATTACTTTTGTTGCATGATTAAAGAAATTCAACTTCGTGTAAATTTAATAGAAGAATTAAAAGAAGATATTCTTTTGTACAAGGCTTCGAAACAGCTCGGAATTGATAAAAGTGAAATCTCCGCAGTAAAAATTTTACTAAAATCTATTGATGCGCGTAAAAAAGACGTGATGTTCAATTACAAAGTAGCGGTGTACATAAATGAAGCGGTTCCAGAAAAATCTGACTATGTCTTCGATTACAAAGATGTTTCTGCTGCCAAAGAGGTCCATATTATTGGATTTGGACCCGCAGGAATGTATGCAGCACTGCGTTGCATTGAATTGGGATATAAACCGATTGTCTTGGAACGTGGAAAAAATGTACAGGACAGAAGAAGGGATTTAAAAGCAATCAACCAAGATCATATTGTACACGAAGATTCTAACTATTGCTTTGGCGAAGGAGGAGCAGGAACCTATTCTGACGGAAAGTTATATACACGCTCTCTAAAACGTGGCGATGTTCGAAGAATTTTTGAAAACTTAGTATACCATGGAACTTCTGAACAAATATTAGTAGATGCACATCCACATATTGGAACCAATAAATTACCTAAAATCGTTCAAAATATTAGAGAAACTATTTTAAAGTTTGGTGGAGAAATTCATTTCGAAACCAGAGTTGTCGATTTTGTTGTTCAAAACAATAAACTTCGTGCAATTCAGCTTCAAAATGGTGAAGAAATGACAGTAAATGCTGTTATTTTAGCAACAGGGCACTCTGCGAGAGATATTTATGAATTACTGCACAAAAAAGAAATTCGCATGAAAGCGAAGTCTTTTGCTATGGGCGTGCGTGTAGAGCACCCCCAAGAAATCATAGACCAAATACAATACCATTGCTCGGGAGAAAGAGACGAATTATTACCTCCTGCAGCCTATAGTTTGGTGCAACAAGTAAATAATAGAGGCGTATACTCTTTTTGTATGTGTCCTGGAGGTTTTATCGTTCCTGCAGCTACGGCAAATGGAGAGGTCGTGGTAAACGGCATGTCTCCCTCGAGAAGAAATAATAAATTTGCCAATTCTGGAATTGTGGTGGAGCTAGACATCGATCGGGATTTTAAAAAGTACGAGTCTTTTGGTGCTTTAAAAGGCTTAGAGTTTCAAAAAGATTTAGAAAAAACTTCTTTTTATGCCGGCGGAAGAACACAAAAAGCACCTGCACAGCGATTGGTAGATTTTGTAGATGGAAGACTCTCAACAGACTTAAACAGCACTTCGTATCAGCCTGGATTAAATTCGGCACCATTACATTCTCTTTTGCCAAAAATCATCGGGAGCAGATTGCGAAAAGGTTTTGCCGCTTTTGGAGAAAAAATGCACGGGTATTATACCAATGAAGCCAATATTATTGGTGTAGAGTCTAGAACCTCATCGCCTATCAATATTCCCAGAAAAGAAAACTTAGAGCATACAGATATCGACGGACTATTTCCTTGCGGTGAAGGTGGTGGCTATGCCGGTGGAATTGTTTCTGCGGCAATGGATGGGGAACGCTGCGCAGAAGCAGCCATTGCAAAATTTTAAAAAGAGTCCTCCCATACCAAAAAAGTATAAAGAATACATAAAAAGCATTGCAGACATTTAAGTATGAATGCAAAACATCTTGTAAGCTATTTGCTTATCCTAAATTTAAAACAAAAAAACATGAATAGACCAACCCGCAATTAACGGTCTAAAACTCCACTAGTAAAACTTCCAAAAAATCAGATATCAGAATTCCTTAAAAAGGCTACATTTGCAAGATGCGTATAGATATTATTTCAGTAGCTCCCGATTTATTAGAAAGTCCTTTCAATCATTCGATTGTAAAACGGGCAAAGAAAAAAGGTTTGGCTGAAATTGTAATTCACGATTTACGCACCTATGGTCTGGGAAACTACAAGCAGATAGACGACACCCAATTTGGCGGTGGTGCAGGAATGGTCATGATGATTGAACCCATTGCCAATTGCATCCGAAAACTGCAAGCAGAGCGTGATTATGATGAAATTATCTACATGACACCAGATGCACCAACATTAAATCAGTCTACTGCAAACACCCTTTCATTAAAAGAGAATATCCTCATTTTAACAGGACACTACAAAGGTGTGGATCACCGCATAAGAGCTCTTTTTATTACCAAAGAAATTTCTATTGGAGACTATGTTTTAACCGGTGGTGAGCTGGCAGCAGCTGTTTTAGTAGATGCCGTAGTACGTTTGATTCCTGGTGTTATTGGAGATGAACAATCTGCCTTAACAGATTCCTTTCAAGACAATTTACTATCACCCCCCGTATATACAAGACCCTCCGATTATGAAGGAAGTAAAGTTCCCGAAGTTTTACTGTCAGGAAACTTTCCTAAAATTGAAGATTGGCGCAGTGAACAAGCCTACGAGAGAACACAACAAATTAGACCCGATTTATTAAAGTAAACACTTCATTGGAAACGATAACCACCTACATAAAAAACAACAAAGCTCTTTCTTGGGTGCTCGGATTCCAAGCTTTTAGATTGGCTTTACTTCCCTTCATGGGATTAATGCCTCAGGATGCCTATTATTACCTCTACGGCCAAAATTTATCCCTTTCGTACTTTGATCATCCCGGAATGATTGGATACCTTTTGCGTTTTTTTACCGATATTTTTGGAACTGCTGTCTTTGTTGTAAAATTTGCTGATTTGTGTGTCACCTCCTTGACTCTTTTTAGTTTTTACACATTGGCTTCTTATTTTTTATCGAAACAAAAATTACAGCGGGCTTTTATCTTAGTGGCCTCTACTATTTTTATCTCGATACTTTCTTTTAATTCAACTCCAGATGTACCACTCTTACTTTTCTGGACGCTGACTTTACTCTGTTTATACAAAGCAATTTTTGAAGATAAAAAATGGTTTTTCATCCTCGGAGGAATTGCCATGGGACTTTCTTTTAATAGCAAATACACAGCGATCTTATTACAATTTGGGCTGCTGGGATTTTTAATTTTTTCCAATAGATATAGAAAATTACTAGCATCACCTTGGTTGTGGTCTTCCCTTATAATTTCTGCTGCAGTCACCTTTCCTGTTTGGTATTGGAATTATCAGCATGAATTTGCATCCTTTGTTTTCCAATCTTCAGAAAGAACCAGTTCTATTTCAGAATTTAAAATATCTCCTAAAAACTTCTTTGGTGCCGTGGGCCATCAAATGTTCTTGTTACTGCCCGTATTGTTTTTAATTTTTGTCACATTTACCTTTAAGTATGCAAAAAGAGCGCTGTTAAAATTCAAACTCCCCAACTCAAAAACCTTATTTCTATTGGCCTTCTTTATTCCTACTTTTGTTGGCTTCTTTATCCTTACCCCTATTTATTGGGTCAAACTAAACTGGATGATGCCCTCATATATTTCTGGAATCATCATTGCCGGAATGTTTATCAGTAAAAAACTATTAAAAGTGCAACTTATTTTTTCCATTGTATTTCACCTGTTGTTTAGTTTACAAATTCTCTTTTACCTGGTACCTATCAAGAGTGACGATACATGGGTAGGATGGGAAGAATTGGCCATAGAAATAGGGAGTTTAGAAGAAAAAAAGGCTGATACCTTTGTTTTTTCTAATGACAATTACAAAACAGCAGCCTGCTTAAACTTCTTTATGGACGAGAAAGTATTTGCACAAAATATTATTGGCCTCCCTGCACTCCATTTTGACTATCTCGGAGATAACTTAGCGACCTTGCAAGGACAGGATGCGCTATTCATAGACTCTGACAAGCGCTTCAAAAATAAAGACAAACTAGGAAGCATCGATCCTTTACTACGCAGTCACTTCAAAAACGTGACAGAATTAGCGCCAATTATCATCAAAATTAACGGGAAGGACAGTAGGAAATTTTGGGTTTTCTATTGTACTGACTATCAAACTAAAAAATAGTTGAATTTTAATTTTATCAACTGAAAAAAAGTACTATTTTTGCAAACGCTAAATTAACCTCTGACGAAAATATCGTGAACGTTGTTTTACAAAATCATTAAATTAAAAAATATGGAAGCTTTAGTAAAGTTTGTACAAGACGAATTTGTTGCAAGAAAAGAATTTGCAGAATTTGGAGCTGGTGATACAATCACTGTTTATTACGAAATTAAAGAAGGGGAAAAAGTACGTACTCAGTTTTTTAGAGGAGTTGTAATTCAAAGAAGAGGTATTGCTGCCTCTGAAACATTTACAATTAGAAAAATTTCTGGAACAGTAGGTGTAGAGAGAATCTTTCCTGTAAACTTACCTTCTATCCAAAAAATTGAAGTAAATAAAAGAGGTAAAGTTCGTAGAGCGAGAATCTTTTACTTTAGAGGTCTTACTGGTAAAAAAGCTAGAATTACTGAAAAAAGAAGATAATTCTTCAATTTATAAAGAAACTATAAAAGCATTGTATACATACAATGCTTTTTTTTTGTGCCTGCCAGTAACTGTTTTAAAAAAATAACTACTTCAAAATACCACTATCTTTCCAATTGTACTTTTTTGTAAAATCCTTTCAGCAGGAAACTTGCAGCGCAAAACGCGTAGTACAAAAAGCCAAGTAAGCTAACAGTAGGTTCTCTTCAGGACCTCTGATTTCAATACGCTTTCAAAAACTACCATTGACAGTAAAAAAATCTTTAAAAATCCGCTATTTTATGACATCCACGAAATCGATTTCAAAAATTACCAAAAACGCAACGAAACCAATTAATTAATAGCATTTTACCAATAAAAAAACCAACTAAAATGCATAAATTTGCTCGCTTTCAAAAAATTGATTTTTGCGCAAAAAGCAATCACATTCATACCATTATCTAAAACACCACATATATGAGCAATATCCATAAAATAGTATACACAAAAACGGACGAAGCACCGGCTCTAGCGTCCCGTTCTTTCCTCCCCATTGTAAAAGCATTTACAAAAACATCTCATATTGCAATTGAAGTTAAAGACATCTCTTTAGCAGCAAGGATTTTAGCTAACTTTTCGGAGTATCTGCGGGAAGATCAAAAAGTTGAAGACGCCTTGGCTACTTTAGGTACTCTAGCAAAACAAGCAGATGCCAATATTATAAAATTACCAAACATCAGTGCTTCTGTTCCACAATTAAAAGAAGCAATTGCCGAATTACAGAAAAAAGGCTTTGCAATTCCAAGTTACCCAGAAGAAATAAAAAATGAAGAAGACAAAAGTGTTTCTGCTTTGTACAACAAAGTAAAAGGTTCTGCTGTAAACCCTGTCTTAAGAGAAGGTAACTCGGACAGAAGAGCGCCAAAAGCCATTAAGAATTATGCTCGTAAAAACCCGCACAGTATGGGTACTTGGTCTGCAACTTCGAAGACGCACGTAGCTACCATGACTGCAGGAGATTTTGCACACAATGAAAAATCAGTGACTACAGATACTGCCACTACTATCAGCATCGTTCACATATCAGAAAACGGAACAAAAACCGTTTTAAAAGAAAATTTACAGCTCTTAGAAAAAGAAATTATTGATGCAACTGTCATGAGCAAGAAGGCATTGATTTCTTTTTTAGAAGCACAATATCAGGATGCATTAGACAACAACATCTTGTTTTCATTGCACATGAAAGCAACCATGATGAAAGTAAGTGATCCCATCATTTTTGGACATGCAGTGCGTGTCTATTTTGATGCTTTGTTTCAAAAACATGGAGAAACTTTTAAAAAGATCGGCGCAGATGTAAACAATGGCCTTGGAAATCTTCTTGGAAAACTTGGTGCTTTGCCAGAAGAAAAGCGCGCTGAAATTACAGCAGATATCAAAGAGGCTATTGCGCATGGACCTGAATTGGCCATGGTAAACTCTGACAAAGGAATTACCAATCTTCATGTACCTTCAGACGTGATTATAGATGCTTCAATGCCCGCTATGATTCGAACTTCTGGTCAAATGTACAATGCAACAGGAAATTTACAAGATACCAAAGCAATTATCCCCGACAGTTCTTATGCCGGCATTTATAGCGCTACAATAGACTTCTGTAAGAAGAATGGTGCATTTGACCCAACTACTATGGGAACAGTTCCTAACGTAGGCTTAATGGCCCAGAAAGCAGAAGAATATGGTTCTCATGACAAGACCTTTGAAATTTCTGAAAATGGAAACGTAGTGGTCTTAGACAGTGCTGGTAAAATAATACTGAAACATGTAGTAGAAGCAGGAGATATTTGGAGAATGTGTCAAACCAAAGATTTACCAATACAAGATTGGGTAAAGTTAGCGGTAACGCGCGCACGCGCTTCGGAAACACCTGCTATTTTCTGGTTGGATGCAGACAGGGCACACGATGCAGAAATCATTAAAAAAGTAAACGCTTATTTACCAAATCACGATACCTCAGGATTGGATATTAGAATCATGTCTCCTATAAAAGCAACGGAATTTACTTTAGAGCGCATTGTAAAAGGTGAAGACACCATCTCGGTTTCTGGAAATGTTCTAAGAGATTATTTAACGGACTTATTTCCAATATTAGAAGTAGGAACCTCGGCAAAAATGCTCTCTATTGTTCCACTGATGAATGGTGGTGGTTTGTTTGAAACTGGTGCTGGTGGATCTGCTCCAAAACACGTACAACAGTTCTTGGAAGAGAATCATTTGCGTTGGGACTCTTTAGGAGAGTTTCTTGCATTGGCAGTTTCCCTAGAGCACTTAGGAACCTCTCATCAAAATGCAAACGCTTTAATTTTGGCTCAAACCCTAGAAGACGCAACAGATAAATTCTTAGAAAATGACAAATCTCCTTCCCGAAAAGCAGGAAAACTAGACAATAGAGGGAGTCACTTCTACCTGGCCATGTATTGGGCAGAGGGGTTGGCAAATCAAGACAAAAACGCAACATTAAAGGCTACTTTTTCTAAGGTTTCAAAAGACCTTAAAGACAACGAAACTAAAATTGTCGCAGAATTAGCAGACATTCAAGGAAACGCTCACAGTATTGGTGGATATTACCTACCCAATGAAGGAATGGCAGATAATGCTATGAAACCCAATATTACCTTTAATAGTATTTTGGAAGCTATCTAAGCTTCCTTTTTTAGTGCATCCTACAAAGGTCGATATTTACATATCGACCTTTTTTGTTGTTTAATAGCTTGAAATTATACATTTATTAACATTTTAATATCAGTATAGAATTGTATTTTTGTCCTCTAAATTAAACTAATAATTGAACAAGAATGTACCAGTTTAAAAAAATATGCTTGCTGTTTATTATCCTTAGTTTTACAGCCTTTAGCCAAGAAAAAAAGACCCTTAGTGGAACTGTTTACGATGACCGAAATAATGAAACACTGATCGGTGTTTCTGTTTATATTCCCGAATTAAACACTGGGGCGTCTACCAATGAATATGGGTTCTACTCGATTACAGTGCCCACGGGAGTCTATACAATACAAGTGCGTTATTTAGGCTATCGTACCATCAGCGAAACCCTAACTCTATCAGAAAAAACGACGAAAAGCTTCAGCTTAATAGAGGCTTCCGAAAGTTTGAATGAAATTGTCATCGAAAGTAATATCGAGCGGTTGAATTTAAAAACACCGCAAATGAGCGTGAATAATTTAACCTCTGCTTCCATAAAGCAAATTCCGGTAGTATTAGGAGAAGCGGACATCATCAAGTCTTTGATCCTTTTGCCTGGAGTTACCAGTGCCGGTGAAGGCGCATCTGGCTTTAATGTTAGAGGTGGCGCAGCAGACCAAAACCTCATCCTATTAGACGAAGCAATTGTTTTTAACTCTTCGCATTTATTTGGCTTTTTCTCTGTATTTAATCCAGATGTAATTAAAGACGTAAAACTCTATAAAGGAGGAATCCCTGCTAAATATGGCGGAAGATTGTCTTCTGTTTTAGACATCTATCAAAAGGAGGGAAATAGTAAAGACTTTAACATTACGGGAGGTGTTGGATTGGTTTCTTCCAGGTTGTTAATTGAAGGGCCTTTAGAAAAAGAAAAAAGCTCTTTCCTTATCGGTGGACGTTCTTCTTATGCACATCTTTTTTTACCACTTTTTGACAATGACAACAAAGCATATTTTTACGATTTAAATACGAAAGTAAATTATAGGATCGATGACAATAACAACATCTTTTTGTCTACTTATTTTGGGAAAGACGTATTTGGCATCAATGACAGCTTTGTTACGAAATACGGAAATACAGTTGTAAACTTGCGCTGGAATCACCTTTTTACAGATAAATTATTTTCAAATTTATCGCTCATCTATTCTGATTATTTCTACGGATTGGTCTTAGACTTTGTTGGTTTCGAGTGGGACTCTGGAATTACCAACTACAATCTTAAATATGATTTCAAGCACTATCTTAGTGAGAAAATAAAATTAGGCTATGGTATCAATAACATTTATAATAAATTTAATCCGGGTAAAATTATCCCTAACAGAGCAGATTCTGGCATCATAGCGTCGAAACTAACTGATAAATATGCCAATGAATTTGCCGCGTATATCGATATAGAACACAAAATAAATGACAAGTTGCGATTGCAATATGGAATGCGTTATAGCAATTTTACCAGATTGGGACAAGATGCATTAAATACCTATGAAAATGATGAGGCTGTCCTGTACAACGTCGCGTTTAAAAAATATGAATCTGCAGAAGCCACAGGAAGCGAAAGCTTCAATAGAAGTGATGTAATTTCAAGTTTTAATAATTTTGAACCTAGGTTTTCAGTTTCGTATACCATTGATAATAAAACAGCCATCAAAGCAAGCTACAACAGAATGGTGCAATATTTACACCTACTCTCAAATACTGCATCTCCAAACCCTCTAGATGTTTGGGCACCTAGTGGAAAGTATATAAAGCCGCAATTGCTAGATCAATATGCTGTTGGATATTTTAAATCACTGAAAGATGGGAAATACACCTTGGAAACAGAAGTTTTTTACAAAGACATTCAAAATAGAATCGATTATATAAATGGCGCAAATTTAGTGGCGAACAACCAAATTGAAACCATCCTGTTAAACGGAAAAGCGCGGGCCTATGGCCTAGAGTTATTAATAAAAAAGAATGAAGGTAAATTACAAGGTTGGATTGCATATACGCTTTCTAGATCTGAACAATTAACTCCAGGAAGAACTGCGGCTGAGCCGGGAATAAACAGTGGAGAATGGTACAGTACACCTTATGATAAAACGCATGATTTTTCTATAAATGCTAGCTATCAGTTGAGTGAAAAATGGAAGTTCAATAGTAACTTTGTGTTTCAAACAGGACAGCCAACAAATTATCCAGTTGGCCAATATGAAGTGCAAGGTTTAAATGTACCCGTCTATGACGACAATAAACGAAATGCTGACAGGCTGCCTGCGTATCACCGATTAGACATCGCTGCGACCTTAACACCTGAAAAAAACAAAAACAGAAGATGGCAAGGAGAATGGGTCTTTGGTATTTATAATTTGTACGGAAGGCAAAATGCCGCTTCGTTGGCGTTTAGACAGAATAAAGAGACCTTTAAAAATGAAGCTGTACAAACGTCCATTTTTGGAGTAGTTCCCTCCGTAACGTACAATTTCAAATTTTAAAAAGCACCGTTGATCAATACAAAACACTCCTTATGAAAAATATAAAAATACTTCCCGTCTTATTACTACTGATGTTTATAAACTGTGAGAAAGTTGTAGAAATTGATGTCGCTAGTATCCCGCCAAAACTGATCATAGATGCCTCTTTTGAGGTCTTATTTGATGAAACGCCCGCGACTAGCAGTACTCTTGTAAAATTGCGGTTATCTGCAGACTATTTTGAAACTGAAATTCCAACAGTTTCAGATGCGATTGTCTTTATTACCGACACCTCTAACAATGCGATTATCACTTTTAGTGACGTCAATTTAGATGGTGATTTTTCTCCACTAACTAACTTCATTCCAAAAGATAATACGGTCTACGAATTGACTGTTATTTATAAAAATGAAACCTACAAAGGACGCGCTTCAAAAATAAAATCACCTACCTTTATTAGCGTTTCACAAGGAGATGCAACCCTATTTTCAGGAAAAGAAACGGAAGTGAAAGTTACATTTCAAGACGATGCCGAAAAAGAAAATTATTATTTATTCGATTTCACAAACACCTCTTTTCTAGCATTAGAAGATCGTTTTTTTAACGGTACTCCTTATAATTTTAGTTTTTTTTACCAAGAAGATGAAATAACACTTCCAGCCAACGTGACCCTTAAAATGTCTGGAATTACAAAGCAATACTTTACCTATTTCAGAGTCTTATTAAGTCAGAGTGGTCAAAATGGTGGGGGACCTTTTGAAACAGTACCCTCCTCTTTGTTAGGGAATATGATAAATACCACGAATGAAACTAATTTTCCTTTAGGCTATTTTCATATTTCAGAAACAGATACTTATAATATAGACCTCAAAGAAAAAGATTAAAACTTCACTTTAAATCATGTTTCAAGAATGCAAAAAAAATGTATTTTTGAGTAATGACATTTATAAAAACTACAGAGCAAGATTCTAAGTACCATCATTTAGAAAAGATGGAAACCAAGGAGCTTTTATATCATATCAATACCGAAGATAAAACGGTGCCTTTGGCGGTAGAAAAAGCTTTGCCACAGATAGAAATATTAACGGATACCATTGTTCAAAAACTAAAAAAAGGTGGGAGACTCTTTTATATCGGAGCTGGAACTTCGGGAAGACTAGGAGTTGTAGATGCTTCTGAGTGCCCTCCAACTTTTGGAGTTTCTCCTGGACTTGTTGTTGGAATTATTGCGGGTGGTGATCTTGCCATACGGGAAGCAGTAGAATTTGCTGAAGACTCTAAAGAGCAGGGATGGGTGGATTTACAAACACATGCCGTAAGCGCTCAAGATGTGGTTATTGGTATTGCTGCTTCAGGCACCACACCTTATGTAATTGCAGCCTTAGAAAAATGCAATGAAAATAATATTAGTACTGGTTGTATCGCTTGTAATAAAAACAGTCCGCTGGCAACAGTGTCTCAATTTCCTGTGGAGGTTATTGTAGGTTCCGAGTTCGTAACTGGAAGCTCACGCATGAAAGCAGGAACTGCTCAGAAACTTGTCTTAAATATGATTTCTACTGCCACCATGATTCAGCTAGGAAAAGTAAAAGGTAACAAAATGGTAGACATGCAATTGTCGAATAATAAATTGGTGGCAAGAGGCCAAAAAATGTTGGCAGAAGAATTACATATAGCCCTTGCCGAGGCTTCCATATTACTAGAAAAACACGGAACTGTAAGAAATTCCATTAAAAACTATAAGAAATGAGTACGAATGTAAATTTATTAGGGAAGGGATTGAAATACTTAGGTGTTCTTATCTTTTTATTTATTGCAGCTCCAATTTCGCTTACCATGGCGTTTAAAGCACTTAAAAAGTTTGAAGACACCCCAAACGAATATCTTTCCTACCTCATATTAGCTGCTGCGGGAATTTTGATGGTTTTTACAATTTTCTTCGCTTTCAAAACCATTAAAATTTTATTAAACGCTATTTTCAACACCTAATAAAACATAAAAACCTGAAGGATATGCAGTTGTACTTCTCGCTTAGGTAAACGAATAAAAATTGCCTATAGATTCTTCAAGCGGCTATCTCCACAAACGAGTATTGTTTATAAATATGGGATTCGAAGAGGACAGTCCACCCTCCTTTTACAACAAAAAAAAGGCAGCTAATAAAATTAGCTGCCTTTGTTATTATATCTCTTTTAATATTAGCGAATCAACTTTTTATACTTGATCCGTTTTGGCATTAAATCTCCACCCAAACGATTCTTTTTATTTTCCTCATAGTCTGAGAAAGAGCCTTCAAAGAAATAGACTTCACTATTTCCTTCAAAAGCTAAAATATGTGTACACACTCTGTCTAAGAACCATCTATCGTGACTAATCACTACTGCACAACCTGCAAAGTTTTCTAATCCTTCCTCCAAAGCTCTTAGCGTATTTACATCCAGGTCATTTGTAGGCTCATCCAATAGTAAAACATTTCCTTCCTCTTTCAAGGTCATTGCCAAGTGGAGTCTGTTTCGCTCTCCACCAGAAAGTGTGTTTACTTTTTTATTTTGCTCACTTCCAGAAAAATTAAAACGACTTAAATATGCACGTGAATTAACTTGTTTACCTCCCATCATTACCAAATCTTGACCATCTGAGAAATTTTCCCAAATTGTTTTTTCAGGATTTATATTCGAATGTGCTTGGTCTACATATGCAATTTTTGCGGTTTCACCTACACTAAAGTTTCCAGCATCTGGTGCCTCTTCACCCATGATCATTTTAAAGATGGTTGTTTTACCAGCACCGTTTGGTCCAATAATACCTACAATACCTGCTTGTGGAAGATTAAATGCTAAATTTTCATACAATAACTTGTCTCCAAATGCTTTAGAAACACCACTTGCTTCAATTACGTTGGTTCCCAAACGAGGACCATTGGGAATATAAATCTCAAGTTTTTCATCCACCTGTTTTTGGTCCTGACTCATTAACTTATCGTAGTTCTTTAAACGTGCCTTTTGCTTGGTTTGTCTTCCCTTGGCACCCTGCCTCACCCATTCCAATTCTCGTTCTAAAGTCTTCTGACGCTTCGAAGCAGTTTTGCTTTCCTTTGCCATTCTTTGAGATTTTTGATCCAACCAAGAAGAATAATTTCCTTTCCAAGGAATCCCTTCTCCTCTGTCTAATTCTAAAATCCAACCTGCAACATTGTCTAGAAAGTACCGGTCATGCGTTACTGCAATTACGGTTCCTTTATACTGTGCTAAGTGATGCTCTAACCAGTGTACAGATTCTGCATCCAAGTGATTCGTTGGCTCGTCTAATAGTAATATTTCTGGCTCCTGTAATAACAATCTACACAATGCAACTCTTCTTTTCTCTCCTCCAGAAAGCACTCCAATTTTCTTATCGGAATCTGGAGTTCTCAAGGCGTCCATAGCAATCTCTAATTTAGTATCTAATTCCCAAGCATTGGCTGCATCAATTTTATCTTGCAGCTCTGCCTGCTGTGCCATTAGCTTCTCCATCCTGTCTGCATCCGAATACACCTCTTCCAGACCAAACATATCGTTTATTTTATTGTATTCGTCTAAGATTGCTACTGTCTCTGCAACCCCTTCTTTTACAATTTCTAAAACCGTTTTTTCTGGATCTAATTGTGGCTCTTGTTCTAAATACCCTACTTTATATCCTGGAGAAAAAGTTACATCTCCTTGAAAATTCTTTTCTACACCCGCAATAATTTTCAACAAAGTTGATTTTCCAGATCCATTTAAACCAAGAATTCCAATTTTTGCACCATAAAAAAAGCTTAAGTATATATCTTTTAAAACTTGTTTCCCTGTTGATTGGTAAGTTTTTGATAACTTATTCATCGAAAAGATTACCTTCTTATCGTCGCTCATATTCGTTTATTTTTTAAATTTTAATTTGAAAACTGCTACTGAAAACGTAGTCTTTCTTAAACGCGTCCTTTTAACGCGTTAAAAACCCAGGCAATACAGAAAAACCCAATACCTACCGTTGCGAAACCCCATCCAGCTACATCTTGATACTTATAGGCCCCCATTAGAATTAGAATAACGCCCATTAATAACATTAACATCGTCGCCCATCCCAATACCGTATTCTTATTCATTCCCATATTTTATAATCTGTTTGTTGAATGGCAAATATCGCTATTTTATTTTATTTCTTAAACGGATAGAAAAGTATAATTTAAAAAAACATAACAATCAACAATTTGGGGGTGATTTAATACCTTCGCCCACCCATACCTTGTCTGTTTCTATTTCTATTTCTATTCATACTTTGTGGAGGTGCCGCCTCTCTTCTTGGAGCTTTTGGTCTTAATTTTCTTTTTTCTGCTCTTTGGTACTTCAACCACTTTTTATATTGCCTTTTAGATAAAAAACTTTCTAAATATTCGTTTAAAACCTTTTCGTGCACAGCTACACTGTCTCTAACTGGAAGAACAGTCAGCTCTACTTTTTTTCTAACTTGAGCTGCTAAATCTCTGTTGGAATACAACTGCTTTCCTAAAGTATTTATCGTGAGCTCTATTTCCTGTAATTTTGGCGTATTTAAAAATGATATTTTTTTTATTTTATCATTGTAAAGTCGAAGCGCTGCGATGGTTTTATCCTTAGTGCTGTCTTTCTTTACCCTAATTTTCTTTGGTACTTCAGAAAAGTTATAATAAAATATAGTTGCTGCATTTTTAGCATTGTATTTTGGAAACTCAGGTGCCTCTTGGGCAAAAGAGAAATAATTAAGAAGTAAGAAGAGTCCGATGAGTGCTTTTTTCATTTTTTTTATTTGAAAGACAAAAGTATAAAAAGAATTACAATATTGCAGCCAATCTGCTCCCTTGATTGATAGCTCTTTTTGCATCTAATTCTGCAGCCACGTCAGCACCTCCAATAACATGCACTTTTTTACCTGCCGCTAACAAAGGTTCATACAATACTCTGTGCGGAATTTGGCCTGCACATATAACTATTGTATCTGCTTCAAGTATCTTGTGTTCTTCATTTTGAGTATAATGCAACCCTTGATCATCTATTTTTGTATAAGACACCTCTCCTATAAATTGTACTTTCTTTTTCTTTAAAGTTGCTCTGTGAATCCAACCTGTTGTTTTACCGAGATTACCGCCAAACTTCCCTTTGCTTCTTTTAAACATAAAAACTTCTCTTGGTGATGGATGAGATACTGCCTTTTTTCCTTCTATGCCTGCTCTCGATTTTAAGGTTTTATCTATTCCCCATTCCTGCAACCAAGCATCGATATTCAATGCAGTAGATTCTCCTTGGTGTGTTAAATATTCTGCAATATCAAAACCGATTGCACCTGCACCTATAATTGCGACTCTTTTTCCTACCGGCTTTTGTCCTTTTAAAACATCCAAGTATGTCAAGACATTTTTATGCTGAATTCCTTCAATTTTCAATTCCCGTTGTTCGATTCCCGTTGCAATTACAATTTCATCAAAATCAGAAGTTAATAAATCACCAATGGAAACTTTTGTATTTAATTTCACCGTTACCTTATGCAATTCAAGCTGCCTTTTAAAATATCTTAAGGTTTCGTGAAACTCTTCTTTTCCAGGAATTATTTTAGCGATATTAAACTGACCTCCAACAGCCGTATCTGCATCAAATAAAGTAACATTATGTCCACGCTGTGCTGCTATAGTGGCCGCTGATAATCCCGCAGGACCCGCACCAATTACTGCTATATTTTTTTTAACTTCTGTAGTATTGTAATTTAATTCTGTTTCGTGACATGCTCTTGGATTCACCAAACAACTGGCTACTTTTTGCTCAAAAACATGATCTAAGCACGCTTGATTACAACCAATACATGTATTTATTTCATCGGCTCTTTCTTCTGCCGCTTTATTTACCCATTCTGGATCAGCTAAAAAAGGACGCGCCATAGAAATCATATCTGCATCCCTTTCTGACAATATTTTTTCAGCAGTTTCGGGCATATTTATTCTATTAGAAGTAATTAAAGGAATCTTAATTTCTTCTTTCATTTTTTTTGTTACCCATGTAAATGCTGCTCTCGGAACAGATGTCGAAATTGTAGGGATTCTCGCTTCGTGCCAGCCAATTCCAGTATTGATGATGGTTGCTCCCGCTTTTTCAATTTCTTTCCCTAGCTGCACAACCTCTTCCCAAGAGCTTCCGTTTTCCACTAAGTCTAACATGGATAGCCTGTAGATAATTATAAAGTTTTTACCCACTGCTTCTCGAACTTGCTTCACCAATGCAATTGGCAAACGCATTCTATTCTCATAATCTCCACCCCAGGAATCTGTTCTTTTATTGGTTCTTTTTGCAATAAACTGATTTATTAAATACCCTTCAGAACCCATGATTTCTACGCCGTCATACCCTGCTACTTGAGACAACTCTGCACAGTTTACAAAATCTCTAATGGTTCTATTTATTCCTGACTGGGTTAGTTTAAAAGGTTTAAAAGGAGTTATAGGAGATTTTATTTTTGATGGTGCTACATTAAAAGGGTGATATCCATACCGCCCAGAATGCAAGATTTGCATACAAATTTTACCTCCTTCTTTATGAACTGCTGCTGTTATTTTTTGATGTTGTTTTGCATGTTTTTCAGTAGACATCCTTGCTGCAAAAGGGCCCGTCCAACCTTGTACATTTGGCGAAATTCCGCCTGTTATAATCAAGCCTACACCCCCTTTTGCGCGTTCTGCATAATACGTAGCAATGCGATCAATACCATTTTTTTCTTCTTCAAGGCCGGTATGCATCGAGCCCATTAAAATTCTGTTTTTTAAAGTTGTAAATCCTAAATCTAATGGTTCAAAAATGTGCTTATATTTCATAATCTTGGAATTAAATTTGTTATGCATGCATAACACTTTGCAAGATATGTTTATTTTTTGAAAAGAAAAAGCCAAAGAAATTGATTCTTTGGCTTTAAAAAAATTATTCTTTAATGATTAAGTTAAAGGAATGTCAATAATCAATAACTTACTTGATTCATTTGCTTTGATGGTAACTGTGTCTTTTTCAGAAACTCCTAGGGCATCTCTTTTTTCAAGGATTTCATCTTCGAGCACTACTACCCCTTCAATCAAGAAAAAATATCCGCTATTTCTTAAATCATATGTTATTTCAAAATCTTTATCTAAATCTATCATAGATATGTATCCTTGTTGATTTATTGGCAAGGAACCTGCAACTAGTTTGTCTCTTGGTGAAACCAACACCTGAAACTTATTTTTTCTTTCTGTTGCATCAAACATTTTTTGATTGTAATACGGAGTCACATTTTCTATTTCTGGAAAAATCCAGAGTTGTAAAAAATTTACAGCGGAGGCACTATCATTAAATTCTGAATGTGACAAACCTGTTCCTGCAGACATTACTTGCACTTCTCCAACTTCTATAGATCGTTTATTACCCATACTATCCTTGTGAGATAATGCGCCAGAAATTGGAATCGAAATGATTTCCATGTTTTTATGTGGGTGTGTTCCAAAACCCATTTTGGCTTGTACAATGTCGTCATTTAAAACACGTAGCATTCCAAAATTCATCCTTTCTGGGTTTTGATAACTTGCAAAACTAAAAGTATGATACGATTTTAACCAACCGTGACTTGCAACACCTCTTGATGCTGCTTTGTGAATTGTTTTTTTCATAGTTTCTATGTGCATATGCAAAGCTCAGAGTCTATCTCGCGTTACTTTCTTTATTATTGGTATTGGTTATCGAAATTTTGTGGACCCTCTATTCACAAATAAATTTGCTGCTTTAAATTTAATAGGTTTAGAGTTTTGCATACTTTATTTAATTGCTGATAGTTTTTGAAAGCAGTTTTTGACTGGACTCAAGACAACATTCAAAATATTTTTTTACCTAATTTTATCTAATAGATTACTTAAAACAAGCGCTTCCTCTTCTGTTATATTTTCCAAAAACGACTCTTCTTTATTAGCATCTATCGCTGATAATAAAGCAAAACCAGGTTGTGCAATTTGAACATAAACAACTCTTCGATCATGCTCACAACGCGCTCTTTCTATTAGTTTTTTATCACATAGCTTATCCATTAAGCGCGTTGCATTTGGTGCTCTTTCAATCATTCTATCTTTTACAAGTTGTACTTTTATCTGCTTTTTCGCGCCCCGTAAAATTCTTAAAATATTGTATTGCTGCGGAGAAATACCATACGGCTTAAAGAATGCATTCTCCTTACTATTTAACCAATTAGACGTATATTTTATATTGATAAGTGCTTTTAACTTATTACTTACAAACTTCGAATTAATGTCTTTAGAAATATCTCCCATAATTAATATTCAGTATTCACTTCATCAAGAAGCTTAAGCTCTTAATTTTAAATCTTGCATTATTTTATTAAACTCTTCTGTTGTTGGCGTTAAATAAATTACATCATCAACAAATAAGGTTGGAAGTTTCACAACGCCATGATATAACTCTTTACTGTGTTCTCTTGCTTCTGCGTCTTTAGAGACATCCTTGTAACTATATGGAACGTCTGTAGAGTTTAAAAAATTCTTAAATGCAACGGTATATGCATGTCCTTGTTTCCCGTATAAAGTGATCTTCATTCTTCTTAGTTTACAGCCTTTTCAAATGTAACTATTTGTTCCTTTAATGATTTTAATAATTCTTCATGTACTACTTTACCTTCCTTGAAGTTGTCGTAAAAATTTGGAAAGGAGAAAGAAATCAATTCTTTTGCACCCATTCTAGAAAACTTTTGAGTTCCTGCTTCCAATACAAATCTTCCACCCATTTCTCCTGGTGAAGTTGCCATTAACAACAGTGGTTTATCCCTAAAGACAGTTGCTTCAATCCGAGAACTCCAATCAAATATATTTTTGAATGCTGCTGCATAAGAGCCGTTGTGTTCTGCTAATGAAAGTATAAAACCATCGTAAGTATCTAACAGCGCACTAAACTTTTTTGCATTTTCTGAAAAACCATTTTTCTCTTCATCTTCACTATACATTGGCATTTCAAAATCTCTTAAATCGATGACATCAAAAGAGGTGTTTTCTAAATTTTCTGCAGCAAAAGTTGCTAATTTTTTATTGATAGAGGTTGAACTTGTACTTCCTGCAAATGCTAGTATCTTTTTCATATTACATGCTGTTTTAAATAATTATTGATTCCATTCTTGTTTCTCCTTTTACCATTCTGGCCACCGGACATTTGGCTGCAAAAAGGAGCAAGCGTTTTCTTTGATCTTCTGTAATTTCTTTCTCGAAGGATATCTCCTCAGACAAAAAAGAGCCATCCTCGTCTTCTCGTTGATACACATGCACACTTATTTTACCAACATCCCACTTTCTTCTATCTGCGTACATTCTTAAAGTCATGGCAACACAACCTCCAATTGCAGTTAAAAGATACTCTACGGGTGTGGGGCCGTTATCGTCCCCTCCATCCACTTTAAGAGTGTCTAAAACTACAAAATGATCTCTTATTTTTGCCTCTGCTAAATAATTCTTAGTTGTTAAAACTACTTTTGAATCTGCCATAATGATCCTTCTTTCCGATTAAAAAAACCTTTTTACTTGAAACAAAGTTAAGGTAAATCTATTTATATTCCAAGGAAAATAAATCCAAGGAAGTATTTTTCAATTAATGCTTCCTATAAAAAGCGATCTTCTCTGTTTGAGAATCGGATTCGATTTTAGAAAAGTGGCGCTTAAAGATTCTTTTTAAATACCAAAACAGGCTTTGGGGGTTTCAACAGAATATTTCCTAATTTAGCCTAAAATAAGAAATGAATTTTTATGGATTTAAACTTCAATAAAAACGAAGATTATAATAAGCTTTTAGCCTCTGACTTGCGCAAACGTTTTGTGAAGGTAAAATTAGGTGGTGGACAAGAAAGGATTGATAAACACCACGAGAAAGGGAAAATGACTGCTCGTGAAAGAATTGATTACTTGTTAGATCCAAAAGCAAAAGCGATAGAAATCGGAGCTTTTGCGGGTGAAAACATGTATGCAGAGCATGGTGGCTGTCCTTCTGGAGGCGTTGTTGTGAAAATTGGATACATTAAGGGCAAACAATGCATCGTGGTTGCAAATGATGCGACCGTTAAAGCAGGTGCTTGGTTCCCTATTACAGGGAAAAAGAATTTGCGTGCACAGGAGATATCCATAGAAAATAAATTACCTATTGTCTATTTAGTAGATTCTGCAGGGGTTTATTTACCTCTACAAGATGAAATTTTTCCTGACAAGGAACATTTCGGGCGTATTTTCAGAAACAACGCAACGATGAGTAGCATGGGAATTACACAAATTTCTGCTGTGATGGGAAGCTGCGTTGCTGGTGGTGCCTATTTGCCAATTATGAGTGATGAAGCAATCATCGTAGATAAAACTGCAAGCATTTTTCTAGCAGGAAGTTATCTTGTAAAAGCGGCCATTGGCGAATCTATCGATAACGAAACCTTAGGCGGAGCTACAACCCACTGCGAAATTTCTGGAGTAATTGATTATAAAGCCAAAGATGACAAAGATGCACTTGACAAAATAAAATTTATTGTAGATAAAATTGGTGACTATGACAAAGCTGGTTTTAGTAAAACAAAGGCTTTTTCACCTAAAGAAAATGAAGATGATATTTTTGGAATTTTACCAAAAGAAAGAAACGCACAATATGATATGCTAGAAATCATAAAGCGTTTGGTAGACAAATCTGAGTTTGAACAGTATAAAGAAGGATACGGAAAAACAATTATTACGGGATATGCGCGGATTGATGGTTGGGCAGTAGGTATTGTTGCAAATCAAAGAAAGTTAGTGAAAACTAAAAAAGGAGAAATGCAATTTGGAGGGGTCATCTATAATGACTCCGCAGATAAATCTACTCGCTTTATAGCGAATTGTAATCAGAAAAAAATTCCGTTAGTCTTCTTACAAGATGTTACTGGCTTTATGGTGGGTAGTAAATCGGAGCACGGAGGCATCATAAAGGATGGTGCAAAAATGGTAAATGCAGTTAGTAATTCTGTAGTTCCTAAATTTACAATTATCATCGGAAACTCCTATGGCGCTGGAAACTACGCCATGTGTGGTAAAGCCTACGACCCAAGATTAATTGTTGCCTGGCCTTCAGCTGAATTGGCAGTAATGAGTGGTAATTCTGCAGCCAAAGTATTGCTTCAAATAGAAACAGCATCTCTTAAAAAACGTGGTGAAAAAATTACACCAGAAAAAGAAGCGGAATTATTTGAAAAGATAAAATCGCGCTATGACGAACAAATATCTCCGTATTATGCAGCAGCTAGAATCTGGACAGATGCAGTCATCAATCCACTAGAGACAAGAACTTGGATTTCTATGGGTATTGAAGCTGCCAACCACGCTCCTATTGAAAAACAATTTAACATGGGCGTATTACAAGTTTAGTAAATAATACCTATCTGCTTATAAATAATAAATGGCTAATATTCCAATTAGTCATTTTTTTATGCCTTATTTTTGTGTAACAATACTATAAAACATGAGTAAAGCTATATATATTGCTACCGTAGAATCTGACAGTGGTAAATCTTTAATATCATTAGGTTTGTTAAGAGTGATGTTAACCAAATCTGCTAAAGTTGGTTATTTTAGACCTATCATAAACGAATTTGATAGCGACGGTTACGATGAACATACCAAAACAGCTATTAATTTTTTTAATTTAGAAATCGACTACAAAGATTCCTTTGCTTACAAACAACATGAAGTTGTAGAACTCTTAAGCGAAGGAAAAGAGGCTGAAGTAATTCATAATGTAATTGAAAAATATAAAAAAATAGAGGCAAACTATGATTATGTGCTCGTTGAAGGCTCTGATTTTTCTGGGGAAGTAGGTTTTACAGAATTAGATGTAAATCTAATGATTGCTAAAAACTTAAACATTCCTGCTTTAATTGTGGGCTCTGGAAACGGGAAGAAAAAGAAAGATTTTATCAATACCATGCAACTTACTTACAATTCTTTCATCAACAAAGAAGTAGATGTTATTGGAATTGTTGCAAATAAGATTGAAGAAGATGAAGTAGATTATATTCGCCAAGAACTGATAAATAGTTTTCCAGAAAAACTACAAATAGATATTATTCCAAAAATAGATTTTTTAGCCTTTCCAACAGTGAAAGAAGTTACACAAGCGCTAAAAGGAAATGTGCTATTCGGAGAACAGTTTTTAGACAATGCCATCGGAAGCTATAGCGCAGGCGCCATGCAACTAAGAAATTATTTAACTCGGATCAAAGAGAATGCCTTGGTAATCACACCTGGAGATAGAGCAGATATTATTTTAGGTGCATTACAAGCGAATGCATCTAAAAATTATCCGAAAATCGCAGGAATTATTTTAACAGGAACCTTACTTCCAGAGGAATCTATTTTAAAATTAATAGAAGGTGTGCAATCTACAGTTCCTATTATTTCTGTGGATGGCGGCACTTTTGGAGTCTCTAATAAAATTGGTGCTGTTCAATCTAAAATTTATTCGACCCACAATAAGAAAATATTATTATCACTAGACACCTTTGACAAATATGTAAATGCAGAAGGCCTGACGAATATTCTGACCTCTTACCAATCACAAAGATTAACACCAAGCATGTTTCAATATAATTTACTGCAAAAAGCACGAATTGTTAAGAAACACATCGTGTTACCTGAAGGTGAGGATGAGCGTATTCTTAAAGCTGCGGCACGTTTACAGTTACTCGATATTGTTGATTTAACCTTATTAGGTGATCGAAATACGATTCAGTTAAAATGTGATCAAATTGGTTTGCAAATCAATTTAGATACTTTAAACATCCTAAATCCTGCGGATTCCATTCATAACAAAGATTTCGCAAGCACACTTTTCGAAGCTAGAAAACACAAAGGAATGTCGGAAACCACTGCGATGGACTTAGTGCATGACGTTTCCTACTTTGGAACACTGATGATTCTAAACGGATTGGCTGATGGAATGGTTTCGGGCGCAATTCACACGACAATGCATACCATAAAACCCGCATTGCAACTGATAAAAACAAAACCTGGAGTTACAGTGGTATCCTCTGTATTTTTCATGTGTTTGTCAGATAGAGTTTCTGTAATGGGAGATTGTGCTGTAAACCCAAATCCGAATGCAGAACAACTTTCTGAAATTGCTATTTCCTCTGCAGTATCTGCGGAAGCTTTCGGAATTGAAGCAAAAGTTGCCATGCTGTCCTATTCTTCAGGAAGCTCTGGAAAAGGTGAAGAGGTAGAAAAAGTTAGAAAAGCAACCGCATTGGCAAAGGAGAAAAGGCCTAATTTAAAAATTGAAGGTCCCATTCAGTATGATGCAGCTGTAGACATGTCTGTTGCAAAAACTAAAATGCCAAATTCAGAAGTTGCAGGGCAAGCTTCCGTATTAATTTTCCCTGATTTAAACACAGGAAACAACACCTATAAAGCCATTCAGCGCGAAACAGGTGCCTTAGCTATCGGACCGATGTTACAAGGTTTAAACAAACCTGTAAATGATTTGAGTAGAGGTTGTACTGTAGATGATATTTTTAATACCGTTTTATTAACCGCTATTCAAGCAAATCAATAAAATATGAACATATTAGTTTTAAATGCCGGTTCTTCTTCGCTGAAGTATCAGGTAATCGAAATGCCTTCACAAGCAGTAAAATGTGTTGGAATTATCGAAAGAATTGGCATGGATGACGCCATTTTTACACATGAAAAAAACAACAGCAAACACACCGAAGTCTTAGCCATATTAAATCATGAAATTGGTTTAAAAAAAATTGCCAAAACATTGATGGATGCCAAAATTGGTGTCATACATGCTGTTGACGAAATAGAAGCAGTTGGCCATAGAGTTGTGCATGGTGGAAGTAAGTTTAGCAAAACAGTCATCGCAGACCAAGAAGTAAAAGACAATATTAGAGATTTATTTGATCTAGCACCCTTGCACAATCCTGCAAACTTGACCGGAATAGAAATTTCTGAAACTATTTTTACCTCCGCAAAACAGGTTGCAATATTTGACACTGCGTTTCATCAAACAATGCCGAAAGAAGCCTATCAATATGCAATTCCGAATATTTATTTAGAGGAACATAAAATTAGAGCTTACGGTTTTCATGGAACAAGTCATAAATATGTTTCAGAAAAAGCGATTGAACATTTAGGAAAAAAATCTAAAAACATTATTACCATTCATTTAGGTAATGGTTGCAGCATGTCTGCAATAAAAGATGGAAAAAGCATCGAAAACTCTTTAGGATTAGGTCCTATGAATGGTTTGGTTATGGGAACTCGTTGCGGAGACATTGATCAATCTGTCATATTCTTTTTAATGAAAAAATTGAACAAATCTATGGATGAAGTCAATGACTTATTACAAAAAGAATCTGGTTTGAAAGGATTAACTGGTTTTTCTGATTTACGTGAAATTTCTGAAAATGCAGCAAATGGAAATAAGCATTGCCAAGATGCTTTGCATTTAGTGGGTTATAGAATTCGTAAATTTATCGGAAGCTATACAGCCATTTTAAATGGTTTAGATGCCATCGTTTTTACAGCAGGAATTGGAGAAAATTCAGCAATAATGAGAAAATTAGCCTGTGAAAATTTAGATTTTTTAGGAATTGATTTAAATTTAAAGGAAAATGAAATTCGTTCTAAAAAAATTAGAGAAATTCAGTCTGATGCCTCTCGTGTAAAGGTTTTGATAATCCCAACAAACGAAGAAATTGAGATTGCCAAACAGACCTACGAGTTATTGTAGTAATATTCATACGCTTTAGTTGTATCTTTTTAAAAGTACCACGCACACCTTTTGCCTTATGCTAAAACTTCAATCACGCTAAAAATTTATTTAACGACTCCTTTTTAGGCGCTCCAACAAGGGTTTCTCCTCCTAATAAATACAAGCAACAAAAAATTGTAAAAGAGCTTTCAAATTTTTACATTTGTGTATTAATAAAAACGAAGAATAGAAATGGGTAGAGCATTTGAACTTAGAAAGGGACGCAAAATGAAACGTTGGTCAGCAATGGCAAAAACATTTACCAGAATTGGTAAAGACATTGTAATGGCGATCAAAGACGGTGGTCCAAATCCTGATTCAAATTCGCGACTAAGAGCAGTTATGCAAAATGCAAAAGCCGCTAATATGCCTAAAGAGAACGTAGAGCGTGCCATAAAGAAAGCTACTGATAAAGACACTGCTGATTATAAAGAAGTCTTGTTTGAAGGATATGCGCCGCATGGAATAGCCCTGCTTTTAGAGACAGCCACGGACAATAACAACAGGACGGTTGCAAATGTTAGGTCTGCTTTTAATAAGTGTGATGGGAATTTAGGGACTTCTGGTTCCGTGGTTTTTATGTTTGATCATGTATGTACTTTCACCATTAAAAAAGAGGATATTACAACAGACTTGGAAGAGTTGGAATTAGAATTGATAGATTTTGATGTCGAGGAAGTCTTTGATGACGAAGAAGGAATTATTATTTATGCTCCTTTTGAGCAATTTGGTGCCATTCAAACTTTCTTTGAAGCAAATAATGTAGAAATTTTATCTTCTGGATTTGAAAGAATCCCAACCACAACGAGCAAACTTTCGGAAGAACAGCAGACAGATGTAGAAAAACTTTTGGAAAAATTAGAAGAGGATGACGACGTGCAGCATGTGTACCATTCTATGGAAATGTAAAGTACATTAATTCAAATTAATTAAATCCAGTGTCTTTTGCCGTTGGATTTTTTTTGTTTCCGTTTCTGTAAAACGATCAATAAAGTAAATTTCCTTGGGGATTTCAAACCTAGAAAACAACTTTGAGTTCTTCATTTCACTATTGAGTTGATCTGGCGATTTGATCAACTTATCCTTAGATGACTCGATAAGCAACACTAACTTTTCGCCTAACTTTTCGTCTTTAATACCAGCTACAAAAAAACGTTGCACAATAATTTTTGATAATTTTTCTTCGATATTTTCTGGATGTAATTTAATTCCACCAGAATTAATTACGTTATCAAACCTCCCTAACCACTCAAACTGGCTATTTGAGATTAAACGAACCACATCATTTGTAAAAAGTACAGCATCCGAAATAGTGGTATTCTTTAGCACCAAACAATTTCTTTCATCCTTGTAAATTACTGTTTTGGGTAGGATTCTATAATATGATTTGTGATGCGACTGCTGATCCGTATTTTCATGTAATGCTGTAAAATTATTCAACTTTTTAACAGCAATGTGCGTAATCGTCTCTGTCATGCCATACGTTGCAAACACCGCTGCAACCACGTGCTGTAATTTCTCTTGAAGAGCTTTAGAAACGGCACCTCCTCCAACAATCAGCTTCTTGATTTGATATAGTTTTTCTATCGAATTCTCTACCTGCAAAGGTACCATTGCAGAAAAATCATATGTTTTATAATTCTCTTTTAAAGGATTTGAATCCGCCGGAACTACATCCAAATGCCAACCTAAGGTAAGTGCCCTTACTAGCATCATCTTACCCGCAATATAGGCTATTGGCAAACACAATAATGCGGTGGTTTTTTCTTTTAACGCAAAAAAGTCACCCGTGGCGGTAGCAGAATTCTGCATCTGATCCTTTTGTAATTTGATTGCTTTTGGAGTTCCTGAAGAACCTGAAGTATGCACAATAACAACGTCATTATCAGAAAACCAATCTTTTAAAAAAGGATGCAATTCTCTAGAAAATTCAGCTACATATGACAATAGTGCATCTACCGTAGCAAACGAATTCGAGTTTAATTTAAAATCTTTATGAAAATTAGTAGGTTTTAACTTCATCTTGAACACGATCGTTTACTTACACTTTACTTGGTTTTATAATGTTACCTGTTAGCTTTTCCTTCCAGTTGGTCCATCCGTATTTTTTCGAAAACAAAAACAGCATCAAAGGATATAAAATAAAAACTGGCAAAAACATTTCCCAAGTTACTGAAGGCTCTGAAGTGTCTATATACAAAGCATCTGTTTGAAAAACTGTCCAATCTGTAGTGACAAAAAATGCAGCAGTAATATTGTTAATAGCATGCAAACCTAAAGCTATTTCGGTTCCCTCATCCATCAAGGTTACGATACCAAAAAACAAACCAGTACCAATATAAAAAATCATGATACTCTGCCCTAGTTTGGCTACTTCAGGGTTTGTGCCGTGTAATATTCCAAAAACTAAAGAGGTAACCAACAAAGGAACCCATCTATTTTTTACTAAAATTCCAATTCCTTGCATAAAATAGCCTCTAAAAAGTAATTCTTCAAAACTTGTTTGGAACGGAATAAAAACTACAGAGATTGCTACTAATATAAAAAAGGGAACTGCATTAAAATTCCAAGTGAAATTTTCTGGCGCCAATAAAATAGAAATATAGGTCATCACAACCGCTAGAATTCCCCAAACAAAAAAACCATAAAAAAATCGTTTCCAATCTATTTTATCTCTGCTTGTAATTAAAGAGGTAATACTCCTGTTATGAATATATTTTATGGCAATGCCCAAAAAAATAAATCCTATAAAAAACATGAAAAGCATCAAAAAAAGCAATAAATTCTTATCTAAACCTGCGGTCATAAAATTCTCTTGTGCAAATGCTGTAAACTCACTGGCACTTTTAGACTTTATAGCTACCGCCATAATCAATGGTAAAACACCTAAAATTTGCCAACCAAAAAAGACCAATAGCGTCGCAAACAACCAATGGTACCATTCGTTCTTGCCTTTATATGCTTGTTGTATAAAATTCATTTTATATTATATGTTAAAATTCCAATTTCTAGAATTGTTATAGTGTAATCTTCCATTTTTAACCTCCAACGGACTTTCAAAATTATTACTAAACAAACTCCCAGTTCCTAAACCTTGTGGCAACTCATTCTTTAGCGTGTGTGTAAATTGTGCAATTGCATTCAATCCAATATTACTTTCCAAAGCGGAGGTAATCCACCATTGTATGTTTGTACTTTCTGCTATCTCCGTCCATTCTTTACTCCCGCTAAAACCACCAACCAAACTTGGCTTCAAGATAATAAATTGTGGCTTTATAGTTTCGATTAGTTTTCTTTTTTCTTTTGTTGAAAATACGCCTATTAATTCCTCATCTAATGCGATCGCTAAAGGGGTCTTTTCACATAACAATGCCATCTCTTCCAATTGCCCCTGTTGAATGGGTTGCTCGATCGAATGCAACTCCATCTCAGATAATATTTCTAACTTTTCTAGAGCATTTCCTGGTTTAAAAGCTCCATTAGCATCTACTCTTAACTCGATCTCGTCTGATGAGAACTCGCTTCTAATCGCTTTTAATAAGGCAACCTCTGCATCGAAATCAATAGCACCTATTTTCATTTTAATACAAGAAAATCCTGATTTCAGTTTTTCTTGTATTTGAGTCTTCATAAATTGTTGATCTCCCATCCAAACCAAACCATTGATCGGAATACTCGTATTGCCTTTTGTAAATTCTGAGGGAAACAATTCGAATTTATTTTTATTTTCTAAAGCTAAAAAAGCTTGTTCTAAACCAAACTGAATTGAAGGAAATTCTATAAATTTAACGAGTAATTTTTCTAAGCCGATGTGTATATTTTTACATACCCAATTGATTTTTTCTTCATAATTGGGAACGTCGTCAATACTCAATCCTCTAAACAAGCCGGTTTCTCCAATTCCTATTTTGCCCTGATCTTCTAAAATAAGAAACCAAGTTTCCTTTGTTCGTAAAACTCCACGCGAAGTACCACTTGGATTTTTAAAGTTAAGAATGTACTTTTTGTAAGTTGCTTTAATCAAAATATTAACTATGTCTGTTTATAGGCGCTTTTACTACGCCTATTGATTCGGAAGAATTTGATATTTACTCTTCCATATATTCCTTAAAATTCTCTAAATATGCTTGGTCTTGCGCCCGAAAAGTTCCTTTAAAATAGGGAAACATGCACCCCATTAAAAAAGACTCACTCTGACACCTTGCATTTAATGTAATAACCGTATTTCCACCTTCTTCAGAAAAAATATAATCATCTTTCTTTAGCATATTTTCTGCGTCATAGAATAAAGTGATCTTCTTATTGGGAACATATGCCACAATTTTTTTAGTCATCACAATTTCCTGTCCTTGATTTAAGACCACTACTTTATATATGCTTCCTGTAACCCCTTTGTTATCCTCTAGAACCTCGACAGACTTGATTTCCGGAATCCAATTTTTAACACTGTCCATTTGGCTAAAATTATGAAAGACAGCATCTATGGGTTCCGCTATCAAAACCTTTGCCGTATAACTGGTATCCTTTACCACCAAACCTGTAGTTAAAAACCCTAAAACGAATACCGAAATAATGATTAAAATTACTCTAATTGTTTTCATACCTATTTTACTCTTAAAAGGCGATACACTGATCGCTAACTTTTTTTATTGAAACTACCTGATTTTATTTTCCGATTATTTTTGCGACTCTTTTAAAAAAATTGACCGATGCCAAAAAGCAGCGCAAATAAAAAGGTACTCAAAGCTACTTTTTTTAGTTCTCCGTCTAAAGCTGCAGGAACCTCATTCTTTGATACTGTTATAATATTTCTAACCAACGGAATAAAGGCAACTAAAAAAATTAATTGGTAACTAGAACTATAGTCCAAGAATACATATATCAAAGCGGTAACAAGTGCGGTTAGCACTAAAAAATAATGATATATTTTTGCTTTCTCAACCCCTAACTTTACCACCATTGTATTTTTATTATTCTTTTTATCTTCTTCTCGATCTCGTAAATTATTTAGGTTTAAAACAGCTGTACTTAGCAGACCTACAGAAAATGCTGGCAGAAATATAAGCGTATGTAGCTGTTTTGTGTACAAGAAATAACAACCCACCACACTTAATAGTCCAAAGAATACAAAAACAAAAACATCTCCAAAACCACTATAACCGTATGCTGAATTCCCCACTGTATATTTTATTGCAGCTATTATGGCTGCAATTCCTAATCCAAAAAACAAAAAAGAAAAACCAAAGTTCTCACTTCCAAAAGAAACATAAATAAGCAACAGCGCAAATACTAATGTAAGAACCGTAGTAATTACCATTGCATTTTTCATTTGTTTCGGAGAAATTGCTCCCGATGAAACCATTCTTACTTCTCCAGTTCTATTTTTATCTGATCCCTTTATTCCATCTCCATAATCATTGGCGAAATTTGACAACACTTGGAAACCTATGGTTGTAAGAAGTGCCAGCCAAAAAATAGAAGTTTCCCAAACGGAAGTTCTGAGACCGACCTCAGGAAGCTGGTTTAAAAATTCATTTCCCAAATAACTACCCACAATAATTCCAGAAACAGATAACGGAAGTGTCCTTAATCGCGCCGCTTTAATATAATTTTTTACATCCATGACTTAAGACTCGTTTCTACTTTAAATAAAGTATAATTATAAATTTCCTGAGCATTTACCATAGCGATACATGGGATTTTTATTTTACCCGAAGCGGTCTGAAACACCACGTCTACGACTTCCCTTTTCGCCTGCAATATCGTTTGCTTTAACTGTATGTTTTGAACCTTAAAAAAAGGCAAATAGGTACGATGCGTTTCTATACTTCCAGCATTTAAAACTATAACATTCTCGTTAAGAATATAATACCGTTTTTTAAATTTTAATTCCACAAAAAACACCACCATTGGAAGCAACAAGAGATTGCCTAAAAACACCAAATTACCTTCCTGAAATACCACTAACAAAACATTCAATACTCCTAAAAAAGCGATACTTCTTAGATACAATCTGAACTTAAAATACACATTTGAAAAATGCTTATTTTTAGCTTCCAAATTTTCATTAGGAAAGAGCAAATCGGTAATTACTGCTATTTGTTCTTTTTTACACCCTACAATCTTAATAATTTTATCTTGTTTCTTTTTTACTTTTCCACTAATCGCTTGCTTAAAAGTAATGAATGAAATACCTAATTTCTTTTTTATTGGGTTGTGAGATATAGTAATGTGTTGGACTTTGTCCTTCTTTAATACAATTGATTTCTTAGTTAACAGGCCTTGATAAATCTCCAATGCATTGTCCTTTAAATAGACCCTTAAGTTAAAATGTCTTAAGAGTACCCGAACCACAGAACTTATTACAGCAATGACCGTTAGTAACAACAACAAACCTACGATTAAAAAAACACTACTTTCTAGAGCAGCGTTGTTTTTAAAAATATAACTATCTAAGATCCCCTCTTTTCCTAAACCGCCAGATATTTCAGTGATTTGTTGATAAAAACCGACAAGAATGGCAAATAACAATACTAAACTTTGCAGGTGATTTTCTGTAAGACTCACTTTCATTAAGGCCTTGAAACCGACCTTCAATAAGGGTTTTGTAGTTTCTTTATTCTCAACTCCCCGCGTATACTCATCAATAGCCACTGCGTTTTTTAAAGCACTTGCCGCTTTAAATGACAATGCTTTAATTGAGATTTCGGCCTTGCTAGAACCCGCGGTTTCAATGTTTACTTCATGTACATTGATTAGCTGCTGAATAATGTTTTGCTTGAAATTAATATTCTGTATTCTATCAAAAGGAATAGAAATACTTGTTTTTTTAAAAATTCCCTTTTTTAAAATAAAATGCTGATTTTCTATTTTAAATTGAAAGTTTTTAAAAATTAAATAAGCTCTTATTAAGAAAAATAAAAGCACCCCCCCAACTCCCAAATAAATATAAAAAATAGTGGTCTCTGAAATATTACTAAACTTTTGGATAAATATAATGAGGAGCAACCAAAAGGCTTTTAATGCCTTATATATAAGATTTAAATAAATTACCAGAATCCCTTTTTTAGACTGCCTTCTGAATTGGCGAAAGTTTTCTGTGCTATCCATCTATTTTAGTACTAATGAATTCTTTTATCTGTATTGCCTCCTCTTTTAAAAGTCCAGACACCTTTAAATCGTCACTACTATCACCCGCTGTAAACACGCTTAATGAAACCAAACCAAAATAACGGGCAATAGGTCCCTGATCTATCTCTATGTGTTGAATCCTGTTAAAAGGAACTGTTGTTAAACTTCTAAAAAAAACACCTTTCTTGTAAGAGATGTCTTTCTCTCTAACCGCATATTTCCTTTTTTTAAAACCAATAATCTTTAAAAATAAGGTTGCTATAAAAGCAACGGAAAGCAATACATACAGCCACATTGAGTACTCAGACAATTCGAAGTGATCTTTGTAATTCATAAAAATAGCAATGATAAACAAGACTATAAAGACTAAGGCTATTTGGATTACTATTACTTTAAAATACCGGTTATTGATTGCTTTAAAATCAGTCTTAGTAATCTCTGGATACGAAGTAACGGTATTATTTTGAAAAAAATCTGTCATAAAAATTAATGCGCTAACGCTGCTGTAATAGATATTGGCGCATTATTTAATAAAGCTTGTATAAAGGCCCCTTTGTATTTTTTTATCAATTGATTTTTATATTCTTTCGCTTCTTTATACGTCTCAAAACTGCCAGTTCTATATTTAACAAATGGACCTTCCTTTGAAATGACAATATTTTCTATGATTTCAAATCTTTTAATTGCTTTTTTGCTTGCTGCTATTTGAACCGTAAAAAGTAATTTTTTTTCTGGTTCAATCAATTCCTTTGAAAAAATCACTTCCTTCACCGGAATGGTTTCAAAAGGGACTTTTTCCTTTTTCTCTTCATTAATACATGAAAAAAAGAGGGTACAAAACAGTACTAAAAATATATTTTTCATCTTATAAGTTATTTGCTTCTGCAATTAATTCTGCAATATCTTTGACCACAACGGCGGCTTCTTTTTCTTTAAATTTAATTCCATCAGTCATCATTGTATTGCAATACGGGCATCCTGTAGCAATGATGTCTGGTGTTGTTTCTAAAGCTTCTTCTGTTCTTAAAATATTTACTTCTTTATCTCCAGCCTCTGCATCCTTAAACATTTGAGCACCTCCGGCACCACAGCACAAAGCAGTTCTCTTATTGCGTTTCATTTCTGTTAAATTGACACCTAATCTCTTAATTAGATCTCTCGGAGATTCATATACCTCGTTTCCTCTTCCTAAATAACAGGGATCGTGAAAGGTTACCCTTTTTCCTTGAAGTGTCGTTTCGTCAATCTTTAAACGTCCTTCAGCTATTAAATTTTGTATAAACTGTGTGTGATGAAAAACTTCATAATTACCTCCTAAACTTGGATATTCATTTTTAAAAGTATTAAAAGAATGTGGATCACAAGTCACAATTTTTTTAACCTCATACCCGTTTAAAACCTCGATATTCATCATTGCCTGCATCTGAAACAGAAACTCATTCCCTGCCCTCTTAGCCGCATCTCCAGTAGACGACTCTTCAACCCCTAAAACAGCAAAATTAACTTTTGCTTGTTGTAATATTTTTACAAATGCCCTTGTTATTTTTTTTGCTCTGTCATCATAACTTCCTGCAGCACCAACCCAAAACAACACTTCTGGTTGTTTTCCCTGAGCCATCATATCTGCCATTGTAGGTACCGTCATATTTTTAGTTTTGAGTGGTTCGTTTTAAGCTTTAAATTATAATATCACATTTAAAATTAAGTTACTCTTCGTTGGCCCAATTTAATCGATCCTGCTGATTGTATTGCCAAGGCGCTCCATTATTTTCGATGTTTGTCATCATCATATTTAATTCTTGGGGAGCAGCACTCTCTTCCATTACTAAATACCTTCTCATATCCATGATAATAGAAAGTGGATCTATGTTCACGGGACACTCTTCTACACATGCGTTGCAACTTGTGCAGGCCCAAAGTTCTTCTGGTAGAATATAATCATTTAATAATTGCTTGCCGTCCTCTTTAAATGCACCTCCGTTTGCATCTATATTTCTACCAACCTCTTCTAAACGATCCCTGGTATCCATCATGATTTTACGAGGAGATAGTTTTTTACCTGTTAAATTTGCAGGACAAGCAGAAGTGCAGCGACCACACTCCGTGCAAGTATAAGCATTTAATAGCTGTATTTTATTCAAATCTAATACGTCTGATGCTCCAAATTTTTCTGGAATTTCTTCTTCCGTTCCTGGTTCAGGCGTTGCATACGGATCAGCATCTGGATCCATCATTAATTTCACTTCGGTTGTAACCGCCGCTAAATTATTAAATTGTCCTTTGGGATTTAAATTTGCGAAAAAAGTATTTGGAAAAGCTAGTAAAATATGTAAATGTTTCGAATAGAAAAGATAGTTTAAAAACACTAAAATACCAACAATATGCAGCCACCAAGCTGTGCGCTCAATTGCATGCAGACCATCCGCTGAAAAGCCCTCGAATAATGGCACCAAAAACTGACTTATTGGATTTCCAATACCCCCTTCTTGAAAGGCAGTATCCGTGGCATTCATGACTAGAAAAAGGGTCATTAACACCATCTCAAAGTATAAAATTATATTTCCATCCGTCTTTGGCCAGCCTTTCATTTCTGGACTTAAGAATCGTTTGATATTTGCTAAATTTCTGCGTGTCCAGAAAAGGGTAACTGCAACAAATACCAATGCTGCTAATATCTCAAAGGTTGCGATTAAAAACGCATAAAAAGAAGCACTTAAGAAACTTTGAAAAATTCTGTGCGTGCCTAATAAACCGTCGATTACGATTTCTAAAACCTCAATATTAATAATTACAAAACCTACATATACCACCACATGTAAAAACCCAGAAAACGGTCTTCGAACCATTTTAGATTGGCCCAGCGCAATCTTAAACATGTTTTTCCAACGTGCCGAAGTATTGTCCATTCTATCGATCTTTTTCCCTAAGTTTATGTTTCTAAAAATTTTGCGAATATTCATCACAAAAAAACTGAGCCCCACGGTTAATGCGATTGCAAAGATAAGATTTGGTAGGTATTGCATTTAAATGTTGCTAATGGTTAAAATTAATTTTTTATTTCGTCAGCATACGGAACCGGACTTTTTCCAAAGATAGAGAAATGAATGTATCTTTTTGGATGCAGCTTTATATCTCTCAGTAGTTCCTCAAGTTCTTTGGTAGCCGCTTCTAGATTATCATACATCCTTTCATCATTCAGCAGCTTACCAACAGTGCCCTCTCCATTGTTTATTCTGCGAGAAATATCGTTAAAATTACCAACAGCCTCTTCTGCTTTCGCAACCATTTTTCCGAAATCGATGGTACTGATGCTGTCAGATACTTTACTGAAATTTTCGGTAATCTTCTTAGTATTTTTGATGGTACTTGTTAAGTTCTCCTGATTATCAGTAACCATAGCATTTACAGCCTGAATTGTTGTTCTAATGTCTGTAATTGCTCCTGACAAATTAGAAATAGAGCTATTAATTTCATTGATGGTATTCTCATTTAACACTTTATTAATGCTGCTAAACAAAGTATCTGTTCTTACAATCACTCTTTCTATTTTCTGCTGCAACGGGTTTAATCTTTCCCCGATAGAGGTAAATAAACTTTCTTCCATTTCACCAAATAATAGATCACCAGAGACCGCTATCTCCCCTTCATAATTAGGAACTATCGCTAAACTAGAACCACTTAAAGGATTTGGAGAATATATTTTTACAATACTTTTTCTTGAAAACTCAAAAGTATTTTCTACCGTGAAAGTTACAATTAAAAAACCTTTTTTTTCTTCACTTGTATCAAATTCTATTTTATCTACTTTACCAACTTTTAACCCATTTATAGTTACTGGACTTGATTTCGAGAGCCCTCCAATTTTTGCATACTCCACCTGAAAAACTCGAGAGCCAGAAGTAAATATGTTTTCACCTTTCAGAAAATTAAATCCCCAAATAAAAATTATAATAATTCCTATTGTAATAATTCCTAATTTTAGCTCCTTTGACATGTCTTCAGATTTTAGAACAAAATTACTACTATTTTTTCAATAGAAACCTCTAATTCTGTTGGATTTTTAAGGCTTCTTGTACCGGTATTTTTTTACCATTTTTAAAAGCAATAATAAAAGCAGACTTATATCCTTTAGATTTGGCTTTCTTTAGTGCTACTGTTGCCGAATTATAATTGGCAGTGGCTCCATAATAATATTTATAAAGCCTAGAAAATGAAACTCTTTCAATATCCTTTAAGCCTTTAAAATTATAAGACTTTGTTGCAATTCTATTTTTACCGGATGCGATTTGCACTTTAAAATCAATAGTCTGGTTAATATTTCTTATGATATTGCTCTCTGTTATTGTATTTAATTTTAAATTCTTAATATAATTATAAATAGCATTTGCAATTTCATTTGCCATTTTAAGTTGCCCATTCTTAGAATTTAAAAACCGACCCTCTTTTTTATTTGTTAAAAAACCAAGCTCTACAAGCACGCTTGGCATTATTGTTTCTCGCAAGACTTGAAAATTATCCTGCTTTACTTTCCTATTATTTCTTTTCAGTTTAAAAGTAAAATTATTTTGTATTAAACTTGCAATCGCTAAGCTTTTATCTAAATTTTCTTCTTGCAGTAACGACAAACCGATTACAGACTCCGCAGAATTGGGATCAAACCCTTTGTATTTATCTCTGTAATTATCCTCTAAAAGAATCACTGCATTTTCTCTTTTCGCTATCTCTAAATTTTTTTTATTCCCTCTTAAACCTAAAACGAAGGTTCCTGCACCATATGCATTTGAAGTATGGGAATCACAATGAATCGAGACAAATAAGTCTGCCTTTGCATGATTGGCAATGTCCCCTCTTTTCCATAAATCTACAAAAACATCTTTCTTTCTAGTATAGAGTACTTTTACATCTTTATACCGCTTTAGCTTTTCACCAACTTTTAAAACCACTTTTAAAGCAATACTTTTCTCTCTATATCCACTTCCTAAATTCCCGGGATCATGACCTCCGTGACCAGCATCTAAAACAACTACGTACTCTTTTTGCGCATGCGTTGAAACACTTTGGCAGACACATATAAAAAGCAGTAATACCAGGATTTTTCTTTTGATAATCTTTTTGTAGTTTTGTTGAGATTGCATTAATAAAATTTTACTAATTTTGAAAACTTAATTAGGTGTTTAAAACAGGATACCATATTTTTACTCACAGACAAAAATAGCATTTAAAGCGTTGCAATCAAACCTATCATACATACTTTTCTTTTGCTGCTTATTTTTTACGAAGCCAGGTTTTTCTCAAGACCTAAATTCATTAAAAAAAACAGGAGGTCTTCAAATGCAGAATGACAGTATTCCTGCTGGGAAAATCTTTTCTCCTACTGCTATAAAACAAGACTCTTTGCTATTTAAAAAAAAGGACACGATCGCTTTAGATTCTTTGCAGCCAAAAGAGGCTATTCAAGACATTATCGTGCATACTGCAAAAGACTACACCATACAAAATGCAAAAAATAAAACGATCACGCTGTACAATGAGGCACATGTCACCTACACAGACATCGACTTGAAAGCAGGTATTATTATTGTTGATTATACTAAAAACACGCTCTTTGCAAAAGGAATTAAAGACAGTCTCGGGTATTCACAAATACCAGTTTTCAAGCAAGGTTCGGAGGAAACTGAGCAAGATTCCATGGTCTATAATTTCAAGTCTAAAAAAGCACTCATCTATGGCTTAAAAACAAAACAAGGGGAGATGTTTACCTTTGGAAAAAAAACAAAAAGAGTAAATGATTCTACGATATATGTTCGAGAAATTAAATTCACTACTTCCGAAAAATTAGACTACTATATTGGTACAAGTAAAGCTAAAATAATACCAGGTAAAAAAATAATTGTTGGTGGTAGTCAGCTATTTCTTGCAGATGTGCCAACTCCCATTTATTTGCCTTTTGCCTATTTCCCAACTTCCCAAACAAGTGTTTCTGGGTTTCTAATTCCTGCACTAGATACTGGAAGTAGCTCAAGAGGTATTGGATTTCAAAACGGTGGTTACTATTTTGCTATTAGCGATTATATCGATTTAGGAATTACCGGTGATGCGTATGCAAATGGAAGCTGGGGTTTTCGTGCAAATTCAGCATATAATAAAAGGTATCGGTTTAACGGTACTTTTAATTTTAATTTTGAAAATAACATTAATGGGATTCGAGGTTTTGATGACTACAGCAAAGCGAATAACTTTAATATCAGATGGTCACACAATCAAGATTCAAAAGCCAGTCCTAATTCCAGATTTACGGCTTCTGTAAACTTAGGAAGCTCGAAATTCTTTAGAGAGTCTCAAAATCAGTTTAACATCGCCCAAACGCAAACAAATACATTTAACTCTTCTATAAACTACAGCAAAACTTTTGTGGGTACTCCTTTCAACTTAAACGTTACAGCACAGCACCAGCAAAACACAAATACAGAACAAATTACCATGACCCTGCCTTCCTTAAATTTAAACATGAATCGGATTTATCCGTTTGCAGGAAAAGGCGGGATAAAGAAAAATCCAATTCAAAAAATGGGGTTTAATTATACTTTAGATGGTAAATATTTAATTAATACCTCTGATGATGACTTCCTTAAAGCCAAGATGTTTGAAACTGCACGGTCTGGGATGCAACAAAGAACTGGAACCAATACCAATATCAAAGTACTTACTTACTTAACACTGTCTCCAAGTGTAAACTATAAGGAAACTTGGCAGTTTGATTACATTCAAAAAAAATATGATGTTTCTGAAAATGTAATTGTTACAGATACTTTGAGAGGATTTAAAAGTCACAGAGAATACAATGCAGGCGCAAGCTTGTCCACAAACATCTATGGAACCTTTAACATTAATAAGGGGCGTCTAAAAGGCATCCGACATACCATTAGACCTTCCATTTCTTATTCCTATAGACCGGACTTTAAAGATAAATATATCCAACAAGTACAAGCCAGCAATGATCCAAGTGACCTTCAAGATTATACACTTTTTGACCAAGGAATTTATCAGGGGCCCTCTGCCGGAGTAAGCAATTCTATAGGCATGTCTTTAAACAATGTTTTAGAAGCGAAACTTGCACCGAAAGATCCTGATAGTGACGAAGAGGATCAAAAAATAACACTACTAAACAATCTGAACTTTAATAGCTCCTATAATATTGCTGCGGATAGTTTGCGCTGGTCTCCAGTTAGTTTTTCTGCTGGAACCCGCCTATTTAAAGATAAATTAGCCTTGAATTTAAGTGGCTCATTAGACCCATATAAGGTGGTGGCCTCCGCAACGGGAGCGCCCAGAAGGATCAATGAATTTAATAATAATATTTTAGGCCTGAGATTAACAAACGCAAATTTAACTGCCAACTATTCGATTTCTAGTGAAGACCTCAAAAAGGATAAAAAAGGGGGTGATAAAGACAACAAAGAGGATCCTAACAATACACAAGACGTTATTGGTGGAGATATAAATCCTACGGGCGGGTTTGGTGATAGAAATAATTCTTCAAAAGCAAAAGATAAAAATAAAATAACAAACCTATATCAAGCAGACATCCCCTGGTCTATTAATCTCGCTTATTCTGCCAGCTACAGGGACAACGGACTCGATGGCGGCGATATAGGTGTTCACAGTATCATGTTTAGTGGAAATGTAGATTTATCTCCAAAATGGGCAGTTGGATACTCTTCTGGTTATGACGTTTTAAGAGGGGCTTTTACTTTTTCGAGATTTAATTTTACAAGAGATTTAGATAGTTGGAATTTCAATTTTAACTGGGTTCCTTTTGGAACTAACTCTTCGTATACCTTTTTTATTGGTGTGAAATCCTCCATTTTATCGGATTTAAAATGGGATAAAAATAAGCCGCCAGACAGAAAGTTATTTTAATTAAACTCTTATAATTACTATTTTTAAAAATGTAGGAATGACACTAATTTAAATAAAAATAAAATCACAGTAGGCTTCTTGATTTTACTTTAACGAGTTTACCTGAGTTTTGAAAAAGATAGCATCAAAATATTGAGATATTAGAAAAAAAACATATTTATAAAATGAAAAAAATAATTACAACAAGTAACGCACCGGCGCCTCTTGGACCTTATAACCAAGCTGTTTTATCAGGAGACACTTTGTATACCTCAGGACAAATTGCAATAAACCCAGAAAATGGAGCTTTAGTAATAGAGAATATACAAGCAGAGACAAAGCAAGTTATGGAAAACATGCAACAGGTCTTGTTGGCTGCCGAAATGACTTTTGAAAATGTCATAAAATCCTCTATTTTTATTTCTGACATGCATAACTTCTCTGAAATAAATGAAGTGTATGGCAGGTATTTTAAGGATGAGACGGCACCTGCAAGAGAGACTGTAGAGGTTGCAAATTTACCCAAATTTGTAAATGTAGAAATTAGCATGATTGCTGTGAAATAGTTTTCAACAGGCAGCTTTTAAAAGCATACCTATTTACACTGCAAAGCATAAAAAAAACCTGATCGCATTGAAGCAATCAGGTTTTTTATTTCATTTATTTTAGACAATTATAATGTTGCAGCATATTCAATTAAATCTACAATCTTCGTAGAATATCCCATTTCATTATCATACCAAGAAACCACCTTTACAAAATTATCATTCAATGCAATTCCTGCATTTGCATCAAAAATTGAAGTTCTAGTATCTCCAATAAAATCTTGAGAAACTACCAACTCTTCAGTATATCCTAAAACACCTTTCATTGGTCCACTTTCAGAAGCCGCTTTCATAGCTGCACAAATTTCTTCATACGTAGCTGCTTTTTCTAACTTTACAGTTAAATCTACTACAGAAACATCCATTGTTGGAACTCTAAAAGCCATACCGGTTAGTTTACCATTCATTGAGGGAATTACCTTCCCAACTGCTTTCGCAGCTCCTGTGGAAGAAGGAATGATATTATGTATTGCAGATCTACCACCTCTCCAGTCTTTCATTGAAGGGCTATCTACCGTTTTTTGCGTTGCTGTAGCAGCATGCACAGTAGTCATTAAGCCTTCTACAATTCCGAAATTATCATTTAACACTTTTGTTATTGGTGCCAAACAGTTTGTTGTACATGAAGCATTCGAAAATATATTTTGGCCTGCTTTTAATTCTGTATTATTTACACCCATTACGAACATAGGTGTATGATCTTTAGATGGTGCAGATAAAACTACTTTCTTAGCACCTGCTAATAAGTGTTTCCCAGCAGTCTCCTCTGTTAAAAAGAAGCCCGTAGATTCTATGATATATTCCGCACCAATTTCATCCCATTTTAAGTTTGCAGGATCTCTTTCTGCTGTAATTCTAATTTCATTACCGTTTACAACTAACTTTCCGTCCTTTACAGCTACGGTTCCGTCAAATGGCCCATGAACTGAATCATACTTTAACATATATGCTAAATAATCTACGTCTAATAAATCATTAATCCCTACTACTTGAACGTTCTCTCTTGCCACAGAAGATCTGAATGCTAATCTACCAATTCTTCCAAATCCGTTAATTCCTATTTTTATCATTATTTTAATCTTTAATTACTTATTTAAATTATGTGGTCATAATATCAGAAACTCTTAAAAGTTCTTGATTAATTGAGTGCCCCCCCGTTATCGCCTCTTTAATACTGGTACTAATTACTTCATTATTATTTAGACCTACCATCAAATTTGTTTGTCCGTCTAAAAGTAATTCAACCGACTTAACGCCTAATCTGCTGGCCAAAACTCTATCAAAACAAGAAGGTGAACCCCCTCTTTGCATATGGCCTAAAACAGATACCCTTACATCATATTCTGGCAAATTTTCCTCTACATATTTCGCCAATTCATATACATTTCTACCTGACTTGTCCCCTTCAGCAACCACCACAATACTCGAAGACTTTCCGGTTCTTCTACTCTTTTTAAGAGACTCTAGCATTCTGTCTAACCCTAAATCTTCCTCAGGAATTAAAATTTCTTCCGCCCCAGCTCCTACACCTGCATTTAATGCTATAAAACCAGCATCCCTTCCCATTACCTCAACAAAAAACAATCTGTTGTGTGAAGATGCCGTATCTCTTATTTTATCAATTGCTTCTACCGCTGTATTTAATGCAGTATCATAACCGATGGTGTGTGTTGTTCCAAATATATCGTTATCTATTGTTCCAGGAATTCCAATAATTGGGAACTTATATTCTTCATTAAAGATGACTGCTCCAGTGAATGATCCATCTCCTCCAATAACAACCATTCCTTCAATTTCGTTTTCTTTTAAATTTTGGAATGCCTTTGCGCGTCCTTCTTTCGTTCTAAATTCGTTAGAGCGCGCAGACTTTAAAATAGTCCCTCCTTTATTAATTATATTATTTACGCTTCTTGCCGTTAATTCTATAAAATCACCTTCTATAAGCCCTTCATAACCTCGGTAGATCCCGACGCAATTCACGCTATAATAAGCACATGCTCTTACTACGGACCTTATTGCCGCATTCATCCCCGGAGCATCTCCACCAGATGTCATGACTGCTATTTTTTTAATTTTTTCCATATTGTGTATCGTAAAATTACTGCTTTTTAAGCATTTATATAAAAAAATCTACGAAATCGTTTTAGCCTATTGCCCCTTTATTTTAAAGGAATCTTAATTCAGTAAAGCTATTTAATCTATAAATTTTCATGTTGTTATTTCTAAAACTAGTTTTTATGGATTGATGCCTCTTGAAGATCTATTTTTCAACAGATACGAACGCTCCTTGTTAATTCCCTCCAAAGTCTTTAACCGATACTTGTTTTATTTTGGTCGTATCTCTTTTATTTAAAAGATCTGATTGTAAATTCTTTTCTCTTTTTGAACTGGCCCTTTGAAGCAAGCCTAAAAGCGTATTAAAATTCACCTGGTAAGACAAACCAATTCCTTGCGTATACCCCTGATCTTCTGCTGTATACTGAATTTCATTTTGCCTGTTAAAGATAGTTCCTCTAAAGGTTCCCTTTTTATTTAATAAAACCTCTACTTTTACCTCCCCTACTACACTTGCCTGCGTTTGCGTACCAATTGGAACACCAACTTTCCCGTTAATAATGATTCGATCACTAACCTGTGTACTTACAGATAAGTCTACTTGATTGTCTGTATTTAAACGCTCCAAATCATTATCATTTTGTCCTTGCTGATAATCTACACCTAATTGAAATTTACTTTCAGGACTGTTTAAGAGACCAGAGAAAGCAGCGGCAATAGCACTCGAAGCAGTGTTTGTGATTGTTGTATTTGCATCAAAATCTACTTTATCAGGGTTCACAAAATTACCAAAAGCCAAAAGTGATATAAACTGAGTTGTTTTTTCATTTACATTATTATCGTTCAAAATAAACTCCAATTCATTCGCAATCGATGCTTCTACATTCGATAATTGGATGTCCAGTTCTTGTTTTGAGTTAAATAAACTCCCTGTAATTTTTGTTACTAAATCCACTTCGATATTGCGATTCGAATTAAAATTCTCTAACAAAACTCCAGGGTTTGCTTTCGCTTTATAAACAGCCGTTACCTCTAAATTTGCGTCTGCTGGATTTCCATTCCAAGAAACAGTTCCTCCTTTTTGAATTTTAAAAGGCCTATTTACAAACCCACCATATTTAAAATCATACACTCCGCTATCTACTAAATAGTCTCCAAACATGTTAAAGGTACCTCTCGTATTAATTTCTATTTGAAGATTTCCAGCACCTCTTCCCGACAATTTACTCCCATAGACCTCATCAATTACAACCTGTGCAACGGCATCTTTAGTTACTTCTAAATCAATATTTAATGTGAGTCCTTTTAGCGCTTCTAAAGCAACTTCTTTCTGCATTTCCTGTATCTTTACCTCATCTGACTTAAAATGGATAAGACCATAACTATCTACGGTTTCAATATCTTTTAAAGGCACTACAAAAATAGTCCCTGGCATTGTCTTTGCGTTCAGGTCTATTGTCAATCGGTCTGTTAAACCATAAATAGCAGCAGAGCCATCTATAAAAGCAGAACCATAATACTGTGATTCCTCTGTGTTTTCCGTATTTAAAACCAAAAGATTATCACTGTCTATTTTCAAACTTAAGAACCACTGCTTAAAATTATTATGCGAAATATCTCCTTTAAAAACACCTCTTGATTTCTTTTTTGTGTCCACCAAGACAAAATCTTCTAAAATAAAAGACTGCTGTATTAGCGTAATTACGGATTCCCCTTCAAAATCGTAATCGACATTCAAATAAGGAAACTTTAAACCCGCTTTTTTAAGTCGAAGCTCACCTTCCATATCTGGATTGCCTAAAAAACCCCTTAAAGTAAAATCTCCAGTTGCCGTTCCTCTCAAGGACGACAAAACGTTTTTACCTAATGGACTAAATGCCTCTAACTGGAAGGCTTCTAAAAAAACATTTAAATCAATGATTGGTCTTTCCGATGAAAAATCTAAAATTCCTTTTGCTAAAATACTTTTAGCATCTTCATTTTCTATGGCTGCGGATACCTCATATTTTTTGTAGGAGTTCTTTCCTTTTACCTTGATAGAAAGGTCTCCCTGCCTAAAGTCATTGACTTCAAAATCTTTTACAGTTAAAACTCCCTCTGGAGTATAATCACCTCCTTTTTGTACAAAGTCTAAATGTCCCGAAAGAGATCCTTCCAAACCTAAACTATCTATTTCAGGTAAAAAACTTTGTAATTTTACTTTTGTAAAATCTGCTAAAAGCATCTTTTCTTCTGTTCCTTTTAAATTGCCTGTGAATTCAATTTTTTGTTCACCTGAAACTAACATGAATTGACTAAAACTGAACTCATTTGTTTTTAAATCAAATGTGATTTTATCAGTATTATTTTTATCTGGATTGATATTCCAAGTATTCTCTTTAAAGATAAATGATGATTTTTCAAAACCTAAAACAGCTTTTTTCTCTGAATTAAAAGTGTAGAAAAAATCGAGGTTAAAATCTTCATTTTTTCTTTTCCCTCCCTTAAAAACAGACTTAAAATACAACGTATCATTTTCAGTTCTATTTAAAAGATTTAGCTTGGAAATATTATAATATTTTGTCTTTACTTGCTCTGCTGTGAAGGAAGTATTATAGAATGGACTCTTCGTATCTGTTCTTAATGATACGGTCTTTATATCTGCTCCGTAAAGCGCAATTCTAGGAGAGGAGAGGTGCAATCGGAATAGGTTCTTACCTCCATTTATTTTACCTTTTATTTTTGTTTTATTATCGATAAAGATTTCCGGAAAAAACACATTCACAATTTGATTATAAATTGTGAAATTAAAATCCAAAAACTGATTTGAAGCAACCTCATAAGGCTGATAATTTGTATAGATACTACCCAATGCATTTTGAGCCACTTTCAAAAGTTCCGAAAACGAAAACTTACCAGTAATATAACCTTTCACAATGTCATCGGAGGCTACATCAATAGTTTTAATACTATCTTTTAAAGAAGAGCTCACAATAAACTCTTTAAAACGATATTCTTTTTCTTGATTTGTATACAGCACATTTTTAAAAATCGCCTTTCCTAGTATATCATTGAAAGCGTTGCCTTCAATATCTAAAGCGATTCTTCCTTTCACAATCGATATTGAATCTCTTTTAAAAAGATTGGTTTTCTCAAGATTTAAATATGAAATATCAGATTTAAAATCAAACTTATGCACTGCCAAAGACATGTCTGCCAACCCATCAAATTTCATTTTAAAATTAGCATCATCGATAACCAATCCTCCATCAAATTTATTATTTTGATATTGTCCATTCGCAATAATATTTTTATAACAATACCCATTAAAGTTAAACTCCGTAATATTTCCTATAAACTTCGTATTTATGTTTTCCAGTTTAAACCCATGACCGTCCACCTGCCCTTTTAAAAATATTTTACCAAACACAGGGTTGTTAAATAAAGCTCCAATATCAAAGGACTCTAATTGAATGTCTCCAGAATATGAAGCAGTGTCAATTGCAGCTACATCTGTAATTTCTAAATCAGAAATAAAGGTACCTATTTGAGATTTTACCCGAACACTAGCACTCATTAGAGCAGGGGTTAACTGGACCTTACCTTGAATATTAAACTGCCCAAACTTGTCCAATTCTGAAGGTAATATCTTACCTAAAACATTTGGTAAGATGTCTCTAAGTTCCTTATCAGTTGCTGTTAGATTTTTTAAATCAGCATTGAAAACAAAACCTCTTTCGGAGTTTACAGCATTTTTAAATGACAAGTCTCCATTTAAATATATTCCTTTTACTGAGGATAATAGTAATTTTTCAATATCGAAATCATTCAATTTTCCATTCAGATTCCCCGAAAAAGAGACCACATCTTCTCCGTTTAACTCTTTATAAAATTTTTTTAAATCTAAAATCTTTAATTTACTCTCTTTAAAATTTGCTTTGATTTTTACGGCATCACTAAAGTCAGCTAATCCGCCGCTCTTATAAGTAAAAAGGAGATCCCCAATTAAACTAGAATTTTCAGTTTCTAACTTCGTATTGTTAAAGTGCATTGCATTCCGAGTATACCCATAGTTCGTTGTTAGATTTGTAACTTGTATCTCTTGGTTTGTTTTAAAATATAGTCCCCTTGCTTTTGCTGAAAAATCGGCCCCAACAATTGCCATTTCTTGTAAATTACCGCCCACTTTGCTTGCAGAGAACTTTAAAGGATTTTGATTATTCTCGTTAATTAATTTAAAATCTAAATTTTGTACGTAAACATTTTTAGATTTTAAAACAAATAACGGGTCTAGAGAATCTTTAGGTGCTTCACTCCGAAAACTATCTACAAAAACAGACATATTGCTCTTGCCCTCCCCTCGGTATGTTTTCATGTAACAATAAGCGTCCTCGATCGAAACATCTCCAAAGAGTAAATTACCGTCTAAAACTTTCTTACCACTTAATAAAGAAATACTCAGTTTCTTTACAAATATTAAAGTGTCCTGGTGGTGGTCTCGAATTTGAATGTCTTTGAATGCTAAAGTCCCTAAGAAAGACATATTTATTTTACCGATGCTTACATCTGTACTAAAGTTTTGATTGATCTTCTTCGTAGCGAAGTTTCCTAAGTTTGTTTGCACGAAAGAAGTAGAAAGTAAAATACTAACTAGCAGCAGAAAGAGTACACTGTACCCTAGCCATTTCAATATGTTATTCCCCACGTTTTTGATGACCAAAAAATTTTAGTACTGTTCACAATATAAAAAGAAAAGTAATCAAAAATATTGCCAAGTATACAAAGAACGCGCAAATTTAGCAAAGATTTAAATTTCTATTCTTAAAAAAGGAAAATCAACCAAAAAATTATACCTAATTTCGCTAAAATAGATTTTATCGCCTTCATGAAAACACCCATATATATATTAGGAATCGAATCATCTTGCGATGACACCAGCGCTTCTGTAATCTGTGACGGAAAAGTACTGAGTAATGTTGTTGCCAATCAAGAAGTGCATTCTAAATATGGAGGAGTTGTGCCTGAGTTGGCCTCTAGAGCACACCAGCAAAACATTGTGCCGGTAATCCAACAAGCACTAGAAAAAGCAGAAATAACAAAAGAAAAACTGTCTGCCATCGCCTTTACAAAAGGGCCTGGTTTGATGGGGTCTCTATTAGTAGGTACCTCTTTTGCAAAATCTTTGGCTTTGGGATTAAAGATTCCCTTAATAGACGTAAACCATATGCAGGCGCATATCCTAGCACATTTCATCATTGACAGTGCTTCTAAAACCCCACCCTTTCCTTTTATTTGCCTCACTATCAGTGGAGGGCATACACAAATTGTAAAAGTTACAGCACATTTTAAAATGGAGATTTTAGGAGAAACAATCGATGATGCCGTAGGTGAAGCTTTTGATAAATCGGCAAAAATTTTAGGATTGCCATATCCAGGAGGTCCCTTAATAGATGCACATGCGAAATTAGGAAACCCAAAGGCTTTTGCTTTTACTAAACCAAAGGTTGGCGATTTAGACTTCAGCTTTAGTGGCCTAAAAACGGGGATTCTTTATTTTATCCAAAAACAGCAAAGAATAAACCCCCATTTTATTGAAGAAAACTTAAATGATATCTGTGCCTCGATACAGTTTACAATAGTAGAAATTTTAATGGACAAGTTAAAAAACGCAGTAAAACAAACAAATATCAAACATATCGCGATTGCTGGAGGTGTCTCTGCAAATTCTGAAATTAGGAGTCGCTTAAAATTAGCAGAACAACATTTTGGATGGACATCTTATATTCCTAAATTTGAATTTACCACTGACAATGCGGCCATGATTGCGATTACGGGCTATCTAAAATACTTAAACAAAGAGTTTTCTGATGTTTCAGTAACTGCAAAAGCACGATTAAAAGTAACAGAAAATTCTTAAGATTTTACTAAAGTGAAGCTGCAAGCAATGCTCCTCATAAATTACAAGTTATAAACTCCTAAAATTAAAAAATTGAAAACCCTTAAAAATAAACTTCTGTTCAACCTTTCTTATTTTAGTCTATGGATCGGTTATTTTATTTTTGCTCGTTTATTTTTTCTGCTTTTTTATTATGAAAAAACTCAAAACCTGCCCTTAAGTACGTCTTTAAAAACTTTTTTGTACGGTGCTAGATTAGACGCTTCTTTTTCCGGATATCTTTGCATACTTCCTTTTTTATTAATTCTATTCTCGTTATTTAGTAATCCCAAAAAAATAGGAACTATTATAAAATGGTATTCATACATTGTTTTAATCTTGCTCACACTCTTATTGATTATTGATGCCAGCTTATATGCTTCTTGGGGAATCCGCTTAGACACAACACTATTTACATATTTAAATACTCCAGAAGTGATGCTCGCATCTGTTGCTGTATCTCAAATGATCTTTGGCCTTCTTTTCTGGATTGTAGTTTCTTTTGTTTTTATTAAAATATTCAAAAAAACTATCGAACGAAATATCAAAAAAATCAATACGGGAGACTGGAAACAATTGCCTGTCTTGATATTCACTGTTTTATTTTTATTGATTCCAATAAGGGGCGGACTGCAAACGATACCTGTAAATCAGAGTAATGTTTATTTTTCGAGTGAAATGTTTGCCAACCACGCTGCACTCAATTTTATTTGGAACTTTTCCAATGCATTAACACATACTTCCGACGGAAGCAACCCGTATGTTAATTTTACGCAAGATGCTGCAGAAGCTATCATTAATAAAAATCGGAATTCCCTTTTAAAAAATGATGAAAAAACAATTTTAAATACTAAAAAACCGAATGTAATTTTAATTATTTGGGAAAGTTTAACGGCAAAGATTGTGGGCACTTTAGGTGGAGAACCTGGGGTCACAGAAAACCTCAACAGGCTCTCTAAAGAAGGTCTTTTATTTACAAACTTTTACGCAAATGGAGATCGAACAGACAAAGGAATTCCTGCAATTTTAAGTGGTTATTATCCACAGCCCTCCACAAGTATTATGAAAATGCCCAACAAAACAAGGAGTTTGCCAATGCTTCCTCAAAAGATGATTGATCTGGGTTACGCGACTTCCTTTTATCACGGTGGCGATTTAAATTTCGGAAATATGAACACCTATTTAAGGAATGCTGGAATCACTAATTTTGTGGATGGCAGTGACTTCGATAAAAAAGATTGGAACTCTAAATGGGGAGCACATGACCATATATTTATGAAGCGTTTTTCTGACGATCTCGCAAAAAAACAGAAAACACCTTTCTTTAAAATTGCCTTGACTTTAACAAGCCACGAGCCATACGAACTATTAGGAAATTATAAGTTTGGGAAAGATACTGAGGAAAATAAATTTAGAAGCGCGCACGCCTACACAGATAAAGTTATTGGAGACTTTATTAAAAACGCAAAAAAACAGTCCTGGTACAAAAACACACTGATTATTATCATAGCAGACCATGGGCATCGCTCTCCAGCACATACAGGTGCATTTAACTCGCCTAAAAAATTTAAAATTCCAATGTTATGGCTTGGAGGAGCTTTGAATAAAACGGGAATTGAAATAGACCATATTTCCAGTCAGGTTGATTTATCCTACACACTATTAGATTTATTAGAGGGTGATAATTCCGAATTTAAATTTAGTAAAAATATTTTCAACTCTTCAGAAGACCAATATGCTCACTATATTTTCAACAAAGGCTTTGGAACAATTTCCAAAAAAGGCTTGTTTTTGTTTGATTATGTGAGTAAAAAATCGATTAAAAAATACGGCAAAACTGCCCATAAATTAGACTCTTTAGGAAAAGCCATTACACAAAACTCTTATCAAGATTTCTTAGATCGAAAATAATAAGCAAAGTTTATATCTGTCATAAAAATTAGACTAGCATACTAATGTGTTCAACTAAATACAACAGCCTTTGCTTATAAGAATTAAGCAAAGGCTGTTAACTATACTAATGAAAAGAAACTTACTCTATAAGCTCTGAATCTTTAATCTCTAATACTTCAAGATCAAAAATAAGTTCTTTTCCTGCTAATGGATGATTTCCGTCAATAACGATGGTCTCCTCTTTAACTTCTATCACTAGAAGATTCATTTCTTGTCCGTCAGGAGATTTAGAAACAAGTCCCATACCAACTTCTGGAGCCATCTCTTGAGGAAGTTCAGATTTTTTTACTTCTTGTATTAAATCTTTATTTACCTCACCATACGCTTCCTCTTTTGGAATTGTAATCGTTTTCTTCTCGTTTAACTCCATGTCAATTAACCCTTTCTCAAAACCAGGAATCAATCTTCCTTGTCCTAAAGTAAATTCTATTGGCTCTTTTCCTTCAGAACTGTCAAAAACCTGTCCGTCAGATAACTTACCTGTATAATTCACTTTTACTGTGTTATTCTCTTTGACTTGACTCATACTCTATTATTTAATTTTTAAAAACAACTTTTACATAACTCTTATATAATAGCTCTTTTTAGTTAACCTTTGGAACCATAGACCACGAAAACCAAGCCAAAGAACATAAAACCTGAGATAATAATTTATTTATCCGTAAAATGAGGTGCAAAAACCTAAAAAACACCTCAAAACATCAATATAATGGGGTTTTGAATTTTTCAAACCATCCGCAACGTAAAAAGAAACGAGCTACCAACTTGTCAGTAAAATAAAATAAGTATGCCAATACTCTAGAACTGTTTGATGATTTCAGCTCAATTATCGACTAATAGAACAAAACCTGCAATCTTGCTTCATAAATTTCACTGTTCTAATTTAAAAGGTAAAAAGAGTTCTATCCAAAAAATCAACTTAGCAGAAGAATTAAAAGAGACTGTATTATTAATATAGAACCTATCTTCTTTGACTTTGATGACTCAAAGATTACTTCAATAGCATTTAAAAAGGGATAAAAAATATAATTTAAAGCTTTCTGAAAGGCACGCAAAATCCATATAAGATTATTTACGCTTCCAAGAAACCAAAGCCGACAAAATTTTAAGTAGAGAAGACGACTTGGCAAACGACTGCAATGGCACTGGTACATGCCGTGAACAAAAACACAAAGAGATTAGAAGAATAGACATTATTATTGAAACAGATACAGTAGAATAGCTGAAGGAACAAAGTCTTTTACAAAAAAAAAGCTTTCACTACGTTAGTGAAAGCTTCTATATTGTTTAAAATTCTAAGATTACTCTTTTTTGAATTTTGCATATTTGTTTTTAAATTTATCAATACGCCCTGCAGCATCGATAAGCTTAGATTTACCTGTGTAAAATGGGTGAGAAGTTCTAGAAATCTCTAATTTCACTAAAGGATACTCTACACCGTCAACGTCTAAAGTTTCTTTTGTATCTGCAGTAGAGCGCGTTAAAAATACGTCTCCATTAGACATGTCTTTAAAAGCAATCAGTCTATAATCTTCTGGGTGAATTCCTTTTTTCATTTTTTTATATATTTAATACTTTAATGTTATGTTTATAAAAGTAAAATTGGTAAATTTTCACCTCATGTTCTCAACAGTGATTCTGCACTATTTTGAGTTTGCAAATTTAACCTTATTTTTTAATTTACAAATAAATAAATAGTTTTATTTGACAGAAAAACGAATTTATGCTTCTTTTAGTTCTTATAAGTTGTTTTTTGTCGTCTTTTTTTTGAATATTTACGTTCTAATACATTGAAATCTATCTAAATAATGAAGAAATACTCACTTTTAATATCCTTTTTAACGCTTATATTTCTAACCATTTCTTGTTCAGATGTTTATCATTTTTCTATAGAAAAGCCTAAGAAAGCGATTCTAAACGAATCTGTAACTGTAAAATTAATCGAAGAAAACGACAAACCTATAGATAAGGTGAAATTTTTTCTCAATGGAAAGGAAATTAGCAGTAAAGGCAACACTGCGCTGATACAAACCGATAGTTTGGGTGTTGGAAAACATGCGCTTGTTGCACTTGCTTTTTTCAACGGAAAAACAAAAAAAGAAAATAGTTTCATAGAAGTTTTTGCAAATAGCAAACCAACTATTTACACCTATAAAATTATAAATACCTACCCACATGATAGGAATGCTTACACACAAGGATTAGAATATTACAATGGCTTCTTATATGAAACAACGGGTCAAAAAGGCCAATCTACGCTAAGAAAAGTAGCTATCGAAACTGGTGAAGTCTTAAAGAAAATCTCTTTAAATAAAAAATATTTTGGAGAAGGAATGACAATTGTTGATACTAAAATCATTTGGCTTACCTGGCAAGGTAAAAAAGGATTTATTTACAATTTAGACACCTTTGAGCAAGAGGGAGAATTCGCTTATAACCAAAGTAGCAAAGGCTGGGGAATCACACACAGCGAAACGAAACTTATGAAATCTGACGGATCTAATAAAATTTGGTTCTTAGATCCCGTTACAATGGAAGAAAAAGGTGCAATACAGGTATACACCAACGACAGAAGTGTTAATTATCTAAATGAACTAGAACTCGTGAATGGAAAGATATATGCAAACAAATGGCAAAAAAACACGATTGCCATCATTAATCCAAAAAATGGAATTGTTGAAGGGCTGGGAGATTTAAGGGGTTTAGAAAAAGAAATGGCAAAAACCCAAAAATTAGTTCCCGATGACGAAGTATTAAATGGTATTGCTTATGACGCTGTAAACGATCGATTGTTCGTGACCGGAAAGCGTTGGAGTAAGCTATTTGAAATAAAGCTCATAAAACAATAATTATATTATTTCATAGTTCTTATTAACACGAGACTTTAAATAAGAGTAACTTTAAGTATACCAAACCTCTATGCGTCATTTTATTTTATTTATTAGTTGCGTTGTTCTAATTAGTGCAAGCTCTTGCCGGAAAGATTTTTCTACGATACCAAGTTATGGAAATCTAGTGTTTTCTAAAGACACCGTTTTTTTAGATACTATTTTTAAAAATATTGGCTCCGCTACTTATAACTTAAAGGTGTATAACAGGGGGCCTAATGCGATTACTATTCCTAGGATACAATTAGAAAAGGGCAGCGCCTCTAACTACAGACTAAGTGTCGATGGGATTCCAGGAAAAGACTTTACCGATATTGATATTCTTGCTAAAGATAGTATTTATGTATTTATAGAAACCACGGTTAATAGTAACAATCAACCTACACTTTTGTACACGGATAAAATCTTATTTGACAACGGCGAGAGTCAACAAAATATTGACCTAATCACTTTAGTTGAAGATGCAAATTTCATTTACCCAGGAAAAGATCCGGTTTCAATGCGCATTGATAGCTTGCGTATAGACGGACAAGCAACAACCATCAAAGGACGCTTTCTCACAGACACTGAACTTATTTTTACCAAAGAAAAACCCACCGTAATTTATGGCTATGCTGCCATACCCTCAAATAAAACCTTAATCATAGAGGCAGGTGCTCGCATTCATTTTCACAATAATTCCGGTTTAATTGTAGACAAAAAAGCAAGTTTAAAGGTGAACGGAACACCTACTGAAAAAGTAATTTTTGAAGGAGATCGATTAGAAAACAGGTTTCGGCAAACTCCGGGGCAATGGGGCACTATTTGGATGCGCGCGGGAAGTAAAGACAATGTGATTAGCCATGCACAGATTAAAAATGGTATTGTAGGAATTCTCATAGACAGTATTGGCAGTGCTTCTGCTCCAACCTTAAGCATTCAAAACACAGAAATCTACAACCACTCCAATTTTGGAATTTTAGCAAGGGAAACAAATATTGAAGGACACAATCTTGTCATTGGTGCTGCTGGACAGGCATCTTTAGCAGCAACAATCGGTGGAACCTACAATTTTACACACAGCACTTTCGCGAACTATTGGAATAAAGGAATTCGCCCATTACCTGCCGTTTTAGTAAATAACTTCTTCCAGTACACCAGTGATACCGGTCAAGAAGTTACAGAAACCAGAGATTTAAAAGCAGCTAATTTCATCAATTGTATTTTTGATGGCAACAACAATATCGAATTTATAATAGAAAGCGCTGACCTGGGTGGCATCTTTAATTACACTGTTAAAAATTGTTTGATCAAATTTGATGATACGAATAATGTATTCGAAGACGTACCTGAAGTTGACTTTGAAAACAACACAAATTATAGTGGAATTATTTTAAATGGAAATCCTAATTTCAGGAATACGCAAGAAAGCGATTTCATTATCGGGGAAAAAAGCGAGGCTGTAGATAAAGCAACTACAACATCTTTTAACTTTGATATTTTAGGAATTGATCGAACTACCAATCCGGATATTGGAGCATACCAGCATATTATTTTTGAAGACAAAGAATAAGGAAGCTAATTTGCTTCCTCTTCTTTTTTATCTTTGTACCGCTTATAAGACACCAGCCCTATTAACAGCCATAATATTCTTACGAACCAAGAATCTACCTCATAGCCAAAAAGATCGTTAGTGGGGTTGTCTTTTACAAGACTTGCAATTATAGTTATTACAGCAAAAGCAACAATAAATAGATTTACGTTTTTATTTCTCATTTTTATACACTTTACCGTCTTTCATCACAAAAACAACATTTTCCATAGTGGCAATATTTTTTGTAGGATCTTCTTCTACGGCAATAATATCTGCGTAAAATCCTTTTTTAATCTGTCCAATTTCACTTTCCATGTTTAACAACATCGCATTTGTAACTGTTGCTGATTGTATGGTTTCCATAGCAGGCATTCCTGCTTCCACCATAAAACCAAACTCTTTGCCATTATTACCATGCTTAAAAACACCTGCATCAGTTCCAAATGCAATTCCTACGCCTTTTTTATATGCGCTTGCAAACGTTCCTTGAATCTGAGGCCCAACAGCCAAAGCTTTTGGCACTACAATGTCAGGATAAAACCCAGCTATCTTCGCTTTCTCTGCAACCTCTTTACCTGCAGTAATTGTTGGTACTAAATACGCGTTGTGTTTTTTCATGAGCTCCATCGTTCCAATGCTCATATACGTTCCATGTTCAATAGTTTTTACACCCCCAATAATAGCTCTTCGCATTCCTTCATCTCCGTGCGCATGCGCAGCCACATACATTCCATAGTCTTTTGCAGTTTCACAGATTGCTTTAATTTCTTCAATTGTAAATTGCGGATTATCTCCAGACTTCGCAACGCTTAAAACGCCACCTGTTGCCGTAATTTTAATCCAGTCTGCCCCATTTTTATAACGCTGCCTTACTGCTTTTCTAGCATCCTCAACGGAATTTACGACCCCTTCTTTTGGACCTGGATTGCCAATTAATTTTCTACTACTTCCATTTGTTGGATCTGCATGACCACCAGTTGTTGCTAAAGATTTACCAGCAGTGAAAACTCTTGGACCAGGTATTTTACCCTCATTTATTGCCTTTCTAATAGAAAGGTTAACTCCATTTCCTCCTAAATCTCTTACTGACGTAAATCCGTTTAAGAGTGTTGTTTTAGCAAAACCAACCGAATTAAAAGCAATATCTGCTTCATTTAAAATATACGAATTCAATCTTGTATTTCTATTAAATTCTTTTTCTATATGTACGTGAAAATCAATCAAACCCGGCAGTACCACTTTACTTTTTAAATCGATCGTAATTGCATCTGCACTTTTTACCAATACATATCCATCCAATACCATATGAATTTTATTGTCCCTAACAACAATCGTCTTTTCCGTAGTTATTTCACCCGATTGGGTATCTACTAATTTTCCACATAAAATATAAGTGGTTTGAGAAATAATATTTTGAGTAAGAAGAAAAAGGCATAAAAGCAAAGTGATTTTTTTCATCTGAATACGTTTAAATTTTTTAATTAATAAAACTCTTTATAGAAATTATTTGTTTCAATTTTGTCATTAAATGTATGAAAAAATACCTAATTTGCTTACTTTAAATTTAAAAAATGAAAAACATAGTTATTACAGGAACCAGCAGGGGAATTGGGTTTGAATTGGCAAAACAATTTGCAGAAAATGGACATCAAGTTTTGGCACTGTCTAGAAACTCAGCACCATTATCAGAAGTAAATCACAAGAACATTACTGTTCTATCTGTTGATATTTCTAATTCTAAGGATTTAATTAAAGTGTCTGATTTTATAAAAAATACTTGGGGGAAAGTAGATGTTTTAATCAATAATGCAGGAAAATTAATCAATAAACCGTTTACAGAAATCTCTTCGGAAGATTTTTTAGAGGTGTATAAAGTAAATGTTTTTGCCGTTGCAGAGATCACGAAGCTATTGATTCCATTCTTGCAAAAAGGAAGCCATGTAGTTACAGTGAGCTCTATGGGAGGAATCCAGGGAAGCATGAAGTTTCCTGGTTTAGCAGCATATTCCTCGGCAAAAGGCGCCGTCATTACTTTATCAGAATTATTGGCGGAAGAATATAAAGATCAGCAAATTGCTTTCAATATTTTAGCTTTGGGAGCTGTGCAAACAGAAATGTTAGAAGAGGCTTTCCCGGGGTATAAAGCGCCACTTTCTGCAATAGAGATGGCAGACTATATTTATGATTTCTCCCTGACAGGAAATAAATTTTATAACGGAAAAGTGTTGCAAGTTTCTTCTTCAACACCATAATCAATCGGTAATACATTGACTTCAAGTTATCAAGACTTCGTTCCTTTAAAAGCGATTCCATTTATGGAATTTCTAATTAATGAACATAACTTCACTTTGAAAATAGTAAATCAAAGAGAAACAAAACACGGAGATTTTAGAAGTTTACCGAATGGAAAATTCCAAATAACGGTGAACAACAACCTCAACAAATATCAATTTTTATTAACTTTAGTCCATGAGATTGCCCACCACGTTGCCCATCAAAAATTTGGCAAGGCAAAACCGCATGGTAAAGAGTGGAAGGCCGTTTTTCAACATTTAATGTTGCCTTTTTTGAACCCTGATATTTTTCCATTGGAGCTCTTACCCTATTTGGCAAACTACTTAAAAAACCCAAAGGCAAGTACAGATTCAGATGCGAAACTCTCATTAGCACTCAAAGGAAATACAGCAGCAACCGGAAAGTATTTTGTCTTTGCAATTCCGTTGGGAGGATTTTTTATCTTTAAAGACCTTATTTACAAACGAGGTAACAAGCGAAGAACACGTTACGAATGTTTAAATATGGTGAATAAAAAAACCTATCTCTTTCATCAGAATGCAGAAGTAAACTCTTATCAGGAGTCCTAGTATGTACACAGCACAAAACAAATTTTTGAATACGTCTAATTTCTTTTGATAAAAAGGGTGTCTAACTCCATTTCTTTTTGCAGCCAACTTCTCAATGCTATTTCTTTGATTGCAATAATACTGTCTACTAATTTAAGATTCCACTTAATAGTAGCCAATGGAATAGTATCAATTTTAATAAAGTCTTTGGAGGAGAGCACATTTGCAAAACCGATTTCCTCGATACCAGCGTATCTGATTTTTGCATCTTTTGCAATTCTACTAAAAGCGACTACTTTCTGATTTTTATTCAAAGCATCTTGCTCTATGCGATTGTTCAATGAGAAAACAGTTTCTTGCAATTCTGTGAGTTGTTTTTGCAATCCAGAAATAATATTCTTACTCTCCTGCAACTCTTCTCGCTTTTCGGTATATGCTGTTGTAATAAGCTCAAAACTTTTAGTATCACTTCCTTTTATTCTTAATTTAAAATCTGCCAAGTTCGGGTATCTCTTGGCATCGGCTAATTCATTAAACAAATCATTTTCAGTCGCTTCATTTACTTCATTAAAAAAGTTTAAATAAATTTCTTTCTTTTCAATGTCTTTATCCCAATCAATTAACTGCAAATATTTATTTATTTTAATTTCATTTTTAATGTAGGAGTTTATCTGCGTATTCATTTGGTTCTTTTGAAATACCGTTATAAAAGTAAAAATTGCAGGAATCATTACGGACAAACCAATAATAGTAGCAATGGTAGAATACCTTTTTCTTTTTGCAGTATTTGCATATTTGTGCATCGGAAAATGGAGTAATTTCAGCACAAGAAATGTTGCCAATGCAATAAAAATTGTATTGATAATAAATAAATACATTGCTCCCAAAAAATAGGTAAAATTCCCTTTTGCCAAACCATACCCCGCGGTGCATAAAGGAGGCATTAAAGCAGTTGCAATCGCAACTCCAAAAATTACAGAAGCAACAGTTCCTTTTTTTGTTCTGGCTACCATCAAAGCCAACCCCCCGAAAAATGCAATTAGAACGTCTCTAATATCTGGGCTAACACGTCCTAATAACTCAGAGTTATCTTCGCTTAAGGGAAATAGGTAAAAGAATAAAAAAGAAGCAAATAAACTAAGGCCAATCATAATTCCTAAGTTCAGCAGAGACTTTTTAAAGGTATCAATATCGTTTAATGCGAATGACATCCCTAAACCCAAAATTGGCCCCATCAGTGGAGATATTAGCATGGCTCCAATTACAACCGCTGTTGAGTTTGCATTTAGGCCAATAGAAGCCACAAATACAGCGAATAGCAAAATCCATGCTGTTGCTCCTTTAAATGGAATGTCTGCCTTAATAGCCGCTATCGTAGCTTCATGATCCGTATCATCTCTAAAATCAAAGAGCTCAATCAGAAATGTTTTGATACTATTCCATAAGCCCTTCGCATCCTTTTTGATATTTTGCTTAGACGCTTCGGATGTTTTGGCGCTGTTCTCTTTTTTGATTTCTTCTTGCATCATTGTTTTTTTATAACCTTGGAAAGATACAAAAAAACTGATTTTAAAAAATATTCCTGCTATTGGAGGTAAATTGTATCTATTTCTAATTTAAAATTCTCTTCTCTTTTATTACCAATTAAAAAAGCAATCTCTTCTATATTTTTTGATGAAAAATTTCCAATTGATAATTTTCTACCTCTAAAGGCAGGATACATTTCTGAAAGTTTAATTTTAATCGTTTGCCAAGCACCATTTGTTTCAAAAACAGCAATAAAAGAGTGGTAATCTGTGCTTTTATCTTTGATTCTAAACTGAAATTTTTTACCATCTCCCTTTATCTTTAAAACAATCTCTTTAAATCCTTTTACATCCTTTTTCGGAAATTTATATCTTAAAGAAGAAAAACCTCCATTATTTTCTAAAGAGACCTTACCATAAAAAACTCCGAAACCGTCAGGGCTTTTGTTAAAGTTCCCAGAAGACCTTCCCCCCATCACTCCGTCATCTATGACCCTCCAATCAGAGAGATCTGAATTCAAATTAAAATCAAAAATAAGTTGGTTTGCATCGCTCATAAAAAAAAGTGAAATACATATTAAATAAAATTTGTTCATAATTCTTAAATTATGGTATAAAAATATTTATTAAAAAGAAACTGTAGTGTGAAAAATATGTTAAATAAAAAAGAGAACAAGAGAACATACTCCCTTTAAATGACGAAATCATAGGACCTTTGAATTCCCATAAAAGGTCAATAATACTTAAAATAGGAAAGCAAAATAGAATAAAAAAAAAGAGTTTGTAGAAAACTACAAACTCTTTTTACTTCTTTTGTGACCGGGCTGGGGCTCGAACCCAGGACCCTCTCCTTAAAAGGGAGATGCTCTACCAACTGAGCTACCAGGTCATTCTTTTTCTTAGCGGGTGCAAATATAGGGCTTATTTCAACAAATCCAAATAAATTTTTATTTAGTTTTATTTGAATAAACTTGTCTTACTTTTTTTAATAGATTAGAGGAATACACAAAACTCACAACCGCTTCATTCTCAGTAGAAAATATATCTTCACTTGTACCTTCCCAGGCTTTGACTCCCTCGTTTAAAAAAATTATTTTTTCTCCAATTTCAATTACAGAATTCATATCATGTGTATTAATCACAGTAGTAATTTTATATTCATCTGTAATTTCTTGAATTAAATTATCGATTACAATTGCAGTTTGCGGATCTAAACCAGAATTTGGTTCATCACAGAATAAATATTTAGGATTCATTACAATTGCTCTTGCAATGGCAACCCTTTTTTGCATTCCACCAGACAGTTCTGCTGGAAGTTTTTTGTTTGAATTTTCCAAGTTTACACGTTTTAAAACGGTATTCACTCGCTCTAACATCTCCGAATGTGTTTTTGCTGTAAACATTTTTAGAGGAAACATTACATTCTCTTCAACAGTCTGTGAATCAAACAATGCACTGCCTTGAAAAACCATGCCTATTTCTTGACGCCATTGCATTCTTTGCTTTTGAGAAAACGCTGTATTAATTCTTCCATCAAAAGAAACCGTTCCTTTCTCTGGAATATGCAAACCAATAAGGGATTTTAGAAAAACTGTTTTTCCAGAACCACTTTGTCCAATAATTAAATTCGTTTTCCCAGGTAAAAAAGTAGTTGAAATCCCTTTTAACACATCAACTCCATTAAAACCTTTGTGCAAATCTTTAACCTCTATCATACGCTTAAGTTAATAACAGTTGTGTTAATATATAGTTAGAAATTACGATTAAAATAGTTGTCCAAACGACCGCCTGTGTACTCGCTCTGCCCACAGCAATTGAACCTCCTTTTACATAATATCCGTGATACGAGGGCACCGTAGCTATTATAAATGAGAAAACCAATGTCTTTATCATTGCATACACTATTAAAAACGAGTTGAAATCTGTTTGAATTCCTACGATGTAGTCTGCTCCTGAAAATAAACCAGAAGCAACTCCTGCTAACCAACCTCCAAAAATACCTAGCACCATGGCCAGAATAATCAAAAAAGGATAAAAGAATAAGGCTGCTAAAATTTTAGGCAATACTAAAAAATTTAGCGCATTTATACCCATCACTTCTAAAGCATCTATTTGTTCCGTAACTCTCATAGCACCAATACTTGATGTAATATAAGAACCTACCTTACCTGCCAAAATAATACAACAAAAAGTAGGTGCAAATTCTAGGATAATCGATCTTTTAGCAGCAAAACCGATTAAAGAATCTGGTATAAATGGACTGTCTAAATTCAATGCTGTTTGCAATGCAATTACACCTCCTATAAAAAAGGAAATGAACATAATGATCCCAATAGACTTTAAGCCTAAATCATCAATCTCCTTCATTAAGGCAGTATAAAAAATATGCAGCTTCTGTGGCTTTTTAAAAACCAACTTCAACATCATAAAATATTTACCAACATGTTCTAAATACGTCATTCAAACAAATTTTAGCTAAAGTATTAAAATATCATTAATTGAATGTTAATTATAGTACATCAAAATAAAAAATAATTACTTTTGATATAAATAAAATTAATTTCCTCATGCAAAGAGCAATTTTCTATCTTTTAACTGTAATTCTATCGCTTTCCAATTGTATTGATACAAAAGCGCAAATAAAAAAACCCAAGCTAGTCGTTGGTATTGTAATTGACCAAATGAGATATGATTACTTAACTCGCTATGCCGAAAGGTATGGTGAAGGGGGGTTTAACAGAATCCTAAAAAACGGATTCTCCCTAGAAAATGCCCATTATAATTTTATGCCCACTTATACGGCTCCTGGGCATGCGTCCATTTTCACAGGTACAACACCAAGTAATCACGGTATAATCTCAAACAGCTGGTATGATAAGGCTTTAAAACAAAGCATTTATTGCGTAAGTGACAGCAATTATAAAACAATTGGAAACACTGGGAATGTAGGAGAAAAGTCACCTAAAAGAATGCTGACTACGACCCTTTCAGATCAACTGCATCTAGCTCAGAATATGCGGGGGAAAACTATTGGAATTTCGATAAAAGATAGAGCTGCCATATTACCTGCTGGTCACAGTGCAAATGCAGCCTATTGGTACGATTCTGGAGACAGGAATCAATGGATTACAAGTTCTTACTACATGGAAAACTTACCCAATTGGGTCAAAAAATTTAACAAGAAAAACAAGGCAAACTCTTATTTAAACGATACTTGGAATACCTTATACGATATCAAAACGTACACGCAAAGTAGAGCTGACGACAATATTTTTGAAAAGAATTTAAACGGACAAGAAAAACCTATTTTTCCAAAAGACTTAAAAAAGTTAAGGAAAAATAATGGGAATTTTGATTTGATAAAAACCGTGCCTGCAGGAAATACTCTTACTGTAGATTTTGCAAAGGCCGTTATTCAGGGCGAAAAATTAGGAAAGACAGCATTCACAGATTTTTTAACCGTGAGCTTTTCTGCTACTGATTATATTGGACACAGGTATGGAGTTGCTGCTGTTGAAACTGAAGACACTTACTTGCGGTTAGACCAAGATTTAGCGTCTTTCTTTAGTTTTTTAGACGCAGAGGTTGGTGTAGGGAACTATACCTTATTTTTAACTGCAGACCACGCTGCTGTTCAGGTCCCTTCCTATTTACAATCTTTAAAAATACCTGCACATTATCTAGATATCAAAGGTTTTGAAAATTATATTACTGAGATTACTCAAAAATATTTTAATTCTAAAGCATTAATAGAAAATATTTCTAATTATCAGATTTTCTTAGACAAAGAAAAAATGGAATCGCTTGGATTAGATCGAAACACCGTTGCCCAAAAATTAGCAGACGAAATTGTGAATTTTGATAACATCTATAAAGCTGTCACTGCAAGAACGCTCCAAACAACAAACTTTACAGACGGCATTATGAACACGCTTCAGAACGGTTACAATCAAAAATTTTCGGGTGATGTTTTAATCATCCCCTACCCTGCCACGCTGATTAGTGGTCGAAAAGGAACTAGCCACGGTTCTGGCTATTCATATGACACGCACGTGCCGGTTATTTTCTATGGTTATGGCATCAAAAAAGGAAAATCGTTAAAGAGATATGATGTTACCGACATCGCGCCCACTATTGCTAACTTATTAAAAATAGCAGCACCTAACGGAAGCTCTGGCAAAATAATTAAAGAGGTCTTGAAAAGATAAAACGGACTCTTAATTATAGAATCTGCGTGATAATTATAGCCAATATCATGGTGATCTTGCGACTCAATTTTGTGTTATAAGGCGAGCGCTATCGTTGTGAGAAGGGGGGGCACCAGTGAAATGAAAAAAGCCTGAGCACGTCTTCATAAAACGCACTTTTAATGCAATTTTCAAAGGTTGGTACTACAGCTATTAAAATTAAATTTTTGGCAAGAAAACCTCTGCCATCATGCAACGGGCACTTCCGCCACCACAAGCCTCTATAGTCTCCAAAGAGCTAGAAATGATTTTACAATGGTTGTTAATTTTTGCAATTTGACTTTGCGTCAAAGATTCGTGAGCAGCTGCACTCATTACCAAAAATAATTCGTCGTCTGCACCGCGAACTTGAAGCATATTTCCTGCAAAATTGTGCATTTGAAGCGCTGTAATTTCAATGACTTGCTTGCCATCTTCTTTTAAATGTTTTAAAACATTTTTTCTTTCGGACTTGTTATCTATCGTTTCTAAACATATGACTGCAAATGTCTCTGCAACACACATCATCACATTTGTATGGTAAATTGGCTCCCTTTTCTCTTTGACAGTCTGGTTTGCAATAAAAACTACTGGTGTATACTCAAAATCCTCACAAAATTCAATAAACAATTCTTCATCTGCTCTTACGGATAAAGCGCAATACGCTTTTTTATTAACTCTATCTAAAATAAGACTTCCAGTACCCTCTAAAAAGAAGTCTTCAAATTCTGCAGCAGTGTAATCTACAACCTGCTCTATTAAAAACCCTTTTTCTTCTATTTTTGCAAGAATATCATCTCTTCTTTCTAAACGTCTATTTTCCGCGAACATTGGATATAAACCCACGGTTCCATCTGTATGGAAAGAAATCCAATTGTTTGGAAAAATAGCATCCGGTGTGTCAAAAGTCTCTGTATCCGAAATAACAAGCACTTCTACACCAAAGCTTTTCAGTTTGAAAACATAACTATCAAACTCTTCTTGTGCTTTTCTATTTATTTCTGCATTTTGCAAAGCTACACTTTCTTGGAAATAATTATTTACGGCTGTCTGTTCATTCATCCTAAAATTGATCGGACGAATCATTAATATAGAATTTGTAGTTTGCTGCATCTTTTAGAATTTGGACACAAAGATAGACACATATTATGACAGAGGCCTCCTTTTATTAAAAAACCGCTTCCTTTTTTGGAAACGGTTTTTGAAACGATTATTTAAAAAATACTTAATCCAATGCTAGGGGTCCTCAGCGTTACACTTGTTCGCTTAGGCCTTCTATGATATCCTCTTTCGTACCCTCTTTCATAGCGATAGTTGCTATGGTAATAATAATTCGCATGGTATTGATAATAATACCCGTGGTTGCAATGACTGTCACAATGGGAAGCATGGTCAGCATAAGCATCTCTTTTGCCCTTCATATAAGCTTTGTGAGCAATCTCATCTCGCTTCTTTAATTCTTTTTCATACTGTTTTTGTTCTTTCCAAAACTTTTTGTCTTCGGATTTTGATTTCGCGTTCAACTCCTGCTCAAATTTAGCATCCTCTTTTGCGCGTTTACCATAATAATTTTCTTTTCCTAATAGGGTATCTTTTTCCTGCTCTTGCGCATAAGAAAAGTTTACTGTTACAATTAAAATTAAGGCTAATAGTAGTTTTGTAGTCTTCATGATTTTAGTTTTAAGCATTCATAAAATAATTTCATTTATGCTATCCTTAAAACAACCAACTCTTAATTTACCCTACTAGAATAAATTATTTTTTCTTATCTAATCTCTTATTAGCGGCATGGTAGAGCAGCGCAGTAAACCCTCTTGTTTTGCAATTTCTGCATAGGCTACTTCTTCTACAATAAATCCGTTTGCACGCAACCACGTATTTAGGCGTGTAAAGTTTTTTTCGGATATAATGACCTCTTCGGAAATAGAAAAAATATTACTACTCATGCTAAACATCTCCTCTTTATCAATTTCAAAAACATTTTCCTTTCCAAAAAAGTTCAACAACCATTCATATTCCTTGTCAACTAAAAATCCGTTTTTATGAAGTATGGCTTTGTCTTTTCCTATTGGCTGAAAACAACAATCTAAATGCAATGCATTCTCTTTAGGATCTGTATTGTGTTTTCTTAACTCAAAAGATTTTACAGTTTTTTCTGGAAAAAACTCTTGCAAAGCAATAACTGCGTCAACATTAGTACGCGCTGTAATATATTCTGAATAATCTTCACCAGAATACGTACCTACAAAAAGATACTCATTCCAAGGCATCACATCGCCACCCTCTACATGACATTCCTCTGGTAATTTTATAATATTTTTTTTATCAATTTTAGAAATAACGGCAGGTATTGCTTCTATTTCTTGATCTCTATCTGGTAAAATATTTGCTTTCACTAATTTATCATCAATCACAAAAGCAATATCTCTAGAAAAAATCTGATTGTAGTTTTCAATAACACCAGGCCTAAAGACCGCTACCTCATACTTTTCTAAAACGGCAGCCACTGCTTCCATTTCAAGGACCATAGCTTCCTCTTTTGGGTATGTTCCTGCCAAGACATGTTGTATGCTTTTAGGGTCGTAACAATCTTCTACTTTCGGGATGCCCCCGTTACTATTTGCAATTCCTAAAACAACTGCTCTTAACCTGGAAGTTTCGTTCTTAATATTGAGTGCTAACATCTAAAAAGGGATAAAAAAAGCCCCATACATCTATGAAGCTTTTATTAGAGTACATATACTATTTTAATTTATCGTTTTTCTATGGACTGGAAAGGTCTTAAGTTTTCTCCAGTATAAATCTGACGCGGTCTTCCTATTGGTTCTTTGTTTAAACGCATTTCCTTCCACTGCGCTATCCAACCTGGCAAGCGACCTAGTGCAAACATTACAGTAAACATCTCTACAGGTATTCCCATAGCTCTGTAAATAATTCCTGAATAAAAATCTACATTTGGATATAATTTTCTATCTACAAAATAAGGATCGTTTAGAGCCTCTTGCTCTAAACCTCTTGCGATTTCTAAGATAGGATCTTCTACACCTAAATCTTTTAATACTTCATCCGCCGCCTTTTTAATAATAGTAGCTCTTGGATCAAAGTTTTTATATACACGGTGCCCAAACCCCATCAAACGGAAAGGATCATTTTTATCTTTTGCCTTCGCCATGTATTTTTTAGTATCTCCACCATCTGCTTTTATCGCCTCTAACATTTCTAAAACTGCCTGGTTTGCACCACCGTGAAGTGGCCCCCAGAGTGCAGATATTCCTGCAGATAATGAAGCAAATAAACCAGCATGAGAAGAACCCGCTATTCTTACCGTTGAAGTAGAACAATTTTGCTCATGATCTGCATGTAAGATTAATAATTTGTCAAGTGCATCTTTTATAATTGGGTTTACAATGTACTCTTCGTTTGGCTCCTCAAACATCATTTTCATAACATTTTCGACATAGCCCAAAGATTTAGAGCCATAATTTAATGGTAAACCTGACTTTTTACGCATTGTCCAAGCTACTAATACTGGAAATTTCCCTAATATCTTCACAATAGCATTGTACATTTCTTCCTCTGAATCTACATTCACCGAAGATGGATTGAATGCTGTTAAAGCACTTGTTAACGAAGATAAAATCCCCATAGGATGCGCAGACTTTGGAAATGCTTCTAAAATCTTTCTCACATCATCATCCACTACAGATTTAGATTTTATATCCGCATGAAACTTTTCAAGCTGCTCATTTGTTGGCAACTCTCCAAAAATCAAGGCATAAGCCACTTCTAAAAAGCCGGCTTTTTCAGCTAACTCTTCGATAGCAAAACCTCTATATCTTAAAATCCCTTTTTCTCCGTCTAAAAACGTAATAGCACTCTCACAAGAGCCGGTATTTTTAAAACCAGGATCAATCGTTATTACTCCGTTGGTTGCAGTTCTTAAAGTTTTAATATCTATCCCTACCTCATTTTCTGTTCCTTTTACAAGCGGAAGTTCATATGCATTTTCTCCAATCTGTAATTTCGCTATATCTGACATCTGTAATGGTTTTTTTTTGTTATACTAACGGGCTACAAGGTACCAATTTTAATAGCAATTTAAAATGAGTTCGCATAGAAATTTAATATTATAAAATAATGGAATGCTATGCTCCTTTTTTACAAAAAAAAACCTCACAAATTTCTTTGTGAGGCGCTGAATTTAAGTACTTTATAGCTTAGATATTAAAAGCTTTTTCTCCTGGGAAATAGGCGATATCTCCTAACTCCTCCTCAATTCTTAATAACTGGTTGTACTTCGCCATTCTATCTGAACGCGATGCCGAACCTGTTTTTATTTGACCACAGTTTAAAGCAACTGCTAAATCTGCAATTGTATTGTCTTCTGTTTCACCAGACCTGTGTGACATTACAGAAGTAAAACCAGCATTCTTGGCCATGTTAACCGCTGCAATTGTTTCTGTTAAAGTTCCTATTTGATTTACCTTAATTAAGATTGAATTGGCAATACCATTTTCAATTCCTCTTGACAAACGCGCTACATTCGTAACAAACAAATCGTCTCCGACCAATTGTACTTTGTCACCAATCTTTTCAGTTAAATATTTCCAACCTTCCCAATCGTTTTCATCCATTCCGTCTTCGATAGAAATAATAGGATACTTTTCAGACAACTCAGCTAAATAATCTGCCTGCTCTCTAGAAGAACGCACTTTACCCGTTTCTCCTTCAAACTTAGAATAGTCATAATTCCCATTCACATAGAATTCTGCAGCTGCACAATCTAAGGCAATCATAATGTCATCTCCTAAAGTATAGCCTGCATTGCTTACTGCTAATGCAATTGTTTCCAATGCATCTTCAGTTCCACCTGCTAAATTTGGAGCAAAACCACCTTCATCGCCAACTGCTGTAGATAAACTCCGATCGTGTAAGACTTTTTTTAGATTGTGAAAAATTTCAGAACCCATTTGCATTGCTTTCGAAAAAGTTGCTGCTTTCACAGGCATTACCATAAATTCTTGAAAAGCAATAGGTGCGTCAGAATGTGATCCACCGTTAATTATATTCATCATCGGTACAGGCAAAGTATTGGCAGAAACGCCACCAATATACCTGTATAATGGCATCCCTAATTCGTTTGCTGCGGCCTTTGACACTGCTAATGAGACTCCTAAAATTGCGTTCGCTCCTAATTTAGACTTGTTCGGAGTACCGTCTAAATCTATCATTAATTGATCAATCATATTTTGCTCAAAAACCGAAACACCTAATAGCTCAGCGGCAATCAGTTGATTTACATTTTTTACAGCATTTAAAACGCCTTTACCCATATAATCCTTACCTCCATCGCGCAATTCAACTGCCTCGTGCTCACCCGTAGAAGCTCCTGAAGGAACTGCTGCTCTACCTAAAATTCCATTCTCTGTAGTAACATCTACTTCTACTGTTGGATTTCCTCTTGAATCAAAAATCTGACGTGCGTGAACGCTAATTATAATACTCATTCTTTTATTTTTATGATTAATTTTAACTTTTCTTTACAACTCCGTAAAATTACGAAATGTCTTAGGTATTTAATACGATGTACTTGATTAATTACGAAAACGTTTCCTGAAATTAAACAAAAAAAAACCCACTCAAAAAATGAGCGGGAAAATATTATGAAAATAAGTGTGAAATTTACACTACAGCCAAATTTACAGTCTAATTGCGCTAACTGTTTAAAAATCCGTTCAATAGGATGCGCAGTTCGACGAATATGCTGTAAATTACGATAAGATGTTTTACTGCTTCTTAATTAACGCAATAAATTGATCAAATAAATATTCCGAATCGTGTGGCCCAGGACTTGCCTCTGGGTGATATTGCACAGAAAAAACAGGTTTATTTTTCAACTTGATTCCTGCAACTGTGTGATCATTTAGATGTACATGAGTAATTTCTATGTTTTCGTTCTGAATCGTTTCCTCTTTATTAATTGCAAAACCATGATTCTGAGAAGTAATTTCTCCTTTACCTGTTACTAAATTTTTAACGGGATGGTTTATACCTCGGTGTCCATTGTGCATTTTATAAGTAGAAATACCATTCGCCAATGCGATCACCTGATGTCCTAAGCAAATACCGAATAACGGCAAATCTCTTTTAATAATTTCTTTCGCCAACTCTTGGGCTGCCTTAAGAGGTTCGGGATCTCCAGGACCATTGGAAATAAAATAACCATTTGGATTAAAAGCTTCAAGCTCTGAGAATACAGCATCAAAAGGAAACACTTTAACATAAGCTCCTCTTTTGGCCAGATTTCTTAAAATATTTTTCTTGATTCCAATATCTAAAGCAGCTATTCTTATCGCCGCATTTTCATCTCCTACAAAATAAGGCTCCTTTGTTGAAACCTTGGAAGCCAGTTCTAAACCCTCCATAGAAGGTACTTCCGACAACTTTCTTTTTAATCCTTCAATATCCGCTACCTCCGTAGAAATAATAGCATTCATTGCACCATTATCTCTTATATATGCAACCAATGCTCTTGTGTCTACATCAGAGATCGCAACAATGTTATGTTTTTCAAACCAATCCTTTAAATTCCCGTCTGAATCTACTCGAGAATGGTTAAAACTAAAATTTCTACAAATTAGACCCGAAATCTTAATTCCCTCAGACTCTACTTCTTGATCATTGATACCATAATTTCCAATATGAGCATTTGCAGTCACCATCATCTGACCGAAATAAGAAGGATCCGTAAATATTTCTTGATACCCAGTCATTCCTGTGTTAAAACATATTTCCCCTGTTGCCGTACCCTCGATACCTACAGACTTTCCATAAAATATAGTCCCATCAGCTAAGAGCACCAAAGCTTTTTTTCTTGTTTGATATTTCATTGATAATTGTTGTGTTTGTAATCTTGTATGTTATTGCAAAAATAGAAAAAAGAAATAAACAATCATAGTTCTCTTTTTATTCTTTATTTGATGTTTTGATAAAACATGTTTTTTTTGATTCTATTTATTTTATGATAGCAGGATGTACTTCTTTATGCACATCCCAAGACTATATAAAAAAGAAATACTATGGAATCTTTATACCTATTTAAACTTCCTATTGTAATTATAAGTTTCGACCTATAATCTCACTTATCTTATAGATGGTGTATTAGAAATAAGTTTTACGTTCACAATTTTTATAGAATAGTTGTATTAACCAGCACATGCCTTCATAAGCTTCTAGCTCCGCATCATTCCGCACATAGCAACAATCCTACCTATAATTTCCTAATGATCCACCGAGTAGCCCTCTAACGTTATTCTGGAATCCTAATCTCAATATTTTCGAAAAAAACGAAGCCTTGTGGAAACAAGAAAGCCTTCCTTATAAAGATCCTTTTTTTGAAACTGGACTAAAAAAAAAGGGATAAACGTTAACGTTTATCCCTTTTTTTTTTAATAACAAAATCTCATTTATTATTCTTCAGATTTCTCTTCAGTTACGGTACCTTCTACTTCAGGAGTTTCCACTTTTTTACTTCTTCCTCTTCTTGTAGTTTTCTTCGCTTTATTTCCATTAGGATTATAGATTTCGTTGTAATCAACTAACTCTACCATGGCCATAGGAGCATTATCTCCCTGACGATTTCCTAATTTAATGATACGAAGATATCCACCTGGTCTGTCTGCAACCTTCACAGAAATTTCTTTAAACAATTCTGTTACTGCAGCCTTATCACGAAGATGAGAAAATACAATACGTCTGTTGTGTGTTGTATCTGATTTAGACTTGGTGATTAGTGGCTCTGCATACACTCTTAATGCTTTTGCTTTTGCCACTGTGGTATTAATACGCTTGTGCTCTATTAATGAACAAGTCATATTTGATAACATCGCTTTTCTATGCGAAGTTGTTCTTCCTAAATGATTGTGCTTTTTACCGTGTCTCATGACTTTTATTTTGAACTTTCATCTTGCATCAACTCGTTTTGAGGAGCAAAATATGAATGATTAATCTCTATCTAACTTGTATTTACTTAAATCCATTCCGAAACTTAATCCCTTCACAATCACTAACTCTTCTAGCTCTGTTAAAGATTTCTTTCCAAAGTTTCTGAACTTCATTAAATCACTCTTATTGAACGATACTAAATCTCCTAATGTATCTACTTCTGCAGCCTTTAAACAATTTAAAGCTCTTACAGATAAATCCATATCGATCAATCTCGTTTTTAATAACTGACGCATGTGCAATGATTCCTCATCATATGTTTCAGTTTGTGCAATTTCGTCCGCCTCTAAAGTGATACGCTCATCAGAGAATAACATAAAGTGGTGAATTAAAATCTTAGCTGCTTCTGTTAACGCATCTTTAGGACTAATAGATCCATCCGTATCGATATCAAAAACTAATTTTTCATAATCTGTTTTCTGCTCTACACGAAAATTTTCGACTGCGTACTTAACATTCTTAATTGGTGTATAAATAGAATCCGTAAAGATTGTGCCTATTGGAGCAGAAGCTTTCTTATTTTCCTCTGCAGGTACAAATCCTCTTCCTTTTTCAATAGTAATCTCCGCGTTTAATTTCACAGATTTGTCCATGTTACAAATCACCAAATCGGGATTTAAAACTTGGAAACCTGAAATAAATTTCTGTAAGTCTCCAGCAGTAAACTGCTCTTGACCAGAAACTGCGATAGAAACCGTTTCTCTGTCTGTTTCCTCTATTTGTTTCTTAAAACGTACTTGCTTTAAGTTCAATATAATTTCGGTAACATCCTCTACAACACCAGAGACAGTAGAAAACTCATGTTCTACTCCGTCTAGCCTTAAAGACGTAATTGCAAACCCTTCTAATGAAGATAAAAGTACTCTCCTTAAAGCATTTCCTACAGTTAAACCAAAACCTGGTTCTAAAGGTCTGAACTCGAATCTACCAGAAAAATCTGTAGATTCAATCATTATTACTTTATCGGGCTTTTGAAAATTTAAAATTGCCATATTTCTTCGTTTTAATTGTTATCCAGTTGCGCGGTAAATAAGTTTGAAGATGCACTTATAAACCCTTTGGCCGAACACCAATGTGATTAATTTATTACTTAGAATATAATTCTACGATTAACTGCTCTTTGATATTTTCTGGAATCTGAAGTCTTGCTGGTACTTTTACAAAAGTTCCCTCTTTCTTATCTGAATTCCAAGTCAACCACTCATAAACGCTACTATTAGACGCTAATGCATCTTCGATAGCTTTTAAAGATTTAGACTTCTCTCTCACTGCAACTACATCCCCTTCGTTCAAACTGTAAGATGGTACGTTTACAATCTCTCCGTTCACAGTAATGTGTCTGTGAGAAACTAATTGACGTGCTCCACTTCTAGAAGTAGAAACTCCCATTCTATAAACTACATTGTCTAAACGAGATTCACATAACTGCACTAAAATCTCTCCGGTAATCCCTTGAGAAGCAGATGCCTTTTTAAACAAGTTACTGAACTGACGCTCTAGAATACCATAAGTATACTTCGCTTTTTGCTTCTCCATTAGTTGAGTCGCATATTCAGATTTTTTTCCTCTTCTTCTTGCATTTCCATGCTGTCCTGGAGGGTAATTTCTTTTTTCGAAGTTTTTATCTTCTCCAAAAATTGCTTCACCAAATTTCCGTGAAATTTTGGTCTTTGGTCCTGTATATCTTGCCATTTCTTTGTTGTTATAATCAGGGATTATGAATTAAGGCTAATCCTTCGATAATCTAATTCCCAATTGGTTAAAATATTTAATTATACTCTTCTTCTCTTTGGTGGACGACAACCGTTATGAGGAATTGGGGTAACATCAATAATTTCTGTTACTTCAATACCTGCATTGTGGATTGATCTAATAGCAGACTCTCTACCATTACCTGGACCTTTCACATACACTTTTACTTTACGTAAACCTGCTTCTTTTGCAACTGCTGAACAATCTTCTGCTGCTAATTGAGCTGCATACGGAGTATTCTTCTTAGAACCTCTGAAACCCATTTTACCTGCAGATGACCATGATATCACGTCACCTTTTTTATTTGTTAAAGAAATAATGATGTTGTTAAAAGATGCTGTTACATGCGCCTCTCCTACTGCATCAATTATTACTTTACGTTTTTTTGAACTTGCTTTTGCCATAATGATTCAATTTTAGTAATTTAGTTTTCTGATCTTATAGGATTCCTATTATCAGATCTTTATTACTTGTCTAACTTTATTTTTTCTTGTTAGCTACGGTTTTTCTCTTACCTTTTCTTGTACGAGAATTGTTCTTAGTTCTTTGTCCTCTTAAAGGCAAGCCAAGTCTGTGGCGAATTCCTCTTTGACAACCGATATCCATCAAACGTTTGATGTTAATCTGCACCTCTGAACGCAATTCTCCTTCAATTGTGAAAGATCCTACTTGTTCTCTAATTGCTGCGATTTGATCATCCGTCCAATCTTGAACCTTAATACTCTCGTCTACTTTTGCTTCCGCTAAAACTTTTTTAGCTCTGCTGCTTCCAATACCGAAGATGTAAGTTAAAGCGATAACTCCTCTTTTGTTTTTTGGAATATCAATACCTGCTATTCTTGCCATTACCCTTGTCTTTGTTTAAATCTAGGATTTTGTTTATTAATCACATATAATCTACCTTTCCTGCGCACTATTTTGCAGTCGGCACTTCTTTTTTTAACTGATGCTCTAACTTTCATCTGTTTTGTTTTTTAATTAATATCTGTACGTTATTCTTGCCTTTGATAAATCGTATGGACTCATCTCTAATTTCACCTTATCTCCAGGTAATAATTTTATATAATGCATGCGCATTTTACCAGAAATGTGTGCCGTAACAATATGACCATTTTCTAATTCCACACGAAACATTGCATTAGACAATGCCTCTGTAATTGTTCCGTCTTGTTGAATTGCTGATTGCTTAGCCATATAATTATTTATTCGATTTTCTATTGCTATTTCCCGCCTTCATTAAACCATCATAATGATTGTTTAATAAATACGAATTAATTTGTTGCATGGTGTCAATTGCAACTCCAACCATAATGATTAAAGAGGTACCTCCATAGAACATTGACCAACCTTGTTGCACTCCAAATTGAACTACAATTGCTGGTAATATTGAAAGTGCTGCTAAAAACAACGATCCTGGGAACGTTATTCTTGACAAAATACTATCCAATCTATCTGCTGTGTCTTTACCTGGTCTAATTCCTGGTATAAAACCGCCGCTTCTCTTAAGATCTTCAGCCATTTTATTTGTTGGAATTGTTATTGCCGTGTAGAAATAACTAAAAATAATGATTAAAACAGCAAAAATAACATTGTATTGCCAACCATTAGGATTTGTCAAACTTACCAAAGCAGGGAACCTTTGTCCCAAAGCTAAAGGTAAAAACATAATTGCTTGTGCAAAGATTATTGGCATTACACCTGCAGCATTTAACTTCAAGGGAATATAATCTCTTGAACCTGCAACATTTTGTGCGCTACCCGCAACATTCCTTCTGGCATATTGCACCGCGATCTTTCGAACTGCAGTAACCAAAAGCACTGTTAATAAAATTACAACAAACCAAACAATAATTTCAATTAAAATCATCATTACTCCACCTGCACCTGCATTGGTTGTTTTAGATACAAATTCCTGCAGAAATGCTGCTGGGAAATTTGCAATAATACCTACCGTTATCAACAGTGATATCCCGTTACCAATCCCTTTATCCGTGATACGCTCTCCTAACCACATTGCAAAAATTGTACCTGCAGTTAAAATAATAATTGAAGAAACCCAAAATGTTGCTCCACCTACTAAAAATGCTTCTGGTGGCAAATTAAATTGAGTCTTGATCGCCGTTATATACGTTGGTGCTTGCACCAATGTAATTCCGATTGTCAACCAGCGCGTTATTTGTGTAATTTTCTTTCTACCACTTTCACCATCCTTTTGTAATTTTTGTAGATAAGGAACCGCGATTCCCATTAACTGAACTACAATAGATGCTGAAATATACGGCATTATACCAAGAGCCATTACGGACGCCCTAGCAAATGCTCCTCCTGTAAATGCATTCAATAATCCTAAAAGCCCCCCCGAAGTACTTTCTTTTAACGCTGTCAACTGCAATGGATCTATTCCAGGTAATGGAACAGCAGCCATGAAACGGTAAACCGCAATTAGTCCGATCGTAAGAAGAATTCTATTCTTTAATTCCTCTATTTTGAAAATGTCTTTAAGTGTATTAATAAACTTCATCATTTACGTTTCTTATAAAGCTACAGCTTCACCTCCAGCAGCTTCAATAGCCGCTTTTGCTGTTGCTGTAAACTTATGTACAGTTATATTTAATTTAGCCTTTAACTCTCCGTTACCTAGAATTTTAACAAGGTCATTCTTCCCTGCTAATCTATGGATAATTAAAGTTTCTAAACTTAATGTATCTGTTATTTTTCCACTATCTACTAAGGCCTGTATTTTGTCTAAATTGATCCCTTGATACTCCTTACGGTTTATGTTGGTAAATCCAAACTTAGGTACACGTCTTTGAAGCGGCATTTGTCCTCCTTCAAACCCAATCTTCTTAGAATAACCAGAACGAGATTTCTGTCCATTGTGACCTCTTGTAGCGGTACCACCTTTTCCAGAACCTTCACCCCTTGCAATTCTTTTTCCTTTTTTAATGGAACCTTCTGCTGGTGTTAAATTATGTAAACTCATTTTTTTATATCTTATTTAATTTCTTCGAAAGAAACTAAGTGTTTAACTGTATTTACCATACCTACTATTGCTGGAGTTGCCTCATGCTCTACGGTATGATTCATTCTGCGTAAACCTAATGCTTCTAAAGTTCTCTTTTGACTTTGAAGACGCCCGATTTGACTTTTTACTTGTGTTACTTTGATTCTTGCCATCGTTCTTCGATTTATCCGTTAAATACTTTTTCTATAGAGATTCCTCTTTGCTTCGCAATTGCAGATGCACTACGTAATTGTAATAAAGCATTAAAAGTTGCTTTTACTGCATTGTGAGGATTTGAAGACCCTTGTGACTTAGATAACACATCATGTATACCTACAGATTCAAGTACCATACGTACCGCTCCACCAGCAATAACTCCTGTACCAGGAGAAGCAGGCTTGATAAAGATCTTAGCTCCACCAAACTTTCCTTTTTGCTCATGAGGCAACGTACCTCCTAGAATCGGAATTCTTACCAAATTCTTCTTAGCATCCTCAATTGCTTTTGCAATTGCTGAAGCCACATCCTTAGATTTACCTAAACCATGTCCAACAACTCCATTACCATCACCAACTACTACAATTGCAGAGAAACCAAATGCTCTACCACCTTTCGTCACTTTAGTAACACGTTGTACTCCTACTAACTTATCTACAAGCTCTAACCCACTTGGTTTAACTCTTTCTACGTTTTTATAACCTTGCATAATTTCTTAAAATTTTAAACCAGATTCTCTTGCAGCTTCTGCTAATACTTTAACTCTACCATGGTATAAATAACCATTTCTATCGAAAGCAACTTTTTCTAATCCAGCTTTTGTTGCTTTTTCACCAATTGCTTTACCAACTGCTGCTGCTGCTTCTAGTTTAGAAGTTCCTTTTATATCTTTATCTCTTGATGAAACTGAAGCTAATGTAACTCCGTTCACATCGTCCACTATTTGGGCGTAAATTTCTTTATTACTTCTAAAAACCGACAATCTTGGTTTTGTAGCCGTCCCAGAAATGATCTTTCTGATTCTACGCTTAATTCTAGCTCTTCTTTGTAGCTTTGATAATGCCATAATGCTATATATTATGCAGATTTACCTGCTTTTCTTCTTAATATTTCACCAACAAACTTAACTCCTTTACCTTTGTAAGGCTCTGGTGCTCTGAAAGAACGAATCTTTGCAGCTATTTGACCCACTAATTGTTTGTCAAAAGAAGATAATTTAATGATTGGGTTTTTCCCTTTCTCAGAAACTGTTTCAATCTTTACCTCTGGGGCAATTTCCAAAACAATATTATGAGAGAAACCTAAAGCCAAGTCTAATTTTTGTCCTTGATTAGCTGCTCTATAACCAACACCTACCAATTCTAAATCTTTCGTCCAACCTTTGCTTACACCTTCAATCATATTATTGATTAAAGCTCTCATTAAACCATGTTGTGCTTTATGGTCTTTACTTTCAGATGTTCTATCAAGCGTGATAATACCATCTTCAATTTTAATTGTAATCCCATCAGAAATTTTTTGAGTTAATTCACCCAATTTTCCTTTTACGGTTACAAAGTTGTTCTCTATGCTAACATCTACACCTTGTGAAATGCTAACGGGATTTTTTCCTATTCTACTCATTTCTTAAGATTTAATAAACGTAACATAAAACTTCTCCTCCAACATTCTCATCACGTGCCATCTTGTTTGTCATTACACCTTTCGATGTAGAGACAATAGCAATTCCAAGTCCGTTCAATACTCTTGGCATCTCTGTAGAGCCAACATATTTACGTAAACCTGGTGTACTGATACGTTGAATTTTTCTAATTACTGACTCCTTTGTTTCTCTGTCATACTTTAAAGCGATCTTAATGGCTCCCTGAACTTTGTTGTCATTGAACTGATAACTTAAAATAAAACCTTGATCAAACAAAATCTTAGTCATTTCCTTCTTCAAGTTTGAAGCTGGAATTTCCACTACTCTGTGCCCTGCTGCGATTGCATTTCTAACTCTCGTTAAAAAATCCGCGATTGGATCTGTATACATACTTATTTATATTGCGATTATGGTTTTCAAACACCTCTATTTGTGTTACGGATTCTCCGTGATATTTGAACCTATAATCAGTTAAAATTCTTTTACCCAAAAAAATAGAGCGCGCAAATATACACATTCTATTTTAGTTTTAAGCTTTATTTTTGATTACTACCAACTTGCCTTTTTGACTCCTGGTATCAATCCTTGATTTGCCATTTCACGGAATGTAACACGTGATAAGCCGAACTGTCTCATGTATCCTTTTGGACGACCGGTTAGTTTACATCTGTTATGCATTCTAACTGGTGAAGCGTTCTTTGGTAATTTTTGTAATGCCAAATAATCTCCAGCATCTTTCAACGCTTTTCTTTTCTCAGCATACTTTGCAACCGTGCTCGCTCTTTTACGTTCGCGAGCTTTCATTGATTCTTTAGCCATCTCTTAATTTTTTTTGAATGGTAAACCTAATTCTCCTAATAATGACTTCGCTTCTTTATCAGTAGCAGCAGACGTTACAAAAGTAATATCCATTCCATTGATTTTCTTTACTTGGTCAATATTTATCTCTGGGTAAATGATTTGCTCAGTAATTCCTAAATTGTAATTACCTCTACCGTCAAATCCATTTGCCTTAATACCGTTAAAGTCTCTTACACGAGGTAAAGAAGCTGTAACTAATCTGTCTAAAAACTCATACATTTTAACACCTCTTAACGTAACCTTCACACCAATTGGCATTCCTTTACGCAATTTAAAAGATGCAACATCCTTTTTAGACATCGTAGATATTGCCTTTTGACCTGTAATTTTGGTCAACTCTTCGATAGCATAATCTATTAATTTCTTATCTGCAATCGCAGCACCTACACCTTTAGAAATAACTATTTTCTCTAATTTAGGCACTTGCATTACATTCTTATAACTGAATTCCTCCGTAAGAGCTTTGACCACTCTTTCTTTGTATTCTGATTTTAATCTTGGTACGTAACTCATGATTATTCTTATTTTTTAGTTTTTTTAGAGACTCTAGTCTTCGTATCTCCATCAACTTGATAACCTACTCTTACCGCAACACCTGCATCTACTAACATTACGTTAGAAATGTGAAGTGAAGCTTCTTTCTTTACAATACCACCTTGAGGACTTTGTGCACTTGGTTTGGTGTGTTTAGAAACTAAATTCACGCCTTCTACCAATACTCTATCCTTGTCTTTAATGATTTGTAAAACTTTACCTTCAGATCCCTTATGGTCTCCTGCGATTACTTTTACAGTATCTCCTGATTTTATTTTAAACTTCTTCATTTTGTTATAATGTTAAAGCACTTCCGGTGCTAATGATACAATTTTCATGAATTGTTTCTCACGAAGCTCACGTGCTACAGGACCAAATACACGTGTTCCTCTCATCTCCTCTGTAGGATTTAAAAGTACACAAGCATTGTCATCAAATCTGATATAAGATCCATCCTTACGTCTTACTTCTTTTTTAGTTCTCACAACAACTGCTCTAGAAACTTGACCTTTCTTTACAGTTCCGTTTGGAGTCGCAGATTTAACAGATACTACAATCTTGTCTCCAATACTTGCGTAACGTTTTCTTGTTCCTCCTAAAACTCTGATCACCAAAACCTCTTTGGCTCCAGTATTATCTGCTACTTTTAATCTTGATTCTGTCTGTAACATATTATTTAGCTCTTTCTAGGATTTCTACTAATCTCCAACGTTTAGATTTACTCATAGGTCTTGTTTCCATGATCCTAACCGTATCTCCTTCGTTGCAATCATTCTGTTCGTCGTGTGCAACGTACTTCTTAGTCTTTAATACGAACTTTCCGTACATCGGGTGCTTTACTCTCTTAGTTTCAGCAACAACAATAGACTTTTCCATTTTGCTACTTGAAACTACACCAATTCTCTCTTTTCTAAGATTTCTTTTTTCCATCTTTAAAACTGACTATAGAATTATTGTAATTCTCTTTTTGTTAATTCTGTTGCAATTCTTGCTACAGTTCTTCTTAAACTTCTCAACTGCAACGGATTCTCCAAAGGAGTGATCGCATGCGCCATTTTAAGATCGGTATAATTCTTTTGCAACGCTCCAAGCTTCTCATTAAGAGCAACTATAGATAATTCTTTTACTTCTGATTGTTTCATTCTATTTCGAATTAAGCGTTAATATCAAAGTCTCTTGCAACCACAAACTTCGTTCTTACGGGAAGTTTCTGCGCTGCCAAACGTAAGGCTTCTTTTGCAACGTTAATTGGTACACCACCAATTTCGAACAATATTCTACCTGGTTTTATAACTGCAACGAAATGATCCGGTGCTCCTTTACCTTTACCCATACGAACCTCTAAAGGCTTTTTAGTAATTGGCTTATCTGGAAATACTTTAATCCATAACTGACCTTCTCTCTTCATGTGACGCGTAGCTGCAATACGAGCTGCTTCAATTTGACGAGACGTTAATAAATTCTGATCTATAGATTTGATTCCGAACATTCCATTAGAAAGTTGATTCCCTCTACCAGAAATACCAGTCATATTTCCTTTCGCCTTCTGTACCTTACGGTATTTTACTCTTTTTGGCTGTAACATTTTTAATTTCTAATTTTAAAAATTATTTTCTTCTACGAGGTTGCGGTCTCTTTCCACGATCAGCACCACCTTTATTTCCGCCAGCTTGCTTCTTAGACAATCCAACTAAAGGAGATAATTCTCTCTTACCATATACCTCACCTTTCATGATCCACACTTTGATACCTAATCTTCCATAAGTAGTATGTGCTTCAACTAGTGAATAATCAATATCTGCTCTGAACGTTGAAAGCGGAATTCTTCCTTCTTTAAAATGTTCTGAACGTGCCATCTCTGCTCCGTTTAAACGACCTGAAATCTGAATTTTAATTCCTTCAGCGTTCATTCGCATCGTAGCTTGAATGGCCATTTTGATTGCTCTTTTGTAAGAAATTCTATTTTCAATTTGACGTGCAACACTTACTGCAACCAATTTAGAATCCAATTCAGGACGCTTAATCTCAAAAATATTAATCTGTACTTCCTTTCCAGTGATCTTTTTAAGCTCCTCTTTTAACTTGTCTACTTCTGTTCCACCTTTACCGATTATGATACCAGGTCTTGCAGTAGTAATTGTAACGGTTACAAGTTTTAAAGTACGCTCAATAATTACACGCGATACGCTTGCCTTAGATAAACGAGCATTCACATACTCTCTAATTTTAAAATCTTCAGCTAATCTATCTCCGTAGTCATTACCACCGTACCAGTTAGACTCCCAACCTCTGATGATTCCTAAACGATTTCCTATTGGATTTGTTTTTTGTCCCATTTCTAGTTTGATTGATTACTTAAGTTCTTAGCACCTAACTCTAAGGTAACGTGATTAGAACGCTTGCGAATTCTATGAGCACGCCCCTGTGGAGCTGGTCTTAATCTTTTTAACATTCCTGCGCTATCTACACAGATCGTTTTCACGAATAATCCAGCTTCTTCAATCACTGCATCTCCATTCTTAGCTTGCCAGTTTGCGATTGCAGACAATAACAATTTCTCTAAGTTTATAGATGCCTCTTTTGGACTGAATTTTAAAATTTGTAGAGCTTTTTCAACCTCTACTCCTCTTACTTGATCCGCTACTAAACGCATTTTTCTCGGTGACGTAGGACAGTTAGTAAGCTTTGCGAAAGCACGGTGCTTTCTCGCTTCTTTTAACTGATCCGCCATATTTTTTTTACGAACTCCCATTGTCTGTTATTTTTTACCTTTATTTTTTGCACCTGCATGTCCTCTAAAAGAACGTGTTGGTGAAAATTCGCCTAACTTATGCCCTACCATGTTTTCTGTAACAAATACAGGAACAAACTGACGGCCATTGTGCACAGCAATCGTTTGACCAACGAAATCTGGAGTAATCATACTTGCTCTAGACCAAGTTTTGATCACTGTTTTACTACCAGCTTCTACATTAGCTAACACTTTTTTCTCTAATTTATAGTGAACGAAAGGTCCTTTTTTTAATGATCTTGCCATAACTTATTATTTCTTTCTACGTTCTAAAATATACTTATTACTAGCTTTGGTTTTAGACCTTGTCTTAAATCCTTTTGCAGGAATACCATTTCTAGATCTTGGATGTCCTCCAGAAGCACGTCCTTCACCACCACCCATTGGGTGATCTACAGGATTCATTCTAACGGCATTCACTCTTGGTCTTCTACCCAACCATCTAGATCTACCAGCTTTACCAGAAACTAGTAATTGGTGATCTGAATTCGATACAACTCCAATCGTAGCTAAACAAGTTAACAAGATATATCTTGTCTCTCCCGAAGGCAACTTCACAGTAGCATACTTCCCTTCTCTTGCCATTAATTGTGCAAAAGAACCTGCCGAACGCGCCATAACAGCACCTTGACCTGGACGTAACTCTATACATGAAATTGTAGTTCCCAAAGGAATTTCATTTAGAAACATTGCATTCCCTACTTCCGGAGCGATGTTACTACCTGAAACGATTACTTGACCTACTTTTAAACCGTTTTGTGCAATCACATAACGCTTTTCACCATCAGCATAACTTAATAGCGCAATAAATGCGGTACGATTAGGATCGTATTCTATTGTTTTTACTGTTGCGGGAATACCTTGCTTATCTCTTTTAAAATCGATAATACGATATTTTTGTTTATGACCTCCACCGATGTTACGTGTTGTCATTCTACCCTGATTGTTTCGACCTCCAGATCGTTTTTTCGGAGCAAGTAAACTTTTCTCCGGCTTATCAGTTGTAATGGTGTCGAACCCATTTACAACTCTAAAACGCTGACCTGGTGTTATTGGCTTTAATTTTCTAACTGACATGTTTGTCTTTTCTTAAAGATTGTTATAAAAATCAATACTTTCTCCCTCTGCTAATTGTATGATCGCTTTTTTGTAACCACTCTTGATACCCGTTACCAAACCTTTTTTAGTAAACTTGGTGTTTCTTTTGATTGGATAGTTTAAAGTTTTCACACTTAAAATAGAAACTCCGTATGCTGCCTCAACAGCACCCTTGATTTCTAATTTATTAGCTTTCTTAGCTACTACAAATGCATAACGATTATGTAATTCACTATCGTTTGTAGCTTTTTCCGTAATAATAGGTTTTATTAAAATACTCATTTTGATTCCCTATTTGCTTAAATTTGTGTTTATATCTTCTAAAGAACCCTCAGTGATTACTAACTTATTAGTGTTTAACACACCATAAGTATACAATTCTGAAGCTTTGATTACTTTAGATTTTTTCAAGTTACGCGATGATAAATACACATTTGCATTCTCATTACCTAACACGAACAAAGACTTTTTAGTATCTAACTCTAACGCTTTTAAAACGTCTAAGAAATTTTTAGTTTTTGGAGTTTCAAAACTGAAATCTTCAATTACTATTACATTTTTGTCATTTGCTTGAATACTCAAAGCAGACTTTCGTGCTAAACGCTTTAAGTTCTTATTCAATTTAAAAGAATAATCTCTTGGTCTTGGTCCGAACATACGTCCTCCACCTCTAAAAACACCAGACTTGATAGAACCTGCTCTTGCAGTACCAGTTCCTTTTTGTTTTTTTATCTTTCTAGTAGAACCACTAATTTCAGCTCTTTCTTTAGACTTGTGCGTTCCTTGACGTTGATTTGCCAAGTATTGCTTTACGTCTAAATAAATAGCGTGATCATTAGGCTCGATACCGAATACATCCTTAGAAAGCTCAACCTTTCTACCTGTATCTTTTCCTGTAATATCTAAAACTGCTACTTTCATTATTTCTGAATAGTTACAAAAGCATTTTTGTGTCCAGGAACTGCTCCTTTAACAACCAGTAAGTTCTTTTCAGCAACCACCTTCAATACTCTTAAGTTTTGTACTTTCACTTTATCTCCACCCATTCTACCTGCCATGCGCATTCCTTTGAATACTCTTGCAGGATATGATGCAGCACCAATTGATCCCGGAGCTCTTAAACGGTTATGCTGTCCGTGCGTTGCTTGACCAACACCGGCAAATCCATGACGCTTTACAACCCCTTGGAAACCTTTACCTTTAGAAACACCTGATACATCTACAAATTCACCTTCTTCAAAGTGAGCTACAGATATAGAATCTCCTAATTTATACTCTTCATCAAATCCTTGGAATTCAACAACTTTTTTCTTAGCACTTGAGCCAGCCTTTTTAAAGTGACCATCTAACGCTTTGTTAGAACTCTTTGCTGATTTGTCATCGAAACCAAGCTGCAACGCACTATAGCCGTCCACCTCTTCGGTTCTGACCTGAGTGACAACGCAAGGACCTGCTTCGATAACTGTACAAGGAATGTTCTTCCCGTTTTCGTCGAATAAGCTGGTCATTCCAATCTTTCTTCCTATTAACCCAGACATTTAGTTAAAATTTTAGACGATAGAGCTTTCTCCAGCGCGTCTTTATTAATAATTGTGTATTTGAAACAACAGTTTCTTTAACTTCCTTTGAGTTCGGCTCAAAAAAAACAGCGTAAACAAAGTCAACGCTGATTTTGTTTTTTCCGTTTTTCTTTCGCGAAACGCTCCAGACATGTTGCTATTATTGAATTTTACATCAAAAAACAGCTTCACCCTACTCTAATTCGGGTTGCAAAAGTATTAAAAACTTTCGGTTTAACAAAATTAAACCGAAAGTTAATAAACTACTTAAACTTTGATCTCAACTTCAACTCCACTAGGCAATTCAAGTTTCATTAAAGCATCAATAGTTTTCGAAGAAGAACTATAAATGTCTAACAATCTTTTATACGAAGCTAATTGAAATTGCTCTCTAGACTTTTTGTTTACGTGCGGTGAACGCAGTACGGTAAAAATCTTTTTATGTGTTGGTAATGGTATTGGTCCGTTTACAACAGCACCAGTACTTTTTACCGTCTTTACAATTTTTTCAGCAGACTTATCTACCAAGTTGTAATCGTAAGACTTTAATTTTATTCTAATTTTTTGACTCATCTTTTAATTATTAAGTAGATTAACCTTTAGATTTTGCGATTACTTCTTCAGATACATTCGAAGGAGTTTCAACATAATGTGAAAATTCCATAGTAGAAGTTGCTCTACCTGAAGACATTGTTCTTAACGCTGTAACATAACCAAACATTTCTGATAATGGCACTAACGCTTTCACAACTTTAGATCCAGCACGATCACTCATGTCATTTACTTGACCTCTTCTTCTGTTCAAATCTCCTACAATATCTCCCATGTTCTCCTCTGGAGTTAACACTTCTAATTTCATCAACGGCTCCATGATTTTTGCTTTTGCAGATTTTGCAGCAGCTTTATATCCCATTTTTGCAGCCAACTCAAAAGACAAGGCATCAGAATCCACTGCGTGGAAAGATCCGTCTTTTAAAGTAACCTTCATTGAATCCATTTCGTATCCTGCTAAAGGACCGTTTCGCATTGCTTCTTTAAATCCTTTTTCTACAGAAGGAACAAATTCTCTAGGCACATTTCCACCTTTAATAACTGAGGCAAATTGTAACCCTTGAACACCTTCATCAGCTGGACCAATTGTAAAAACAATATCCGCAAACTTACCACGACCACCAGATTGTTTCTTATAGATTTCTCTGTGCTGCGCTTCTGCCGTAATTGCTTCTTTGTATTCTACTTGTGGTTGTCCTTGATTTACTTCCACTTTAAACTCACGTCTCAAACGGTCTACAATTACATCTAAATGTAATTCTCCCATTCCAGAAATAATAGTCTGTCCTGAAGCTTCATCGGAACGCACTGTAAATGTAGGATCTTCTTCTGCTAGCTTCCCTAAGCCAATCCCTAATTTATCTACATCTGCTTTCGTTTTTGGCTCCACAGCAATACCAATTACTGGGTCTGGAAAATCCATAGATTCTAAAACTATTGGAAATTTCTCCGCTGATAATGTATCTCCTGTCTTAATAGACTTGAAACCTACAGCAGCACCAATATCTCCAGCCTCGATATAATCAATCGCATTTTGCTTGTTCGCATGCATTTGATAGATTCTAGAAATACGTTCTTTTTTACCAGAACGATTGTTCAAAACATAAGAACCTGCATCTAAACGTCCAGAGTATGCTCTAAAAAATGCCAAACGTCCTACAAAAGGATCTGTAGCAATTTTAAAGGCTAAAGCCGCAAAAGGCTCCTTTACATCTGGCTTACGCAATTCTTTTTCATCGGTATCTGGATTTACACCCACAATACCTTCCTTATCCATAGGAGAAGGTAAATAACGACATACAGCATCTAAAAGAAACTGAACCCCTTTATTTTTAAAAGCAGAACCACAAATCATAGGAATGATAGACATGTCCATAACAGCAGCTCTCAATGCAGCGTGCACCTCTTCTTCAGTTATAGAGTCTTCATCCTCCATATATTTTTCTAACAAATCTTCATCATAAGCAGCAACTTCTTCAATAAGTTTACCACGTAGAATTTTTGCTTCTTCTTTCAAATCTTCAGGAATTTCTACTACATCAAATGTAGCTCCCATTCCTTCTTCATGCCATATAATAGCTCTATTTTTAACTAGATCTACAATACCCTTAAAGTTCTCTTCATCACCAATGTTTAAAACAATTGGCACTGCATTCGAACCTAACATTTCTTTCACTTGCTTACAAACCATCATAAAATCAGATCCTTGACGGTCCATTTTATTGACAAAACCAATTCTTGGCACTTTGTAATTATCAGCAAGTCTCCAGTTGGTCTCTGATTGCGGCTCAACACCGTCAACAGCAGAAAACAAAAATACCAAACCATCCAATACACGTAAAGATCTATTTACCTCTACAGTAAAATCTACGTGACCTGGGGTGTCGATAATATTAAAATGATAATCTTTCGTATCTGGAAGAATCTCTGCATTTTCCTTTGGAAATTGCCAAGTACAAGTAGTTGCAGCCGAAGTAATGGTAATACCTCTTTCCTGCTCTTGCTCCATCCAGTCCATTGTAGCTGCACCATCATGTACTTCTCCAATTTTGTGAGAAACACCTGTATAGTACAATACACGTTCTGTAGTTGTGGTTTTACCCGCATCAATATGCGCTGCAATTCCAATATTTCTTGTGAATCTTAAATCTCTAGCCATTTCTATTAAAATCTAAAGTGAGAGAATGCTTTATTCGCTTCTGCCATTTTGTGAGTATCTGTACGTTTTTTAACCGCAGCACCCTCTTCCTTAGCCGCAGCTAAAATTTCGGCAGCTAAACGCTGTGCCATTGTTTTTTCGTTTCTCTTACGAGTGTACAAAATCATCCATTTGATAGCCATAGAAACCTTACGGTCTGGTCTAATTTGCATTGGAATTTGAAATGTTGCTCCACCTACACGACGAGATCTTACCTCTACGTGTGGCATTACATTGGAAAGTCCATCTTTCCAAATTTCCAAAGCTGATTTTTCTTCTTCACCTTTTCTTTCTTCTACGATGTCTAATGCATCATAAAATACTTTGAAGGCTACTGACTTTTTACCGGCCCACATTAAGTTATTCACAAAACGTGTTACTAGCTGATCATTAAATTTAGGATCCGGTAATAAGACTCTTTTTTTTGCTGCTCTTTTTCTCATGTCTTTACATTAAAAAAGTTACTAATTTACTTTTTTGGGCGTTTTGCTCCGTACTTAGATCTACGTTGGGTTCTACCCTCTACTCCCGCAGTATCTAATGCACCACGTACTACGTGGTATTTAACTCCTGGCAAATCTTTTACCCTTCCACCTCTAACTAATACTATCGAGTGCTCTTGTAGGTTATGTCCTTCACCTGGGATGTACGCATTTATCTCATTACCATTTGTCAATCTAACTCTGGCAACTTTACGCATTGCTGAATTAGGTTTCTTTGGCGTTGTGGTATAAACACGAGTACATACTCCACGTCTTTGAGGACAAGACAACAAAGCAGCCGATTTACTCTTCTTAGTTATTTTGGTTCTTCCTTTACGAACTAATTGTTGAATAGTAGGCATACTAAATAATTACTGGTTTTAGTTTATATTAAACTTCTTCTCTTTTTTAAGAGTCCGCAAATGTACAAATAAATTCTAATTATTCAAATATCAGTACCTTATTTTTTAAAAAGCATTTTTATATTTATGTATTTGCCCATTTTTAAATACATTTGAATTTCAAAATAAACATAATTTTGATTTTTAAAAAAATAAAATTACTACTATTAATCTGCCTCATGGGTTTGTCTTCGGGGCTGCTATCTCAAAAACTTCACTTAAATTTAACCTCTAAAGAGCCCCTTGAAAATCTATTTTTAACAACGCTTCCTTTTCAACAGAAACATCCGGATACTATTTCGATACAGCGAGAGCTAAAAAGAATTGAACGTCAGCTAAAATTGCATGGGTTTTTCTTAAGTTCCTTAGATAGTACGCTTGTAAAAAAACCAACTGTTACTGCTTTTTTTTCTTTAAAGGAAAAATTAGATACTATCGTGTTACACTTCAAACAAAAACCAACATTCCTATTACCAGCATTTAAATTTAAAGATTCTATTTTAAGCTTGCCAATGCAAGCGTTAGAAGAAACTTTAGAAAAAATTTCCGATCGCTACGAAAACGCTGGAAACGCATTCTCAAAAATAAATTTAAAAAATTTCCGAGTCAAAGACAAAAAGCTCTTTGCAGAAATTCAATTCACAACTGCTAAAAAGAGAAAAATAAACAAATTGATTTTTAAAGGCTATCCAAATTTCCCAAGGTCCTTTATTCGCAACCATTTTGAAATTAGGGAGCATTCAGTCTTCAATAAAAAACGACTGCAAGAATTTTCTAAATTATCTCAAAGCCTATCCTTTGCGACAGAAATCAAACCTCCGGAAACACTATTTACGCAGGACTCCACGTTTGTATATATCTACTTAAAGAAAAAAAAGGGAAGTAGTTTTGACGGACTTGTAAATTTCACTTCTCAAGAAAATGGCAAAATACAATTTAACGGTCACCTTGATTTAAAATTAAATAACCTTCTAAATAAAGGGGAACGCTTAGCGCTACTATGGAATCATTATGGCAATGAAAAACAAGAACTTCAGCTATCCACCGCTACTCCATATATATTCAATTCTAAAATATCTCCCGAACTCAAGTTCTCTTTATATAAGCAGGACTCTACGTTTCTAAACACCGCACTTCACACCAACATACAATACCAAATAAAAAACAATGCGTCCTTATATATAAGCCTCACTGCTACAAACTCAGAAAAACTGGAAAACACTTCCTTAGAAAACATTACATCCTTTAAAAGTAACTTCCTTGGTTTTGGATATCAATTAAGAGTTCCCAAAAATAATTTTTCAAAAAAGACTTCCTTTTCATTAGATATAAATCCTTCTTTTGGAAAAAGAAAAGGCACCAACGTCAATTCACATCAAATAAAATTAAAAAGCACCCTTTCTTATCTCCTAGACGTCAATCAAAGGAACAGTCTTTATTTTAGAAATAGTTTAGGTATTTTGAATTCTGACACCTATTTAGAAAATGAATTGTTTCGAATTGGAGGAAACAGTTCCATTAGAGGCTTTAAAGAACAAAGTCTTTATGTGAAGGAATTCGTCGTACAAAATATTGAATACCGCTATCAAACCGCAACTAACGCTTTTCTCTATTCCATAACAGATTTAGCACTCATTTCTACAACAGAACGACAAGAGAAACTAATTGGACTTGGCATTGGATATCTCTTCTCTACAAACAACGCTCAAATAAATATTTCTGCTGCAGTAGGAAGTAGCACCAAAACTCCACAAAACTTCAAAAACACACAGTTATTTGTGAATTGGATAAATTTTTTTTAACCTAGGATAACAAACGACAGCCGCTAAACTAAAAAAAACTGGCTATAAGAAATCCTTACTACCTACCTAACCCCTTTATTTTCAGTCTAAATAAAAATATTAACACCTTTTAATGGTGTTGTATTAACTAAAAAAAAGATCGAGTTTTTTTAAAATTAATTCAAAAAAAACCATTTTATTTAGGAGATAATGCAAACTTTATTAAACAATGCTTTGTTTTATTAAGAAATTATTAACACCTTTGGGTCAACTAATTCAAATAAATAAATGATGAAAACAAAGTTTAATGGAATTTTAACGCTGCTACTAGCGTTAATCGTGCAGATATCATTTGCACAGGAAAAAACTGTTACCGGAGTGGTGTCAGACGCATCTGGGACTTTACCCGGAGTAAGTGTTGTTATTAAAGGCACAAGCACAGGAACACAAACAGATTTTGATGGAAAATATACCATTATGGCTAAGCAAGGAGATATTCTAAGCTTTAGCTATATGGGTTATAAAACTATTGAAAAACCTGTAACTACATCGAATATCATGAATGTTTCATTACAACAAGACGCTAATTTATTAGACGAAATTGTAGTAACTGCATTAGGAATCTCAAAAGCTAAAAAATCTTTAGGATACTCTACTCAAAAAGTTGACGGAGATGAAGTTTCTAGAGTTAAAGACGCCAACTTTATTAATTCATTAGCTGGTAAAATATCAGGTGTTGAGATTAAGCAAAGTGGAACCATGGGAGGATCTACAAATGTTGTAATTCGTGGAAATAGTTCATTAACCGGAAATAATCAAGCTTTATTTGTTGTTGATGGTGTTCCAATGAACAACAGTAATACGAACTCTGGAGGTCAGCAAACAGGACGTGGTGGTTATGATTACGGAAATGCTGCTTCAGATATCAATCCAGATGACATTGCATCAATCAATGTTTTGAAAGGTGGTGCTGCTTCTGTATTGTATGGATCTAGCGCTGCAAATGGTGTTATTATTATTACCACTAAAAAAGGTAAGTCTAAAAAGAATCAACTTGGTGTTACCATCAACTCGAGTTTCTCTTTAGGTTCTATAGATAAGAGCACGTATACTGAATACCAAGACCAATACGGAGCTGGTTACGGAGCATATTACGGAAGTACAGGATACTTCAATGATGTAGATATGAATGGTGATGGTATATTAGACTTAGTAACACCTGGTACTGAAGATGCTTCATATGGTGCTCCATTTGATGGTAGAATGGTTTACCAGTGGAATTCTTGGTATCCAGAATTAACTGATACTTATTTACAACCAACTCCTTGGGAAGCTGCTAAAAATAATCCATTAACGTTTTTTGAAACAGCGGAAACTGCTATTAATAGTGTTTCTTTTGAGGGATCAACGGATAAAGGAACGTACAGATTTGCATACACTAATTTTACTCAAAAAGGTGTTTTACCAAACAGTTCTATCAACAAAGATATCTTGGATTTTGGTGGCTCATATGATTTGAGTGATAAACTTAGTATTAGAACAAAAATGACGTACTCTGCTGTAAGAGGTAAAGGTCGTTATGGAACGGGTTATGATGCTAAAAATCCAAACCAATCTTTCAAGCAATGGTATCAAACGAATGTTGATATTAAAGAACAAGAAGCGGCTTATTTCCTAACAGGACAAAACATCACTTGGAATGCTAATTCTACTACAAATAGAACTCCAATTTACTTTGATAATCCATATTGGACACGTTACGAAAACTATCAAAATGACGAAAGAAATCGTATCAATGGCCACGTTACTTTAACTTACAAAGTAAATGATTGGTTCAATATAATGGGTAGAGCAACTTTAGATACTTATAGTCAAATTCAAGAAGAGAGAATTGCTGTAGGAAGTGTTGATGTGTCTGAATACAGTAAATCACTCAACCGTTTTCAAAACAATAATTATGATCTTTATTTAAATTTTGACAAAAACTTCCTAGAAGATAAGTTAAATGTTAGAGGTACTTTAGGAGCCAATATTGTTAGAACATCAATGAATAATTTATCTGCTAGAACTACCGGTGGTCTTGTAGTTCCTGGACTATATGCTTTAAGCAATAGTAAAGAACTTTCTTCTGCACCTGGAGAATATGAAGCTTCTTTTGCAAGAAATTCAATCTTTGGAAATGTTAGCTTAGGATATGATGACTACTTATACTTAGAAGGTTCTTACAGAAATGAAAAAGCATCTACGTTACCTCAGGATAACAATACATTTGATTATTTTGCAGTTTCTTCTAGTTTTATTTTCTCTAAATTCATTGATTCTGACCTTATATCATTTGGTAAGTTCAGAGCAGGTTACGCTGAAACAGGTAATGCTGCAGACGCCCTTAGAATTTACGATACCTATTCATCTATTGGAAATATGGGTGGTAATCCATTATATTCTTTACCCTCTTCAAAAAACAATGCAAACTTAAAGGATGAATCTACCAAAGAAATGGAATTAGGTTTAGAAATGAGATTTGCAAACAACAGATTAGGGTTTGATTTTTCAGCATACAACAAAAAATCAATTGATCAAATTATGTCTGTATCCGTTTCTACGGCTACTGGTTACAATTCGAAATTTGTAAATGCCGGAGAAATAACAAATAAAGGTGTTGAACTTAGTTTATATGGAGAACCAATTAGGACAGATGATTTTAACTGGAAGGTAAATGTAAATTGGAGTAAAAACAAAAATGAAGTTGTGTCTTTATACGGTGATGTAAATCAATTACAACTAGCTAGTGTGCAAGGTGGAGTTTCGATTAATGCAACAATTGGTCAACCTTATGGATCTATTGTTGGTTCAAACTACGTATATAATGACAATGGTGTCAAAACTATTGGTGCAGATGGATACTACATCAAATCAGCTTCTAAAGAAGTAATTGGAAACGTTAATCCAGACTGGATTGGTGGTATCAATAACTCATTTAGATATAAAAACTTTAACTTTAGCTTCTTAATAGATGTTAAAAAAGGTGGTGATGTATTCTCTCTAGATACTTATTACGGTTATGCAACAGGTATTTATGCAAATACTGTTTTTGAAAATGATCTTGGAAATCCAGTAAGAAATACTCTAGCAAACGGCGGGGGTGTTATTTTAGATGGTGTTTTAGCTGATGGATCTGCAAATACTACAAGAGTAAGGGCAGATTACTATGCAAATCCATGGGGATATAAGCATGCTCCAGGTGCAGCACATACTTCTGATGCTGGATACGTGAAGCTTAGAGAAGTTTCTCTATCTTATGATTTTGACAGTGAAATTCTAAATAAATTAAAGATTAGCCAGTTAACATTAACCGCAACGGGTAAAAACTTATGGATTATTGATAAAAGTACTCCTTATGCAGATCCTGAAGCTGGTTTAAGTTCAGGTAATATCCAAGGATATCAATCTGGTGCTTATCCTTCTGTAAGAGAATTTGGTTTAAATCTTAAAGTTCAACTCTAAAAATAATTTAATTATGAAAAAACTTATAATAATAGCTTTTATTTTAGTAGGCGCTATTTCATGTACTAACGATTTTAGTGAATGGAATGTAGACCCGAAAAAAGCGACAGAAGTGCCTGCAAGCACACTATTTAGTAATGCCGAGAGAAACTTGGTACGAACGATGAAGACCCAAAATGTGAATACGAATATCTTTAACTTTATGGCTCAATACTGGACCGCAACAACGTACCCAGATGAATCAAATTATGATTTAGGCACACGAGACGTTCCGGGAAACTTTTGGAATGCATTGTATACAGGTGTTTTAATCGATTTAAAGGAATCAACGAATGTCTTAAATGCTGCAACAGAAAATATTTCGCCTGCACTTTTATCAAAGCATAATAATCAATTAGCGGTAGTTTCTATACTTGAAGTATATACGTACCACGTTTTAGTAGATGTTTTTGGTGATATTCCTTACACAGCGGCTTTAGATATTGACAATCCGTCACCAGTTTATGATAATGATACAGATATTTATGCTTCATTATTTACAAAGCTTGACAGCGCAATTTCGAGCTTGACTACTGGTATTGAATCTTTTGGTACTGCAGATTTCATTTACAACGGAGATGTGTCGTCATGGAAAAAGTTTGCAAATTCATTGAAATTAAGAATGGCATTAAGAGTTAAAGACGGTGCTAAAATATCTTCTGCTATTTCTGGAGGTGTCTTTACATCAAACGATGACAATGCAGCATTTAAATTTTTATCCTCTGATCCATATTCAAATCCATTATGGGAGAATTTAGTTCAAAGTGGACGTTCAGATGTTTTAGTTTCTGATACCTTTGTAAATATTATATCTCCTTTAAATGACCCAAGAACTCCAGCTTATATGGACAACAACAAAGATCCTTATATTGGAGGTCCTTATGGTGCCAATAATGCTTTTGGAGAGTTTACGCATTTAGGAGAGATCTTCCATAAGCCCGATTTTGAAGGAATAATAATGGACTATACCGAAGTTAAGTTCTTGCTAGCAGAAGCTGCAGCAAGAGGTCTTGGTGGTGTAACAGGAGCAGAAACTCACTACAATGAAGCAGTAAAAGCTTCTATTGATTACTGGGTAACAGGAGCTGACACAGCTGCTTATTTAGCACAAGGCACAGTCGCCTATGATTCTGCCAACTGGGAAATGTCAATCGGTATGCAAAAGTATATTGCTTTGTATTCTCACGGTTTTGAAGGATGGTCTTCATGGAGAGTCTTTGGATACCCTGTTTTAAACGCACCAGTTGACGCGCACGTAAGTGCCGAAGGAATGGTGCCCGTTAGATTTACCTATCCTGCTGATGAAGCTCAACGTAACGGACCAAATTACGAAGCTGCAAGCGCTGCAATCGGAGGAGATAAGTTCAAATCAAGGGTTTTCTGGAATCAATAAGTCATTATACTTGTTGGTTTAAACAAACCAATTATTAAATAAACCAGTGAATTTAAATTCACTGGTTTTTTTTATGCAATAAAAAAAACCAACCTTAACAATCTCATAAAAACACTAAATATATTTTATCGTCTCTACAGCTCTCTTTGAAAACCTAACCGCAATAAAGTCACATTTTCATACTAGTACCAACCATTCTATTCGCCACCACCTTCCCATCTTTGAGGATAATTGATTTAAACAATAAAAAAATTATCCGTTACTATTTTTTTACTTTCCATTAAAAATCATAAGTAAAGGCATAAATACTTGTCATATTTACAAAACGCAATACTTATTAATATACTTTTTGTAAAACTAAGGTGTTAAATAATTGTTTTATTAAGATTAATTTAAGACTTTTGTAACAACTAATTCAAATAATCACAAAAATGAAAACAAAGTTTAATGGAATTTTAACGCTTTTTCTGGCGTTGGTAGTGCAAATATCGTTTGCACAGCAGAAAACTATCACTGGAAATGTATCTGATGGATCAGGTCCTTTACCTGGTGTTAGTATAATAGTAAAAGGATCTATAAATGGAACACAGACAGATTTTGATGGAAAATACTCCATACAAGCATCTGAAGGAAGTATTCTAGTATTAAGATCTCTAGGCTATAAAGAAACAGAAATAACTGTTGGTAGTTCTAATGTTATCAATATTACAATGAGTCAAGATACCAATGTATTAGACGAAGTAGTAGTTGTAGGTTATACAACCACTACAAAAAGATCTTTTACTGGAACCGCAACCGTTGTTGACAATGAAAATATTGATGCAAAGGCTGTTTCCAACATTGCTCAAGCATTAATTGGTGAGGTTTCAGGAGTTGCTGTTACTAGAACAAATGGTAGACCTGGTTCAAGTGCTACAATCCGAATTAGAGGTTTTAGTTCTATCCAAGGTAATAGTGCACCTTTATATGTAGTTGATGGAGTTCCATTTTCTGGAGATGTAAATGCTATTAATCCTAATGATATAGAATCAACTGTGATCTTAAAAGATGCATCTGCAACCGCAATTTACGGTTCTAGAGGGGCTAACGGTGTTGTTTTGTTAACAACAAGAAAAGGTGTAGCTGGTAAAAATACTGTTGAATTTGATTTTCAATCTTCTGTTTCAAGCAGACAATTAAACCCTTACGACCTAGTAAATAGTGAAGAAAACTACATGGAGCTAGTATACGCTGGTCTTAGAAACACTGCTGAATATGCAGGAGAGAATAACCCTTCACAATTCGCTTTAGATAACTTATTCTCTGACAGAGGTATTGCACCTTTATACAATATGTGGAATGTAGCTGATGGTAATGGTCTTATCGACCCAACTACTGGACGTGTAAAAAGTGATGTTACAAGAAAATTCACTCCAACAAATTGGGCAGATGTAGGATATAGAGATGGTGTCAGAAATGAGATGAATTTTAAAACATCTGGAGGTACTGCCAAAACAAAACATTATTTTTCTTTAGGCTATTTGTCTGATGAAGGCTTTATATCACAATCACAATATGACAGATACTCTACTAGATTAAATGTAACTACGAACCCTGTTGAAAGAATCAAGGTTTCCACTAATTTAGATTATTCTTACAGTGAATATAATGACGCAACTGGTTATGGTGGTGGTAATGTAACATATATGTTAGATTTTACTCCAACTATCTATTCTTTATACCTAAGAGATACAGAGGGTAACATAGTAAATGACCCAAATACTGGAAAACCATTTTATGATTTTGGTGACAATACAGCTGGTAATGCCAGAGGTTTTTCTGCTACCTATAATGGAATTGGTGAAGCTATTTATAATATTAATAGAACTAAAAGACATTCTGTTAATGCTAATATTAATGGTGTAGTTGACATTCTTAAAGGGTTAACTTTTGAAACTACATATGGTATAAATCTATACAGTACTAATACCGATCAAACTAGAAACTCTATACAAGGTAGTCAAGGTGTCGCTTTAGGAGGTACTCTTTTCAAGAGTAATGGTACTTATGTTTCACAAAATTTTAATCAAGTTGTAAGATATAAAACTAAATTTGGTGAAGATCATAACTTTAATATGTTCTTGGCTCATGAATCTTTTTATGATAAGTTTGAAGATTTTAATATGAGTAAAAAAGGTATTGTTAATTTAAATCCAAATGCTGCAGGTGCGCCCGAAAATTACTTAGATCAGAATGGTGTATCTACCGGAAGTATTACTGAGACTTCATTAGAAAGTGTTTTTACGCAAGTTAACTACAACTACGCGAAAAAGTATTATTTTCAAAGTACAGTAAGAAGAGACGGTTCATCAAGATTTTATAAAAATAAATGGGGAACTTTTGGTTCAGCTAGTGTTGGTTGGATTGCGAGTGAAGAAGATTTCTTAAGCTCATCAAGCGTTATTGATTTCTTAAAAGTTAAAGCTAGTTATGGTGTTCTTGGTGATCAAGGAAACGCTGCTTATGCTGGTCAACTTGGTTTCAATATAGAGAATCTTTTAGGACAACCATCTCTTGCTCCAAGAGCTGTTGTTGATCCAGAGATTACTTGGGAGTCTAGTGAGCAATATCAAGTAGGTGTTGAAATGGAGTTATTTAATGGTATAATTACTGCTGATTTAGATGTCTACGTGAAGAACACTAACAATTTATATGTAAATAAGAGATTGCCTCCTTCTACAGGTGATGCTGTTATTTTGACGAATGATGGTTCATTAGAAAATAGAGGTTTTGAATTTAATGTAACTGGAAATATTGTAAGAAATGAAAATTTTAATTTATCATTAACCTTAAATGGTGAGATGTTTCAGAATAGTATAACTAAAATGCCAATAGAAAACGCAACTGGTGATCCAAAGGTTGTTAATATTGATGGGAGATTTGCTCAGTCTATAGGACGTAGTATTTATGATTATTACATTCCAGAATGGGCTGGTGTTGACCCTGCTAATGGGAACCCTATGTGGACAGAAAACTGGTCTGATGAAAATGGTAATAATCAATATGACAGTGGAGAAGGCATTGCAGATATGCTAGTTTATACAGCGGCTAATCCAGATGCGATTATTCAAGAAAGAATAACAAATACCTATAGTAATGCGACTAGAAAATACGTTGGTAAATCTGTTATACCTACTGTTAGAGGTGCTTTCAGATTAAACAGTTCGTACAAAGGTTTCTCTGTAGCGGCACAGTTTGGTTATAGCTTAGGAGGATATGGTTATGACGCTCAATATGCAAATCTTATGAATAATGATAAAGTCGGTGGTTCAAGTTATCATAACGATATGAATAATGGATGGATGGAGCCTGGAGATATCAGCGCTGTTCCTAGAATTTATTCTAATGAAAACATTAACGTTAATAACTCTTCTTCAAGATTTTTACAGAGCTCTGACTACTTGTCTTTAAACAATATTAGATTCGGTTATAAAATACCTTCAAAATTCATAGCAAAAACTGGACTCTCTTCAGTTAATTTATGGCTGTCAGGAGATAATGTATTTTTATTAAGTTCTAGACAAGGGTATAACCCGACAACTTCACTAGTAGGTGAAACAGGTAGGTATACGTATAGTCCAATGACTAATTATACATTAGGTGTTAGAGTTAAATTTTAATAAAACCTTTAATTATGAAAAAAATAAATTATATTATAGTAATCATTACAAGTCTCATCTTAACTTCTTGTAGTGAAGATTTTTTAGACAAAAGACCTACAAGCTTCATTTCAAATGACGATTTAGGTGAAACAGCTTTAATTAACCCTAGTATTGTAGAGGGAAATTTAAGAGGAATTTATAATCAAATGGTAACTGCCTATATAGGTGGTACAAGTAGCCAAGAAGATTTTGGTCACAAATCTTTTGATTTGATGAGTGATTTATTATCTAGTGATTTAGCACAAGTAGGTGCAACCTACAATCGATTTGTATCATTAGCAAATTATCAATGGACAATAGATCAAACTAGAAGCCTTCCTAACTATACGGCCTGGAGATTCTATTACAGAATAATTAATAGTGCTAACTTAATTATTGCCTCTAATGGTGGTAACGATGCTATTCCTGATTCTCCTGCAGTTAGGGGTGTAGTGGGTCAAGCAAAAACAATTAGAGCGTTTGCTTATTTTTATTTATCTCAATATTATGCCATTAAATACGATGCAGCCGCAGAGATTTTACCAATATATACTGAGCCTGGTATGTCAGGTCAGGCTAAATCTACAATGGGCGATGTATATGATCAAATAATAGCTGATTTAAATTCATCAATAAGTTTTATGGATGGTTATGCGAGACCTAACAAGGCCTCACTAAACCAAAATGTTGCTAAAGGACTACTTGCATACGTATATGCGTCAATGGGCCAAAGTGATACAAATATAAAAGCTAAAAATTTAGCTGATGAAGTTATTAACTCTGGAGAGTTTACAATGATGAATGCTAACGAAGTTACTGGTGGTTTCACCGCCTTAAGCACTCCAGGATGGATGTGGGGCTTTGATCTTACAGTAGCCAACGACATAGGCTTAGTTGGATGGCATGGATTTATGTGTTATTACAGCTACTCTTATCAAGCGGTTGGTAATTATAGAGGAATTGATAATGCGCTTTATGCTCAAATAAATGAGAATGATATTAGAAAACAACAATTTGGTGATCCAAGAGGTGGCGGTTGGACTGCAGGAGCAGATCCTTTAATTCCAGCTAGAAAATTTTATAATTTAAATCTAGTACAATTTGGACAACTTCCAATGACCGATGACTATGTTTACATGCGTGTTGCAGAAATGTATTTATTATCTGCTGAGATGAGTGCTGTAGAAGGTGATGCTGCATCTGCTAAAATGAGATTAAAAGAAGTGTTGGCTAAGAGATACAGTAATCCTGCAGATTATGCTTATGTAGATGCATTATCAGGACAAGCTCTTGTAGATGAAGTTGTCTTTAACACGAAAGTTGAATTTATAGGTGAAGGTAAAAGTTATCTTTTAATGAAGAGAAGAAAATTAAGTAATACTAGAGGTACAAATCACTTAAATAGAGCCGGTGAATCGATTTCTTATGATGATCCAATGGTAACTTTTTCAATACACCAAAGAGAACTTACGGACAATCCAAACATTACTGAAGGTAATAAATAGTAATTTTATTATAAAAAACAATGCAATTTTAAAAAATAACTAATATCAATTTAAAAGGCAAGTAGTTGTATTTAGACTATCAAGTACTTGCCCTTTTTAACTAAAAAACAATAACAATGAAAAAAATTAAATTAATCGCATACTTATTTATAGCAATATGTACGCTTAATAGTTGTTCCGACGAGGCGGAGTTAAAAGGCTCGAATTTTGTCACTTTCGAGTCCGATGCTTATGCATTTGGAGTTGATATTGACGGTGAAAACACCAATAGTATAAAAGTATATGCTGGTTCAATAATGACAACTGCAAGAACATTTAACCTTTCTGTTATTACCGAAGAAACAACATTAGATGCTTTAGCTTATACAGCACCTACTTCAGTTACAATTCCAGCAAATTCAAATGTAGGTGAAATTTCAATGACAGTTTCAGATATAAACATTAGTTCTGCTGGTGAAACGTTAACCATGGCTCTTGTTTCAAAAGAGGGTACTTATGTAGGAGAAAATATGACTATAAACGTGAAACAGGTATGTCCTACTAATCCTGGAACGTTAACAATTGCATTTGACAGCTATCCAGAGGAAGTATATTGGGATATTAAAGATGAAGAAGGTACAGTAGTAGCAACTAGTAATCCTGCTGGGCTAGCCTATGGAGGACATGCTGACGAAACACCAGGAACTTCTTTAGTTTACGAATTTTGTTGGGATCCTGGAACTTATACCTTTAGAGTATTTGATGCATATGCAGATGGTGGAGGCGCAATTACTATAGTTTTCAATGGTGCAGTAGTTTATAGCACAGATGGTGTATATGGTGGTGGCGAGTCCGCTTCATTTACCTTATAATAAACTAAATTTTATATAAAAAACCATCTCTTTCAGAGATGGTTTTTTTTTGCTCATTATTTTAATCTACATTTGCAAAATGGATAATGCATTGACAAATATTTTTGGCCTTAGAGCAATCATAGAAGCTATTGAATCGGGATCTACACTCAACAAAATCTACCTTCAGAAAGAATTACGGGGTTCGCTTTTTTATGAGCTAAATAAATTAATAAAAGAAAAAGGAATTACCACAAGCTTAGTTCCAATAGAGAAGTTAAATCGATTGTCTAAAAACGGAAATCATCAAGGTGCCGTTGCACAAATATCGCCAGTAGAATTTCATGATTTAGAGGAGCTTATTGAAAAAACTTTAGAAAGTGCGGAAGTGCCACTATTTCTTTTATTGGATCAACTTTCTGATGTTCGTAATTTCGGAGCCATTATAAGAACTGCGGAATGCACCGGTGTAAACGGTATTATTATACAAAAAGATGGAAGTGCTCCAGTAAATGCAGAAACTATAAAAACTTCTGCCGGTGCCGCCTTTAAGATTCCTATTTGTAAAGTAGATCATATAA
>Ga0209279_10000025_pt1 | contig 120701 bp, 125 predicted proteins | sample CoawatmetaG00DNA_3_FD_187508 | JGI IMG/M metagenome (GOLD analysis project Ga0209279, IMG submission 187508) | Marine microbial communities from the West Antarctic Peninsula - Coastal water metaG006-DNA (SPAdes) (version 2) | ecosystem: Environmental > Aquatic > Marine > Coastal ...
ACCGGCCATACAGGCGATACAGGTGCAACCGGACCTACAGGATCTACAGGTGATACTGGACCTACAGGCGATACAGGTGCAACTGGACCTACAGGTGCAACTGGACCTACAGGTGATACTGGACCTACAGGCGATACAGGTGCAACCGGACATACAGGTGATACTGGACCTACAGGTGCAACTGGACCTACAGGCGATACAGGTGCAACCGGACCTACAGGCGATACAGGTGCAACCGGCCATACTGGACCTACAGGTGATACTGGACCTACAGGTGCAACTGGACCTACAGGCGATACAGGTGCAACCGGACCTACAGGCGATACAGGTGCAACCGGACCTACAGGCGATACAGGTGCAACCGGCAATACAGGCGATACAGGCGATACAGGTGCAACTGGACCTACAGGCGATACAGGACCTACAGGTGCAACTGGACCTACCGGTGATACAGGACCTACAGGTGCAACTGGACCTACCGGTGATACTGGACCTACAGGTGCAACCGGCCATACAGGCGATACAGGTGCAACTGGACCTACAGGCGATACAGGTGCAACCGGCCATACTGGACCTACAGGTGCAACCGGCAATACAGGCGATACAGGTGCAACTGGACCTACAGGTGCAACCGGACCTACAGGCGATACAGGACCTACAGGTGCAACTGGACCTACAGGTGCAACCGGACCTACAGGCGATACAGGACCTACAGGTGCAACTGGACCTACAGGCGATACAGGACCTACAGGTGCAACTGGACCTACAGGCGATACAGGTGCAACCGGCCATACTGGACCTACAGGTGCAACTGGACCTACAGGCGATACAGGTGCAACCGGCCATACTGGACCTACAGGTGCCATCAGTGCAACAGGAACACAATGGGCGCAAGCATTAAATTGGAATAGTACATCAAATGAATGGCAAATAACTGGTGATGGTCCATTAGCTTTTGGGAATAATGCAGGACAAAATACTCAAGGAACCGCCGCAATTGCCATTGGTGTGAGTGCAGGACAAAATACTCAAGGAACCAGTGCTGTAGCCATTGGTTATAATGCAGGAGGAACATCACAAGGAGCAAGTGCGGTAGCCATTGGTTTGACTGCAGGAGGAACATTACAAGGACAATATGCTGTAGCCATTGGAGAATCAGCAGGAGGACAGTTTCAAGGAGAATATTCTATAGCCATTGGAGAATCAGCAGGAGGACAGTTTCAAGGAGAATATTCTATAGCCATTGGAGAATCAGCAGGAGAACATAATCAAGGAAGCAGTGCTGTAGCCATTGGTTATAATGCAGGAGAACATAATCAAGGAAGCAGTGCTGTAGCCATTGGTACTAATGCAGGAGGAACATCACAAGGAGAACGTGCTGTAGCCATTGGAGAATCCGCAGGAGGAACATCACAAGGAACCAGTGCTGTAGCCATTGGTTTGACTGCAGGAGGAACATCACAAGGAGAACGTGCTGTAGCCATTGGAGAATCCGCAGGAGGAACATCACAAGGAACCAGTGCTGTAGCCATTGGTTTGACTGCAGGAGGAACATCACAAGGAGAACGTGCTGTAGCCATTGGAGAATCCGCAGGAGGAACATCACAAGGAACCAGTGCTGTAGCCATTGGTTTGACTGCAGGAGGAACATCACAAGGAGAACGTGCTGTAGCCATTGGTTTGACTGCAGGACAACAGAATCAAGGAGAAAGTGCTGTAGCCATTGGTTATAATGCAGGAGGAACATCACAAGGATTCATTGCGGTAGCCATTGGTGTTTATGCAGGACAAAATAATCAAGGAAGCAGTGCTGTAGCCATTGGTGTTTATGCAGGAGGAACATCACAAGGAGAACGTGCTGTAGCCATTGGTTTGGATGCAGGAGGAACATCACAAGGAACCAGTGCTGTAGCCATTGGTTGGACTGCAGGAGGAACATCACAAGGAGAACGTGCTGTAGCCATTGGTTTGACTGCAGGACAACAGAATCAAGGAGAAAGTGCTGTAGCCATTGGAGAATCAGCAGGAGGAACATCACAAGGAACCAGGGCTGTAGCCATTGGTATAACTGCAGGACAACAGAATCAAGGACAAAGTGCTGTAGCCATTGGAGAATCAGCAGGAGGAACATCACAAGGAACCAGGGCTGTAGCCATTGGTGTTTATGCAGGACAAAATACTCAAGGAACCAGTGCTGTAGCCATTGGTGTTTATGCGGGAGAAGATAATCAAGGAGATAGTGCTGTAGCCATTGGTCTGAATGCGGGAGAAGAGAATCAAGGAGATAGTGCTGTAGCCATTGGTGTTTATGCAGGACAAAATAATCAAGGAAGCAGTGCTGTAGCCATTGGTACTAATGCAGGAGAACAGAATCAAGGAACCAGTGCTGTAGCCATTGGAGAATTAGCAGGAGGACATAATCAAGGAACCAGTGCTGTAGCCATTGGAGAATTAGCAGGAGGACAGTTTCAAGGAAGCAGTGCTGTAGCCATTGGAGAATTAGCAGGAGGACAGTTTCAAGGAGATAGTGCTGTAGCCATTGGTAATAATGCAGGACAACAGAATCAAGGATATCATGCTGTAGCCATTGGAGAATCAGCAGGAGGAACATCACAAGGAACCAGTGCTGTAGCCATTGGTTATAATGCAGGAGGAACATCACAAGGAACCAGTGCTGTAGCCATTGGTTATAATGCAGGACAAAATACTCAAGGAACCAGTGCTGTAGCCATTGGTATAACTGCAGGACAACATACTCAAGGACAAGGTGCTGTAGCCATTGGTTTGGATGCAGGAGGAACATCACAAGGACAAAGTGCTGTAGCCATTGGTGTTTATGCAGGACAACATACTCAAGGACAAGGTGCTGTAGCCATTGGTTTGGATGCAGGAGGAACATCACAAGGACAAAGTGCTGTAGCCATTGGTGTTTATGCAGGACAACATACTCAAGGACAAAGTGCTGTAGCCATTGGTTTGAGTGCAGGAGGAACATCACAAGGAACCAGTGCTGTAGCCATTGGTAGTAGTGCAGGACAACAGAATCAAGGAGCAAGTGCTGTAGCCATTGGAGAATCAGCAGGAGGAACATCACAAGGAACCAGTGCTGTAGCCATTGGTAATAATGCAGGACTACAGAATCAAGGAAGCAGTGCTGTAGCCATTGGTAATAATGCTGGAACCGTTACTCAAGGAGAACATGCTGTAGCCATTGGTATAACTGCAGGACAACAGAATCAAGGATATAATGCTGTAGCCATTGGTAATAATGCAGGACAAAATACTCAAGGAAGCAGTGCTATAGCCATTGGAGAATCAGCAGGAGGAACATCACAAGGAACCAGTGCTGTAGCCATTGGTAGTAATGCAGGACTACATAATCAAGGAGAAAGTGATGTAGCCATTGGTAATAATGCAGGACTACAGAATCAAGGAGAACGTGCTGTAGCCATTGGAGAATTCGCAGGACAACAGAATCAAGGACAACGTGCTGTAGCCATTGGAGAATTAGCAGGAAGAACATCACAAGGACTAATGGCTGTAGCCATTGGTAATAATGCAGGACTACAGAATCAAGGAAGCAGTGCTGTAGCCATTGGTAATAATGCTGGAACCGTTACTCAAGGACAACATGCTGTAGCCATTGGTATAACTGCAGGACAACATACTCAAGGAGAAAGTGCTGTAGCCATTGGAGAATCAGCAGGACAACAGAATCAAGGATATAATGCTGTAGCCATTGGTAATAATGCAGGACAAAATACTCAAGGAAGCAGTGCTATAGCCATTGGTAATAATGCAGGAGGAACATCACAAGGAACCAGTGCTGTAGCCATTGGTAGTAATGCAGGACTACATAATCAAGGAGAAAGTGATGTAGCCATTGGTAATAATGCAGGACTACAGAATCAAGGAGAACGTGCTGTAGCCATTGGAGAATTCGCAGGACAACAGAATCAAGGACAACGTGCTGTAGCCATTGGAGAATTAGCAGGAAGAACATCACAAGGACTAATGGCTGTAGCCATTGGTAATAATGCAGGACTACAGAATCAAGGAAGCAGTGCTGTAGCCATTGGTAATAATGCTGGAACCGTTACTCAAGGACAACATGCTGTAGCCATTGGTATAACTGCAGGACAACATACTCAAGGAGAAAGTGCTGTAGCCATTGGAGAATCAGCAGGACAACAGAATCAAGGATATAATGCTGTAGCCATTGGTAATAATGCAGGACAAAATACTCAAGGAAGCAGTGCTATAGCCATTGGTAATAATGCAGGAGGAACATCACAAGGAACCAGTGCTGTAGCCATTGGTAGTAATGCAGGAGAACATAATCAAGGAACCAGTGCTGTAGCCATTGGAGAATTAGCAGGAGGACAGTTTCAAGGAAGAAGAGCTGTAGCTATTGGTGATACTGCAGGAATAAATAGTCAAGGTTCCGCGGCTGTAGCCATTGGTTATCAATCCGGATACACATCACAAGGAGAGCGTGCTGTAGCCATTGGTGTTAATGCAGGAATAAATAGTCAAGGTTCCGCTGCTGTAGCCATTGGTGTGAATGCTGGATACACATTACAAGGACAGCGTGCTGTAGCCATTGGTGAGCAAGCGGGAGAAGCGAATCAAGGAGAGCGTGCTGTAGCCATTGGTGATAATGCAGGAATAATTAGTCAAGGAGAAAGTGCTGTAGCCATTGGTAACCGAGCAGGAATAATTAGTCAAGGAACCAGTGCTGTAGCCATTGGTGTGAGTGCTGGAGAAGTGAGTCAAGGAACCGCTGCTGTAGCCATTGGTCATAATGCTGGACTAACTTCTCAAGGACAACATGCTGTAGCCATTGGTAATAATGCAGGAGGAACATCACAAGGAACCAGTGCTGTAGCCATTGGTTATAATGCAGGAGGTAGTGGTCAAGCACAAAACTCTATTGTAATATCAGCAAAGGGAACAGTAGTAGCAGGTGACCAGGAGAGTGCAACATATATAGCACCATTAAGAGTAACATCTGAGATAGGTAATGTGATGATGTGGAATTCATCTACATTTGAAGTATCTAGAGATTCAACTAAAACATTCGTTATTGATCATCCAATTAACAAAAATAAATATTTGGTTCATGCTTGTCTAGAAGGACCAGAGGCGGGTGTTTATTACAGAGGAATGGGAGAGATATTAAATAATGTGTCCACAATAATTTATTTACCAGATTATGTGAAAGAGTTAGCAACATATTTCACAGTTCAATTAACGCCAATTTATTGTGGAAAAGAAATAAAGCAATTATATACATCTGAAGTAGACGATAATTGTTTTACAGTATATGGAGAGAATTGTAATTTTTTTTGGTTAGTTCAAGGAAAAAGATGTGATATAGAAATAGAACCCTATAAACAAGATGTAGAATTAAAAGGAGATGGTCCTTATAGATGGATTTAAACACAATAAATTAAATGACTTTAATTAGTTAGATTAGTATTAAAAACACATATGCTTTGTTCTTCTATATCTCTCAATGGTGTATATTTTTCTAATTTATAATAATCAATGGTCAAATCCCAAAATAGTTTAATATGTTGTTGTTGATAATCATCCATAATTAAGATAGTATTTTCTTTGACATTTTAATTGAATTTTGTATATCGTGAAATAATGGAGTCCATCCATGTCCCCCATCAATATGTATCATATCATAGAGTATATTTCGTTCAATTAATTTGGGTAATATATCTTCGCTTCTTCCTTTTATAAATTCAATTCTACCAGGAAATTGGTTGGAAATCCATTCGTAGCATGGAAGTGTATATCTATGTTCGCATATATCTACACATGTAATATTGATATTATGATTTGTCATTAACATTAACAAGGTTGAGAATCCAGCATTAAATCCAATTTCTAGTACATTTTGAATATTATTATTTAACAAAACCTCACAAATATTATATTGCTTATCTTTATATTTATAGGATAGAACATTCGTTAGATGTTCATTAAATATACTGCCTTCAAGTTGCCTTTCAAATGAAATTGCCAATGTCAATAACTCACTTTGTATTAAATTATAGGTTTTATCAATTATTTCATCTATGTGCGAATTGGTTATCACTTGATGGTTTAATGTATTCTGATAAAAGTTTTTCAGCTTGATTTTTCCAAGTTAAATTAAGTACCCATTCGTAATTCTTTTCTATTCGTTCTTGTTTTTCCATTACATTTTTTTCATCCATATAATAAAATAGTCTTTCCAAAGCTTTGGTCTGCCATTCTTTACTAGAGGCATCCCCTTCAATCACAGCACCGCGGTTTCCAACCGTATTTTGTAGAGCGGCCAAATCATTCGTAATGGCAAATGTTCGTGTAGCAGCAGCTTCAAGAGCAGTTAAACAAAAGGTTTCCATAAAGGTACAAGGATAAAACCATATGTCAGAGGTTCTCCATGCGTTTGCTAATGTTTGTTTATCAACCCATCCGTGGTAGACAATATTCATATGTTTATATTCTTCTAATAATTGTCTTACTTCTTTCATCTGGTCAGAAGCAACCTCATTTACCCATTTACCATTGACATCTGCATAAATATGTAAGGATGATTTTGTCTCTTTTTCATAAATTTTAGGCCACATTTGTAGGAGAGGAAGTAATCCACGGGTTGGAAACGAGGAATACATAAATTTATAAGGTTCTATTGTATCTGTTTCGTTTATTACAAATGTATTACTATCAATTCCATAATAAAATGGAACTGTAATATTACGCAACGAAGGAAATCGTTCATTCATATAATCAACGTGCCATTCGGTTAGACAAAATATATTCTTCAATTTTGAATCCATTGGAATTACTATACCCGATGGAGTTAAATCATGCACTACTAAATATACATTTTCAGTCAATCCTCTAAATGCTACAGGTAAATATTCTGAAAAGCGACTTACAATGCAACTATGAACTTTGTTTTCATTAATAAATTTATAAAATTCATTTAAATGTTTATACTCAACCTCTTCAAATGTTTCATTTTCACTACAATTGCAAAAGACAACTACATCCAAATGACCACTCTTTTGAATATATCGTGCCATTTCAATGATATATGTTTCTGAACCGCCTACTCCAGTTGTTAAAATATTTTTTCCACTCCACGGATTAAATCCTCCATCCGCAATAAAAACAAAAATAGGTTTTCCTGATTTTTTTATTTTATAGTTTGATAAATCACACGCATTCAACTTTTTATAAATATTATACCACGAGACAACTTCAATGTACGATTCAGTGTTTTGATCATTATGTTTAAGGAAAAATTCGGCAGATTGTTCTCCTAATTTATTATCCAATGTATGATAACACGTCTTAGTTAAAAAAAATGGTAAAAAATGGAAACTTATTGTTGGTTTTAAACTATATTGTTTATGGTCTGGATATCCTATTTCAAACGCCTTTTTAAAATATCCATATGCTTTTTGAAAATCATTTTTCAAATAATAGTGTATTCCAATAAAATATAACGAATCAGGTCTCTCTTTATCTAATTCATATGCATTTAAATACAAGGGTTCTACAATGTTCCATGAGAGATTTAATTTAAAATTCGCAACTCTAGCTCCTTCAAATGCTGCATCAACCTTTTCTTGTATAAATCCCTCGTGTTTATGATTCACTCGTTCCATAAACCATTTAAAAGCGTTTTCATAGTCGTTAAGTATATTATACGTTTGAGCTAAATAATAATGTGTTCTAGGATTATCATGGTCTTCTTCTAATTCTTCATATAATAACTTCAGGTCTTGTTGTTTTCTATCCATTGTTCTTTTTTCCATATAATCAAATCTTCTATCCTCAATAAAAGCATCCGCAATAGGAATAATCACATTATTATTATTCTCAGGTTGTATAACTTCGTGAATTTTATACAAATATTTTAATTTTCTATTTGTTTTTAAAATACGATTTGAGGCGTATTCTAGATCATCACTTTTAATATATAATGAGAATGATGTGGAAAATTGGTCTCCTCTAGTTTCTGTCAAAAATTTACGAAGATTTCCTCCGATTACAAAGGTGTCGTCTAACATTAATGTATATTTGCAGCTAGTTTCTGCTAATTCAAGCAATCGGTTTCTACCCTCTTTGAAATTAATAAATGGTTCTTGATATAAATATCCTTTTTTTTTTCCTACTAATATTTTATGAATCGTTTCAATCGTATTGTCTGTGCTTCCTGTATCTAATATCGTCCATCTATCCATTAAGTGTATATTATCCATAAGCATTTGTTCAAATTGTGCACCTCCATTTTTAACCATAATACATACATGAATTAGGTTATCATAATTTAAAATTGAGTCAGTTGAATTGGTTACTTTATCACTATCATTAATATAATATTTAAAATTGACGAAAAATGTAAAATGGAGTTTTTTTGAAATATATAACGTATATTTTGTATCAGACAATCTATATTTATACTCGTATAACTTTTCTAACCTTTCGTTTTTACTAGTTATTATAATAGTATTTTCATAATTTGAAAGAATATATCTATTAACTATATCCGATTCATCTGAAAATAATAAACATGTATTTTTATTTAATTCTTGTATCAGATTGTAATCTGGTTGATTTATAATATAAACATTTTTAATCATATGTCGTGAAATATTTTTATTAGCATTTTCATAATGGTTTGAATCATTATCATCAAAATAGATTCTAACATTATCTAATGTATTGTGTTCTGATACAATAATTGGCAAAAATCCTCCATGTGTTGGATTTATAAATATAGGAGATTTTATTGAAAATGGAATGCAAATATCGTGTATCAATCCAGTCAATCTCTCAAACATTCCAATATCATGATACATTTCCAAATTACAATAGTCTTGTTTGTATATTTTTATAAATTCATTGTCGCAACAATCGTACAATTTTGTTTCAATAACGACCATAATCTACAAATTACCTTGTATTTAAGTATTTATTACTAAAAAACAAGTATAGAATAAACATTTGGATTTTTATATATAAATACTACGTAAGGTTATAAATGATAACTATTCTGTAAAGAAAGCGGCAATATCCATATATATGGCTTCAAGTGCCTTACAAGATTCGGTCAATACTTGAATGACACTATTTTTATCAGTAGGTGCTACAAATCCTAGACGTATGATACTTTCATCAATATGAGGATGTGGTTTTCTAAATCCACAAAAGTTAAGAGATTTGTCAGAGGTAGTGGATTGTCTATCATAATGACGTGCAAACAATACATATTCTAACGCTTTTCCTAAGGTATAATCTTCACCAATGAGTTTAATATCAAATCCATGTTCTATAGATGAAACCGTTGTATGAATAATGTCTTCGGTTTGAACTGTAGATTTAAACTTATTAATTTTATCCATCATGACATGAACTCCTTTTAACACGATTACTTTATTATCAAACTGTCCAACGGTTTCAATCGTAAAGTCAAAAGAATCGGGAATAGAATACACTTCTGAATTAAGTAATAACCAATCTTTTTTTTTAAACTCAAGTGTATCCTCACTTAACTGTTCTATTTTAAGACCATCAACATATTTGGATAAATGGTCATTCACCATATCCGCATTTACGGTATTTCCGTAACTACACGTAGATACAACATTAAACGACCCGTTTTCTTTTGCCATACCAATCGTAAATGAAGCGGATAAAACGATATGTTCTCCTTCAATCGTTTCGGTTAATCTAGGACGGAGTCTGACAATATCAATATAATCTCCAGTCAAACTATCTTGTGGAAACATACTTTTTACCATGGCTTGAGGTAAAGCAGTATCGGTATTTGTATCTATTATAGTAAAGTCTTCGGTTGTCACATGTAATATAGTATCTCCTTCATTATGTTTATCTAGCATCACTTTATACTGTTCAATCGGTGTGGAAGTATCTGTTATATAAATTGGAATACAACTCATACGTTGTTTGATTAATTCATTGTTCATACGAGTTGTATTGGTTTGAATAAATACTTTATTTTCAGAATAAGGAGTCGTTCTAAATACAACACACGGTATTTCAGAAAGTATAATTCTACGAATAGAATTTGCAATGCTTACATCCACTCCAGATAAGGTAAATGTTAGTTCTCCGTTATCTTCGGACATACGATTGACGAATGGTTTCATATTGGATAGTATAATAGATAAAGACATTTTTATATGTCAATTTTTTATAATAAGTTAAAATGAATTATAGCATTATACTATCATAGTTTAATGAGCACAATATTGTATTATAGTAATTATTGTAATAATTGCAAACCTATCCTTTCATTACTATCAAAAACTACAACGGTTAAATCAGACATTCATTTTTTATGTATAGATAACCGTGAAAAAAAAAATAACGGAATGACCTATATCAAACTAGCCAATGGCGAAGAAGTCTTATTACCACCGACGATAACCAAAGTTCCTGCATTATTGTTAATCAATAGTGGATACCATGTATTATTTGGTGATGAAATCTTAAACCATATTCAACCACCAGCAGAAGCCATGAAACAACAATCCGTATCACACCATGGAGAGCCGTCCTCATTTGCTTTGGGTATAGGAGGTTATGGGGTTGCTTCGGACAATTATAGCTTTTTAGACCAAACACCTGATGAATTATTAGCAAAAGGTGAAGGTGGTATGCGTCAATCCCATCATTATGCAAATATCATTCATGCAGACCAAATCGAAACACCTCCAGATACATATAGTGCCGACACCATAGGAAACGTTTCATTAGATCAATTACAACAACAACGAGCCAATTCAATCAAATAATATTCGTTTATAATAGTTTAAATATATGACTGGTTCAATTATATGGCGAATTATCTTAACGCATTTAATAATCATTTTGAAGAATTTGTAAATGATATAGTAACTGTATTCCCAGACGATATTCAAATCGCAACTGCATCCAATGCATTATGCAAGCTACGAAAAGCAAATCCAAAACTTATAATAAAAGTATTTTACAAACATATATATCTTCCATATGGGTCACAAATTAAGGAAAATAATATAACTTATTTTATAGAAAAAGATTATACTGAATACTTAACAAATCCTCATGTTGGATTTACAAAGGAAATATTAGATAAAATCAATTCAATTAAAGAACCCATATCCAATATGAATGAAAGTGAACAAATGAAAGTAATCAAGTATTTACAAAACTTGTGTAAATTATGTGATTTATATCATTCCACCAAGTTACCAGAGGGGCAATAAATACTAACATCTAAATGCAAACGCAAACATTCCAACTCCCATTATACCTAAAAGAAACCCTATATGATAATTAAACTGCATTTCTTTATACATTAAAAGCCACGATTTAACTTCATTTGGATGTGTCATATGATTCAACATCCAATCGGACTTGGGTGAAAGTATATAGTATAGATAATTGGTAACAAAGGATATAGTCACTACAGTACATACAAGTGGAATAGGTTTCATTTTATATTTTCTATTATACAATAGGATTCCAATGGAGAGAATGACTCCTACCATATATCCTTTGTAGCTTATCATTCTTCGTTCGTTTGTTATCTTTTCATACCGTAGATTTAAATCCTGTGATAATGACCGTTTATACCCTTTTACAATTATACTTTTATGAGTTAAATTATAAAAGTATATCATTCCAATTATAAATACCGCCGAAAACATACAACTTATAAAACATGTCATTATAGTATATATTTAAAATATAGTACCGATACATTTATCTGGGATTATTATATTTTAAATATATAATGATAAAACATAATTCTTTAAAACAACACAACCTTGTATTTTATGCATTTGTCTTTATTCTTTTATTGGTGCTTTTAATTTCGTTGTATCCATTAATTGTTCCAATACGTTCAGGAATGACTTCTGGTATAAATAAAACGAGTAATGTTGAAAACAATTATAAGGCACCTGATGGAGATACAGTGTATTTATCTGGGGACGGTGTAATGAATTCCCCCAGTTATACAGAAACCTATTCTTCACTTTTCCACAGCCTTCCTCAGGTATTTCAGGAAGGAATGACGAGTAAACGGAAAAAGACAAGCAACGTTCAATACAATACAGGAAGTTATATTGGTCCTGCTGGTGATACTGTATATACATCTGGTTCAAATCAAATGAACGCAACTGCAACTTCAAGCACTCCTGTACAACCATATGCTAGTACTAACCCACAACCGATGGATGAGAATATGTATATTCTTAAGTCACAAATTGTTCCACCAGTTTGCCCTGCCTGTCCAACCGTATCTTCATGTCCAAATAATGAACCTCCTCCTCCGTGCCCGTCTTGTGCAAGATGTCCAGAACCCGCATTTGATTGCAAAAAGGTACCCAATTACCGTTCTAGCGATTCTTCCTATTTACCTATGCCTATTTTAACAGATTTTAGTTCTTTTGGAATGTAATTCAACGACGTTTGATACAACGACTATCTACTTGCATCGTTTTACATTTATAGTGTTGTGGTACAATCTTTATTATACATTTTGACTTTTTACCATACACTGGGTCAGTGCAACCCTTTTCTTTCATACGTTTTAGGGTATGTTTAGGTTGTTTTATAGTACATCGTGCTCTAAAATGTTCATATAAATCTCTTACATCGGAATACAGTAATCCAGACCGTTTGTGTAATCGCTTATTGATTCTTTCGTGTAATAGGTATATATATTTGGAAAAGGTATCTCTAGAAGACATGTGATACTCTTGTAAAGGATACTGCTTGAATTGTAAAGATAAATTTTCACGACAAAGTCTACACGGTAAAACATATTGTAGATTAAGTACAAAATCCTTATAATGTTTTTTATCCATTTGGGTTGGGTTCACAGGATAATTAAAACTCATTGTATGTAAATAGTGCCACAATGCTGGTCCCCAGACTGCAGTTAGCATACCGTCTCCACTATAATAATCATTCTTTCTGTATACCCGTCTTGTATGTTGTTTACGTTTTTGTACGTACATTATAATAGAATTAGAAACTTATAATGGAGATTTATGAATGGTAGATAATAATACGTTGGATACATGGGGGTGTCTAGGTATAGTCCCAAACAATATATAACGTATACGATTATAATACTCTATATCCGTATTATAATCACGACGTTCAACCAAGAATAACATTCCTTGATTATTACGAACAATCATTCACTACATATATATTGTATTCTTTATATTCGTTAAGAGATTACAAATAATATAATATATATTATAATGACGTTACAAGAAACCATGAAAAAAGCATTGTCTAATAGAAATATAATAGTAGTATTAGGATTGTCGTTATTATTCATAGGTATAGCAATATGGGTATATAACAGTTATGTTAAACCTAGAATCAATGCAACCTATGTTGCAAATAAAGAATATACATCAACACCTACGGATACAAAGGGAAATGCAGACCTTTATTTCTTTTATACTACATGGTGTCCTCATTGTAAAAGTGCCAACCCGGTTTGGACTAAGTTTAAAGAAGACATTACTACCAATGGACACAGTTCTGGAGTCATTGTTAATTTTATTGAGGTAGATTGCGATAAAGACAAAACTACTGCAGATAAATTTAAAGTAACTGGATACCCTACTATAAAATTAAATTATAATGATACAATTGTAGAGTATGATGCAAAGCCAGATATCAACACTTTAAATCAGTTTTTAAATCAGTCATTGAGTTCATAAACTCGTTTGCATCGTCTGCACCTCTTTTAACTAATTCTTTACGTAATACATCATTGCATAACACATCGTACCACATGGTTATATCCTTTATATCGTCAGCATAGGATAAAATTGTAAATGGCACAACGGTTTGTTCTGTACTAGTATCTAAACTTTTATGACATTTATTCATTAATATTCTAAAATAATCTAGGAAAGAAGATGTATCCTGTATAGTCTGTAACCGAGACGTTTGAATTGTTCCAAATACTAAGAGTTCGTATAGGTTGAACCCAGAATGTTCTAAACATAAATTTATTGGTAAATTATGAAGTAGTCCTCCATCCATAAAACATTTATCTTCGTAAAATATAGGTTTAAATAACATAGGATAAGCCGTAGTGGAAGCAATTGCCTGAATCAAAGACATATTTGGATACGTTTTATATGAAATCAATTCTGTAACTAAGCCTGTAGTACGATTCAATTCCGTAACCGTAAACACCAATTCTATATGTGTTTTATTGTAAAACTCTTTCAATGTAACCTCCATAGGAATATCTTTTGCTTTCAATAAAGGTTCCATGCATATTCGAAACACACTTTCACCATCCATACCCTTGTTATGGAACATTTCAAGTATATCCGTTTGTATAGAATCAAAGGAATTAGACCATGGACGTTCAATGAGATACTTATCCACTGTATCCCAATCATATCCTAATGCAATGATACATGCAATGAATGCGCCTATAGACGAGGCGTAGATAGAGTGAAGTTCTTTTAACGTCCACACATTACGGATATGTGTAGATTTAATTGCACCATAAGATAGAAAACCGGTCGGACCTCCACCTGATATAACCAAACATTTTATGTTCATTATAAAGGTTACGTTATATATATTTAATACTTTTCTATGGTAATGTAAATATGGATACTATATTTACATTAAAAGACGGTATGTGTGATAATAAAATTAATTTGGATGAATTGTATGAACGTAAACAAAAACATGATTTAAATACGTTGAATGTATTTAATCGTATTCTTCAAAGAATACATACAAGGATTCGTTATAATTCTAGAATCAATCCAAACGAACAACATTGTTGGTATATCATTCCAGAAATTATCATAGGATTGCCTAAATATGATAATCATTCTTGTATAGCTTATATCATTGATAAATTAAGGGAAAATGGATTTGTAATTAAATACATACATCCAAACTTATTATTTATATCATGGAAAAGTTGGACACCTAGTTATGTTCGTGAAGAAATACGTAAGAAAACTGGAATACAAATTGATGGTTGGGGGAAACCCAAAACAGTTACAAGTGAACACGGAAATCAAGAACCAGTTACGGACCCAAATACATTGATGATGGCTAAATCTAAATCGGTTACATTGTCTTCTAAACCTGGATATAAAGACATTCATACCTATAAACCGACTGGTGATTTAATTTACAACAAGGATTTATTGAAACGAATAGAAGACAAATCAAACGCCAAATAAATTTAGTGATTGGTCCATCTAGGCGCCATCGTTTGATTACATGCGATGGAATTTCCTTCTTTACACGAAATCATATCTCCGTAACAAAATTCAGCAAAAGATTGTTGGTCGTTGGGTACGGTAGTAATTGGATTGGAGTTAAACTGTATCATGGAACGGTCAAATTCAAAACTATCTCCTATATCCTTGAATAAACGATCTTCAATACCATCCGGATTATCAAATGAATCTACTACCATATTCTGTGTACTGTTATTTATAGTTGCCTCCGTTTCTGGACGGTACGAAGGAGCAGCTGGAAGACGTTTGGGGTCATCTTGTATTTCAGGTAATAATACATTCATCATTGGATTCGTTTTAGAAGGTGGAGTATACTTCATGAATGTGTTCATTTGGTTAGACCCGCCAAACCCTTCAATTGGTCTAGATAATTTATTTCGTTTATTATAAATGTAATTCAATATAATTAGTACACCGATTAACACCATACCAGTAATTAGTATAGATACATTTTTCGTAATTAAATATCCTAATATAGACAATATAATAATCAACCTAGTCAATGCGTTAATTTTTTCGTCCATCTTCATCGTTTTGGTAGGCCATAATTCTCGCATTTTATTTGAACGAAACAATATACTTGGTTGGTGTATCCACAATTCAGTTTGCATATAACAATATATGCCATTTTAATTATTTATTTTTACCTTTACCTTTACCTTTTTTTTTATTTGTACTACGTTCCGCTTTTGGACCACATGTAAATACTTTGTTCTCTGGTTCTTTAAGTAGTTCAGCGCAAATCTCATCTGATTTTTTTGTGGCTTGAGATAATTCATCCACAGACATTTCAGATGGTGTTTGTACTTTAGTGTTTGCACGTGTTCGCAAATACTCTTTATATTTGGCTTTCTTAATATTACGTTCCATTTGAGTTTTCATGGCAGAATTATTCACCTTGTTAGAACTAAGTCCCATTTTATTTAATTTATCTTGAATGTCTTTCATACCAGGAATATCTTTCATCTTCTGCATCATACTTAATGCTTCTTCTAGTAATTCACTTTCTTTAATATCACCAGTTTTAATTTTATCATCAATTTTTGTTCCTACATTTTTAATCATATCCATCATAGCCGATGGATTACTTAACATTTTTGACATTACTTCTGTAACACCTTTTGCATCATTTACATCTACGTTTAAATTGGATACAGTCTCTTCTGCTAATTCTTTTGCGATTTTTCCCAATTTTCCATTCATCATTTCATTCATATGTTCAAATACATTTTCTGCAGACAAATCTGGGTTGGGGGTATCTTCCATTCCTTCAAACATTTCTTTCATATCATACATTGTTTCTTCTAATTTTTCTTTGAATTGTTCTACATCATCGTTATCTGTAAATAAGTTTGAAGTGTCCCCAAACATGGATTTATCTGTAATGTCAGATATCAGTGAAAACAATAAGAGTTGAAGATATCTCCATATGTTTTTGCGGGTTGTCTCTGTTAAATTCTCTTTCCATAATATACGATAATTGATACCCGGTAGAAAATTAAGGTCATTGTCCATATTTTCAAACATGGTTTCATTCATATATATAATATTTATAAATCGTTCAGGCAACACCCCCATACAATAGGTTCTGACACGGTTGGCAGCCTCGTTGCTGGTGTCATCGTCTGGGGTTTGACAAAGCAATTTTAAATCTACATGTAGGGTTTGGTTTAATTCAGGAAAAGTAACCAATAAATCATTTACCATTTCACGAATTATTTTTTTGAATGTATCCAACTTTTCAATGGATACATTGTCCTTGGTCGTTTGCGTATCCATATTATACTAACATAATTGGTTTTAAATGATATATACGATTTATTAATTACGAATGGATGTAAACAATAAACTATATTAATATTATGTCACAAAAGTATCATGTTAAAGTGAAATCAGTCAAGTTCAATATACGACAATGGACTGTATATATTTTACAAGAAACCTTACGTATCCTCCATGACAACGATGAGGTAACAGAGAAGTTAAATAAAATTAAACACAATATAGAAATGATACTACATTATTTAACATCACATAAAATAAATACGGGTTCAAATGAAGCTATTATGACTAGCAACGATGTATTATAATCCATTGTTATTTTGGAATAGGATATGGACGTTGTATAGAAGAGACATCAAAGAGGTCAGGCATAATCAACGGAATGGTTTCAAAATAAGATTTGACTGGAATGTGTTTCAATTCAGGAATAACCTCAGGTTGAGGGTTCACTAAATTCGTAGAATTGATACCGAATAAACTACTTTCAATGTCGGCTGGATTGTTGGAAAGTGTATTCCATGGCATTCTACTTGGGGTTATACCTAAAGATGGCATAGATACATCGTAGGCTTGACCATACGTGGAATAAGGATATTGTATCCATTGTCTAGAATCGGCATACGATTTACATTCAATACGATAATCTTGTATTGTATTTTTATTTCTGGTAGATGTCATACTATATTAGAATATTATTTAAAAGATAATAAATAGGTAATTTTATTTAATTCTGCTAAGATTTCATCACGAATGTTTAACAAATCACTATGTTCATTGGACGAGAATATTATATTTAAACGGATTAAATAGGTTTTGAATTGTTCTAGCCATTTCAAAAACGAGGTAGGATGTTTAAATGTTTTCAATTGTAAGGTATGGATATCCAACAAACTGTTTTTATGGGTAGTCTGTTTTCCAAGCAACACTTCAATGAATGTATCAATCTTAGTATTTAACTCGCCGTATAATTCGTCAGTTGCTTTATGAACAGAATATGAAGTTGTATTCCAATGGTATAGTTTTACAATCATCAAGGATTGTAAGAGACGATATATAAGATAGTTCATATCTTTTGATTTTGGTAAATACCTTTTGATTTTACGTGTAGTATTCATATTCATAGAAGGATATAATAATATTATTTCGGTGTTGAAACAACGAAATAATATATGCACTCCTATTTTTTCATAGGATTCCTCTGGAATTCATGGTGTGGATTTGACGCGTGTCAACTACCTATTGCTATAACATAGACTATAAATAATCTTCAATTACTTTACCTAAAACGTATTTTATTTGTCTAGTATTATTCTCATTTATCATTGATTATATTTAGCCATTCGTTACAAATGATGTATACATTCGGTGTTTTAAATCTTCAAGGGTATAAATAAAACCATAAACATTTTACAATAAATACGAATACATGATATAAGTATAAAAATGATTTATAAATATTATATCATGAGTTTGTATAATAAAATGTTGTTTAAAAAATACATTGGAACCGCTACTATCATGTCCTATAATTATAAAAATGCATGGTGCATTAATCATAAATTATATTCCTTACAAAGACTTCAAATAGAATATCCGGATGAAACCGAATTATTAAATGACTTATTGGATATATTTGACGACGATATCATAGATACCCTATGGAGGAATCATGTATATTTTATAGACTTGACCCATAATATACATTAAACGATTTTAGTTGGAATAGGCTAGACCACCCATACCCGACATTACACGAAGAACGTTGTAATTTATAGCATATACACGTACCTTGGCCGTGCTGGTACCTTCTACACATGAATTCGATAACACAAGTTGAAGGGTCGCATTGTCTATACGCGAAAAGTTACAGCTACCAGAAGGTTGATGTTCCTCAGGACGCAATGCGAACGAATATACATTGATACCTGTATCTGGACTACGGGTATGGTGTTGGAACGGTTGCACCAGGTCAAAATAAGTACCTTCTCGCTCCGAAAATCGGTCTTGTCCATTCAATTGAAGTTTTGCAGTGACTACTGGATTTTCACCCCAGCAATGCATGGTAAGAGCAGTCTCACTGAGTACAAACGAACCCGCATCGGACACTGTAGAGTTCACTTGGCCATCGTAACCAAGTCCGTGCTCACCCCCTGCATTATCATACAAGTTGCTACCCGTCGCACTGACTGCACTATTATAGTTCCAGTAATCAGCTCCTGATACGTCGCCTGCACCCGCATCATTAAACAATCCAGACACTGAAATAAAGTTTGCTGCTTGGTCACCAATGGCCTCTGGACCAGCAAATGCATGAATGGCGTTTGGAAGAGCATCAATTGCATCCGTATAATTGAATGGTTGAGCACCAAGGGTTTTGTATAAGACGGAATTACAGTCAAGGGAGGCACAGTAATCTACATTTGAATCTGGTTGAACCACCCAAATGAGTTCCTTACAAGGGTGATTAAAGTTAAGCTTAATTTTATTAGAAGATGACCCAACCGATTCATCTCCTGTAAATTGTAGTTGTTCAATGAGGTACTCGTGAGGATTTTGAGCCATACGTCTACGTTCATCAGTGTCTAAAAACACATAATCTACATATAACGAGGCTGCTACGAGGGATTGAGCGTAAGCAAGACTAGATTTTACGTTGGAAGAAGAAGACACATCGTCGCATGTAAGGGTAGATACCGCCCATAGACATTCATCTATGGGACGAATATCAAGGTTAATACGAACTTCGTGGTATTGAAGCGCAATGAGTGGAAGCGCGAGACCAGGATTACGGCAGTACCAAAATTGGAATGGAACGTATAAGGTGGTCTCGGGCAATGCGTTTCTAGGAGTACATACTTGACGAGGTGCATTGGAATCACAAGGACCATCTACATCTGCAAAAGTGGGGTCAGTAATATAAGTGAGTGCAGTGGTGTTACCAATCATCTTATAGTAACCATCTTGTTGTTCCTTGGAGAGTGTTAATTGGTTCCAAATATGCATCCAGTCGCCATATTGACGGTCAATCCGCTGACCACCAATTTCAACTTCCACTTGCGCGATGAGTTGCTCACCAGGGAAATCCAACCATCTCGCAAAAGGTGCTAGACTCGTATTGATTTCGGGTAAAGTTACTTGAAGGTAGGTTCTATAAGCAAGGTCACCGTTTCTCGCAAGGGTACATGTTACACGTCTTCCGAAGTCGGCTTGACCGTTGAATGTTTGTTCTATAGATTCCATTGCAAAATTAGTGTGACGACGATATGTTACTTTCCAAAATGTAATTTGTGGATTTCCAGTAAGATAAACATCTTGTGCTCCATAGGCTACTAATTGCATCAATCCTCCACCCATTCTATATAATTACAAAAGAAAAAAAAATACGGAATTATACCTTATTCTTTCAAATAGACGTATGTTGAGTTATAAATGACTTAATATAGTCTTCTTCAAATATTTGATTGTCATTATCATGTTTTTTTGTAAAAATATATTTACATGCAATCTTTTTTACAGACCAACCATCTTGTAATACGCTATATATGAACTTCATCCTTTGTAATGTGTTAAAGTCAACGTCCTGTGTAATATGTTTTATTACTTGTATTGTATTATCCTCCATTGTAATATATATGAAACAATAATTTATAATAATTAACGTTTAATCTAATATTGTATTAAAAACTATACCAATATTAGATTAATGTCTTTTAAAATCAAACCAACTAAAACGATACAAGTCCCTATTAAATATAATACAACCTTAGATATTAAACATAAGTCTATTTTAGAGAAAATCAAATACGATGAATATATTGTTTTGCCTAACTTACAATCTGAAAAATGTAAGTTAAAAACGCAATTAAAACATACAGACAATATTGAACTACAAATTGAAATACAAGACAAATTACATTCTATTTCTTCTAAAATAAAAAAATTGCGTGTCTCTAAATCAAAATACTACCTTGATAATTCAAAATATATATTTGATTATTATGAAAATAAAAAGATTGAGTCTGAAGGAAATTGTAATGTTTCGTCTAAAACATTGAATACATTCTTTAATATAAAAGAATCTCCCTCCATAGTAGAAAATGATATATTATCCAATGCACAAAAATATCTTGCAAATGTGGACGATTCCTTCCTAGATATTAACAAGTTTATAAATCAAACGGACATTTGTAATCATTGTAATAAAGGTGAACTTATATTCATTGAACATGAAGGAATATGTGTATGTAACATGTGTTTTGTTAGCGTACAATATCTAATTGATAATGAACGGTGTAGTTACAAGGAACCACATAAAGAAATATGTTTTTATGCCTATAAGCGTATAAATCATTTTAGGGAAATTCTTGCACAGTTTCAAGCAAAGGAAACTACACAAATACCATCTAAAGTGATTGAAGACATTGAACAACAAATGAAAAAAGAGCGTATTGTTCTTATACAATTGACAAATCATCGTGCCAAAACCATATTAAAAAATTTAGGATATAATAAATATTACGAACATATACCTTATATCAAAGATAAATTGGGAATTAAACCTCCTATTATGAAACCCGAATTAGAACAACGTTTGTGTAGTTTATTTATGGAAATACAAAGACCTTATGCTAGATTTTGTCCAGATATACGAGTAAATTTCTTAAATTATTATTATACTATATATAAACTATGTGAATTACTAGATGAAACTGTATTTTTACCTTTTTTTCCAATGCTAAAAGATAGATATAAACGGATTGAACAAGATGAAATATGGAAAAAAATATGTAATGAATTAGATTGGGAATTTATACCGACTATATAATTATCGTGGGAAACCTACGAGATTTGCGCCTATACCAAAGCCTGCCCCACTTCGCGCATTTACTCCCATACTAGGAATATAAGTATCCAAAATACTGAATGTAGCTGCAGCAGTCAATGCAATGAGTGCAATTTCATCTAAGTTAATACTTTTTTTAGGAATCGCAAATGCCGCGATGGCTACCATTAAACCTTCCACTAAATATTTAATTGCACGCTTAAGTAATTCATTAAAATCCACCCCAGAAATATTCATTATAGAGTAGTAAAAGAAAAAAAATTATATGAAAATAATACTTAAAGATTTCTTAATATCCAATATATGTCATCTAAACGTCAGAATACTCGTTCCATAAATGGTTCTCCAAATCCAGATTATATTGATTTATTAGAAGAAGACCGTTCATTGGCAGGACAAAAATTTGTATGTGTCTCTTTTATATCCCCTGAAAATATAATAGAAGATAAACGTCAATTTTTTTTTAATGAGTTTATTAAACAATGGGATTTATCCAAATCCATGGATAAATTTACACAATTTATTAAATTTTTATCTTATAAGTATAAATGTTCATTTGAAGATATGATGAAAGATTTAGAAGAATTTGTTTCAACTGAAAAAGATGCATTATTTGCAACTACATTATCAGATGAATATAAAACGTTCATGGATAAACATGAAGATAGATTACAAACTCTATACGACGAATCCGTTGAATTTCAAACCAATACACGCGGAATCAAAATACGAGGGTCTTTTCCAACTCAGGGTGAAGCAGAAATGCATGCTAAAAGTTTGCGTGAAAGTGACCCGTCTCATGATGTATTTGTTGGACCGGTTGGTTTGTGGATGCCATTTGACCCAGAGTCCTACAAAACAGGTAAAGTAGAATATTTGGAAGATGAACTAAACCAACTCATGCAAGAAAAACATAAAAATGAATTTAAAGCTAAACAACATTTTGAAAATCGTGTGCGTAGTACAAAACAAAAAGCATTTGAAGACAATATGAAAAAGGCAAGTGAAAGTGGTAACAAATTGACACAACTGATGAACGAACAAGGCAATCTCGTGTCGTCGCGTGATGACCCTACAAATGAATTATTTGAAAAAGAAAATATCTCAACGAAACAATTATCTTAATTCCATTTATTTTTTTTAACATTGATATGAGGACCTTTTGTTTTACGAGCGGTTGCAGGGTCATAGGCTACTATATTTTCATCATCGCTATCTATACCTTTGGATAATTCCCAAAATTCATTTGAACCTAGTTTAAATGGACCATGAGGTTCTGCTCTATACCAAAATATTTGGTCTTGTAAACGATTGCTCTTGGAGTTATTGTTTATCACTAAACATTCATAATTTTCAGTACATTGGTCCATAATTTGTGAAAAACTTTCAAACGTTGGAAACATTCCTGCATAATTTTCGTGAATGATTCTACGGTTTTTTATATAAGGCTCTCTCAATATAAACACATAGTCTATATTGGTTCTAAGATTGGGAGGTATGCCTAATGGATATTGCATTGTGATGATAAGCATTATTTTCCAGTGACGCCCATTCATAAATAATAATCTCATCATTTTATCACGTGTCCATGATGCATCGTATAAGCAATCGTCTAATATAACAAACGCACGTGAATCAATAGTAGTCCGCTTGTATTGTTCAAGTTCTTTTCTTACCTGTTTAAGCACTTGTCGTTGTCGTTTTAATATATTTTCAATGATGGATATATTATATTCATCATGAATAAACAATTTAGGAACATGTTGGCAATAAAATCCATTTCCAGCTTCTGTTCCTGATATGACCGTTCCTATGGGTATATCTTGATGATGATACAATAAGTCTCTAACCAGATAACTTTTACCAGTATCTCTACGCCCAATCAATACTACAACTGGTCCTTTATTTTCATCGGGTTTAAAACTAATGCTATTCATATTGAATTTACTAAGTTCTAACTCACGTGACATTGTGAATGATTGAGAAATTAAAGAATTATATTCACCGCAAGAATGATAATTAGTTTATATGTGTAATTAATTATATAATTAATGTTCAATGGAATTTACATATATAAAACCGGATCATACTGTTTTATTTCAAAGTGTTATAGGCGTCAATGGTATGGGTGTTAAATATCCACAAAATTATATACCTATATACAATCAGTTTTTTTCGTTGACATCTAATAATTACAATACAATTAGGTTGAACCATAAACATTCATTGTATGAAGTAAAGAATAAAGTGAATGCCAATATATTTAACTGTACTATACAAACTGGTAAGATACAAAAAGAACAGGATGTATATTTTAAATATAGTCCATTGTTAGACCCTTTAAAATATATAGTTGGACGATATAAGGAATATGATATAGGGTCTTTACCACAATATACAAGGTTACAAGAACATGCAAAATGTAGTGATTCCAATAATTCTGCTTATATTGATGGAATGTTTAATTATTTATCTAATCAACTTTTGCATTATCATGGGTTTTTGCATGGATTAGAATTTTATGGTTCGTTTCTCGCCATTAAAAATACATTTGAATGTAATATTTCAGACGATATAGAATATATAGTACAATCAGATTTTTTTAATCAACATAATGATACGTTATTTCATATTAACATTCCTATAACGAAATCATCTCCTAAACGAAGCCGATGCAATAAACCGAGTCTGGATATTGGTGAAGTTACAGACATTTCTTATGATACGATGCCATCCTTAAATATATCAGATTCTATTGAAACCGAATTAGAATTAGTTTATTTAAATGTTACACAGTCTACAGAGGAAACCACAATAAATAGTGAATGTTCCTCAGTATCTTCTAAAACAGAAGAGAATAATTCAGACACGTCTTCCACCAGTGGTTATTCCACCATCACAGAAGACGATGATAATATAGCAACTCTATATAGTTTCCCTGTACATGTGATTGCTATGGAAAAGTGTGTAGAAACATTAGACGATTACCTCTCTCATCACAAGGAATCACTATGTGAAGACGAATGGCGTTCTATATTGTTTCAAGTGGTCATGACCTTACTGGTATATCAACGAACCTTTCACCTTACGCACAATGACTTACATACCAATAATATTATGTATACTCATACTCATCATACCTATCTTGTATATACATGGAATGATATCACCTTTAAAGTTCCAACGTTTGGGAAAATATACAAAATAATTGATTTTGGCAGAGCCATTTATCGCTTTCGTGGTCGTATCCTTTGTAGCGATAGTTTTCATCCAAAAGGAGATGCTGCTTCACAATATAATTGTGAACCGTATTTAAACAAACAAAAACCATGTATTGAACCTAACTTTAGCTTTGATTTATGTCGTCTAGGATGTTCTTTGTTTGATTTTATATCCGATGATATAGATTATAACACAGTAAAAGATACAGATAATACACATCGTATTATATTAGAATGGTGTCAAGATGATAAAGGACGTAATATTTTAGTTAAACAAAATGGTGAAGAACGATATCCAGATTTTAAATTATATAAAATGATTGCTAGAACCGTTCATACTCATACACCTGAGCTAGAACTCAATAAGCCCTATTTCTCAACGTTTATAACACAAGAACATGTGGATACAACGTTACCAACAATGCATATTAATGCATTCACAAATTATATAAATTAATATTATATATATATAATATGCCAACAGTATATACCGTAGATGTATCAGGTACAAGTCTAATATTTAGTGGGGAGGGACAGACGAAGACCATAAATTTTAAAGATTGTTTGAATGCAACAAAGTTATTAAACGATGACCCAAACGGTGGAACCTCCCTAACATTAGCCGAGTTTACACAGGATCAATCAAACATTGTGATTTCAGATATGATAAAAGACGGCGCATCAATACAAATGATAAACCAAGTTATATCGTCATGGGGGTCATTTAAACCGGATTCATCCTATTTAAATAAAGATTTTATAAAAAACGCTAGAAAAAAATTAACGGAACAACGTGCCAGCGAAATAATTAATATAGAATGGAATGCTACTTCAAAAGTTCCAATTATGCCATTGGAAGTCACGCGTGCGACACGTGATTGTGGAATAGGAATTGAAACCATATCTCCTGATATACCCCTTTTCAGTACATTTGCACAATTTTTTGACACAGCCACTAACACAACCCATAAGATATGGCCACCAATAAATGATACAATTCGCATATCCCCACAGGCCATGCAAGCATTTGGATATCCTCCTAACATAAAGATTGATATAACAACGTCAACAAATGACAGTTGGGATTATTCAATGAATATTCAGGGTAAAATGTTTAGTGGAAACACAAAAAGCGATGATTATAATTTGTTAAAAATGTATTTACTAGGCAACCAAAAAAAGAATGCATTATTAAAAAAAGCAGATGACACTAGTACAGATAAACAGCTAACACTATTTTTACTGTTATTCAAATCATTTGGAGACCGTTTGCAATCTATATTTCATTTATTAGATTCTCAAGTATCCTTAGTAAAAAGTGAAACGATATTATTGACTACATGTGATGGTACAATTTTTTCGTTAATGCTTCAGGCTGGTCCAACCGCTGCGTTATATTATGAAAAGGTTAGCAAAAAAATAAATAGCAAAATCACAAGATTTCATACATATCAACTTATACGTTCAGATAAAACCCCAATGAATTCACTTAGATTAAGATGTATCGCTAGATTAAAAGGGTGTATCATTTCTAATGAATCTTTAATCAAGTCTTATAATTCTATATCCACGAATAAGAGCAGGTATATGTTAGAATGTTTAATGGGAACTTATATATTTAATAATGATTCCATTGTATTAATAGACCTATTTTTTAATGTATTGAAAGCTATGATAATTATATGTAACCAAAATATAAGGAAATGTTTAACTTATTTACAATCAGAATCGGTGGTAGGAAATTGTAATGATATAGATAGCATGAAATCTGGTGAGAATGAGAATGATCCTGATGTAAAAGAGTATCAATCCGGTATGAATACTTTAATAGTTGAATTAAAAAAACTTACTACTCTATATATTGAAAGATATAAAGTTATTTCATTTTTAACCATAACTAAAATAATGGTGGGTAATTACACCAAAATAAATATATCTAATTATAATACATTCTTAATAGGTGACACAGGTGAAACGATGAAATCTGTATTATTAACAACCCTAGCAACAAACACTAGTACAATTTTACCTGATGGTGCAACTAATTCTAGATCAATTCCAGATATAATGTTATTTTACAAATTACTTACAAAATATAGTTTAACTACACCCCAACATGTTTCTAATAAATTGGGTCGTGCAGATAGATACCTCTCTCGTCAATCTATTGACCCTGTACCTGTAAAAAAGGGTGGTACAACCAACATTACCGTCGGAGGGGGTAGAGGGTATCGCGATCACCCGTCACTCCGTACTTCCATAATAGATTCGGATGGTAACCAAAAGGATATAGATAGACTAAATGTCACCACAAGTTTAAACAATTATTTATTGCCTGAAATAGAAAATACGATACAAAATGTATTAACAGGCATAGATGTGGCGGATGAGGTTGAGAACATTGATACGGTTTCCTATAAAGACACCCTCGACGGCAAAATAGATGTTATACCTTTCACATACAATGAAAGCATAGATTATAATATTTTGTTGGTTGAAGGAGAAGCCGCAGACGCAGATATAGAAGCGGTTGCAAAAGAACAAGCGGTTGCAAAAGCCACCTCAGAAGAAGCAAAAGAACAAGCGGTTGCAAAAGCCACCTCAGAAGAAGCAGAAGAACCAGCGGTTGCAAAAGCCACCTCAGAAGAAGCAGAAGAACAAGCGGTTGCAGAAGCCACCCCAACACCAGTCTCATCCGCAGAAGCAGAAGCATCCGCAGAAGCAGTCCTTCTAGATAACAAAATAAACAGTGTAATAATAGAACATATCAGCGAATTAAATACAACAGATATAAAGACATTTATATCTGATTTTATTACTACATTACGAACATATATTCATGGTATTGATAATGATACCATATATTACACAATTAGAAATTATTTTGTATATAAACTTGAGAATATAGAAATTAAGTATAACTTAAAACAAGTATTACTCATGAATATAGTGGATCATATTTATGATGTATCTTACAAAGGATACAGTAACACAAATCACTATTATGTATTAAACTTAGTAGAAGATTACCTTCATATGACAATGCACTTTGCAGATTGCGATATATCCACTCCAATCCACAACGAACTATTGTATGGTCTAATAGATTCAGAACAACCCGAGGACGTTCGTAATATAATTTCGTATTATATAGAACAAGATAATTACAAAGAGGGATTTCACGAATACATGGCAAAAATAAATAATTATATGAACCCCAAATTGACATTTTTCCTAAGAAGAAAAGATTTATATTCAAAACTGAATTCTATAATTCAACGAATTGGAAATAAAACGACTGAACAAGATTTAGTAAGAGTAATAGAAGACTTAAAAGAACTTACAAATGGGATTACACATGGGGTAACTGCAGATGAAGATGCAGAAGATGAACGTGAAGAACCTGACGGTGAAGGTGTTGATGAATTAATACAGTCAATTATGTCAGACCAAACAGCAGAGGAAGCAGGAGCAGATGAAGCAGGAGCAGAGGAAGGACCAAACGTTGCATATACAGTAGAAGATACAGTAAACGACAGAAATTTATTGGATAAAATAGATAAATTGGCACGAGTATTATCAGTAAGAGGGGTTGAAGAATTGGAGGGTGCAAATTATGGTGGACTACAGAAGAAATATACAAAACGTGGTAAACTGAATCAACGTAATAAATATACAAAACGCGGTAAGATAAATAAACGTAATAAATATACAAAACGTGGTAAGATAAATAAACGTCGCAGAAATACAAAACGTGGTAAGATAAATAAACGTCGCAGAAATATGAAACGTTAAATCACGGAGTGGTTTGAATTCGCCGTTTTCGTGTAAGTTTTTTGGGTAAGTTTGTAATTGAAAATGTGGTCCATGGATAAGAATGTCTGTCGTGTAAATAAGGACGCATGTAATTCCAAACAGGTTGACTGTCACAAAACATATCTTTAATAAAAGGCTTTCCACATGCGGTACCCCATCTAAGAGAAAATGACATATGTTTTGCCATTTGAGTATCAATTACATTACCATCCACTGCTCCTCGGGGTTCAAATGGTTTAGGCCGGGATGGATCTGACATGTATTCACGCGGGTCCAATTCATAGTGTGAACATATCGTCCGTGAGCACGGGTTTTCTTTATTTAAATATACGTCATAATGGTCGCTAATGATTTGTTGAGCAATGTCAACGTTGATGGTACCTTTATGTATATCCATCAATTCTGCTAAACGTACTTTTCTTGCGCCTTGATGTCGCCTGATATCATCTATACCTGTATTTGTACATTCGAGATTACGAATTTTAGGGTCTTCTGGTGCATTATATCCAATGAATACTCCATTTTGTGTACGGGTAGTATTGTGAAAACGTAATCCTAATTCTATACGCATAATTTCATTTGTATTCGTATCCCCAAACATCCAAGTACATGCATAATCTCCCGAATTACCATCTAATAACATGCGTTCATAATCATCTAAATTTTTCCCATATTGCATTGCATTACGAATACGACAAGAAATTGGTATATTGGCTTGATAATTTTTAAATCCACCAATCGTAGTTTCGGTTCCAATGATACCAGCAGAAGTTACAGAAAAATCAGTACCAGACCATATCCATCCAGGGTAACCCGACAATAATATACGATTACCTTGAGTCGGACGAATATCTACAACATAATTTCCTAATTGTCCAGTTAAAAAATCTGCAAACGTGTTATGTGCACATACGATTTTTCCATCGGCTGTCCAATCGCCTACTGCCATGAATGCAGAACATCTATCCTTGTTACCACCCTCGCTAGTACGAATCGGTTGATTTTTATAATCCTCACCATATATAATTATTTTATCTTTCTCTGACATATGGTTCCACCAAGAATCGGTCAATGTAAAATAATTGTTCCATGCAACCACCTCATCAATGGTTATATTTGCGCCTTCTGCGAATCCAACCATTTCATCGTAAAATTCTGGAAATTGCGATGAAATCACTGGTGTAATATCTCTTTGTGCGACTTGAATAAAATACTCCCATTTTACTCCAAAATCGTTATAAATGGTAAAATCCAATATACGTCTCACTTCTATCATTTCTTTTGCAATTAATGTACCGTAGGCAAATCCTCTTTCTTTAGGCTTACCATGTATGGATATATAGATCCATCCGTTTTTATCTTCACGTAATCCATGTTTGATAACCATTAATATATAACGATATAATAGTTATCAAACATTTACAAATTTATTAAATATATTTCTCTATATTAAAAGTCAGGTTTTCCTGTAAATACAGCAGGAATTTTTGAGGAAACATCTGTATTGACTTGAGTAAGTATAAACAATCCAAGGATAGAACTTATAAATACAATGATTGTATCACGAATCATCTGTTTTAATAGGATGTCTTCTTTTAATATAAATTTAATTTCAATAACACGTATGATAAAAAATACTATACTAATCGCAGTTGAAGTGATCCATTGCCCTTGTTCCATTTAAACTGATGTTATATATTCTTTATCCTACAAAAACGCATTATAATGTCTCAATATCTATAACAGGCAATGGTTTGACATGCATACGACCGTTAAGGTCTTTGATACCTATATCCTCTAAACTTATTTCATCCCCAATGACTAATTTATCCTCACTTTCTTCTTCTTGTTTTCGTTTTTCATGTGTTTCTTGTGAGATTCGTTCTAAACGTTCAATTGTTTTTGGTGCTTCAATCTTTCCTTGATTTCCACTTTCATCCATGGTAAAATCTATATCCGAAAACGATATTTTATCTGGCATAATGGGGTTGGATACTACCAAAGGTTCGTTATTTTTTGTAACCATGTGAACGGGTTCCGCCTTGAGTGTTTCAATGGTTTCCACCTTGGGTGTTTCAATGGTTTCCACCTTGGGTGTTTCAATGGTTTCCGCCTTGGGTGTTTCAATGGTTTCCGCCTTGGGGGTTTCAATGGTTTCCACCTTGGGTGTTTCAATGATGTCGTCGGTTATGATAACTTCTTCTTCTTGAGTTTCACTTAGGTATTCTTTCAGTATATCCTCTACAGGAATACTATCACGAATTGCATTTAGAATAGATTCCTTAATGATTAATTCTAATTCACGATTATGTCGTTGTATGTCAAGCGGTGGAATGTTAACTTCAAATAGATATACATTCGTATAAATTTTACGTGCAACCAATATATATAATTTATGTATGAAATTATTTATGGAAGGAATATTTATATTTACTTGTTTTTGGTGTTGTCCTACGCGAACGACCGTCAATGCCTTCATATGAATGATATGAACACATGTAATCATATCTTCTAAATATGGACAAGTTGTAACGTCAAGGATACGCTTACGTTCTGTTTTTATAATTTCCTCATTCCATTTAGGTACTCTACTTAAAAACGTTTGAAACGTCATAAGGTATTTTGTTTGTTCTTCATTCGCTATACATAAATTCCAAGACTCTTCAAAAATAGATTTTATCCCAGATATCACTGCTGGTGTTAATAAATTCACTAGTCTCGCACACCATTCGTTTTTAGATTCAATCAATGAGTTTACAGAATAATCATCCATGTTTATATATAAGAATTGATTTTTAATATTTCATCGCAATTGCATATATATTGATATAAAATAAACAACATAAATAATTGTTCGTGTTTAAATAAATGTTTGTTGGAATGATATTGAATAAGAATATGGGTTTTACGTTTGGTTGAAATCGTTGTAGATTTAGATATATAGGTAAGTAAATCTTTACCAGAATATCCTTTATCGTATAATTTATGTGTGAATTGAATAAAAGAATTCGGGTCCTTTATATCTAAATGCACAATATGATTACGTATCCATTGTATACGTTTGGATGGAGAGGGTTCCTTTCCAAAACTTGAAGTCACTTGATACATATGAAGATTGATACAAGGCAATGGGATATATATTTCACAAAAACGAGATAATATAGGTTTAAGTAATTTAGTTTTATCATTCGCAATAATAAAAAACCTAGTGTTCTTACTAAATTGTTCTATACAACGACGTAATGCAGATTGTGCATCATTGGTAAGCGAATCCACATTTGTCAATAATATAGATTTAAATGGATGCAATGAATGTTGTGTTTTTGCAAAAAATTTCAATTCTTCTCGTATAAATTTAATACCTTTACCATGTTCACAATTGGCATATAATACGTGTAATCGTTCCTCTTCATACGTTTTATATATACGATGTATGAATTGTGTGACCAATATATGTTTTCCTCCACCAGATGGTCCGTGAAAAAGAATATTCGGTATATTGTTGTTGTTTATCATATGATTAAGATTTTCAACTATATCATTATGAATAGGATTTAACATCATACTCTTAATGATATATTTCTAAATCATATTATAAATATATTTCTAAATCACAGGATTTAGGCCCAACTGCTCAAACTGTGTGTATATGGATTACTTTTAAATGCATTTAAAATGTCTGGATTCATTCTATCATAATTTGGTTGTATCGTCGTAGATGGCAATTGTGTATGTCCATAACTGGTTTTACTAGGTATAGCAGACATTGTAGATGTTCCAGTTGGAATACGATGTTGATTTTGGTCATTTCTTAAGGTTGTAAAATTTGTATCTGCATTTAATAAAGACATACCTCCTTGATTTGGATGATTACTAAATGTTTTGTTTGGATTATTTCTCTGATTATAAGCAGATGTTTGTGACATGGATTGATTTGAACCCGTTACATTACCAATATAAGACGAAGTGGTTGTATCTCTTTCTTGTGGAACAGGTTGTTGTGTGGATACATTATAAGCGCCTTGTAATTTACCTTCCAAGTTTAAGTGTAATTTACCAATTTCGGTTTGTTCTTTAATTGTGGTTTTTGGTCTATCTCCTGGATTACAAATGGGCTGTGTCCCACCATTGGTTAGTTGAACGTTTCCAGTAGAACGTATATTCCCAATCACATTTTCCTTACGAGTAGGCTTAAGTATGTCAAGAATAGGACTAGTTAAAGCTTTCATAATTCCTCCAACTGCACCCAATTCATTTCCTTGTCGTGTAGTGGAACGATTATTACATAAGGATTCATAACTTCCATTGCCATAATCATTGGTTGAAGCGGCAGCAGGTCCTAAAGGCGCTGTAATGGCAGGCCCTGCCAATTGTTGCCGATGTGTTTCGTTGCTATGTGAATGTATATAAGTAGACCTACCTTCTTGGGTTCCAGCACCATAATAATTGGTTTCCGAATAATCTGGACGATTGGTGTGTTGTAACATTTGACTACTTCGTACGGTAGAACCTTTTTCAACACCTGTAGTAGTAAACCATCGGTTTGGACCTAAATCTTGTGTTGTATCTGGACGATTTTTTTCTACACGACCCATTGTATTTGAATTTTGAATGATTTGATTACTTGCAGAAGCTGGACCTTGATGTCCTGATAAATCAAACGATACTTTTGGATTGTTTGTAGCACGAAGCGCATCCACGGTTTTTGGGAGCCAGCTCGACCTATCTTCAACTGCTGAATTGTATCCAGACCCACTACTTGTAGTTGTATATCCCTGCCCCAAACCAGGTGCAACTTTTTCTTCATCCCACGGTTTAACATTATTTATTCTATTACTAGGTACTTGTCTGGATAACATAAATTCAGTTGTACTTGGCATACCATTTGCCCAAGACATATTGGTTTGGGGTTTAAAGAGCGGTGCCTGTTCTATTTTACGTTTATGTTGTGACCCCGAACCTTGCATATTATCCAATTGACTTTGAGCAATGTCTGCGCTTACAGTAGAACCCTTTATTCGTGAACCAAAAAAAGGTACCATATTGTTATGTTTAAAATTATCTTTATTTAACGGGTCGCCTGTTAAACTATAATTCGTCTTGGTTGAACCACCTACAGAGTCCTTTGGATTATTTCGTTCAATCTCTTTATATATGGATGGACTAAAGAATTTGTCTGTGGTTTGATTGGGATGGTTATATTTATTCGGATTAGTATTACTGACCCGTTTGTTATCAATCGGATAATTGATAGGAGGTTGTGATGGATTAATGTTCGGAAGTGCATTGGATACCTCTCCCATATTTTCAAATCCAGCTACTTCTCGTGAGTCATTGTCATGATTGGAGATTACATAAAGTCCTCCTAATGCAACCATTAACATTGCAATCTCTGCCATATTATATATACTTTATATTAAATATGGCAGATGACTAATTTCTATAATTATAGATTACAATTGATTTGTGGAGTGTAATTGTCTCGTTCTATGAGTCGTGTATTTAAATTATGTTGAAATGGAATTTGTATATTTTCTTGCGGGTCAAGTGGTAAATATTGAAACTGATGTTGTTGCACGTCACGTATCATCCATGCAGGTTCGGTTGCCCGAGGTTGTTCTGTAAAAGGAGTTTGAGATGGATACGATTGCGAACATGTATCTGGAAGCACCGACTTGTTTATTATATAATCACGGTTTATTGTGTTTCCAATTCCACGTAATGCACTTTCAAGATTAATTGTATTTGACCTAAGATTACCTCCCCATTTTTGAAGACGTATGTATGGGTCTTCCATATAACTGGGAGAAGGACCATTTCCTGGCACATCTATACTATAGTGTCCAGGACCGGTTGATTCTTGAAGCGCCTTTTTTATTCTGCAAGGGTCATCGTGAAATCGTGTAAATGCCATATAATACAAATATATAAATATATTGATATAATTTAAAGATTTATGATTTATATTATATACCAACAATGCAAATCTTTGTAAAAACACTTACGGGTAAAACCATTACATTAGAAGTTGACCCGAGCAATACGATTGAAACTGTAAAACAGATGATACAAGATAAAGAAGGCATACCTCCCGATCAGCAACGTTTGATTTATGCTGGAAAACAACTTGAAGATAATAGGACCTTGTCTGATTATAACGTTCAAAAAGAATCTACTCTACATCTTGTACTTCGCTTAAGAGGAGGATTTTGTTTCGGAATCAAATTCTGCTTGTGATAATAAAGAATTTCTTCCTAAAAACATTTGCATATAAGCTTTATAACAATTATAATTTACGTACAATGGGTTTAAAAAACGGGTAAATAATATCACGATGAACAAAATAAATAAAACATATTTGATAATACTTTTAAACTTGAAAGAATACATTACCAATATAAAGGCTATAAGGACTGTAATTTGTGTAAGCATATAACACATTTCTATTCTATTCTTTAGTTTCATTCCTTTGACATGGTCTGTATGCATAAATTGAAAAAATACAACCCCCTCATTATTGACTGGTTCAAAATAATATTCATACAATGGCATATCTGTAAACTTGGGAAGGATAAAATCAATCACGTGTTGTGGCCATATGTATAACATTGGAAAACGAGTATAACATTTATATACATAATAAGGTTCAAATTGTATAGTTTTATCTAAAGTATCATCCCAAAATCCTTTGTCCAAAACATTATATATATTATAAGATAATGATGGACAATCTGCACCAATCAGATACATTCCACCTCTGGCGGGTCGCAACCCTACTTCAATGATATGATTCTTGCGATACTGTACGTTTACAAATCCAGTATGTCCATTGATATTATCCCTAACCCATTGTTCTATATTCGGTGGTGTAGGTGTTTGTAGGCTCACATATTTATATACATCACTGAACCCATTTTGTTCTTCCGAATATATATAAGTTATCTGCCAAACAATACGTCCATGTAATAACAAAAAATCAGTCATACCTTCTCTCCCATCAATAAATTCAGACCACATCATATCTGGATAATCTATATATTTCAACAATTGATTTTTATTTGTAATTTTAAAACAATTTTTAGATGCGGCGCTAAGATGTCCCCATCTGGGTTTAATAAAAATAGGATAACGAATATTATTTGTATTCAGTTCTTCTAGTTTTCCAGATTTTAATCCTTGGGTTTGTGCAATCCAAAGTTTATCGTACACGCGTCTATTTTCAGGATATTTACGATAGGCGGTATGATCACCAGTTACGGTCGAACTGGTCAAATGATGTTTATAGGGGTCTATATATGGATTTCTATACCCCATTTTTTTACACCAATATTCTTCATATTTTAAAATGGATTTAATATTCATACATATAGTGACGAAAATAATGTATTATCGTCCAGTCCATACTTTTATAATAGGTAAATGACTATACTTGTATTTATTTTGGAACGATATTCCCCAAGGACAGTATTTATGTATATCACCTAATAAAGCAGTTGACTTCCCATTGGTTTGAAACATGAATTTTATTATCTGAGTGTTTGCATTAGGAGAATCCATATATTGTAATAAACATCCAATGACTCTTTCAAATGACATACGGTTATACCGATTTAACACAAATTTTAATAACTTGCTAATATCATATTTATTATTAATGTAAGTTAAATAATCGTGTGTAATTATAGACATGCCTCCAAAACAACCCTTCCATTTATGTTTTTGTTTATAAAAATTGTATAGGGTCTTGTCTTGAAATACATGTATCATTCTGGTCTCATCTTTCAATTGGTCAGCATGATGCGTAAAATCCCATAACATTTTATAGGTGTCTACCTTAAAATCTATAGGACGGTTTATAAATACGGAATCGTGTAATATCACGGCGGTATCAAATAGTTTATGGTGTAAAAAATAGTAATAGGTTAACAATTCTCCTCTTCCTTTATACTCGCTTTGTATAAGCACTGTATTGGTAACTGGTTTATTTGTAACAAAATCATAATTACTATTGTCATCTATTATCATAACTTGATGATGTGGATAATAACGTCGGATACAGTCATAAATAAAACATCCAATAACGATTGGATGCTTTATTTATGACATGCCTTAAAATAATAAAGCCTATACTCATTATTATAGTGGGATACATTTATTTATAAATGACTGTAATTGTGATACCCAGAGATTTAAGATTTCAGGTTCATCGTTGAAATCCACATTACCGTCAATTATACTTACACGGTCTAACGGAAGACTATCAACCCAGGTTTCATGATAGACGTGACATGTTTTTAGATATTCCAACGGAATGAGTTCTCCTTTACGGTCCCTCTTTTGAATACGTTCATATATAATTTGAGGAGTGGTATGCATATAGAATACGTATTCTTCTGGAAAATCGTATTTAAATGTGTCAAACCATTTGGAATAGATTTGATGTTCAATGTGTGTAATCTTATCGTCGTCATATAGCATTTTTTCAAATATATTGCGGTCGGTTTCAAGACTTCGTTCTGAAATAATAATCTCGTAACCCGAGTTAAACGCCTTTTTAAGAATGGCTAATCTTGAAATATAAGCCATCATTTGAAAACTAAATGCATATTTGTGTTGTTCTGCATAAAACAATTCCAATATAGATACTCCGCTCGTATCACGTATAGACAACCATTCTTCTACTGGTTCTTGTAGAAAACAAATATTGAGGTTGTCTTTATACAAGGTTTTGAGATGATTTAGAAAGGTAGATTTACCCCCCCCAATGTTACCCTGAATGGTTATAATGAGTGTCATACTGGTTTGTCATCTTCTTAATTGAATTATAATATTCAATTTTATAATAAATCATGATTAACACAAAAAGTTGAAACCCTTTCACTATACCTTACTTTTACAACAATCTTAACATGGACTTATCCCAACGTAAATTAACACGAGACGAATGGAATAGTATTGAAAAACCAGTTGGTTCAGATGAACTTAAAATTATACAAATGATTTCGGATGGATATACTGACCTATCTATCAAGCGTAATAATACAAAATCTATTTTACATTATTTAAAAGTATCTAACAGTCAAGATATTGATTTATTTGTATTTACAAAATATCTACAACCCGAACTTATTGCATTGACTAAATATAATTTAAATTATGTTAAAGTGTCTATTCCATCTAGAACGATACGAAAAAGTGATATGATTCGTTTTAGTAATACAGACGTACAAATTCAACATGTCAAACCCATCATTTATGAATATGTGTTGTTAGACGTTTTGAAATCCATGCTAAAACATAAAAAACGTGGTAATACCGAATGGAGCGTGTATTTCTATACCTTACATTGCATGATGAAATTTAGTGTAAACGAGTGTAACCGAACATTTTATTCCAAGTTAAAAGATATTCTTGCAACGCTTTTAACCGATGTGGATGTAAAAGACATATTGTACAGAAGCACAGAAATAATTGAACATAATCCGTATCTGCTTAAATACGCAGACGACGAATTGTACGACCATCAAAAACAATTATTTACACAATTTAAATCATCCAATTCTCTGCCACAGTTGGTTTTATACATTGCACCTACTGGAACCGGTAAAACGTTATCCCCCATAGGACTATCCATAGGTTATAAAATCATATTTGTATGTGCCGCGAGACACATTGGTCTTGCACTCGCTAAATCTGCCATTAGCCATGGTGTAAAAGTAGCATTTGCATTTGGTTGTAAACATATTGAGGATATTCGGCTACATTACGCAGCAGCAGTGGATTATACAAAAGACAGACGAAGTGGTTCTATTCGTAACGTGGACAATACAAATGGAACACGGGTTGAAATTATAATTAGTGATTTGGTTTCCTACATACACGCAATGCATTACATGTGCAAATTTCATGAGAAAGAAAGAATCATTACTTATTGGGACGAACCCACAATTTCACTCGATTATGATTCCCACCCATGTCACGAACTCATCCAACAAAACTGGAGACAGAATATCATACCAAATATGGTGTTGTCCTCTGCAACATTGCCAGATGAACACGAATTAGCTCCAACCATTGGGGATTTTAAAGCACGGTTCAATCAAGCTGAAATTACCACGATTATAAGCTATGACTGTAAGAAAACGATTCCTCTGATAAATAAAGAAGGGTATGTAGTTGCACCTCACATACTGTATTCCAATTATCAAGATGTATTAAACTGCGTTACCTATTGTATGCGTCGTAAGACCATGTTACGTTATATTGATTTAAAATCATGCACGGATTTTATTCAACTCATACATGAAACGTTTCCAACGTCTATTTCACATGAACGTTATCGTTACGAGTTTTACTTTAATAACATTACAGACATTCACATGATAAATGTAAAAACATACTATCTTACACTTCTTTCTAAACTCATCCCAGATACATGGCCAAATATATTTAAACATTTACAAATGAATCGTGTACCACGCTTTCGTTCCAACGTTATGGTGACTACCACGGATGCCCATACTCTGACGGACGGACCAACTATATTTCTTGCAGAAGACGTGCGTAAAATTGGGTTGTTTTGTTTACAACGTGCAAACATACATTCTACCGTTATGGATACTATTCGTAAAACGATATCTAAAAATGAATCTATCAATGAAAAAATAAAGTTGCTTACGAAAACATTAGATGACCTTTTAATGAAAGACGTATTGTTGGGGAATGACCAAAAATTATCGGATGAAGCACGAGGTTCTACTGAAGTAAAACATTTACGAAAAGAGATAGGTACGTACATTAAATCCATTCAGTCCATTCAATTGCCATCCATCTACATACCCAATACATTGGAACATTTGAATATTCATGCGCCTAAATGCCAAGACAAGGATAAAGCTTACAAATCAGATATTGAATTAACGGATATAGAACAGATTATGTTGATAGACGACATTGAAGATATGTGGAAATTACTTTTGATGATGGGAATTGGTGTATTTGTCACGCATAAGAGCGAACGATACACTGAAATTATGAAACGACTTGCCTATAAACAAAAATTATATTTAATCATTGCTTCTACCGATTTTATATACGGTACCAATTACCAGTTTTGTCATGGATATTTGGCAAGTGATTTAGAAGGGATGAGCCAAGAAAAGACCATACAGGCGTTAGGTCGTATTGGACGTAATAAACTACAGTATGATTACACCGTACGTTTCCGTAACGATGCTATCCTATTTAAATTATTTCAAGATGACGAAGATAAACCAGAAGTCGCAAACATGACACGAATATTCAATTCCCCGATATAAACTTACAGTAAGTAACAATTTATTTGTGCTTAATATATTTCAAGATATAATATTTATGCATTTTTTTATATTTTTGCACTTGTTATAAACAGAATAAAATTGAAATAAAATAGAAATAGCGAATAAGTTATAACAATCATACAACGCATTACTCAAGACCTAACGAAAATGCAAGTGAATCTAAATGGGTACATAACCCTGAATTTGTCCAAAATATACGGGTTCATATTAGACGAATCACTTAAACGATTGGAGTTGGAAACTCTGCAACCCATTAAACCAATAGAAGTGAAACAGGATATAAAAAGAACGCCTCAAACTATATGCATGTATTCACCACGTTCAGATATAGATAAATTCTGGCAGTGGAAGTCTACCACAGGAAAAGAAAAAATGACACAACTTCAGAGATACGAAAAGAAGAATGCGTCCGATGGCATCGTGAAGATTATTGCGATTGGTGGCGGTCCAAAGATGGGTACAACCCTTGAAGAATACGCAAGATTTAGGTTTGATCATCTACAAAAAAGAAGCAAAGGGAAATGCGAAACAGGATACGACCATCTCATTAAATTAAACACAAACGATGTGTTTGTAGAGCAAAAATCGTCAGGTCATTGGGGGGAAGACGACTATAAATGGCAACACGTGGAGTATAAGCATAAATGGACCATGCTTTTATTATGTGGAATTGACTATATGGATGTTAAGTTTTGGGGTATGGATAGAAAGACATTTAGTCGCCTGATTTCTGAAAAAAAAATCACGAATCAAGGGAATAAGGCAGGAGAGAGTTCAGAAGGAATGTGGTTTAATTATTCAGATGTTAAAGAATCGTTGTGTCCGATTGACACGGATGAGGAACTTCTTCAGTTTGCTTCTTCCCTTCCAGTCTCTGATGTATGAGTGTAATATATTCTGGGTTTAATTCAATACCAATAAATGGCATATTTAGATTTTTTGCTGACAAGCATTCACTTCCAGAACCAGCAAATGGTACTAGAACATACCCCTTATCTACTGGTTGCATACAAGAACGAATTAGTTTATCGCATAAGGCTAATGGTTTTTGGGTTGGATGATTTACTCGTTCATTCATTCCAGCACCACCTGCAAGAGCTGGAAATTTTATTACATCCCTTGGTAATGCCCCATCCTTATGAGCGGTATAAGTGGTTGTTTTTTCTCCTTTTGAAAATCTTCCTTTTGTAGCTTTACGTTGTTTTCCAGCAGCGCCATTTAAAAATCCATCTGTATATGGTTCACGTACATCATTTCTGTGAAATACTTTATCGGTTTTCCATAATACAATTATACTTTCATGTGAACGTTGCCAAAAGTTAAGAGATGGTACATTTTTGTTTGTATAATGCCATAGAATCCATCTTCTATTTATTTCATAAGGAACTCTTGACAGAATAAGAGCAAGTATTTCACTGAACCCATAAATAAACATGGTTCCATTTGGTTTTAGAATACGAATACACTCTTTTATCCATGCATCACACCAAATAAGATATTCTTTCATAGGTTGCTTATCACTATCATTCCCGAAATCTTTACCAATATTATAGGGAGGGTCTGCAATAATAATTTGAGCAGAGTCCGAGGGAAGAGTTGGTAATATATCTATGGTGTCACCATGAATAATTTCTTGACGTAATGTACTAGGACATAACGTTATATCGGGTTGTATTAAATCTTTTTTGTACTCTTTATTCTCAACCTTTAATAATTTAAGTAATTTGTCCTTGTTCAAATTACTATAACCTTTTATTTTTCGTTCTTTGCACATTGCTTTTAACTCTTTGGATGTTTTTTTGGTATAATCCATTAATATGTGTGATTCATGTTTTAATGATTGAATTTCAATTTTACATTGAATTCATAGAGGTTGATGTTATGAATACATATTATTCAAGTTAGAAAACGTTTCCCTTTGAACCGTAATATATCTATTTCTTGTGTAGTAGTTGGAAATAATTGATTTCCGTAAATATCTTGTAATAATATCCATTCAAATAAACCTCCTGTATATATATATAATTGAGTAAATCCAAGTTTGAATAGCTGATTATATTTGGTAACAATACCTTCGTCACATGCGTTCATCCCATATATCACCATTTTTTTATTTAGTTGTCCTTGTCCTAACATATCGTTGATTTGTTTTGTTTCATGTTCACACGGTAATGTATTTATAATTAGACAATCTTGTTTATCCGCTAAAAGCGTATTGATGACAAGTGTGTTGGAATCATATATCAATGTTTGCATATCTTCAAAATTTATTTTTTTGATTGAATGATGATTCCCCATATCCTTATATTATTCATATTCATTTATTTTATAAATGAATACGAATCAATTATAAAATATATATAGTACAGAAATGGATATTGAAGAAATTATTATAAACTTGAAAATATTAGAAAAGCTTGAAATTAATCAAAAAATAATAACACGAGATACGTATCTTAATATTGAACCCATGAGTTTAATACCAGAATGGTTTAGACGTTGGAATAGACAAGATAGTCGCAACGAAACCTTGAAAAAAATCAATACAATTGTAAATCAAAGTTTAATTATTTTAGAAAGTAATAAAGAATTATGTGATACCTATGAATTACGAAAATATTTATCATCTTCGGTAAAAGGATTAAATAACTTAAAAGATACCTATTCCACCTGTAATCAAACCGTTTCACGGATAGAATTGATTATAGCAAAAATAAAGGTATAACTATACAAATTCTACTGTAATTTGTACTTCTTCATGTAAAATAGTTTTAGATGCAGAGATAGATAATTCTTCACGTCGTTTCCTAGATTGACTAGCATCCTTGGTTCGTTTAGAAGAACTATTTCTAGCATTCATATCGGTTTCAATGTCTTTATAATTCTCTTCAATATAATGTATAACGCCATTTTCAAGTGCCCATTTAAAGAAATTCAATTGTCCGATCGTGGTTTGAATATACTGATTTTCTTTATAGGGTATATTGATTCGGTCCCATCTACAAAAAGGGTCAAATCTCTTTTTAGAATATGATCTCAAGTTTAATTTATAATCTACATACACCTTAAATCGGTCACATGTAGGAGTCTTATACGTTATATAATACTGTTTTGCATAATTCGTCGAAAACCAATCTACAATCCTTAGAGAGATTGGAGATTTCCCGTTAATGATACTCAACATAGTGTTAAAATTATCTTCTTGTTTATAAAATCGCATTAAATTATGAAGTAACACACTATTTTGTGTTTGTCTTACAGCAGTCATTATACTATAAACATTTTATGGTTTAAATACTTTTTGTTCTTTAGATTCAACATGGGATGATTTAGGCCGTAAAAACTGTTCTTGTATATTCAAATCATCCATATAATTATTACCAATCATAAATGGATTTTGTAAAGAATGTTGTAACAAGTGACGATTACTTAATTTACCATTCATGTTGTCTTTTCGTGTAGGTTCTTGAAACAATGGGTCTGACCATTCACCAGATGGTTGTATTGGTTTACACGTTTGTACGCTACGAATTGCAGGCTCACCAGACGTCCACACTGTGCATTTCATAATACATATATCTAATATATTTATACAACGGGTTCACTTTATATTAAATTAAAAAAAAATATGATCGTTAATGAAGATTTTTATCTATATGGTATGAACTATCCAATTGTAAAACAATATGTAATCACTATTTTTTGTGATTACATGTATAGAAAAAATGAATCAATAAAGTGTTTATTCAACACTAACCACTTTAGCTAAATTTCTAGGTTGATCAGGGTCTAAATGATTATGAATACATAAACCATACGCAAATAATTGTAGAGGAATTATATTTAATAAACATTGATAGGTTTTATTTTCTTCCACTAAAATAACTTTTTCTCTATCAATTGGTTCATTTGTAATAATAATGACATTTGCATGTCTACTTTTCATTTCTTCATAAATGTTTTCGTTTTTTGTCCAATAATCATTTTTGGGTGAAATCAAAATGACTGGAAAATCTTTTTCTAATAAAGCATAGGGTCCATGTTTTAATGCTGAAGATGAATATCCTTCAGCATGAATGTAAGATAATTCTTTGATTTTTAAAGCACCTTCTTTGGCAATATATTCATCTTGGTCTTTTCCTAATATATAACATTGATCCTTAATTTCGCTATAATATTTTTCTACTTCTAAAATACTATTATGAATTGTATTTTCAATTTGTTGTTCTAACATAATTAAATCTTGAATTACTTTTTGATGAAATATACATAATCCATTGTGTAATTGATCAAACCATATACTTATTAAACTCATCATAATGACTTGAGACATAAATGATTTAGTTGATGCCACTCCTACCTCACGTCCTACATTCAAGTAACATCCACACAATACTTCACGAGCAATATATGAATCTACTTTATTTATAATCCCAATAGTAATATGATTATCCAAAAACTCTAAACATCTTTGTAAATCTTTTGTTTCACCCGATTGAGATACTAATATAAAACCACATTTACCATTTTGAGGTATATCATTTATAGTGAAATCACTTGCTTCAAATACTTGAACAGTAGTAAAATTACACCATTTTTTCATATATTTGGCACCAATATTAGATGAAAAATAAGAGGTTCCACATCCAAGAAATATAATATGTTCAATATGTCTTAATAATTCTCTATGTTGATTCAATCCACCTAATTGAATGATTCCATTTTCTAAATATCTACCGCCTTGATTTGTTACACATGATACAATTTTTTTTTGGTCCATAATTTCTTTGAAAGTCCAATGTTTATAAGGGTGTGGTGTTAAACAATAGTGTTCATATACAAAAGCATTTAAATTATAATGCTGTTGAGTTTTTATATTTACTTTATTATTTTCATAACTTAGAATAGAAATATCATTTGATTTTAATTCAAAATAATGTGTCATTTTATTACAAAATCCACTTGGTTCAGAAGAAACTAATGCAAAAGATTCACCATTACCAATGATTATTGGACTTCCACGTTTAATTACATATAATTTATTTGGTTCATTAATATATTGGATACATAACCCCCACGTTCCTTGCATACGTTCGCAAACTTTTGAAATAGATTTTTCTACATTATTTTCAAAATAAAAATAATATTCAAGTAAATTTACAATGACCTCAGTATCCGTTTGAGAATAAAACACATATTGTTTTGCAAGTAAAAAATTTTTTAGTTCTTGGTAATTTTCTATAATACCATTATGAACCAACATAAATTGTTTATGATAACTCATATGTGGATGAGAATTTTCATATGTTTTTGGACCGTGTGTTGCCCAACGTGTGTGTCCTATTCCATTGTGTGAAATAGGATAAACTGTATTTTCTAATTGTTGTATAGCACTACTATTTTGGAAAGATACATGCTTATATAATTTATATTGATTTTCATAAATTAAACTAATACCAGCTGAATCATAACCACGATTTTGTAATTGTTTTAAACCATCTATAATATATTGTGAAACATTCGTTCCTAAACATCCTACAATACCACACATTGTAATAATAAATATTATTAATTCTAATTATTCATTATATTCTTCGGTTCTGGTTCAAATTCAATTCGTTTTTTTTTGGGAGTAATTATACACATTCTTTTTGTGAAAAAAAATTTATCATTGTCTATTCTGCCACGCCTTAAATTACATTTAAGACAACATATCACCGTATTGTCATTACTATGATTTTTAGTATTGTCCAGTCTATCCAGGGTCCATTGCATTGGGTCACGAACCTGTCTATATATAATTTTGATTGGTTTCATACAATAATGACACGTATCTTGGTGACATAATTTATCATATGTCTCATCTAGTGATATCATGGTATGTTTATCGTATATATTTTTTTTTATATCTTGATGTTTATAACTATTCAGTTTTTGTTGTATCCTTTGTAATCCTTTAGCGTACAAAGGGTGACCTACCTGCAATAAGGGTATAGTTTCATCGTGGGATGGTTCAATCTCAATTGCATTTAACAAAATGCGTTTAGTTTTGTTTGGTTCTAAACCATCCACATTATGTTTTCCGTGTATCCATACACACTTTCTTTCTTGCATTCTATTATAGTTACCCGATAATTTATATATATATATATATAGTATATGACAGTAACTTTTTCGGCAGGAAATGCTGGTTCGTCCAAGTTCATTGCATTGAACGGTAAACAAGGAGGTGGTAATAAAAAGCAAGGGTTACCTTCATATACTGGTCGTATTTCGGGTGTCAATTATACTAGAAGTTATGGGAGTAACCGATTTGCAGTATTTTATATCAATCAATTAGGAGGTATCGGAAAATCACGCAGTATGTTTTCTACACGTGCAGGAGGTGTAAGAATAGCAGAAACCCGCGGTAGGGTTCGGCCTACAGGGACCCTCCCATGTTGCTGCGATGGCCCTTCCGGTTGCAAAGGGTGTATTGATGGCTGTTCATGGGACCAAGGCTGCGACTATTCAAAAGCTTGCTACTTGTCAGGTTAATTAAATGAGTTTTTGTTCTATTAGATTTAAATGAGTTAAACATAACGATGGATAATATATAGTAATGTCTAAATCAAGTGAAGCATGCAATGACCTAAAAAATATTCAATATAAAACGATGATTATGCATGGTAAGAATACACATTTTACAACAAGTACATATGATACACAAGATATAGAAAAAAAATTAGAACAAGACATGAATTCTATAAAAAATCTTACATGGGCAAGATTAGACTCTAGTGATAAATTAAAAAAATTATACGATTATGCAGATAGTCATTGCAACGAATTAACGGATGGGTTATGCGATATTGTTACATTCAAACAATTTTTATCATTATCCCTAGACCGTAATCGTTTACAAAAAGTAAAGGAAATCAATTATGATAAAGACGCTGAAACCGTAATAGATATACCATGTTTGATATTCAATAAACAAACACTACATTTTTCATTAAAAAAAATAGATAAGCGTGTATCTACGTCTGCCTCTTTAAATCGTGGTAGATTAAGTAGAAAAAAAATTATTACATAAATTGAACCTAAATGAATTCAATATAGTTATGTTAACATGCAAATTCAAGACATTCCTACAAATGACTTAGTTGAAGTCTACGAAATGGTAGAAGACATTCTAAATTCACTTTTATGTTATCATCCATTGAGTTATATGGTGCCTACCTTTGACGATGACTTATACTATAGTACGTGTATGTTATCTCAATCCTATCTACAGTGTGTCTATCAAGACATATCCGAGGATATTGTTCATGCAATAGTAAAAGAGGCATACGCTAACTATTTCATGAAACATCCAAAACGCTCTTCCCGTGTAAAAGAAAGCAATGTTCTTCCAAATGTTACTACAATGCGCGTAAAACTTACCTATTTATCTAATATACCTCAACCAGAACAAAGGACAGACGAATGGTATTTATTTAGGCATAAATATCTTACTGCAAGTAGTATTTGGAAAGCCTTTGGAAGTGATAGTACTCGTAATCAATTAATCTATAGTAAATGTGCACCTATGGATGTAAAACGTTATTCTAATGTCAATATAGATTCACCCATGCATTGGGGACATAAATATGAATATGTTACGTTACAATGGTATCAGCATATTTATAATACGATTGTAAGCGATTTTGGTTGTATACCTCATTCTACTTACTCATATATTGCAGCTTCTCCCGATGGAATCAATACAGACGAAACATCTACTAGATATGGACGAATGATTGAAGTTAAGAATATTGTAAATAGAGTGATTACAGGTATTCCAAAACAAGAATATTGGATACAAATGCAAATACAAATGGAAGTGTGTGATTTAGACAATTGTGATTTTGTAGAAACCAGATTTAAAGAATACGAAAATATAGAGGAGTTTGAACAAGATGGTACATACACGCAAACATCAGATGGAAAATCAAAAGGAGTGTGTATGTTATTTATAGATGATACCCAACCTATATATGAATATTCACCTTGGGCCTCCGATAAAGAATGCATTCAAACTTGGGTTCATGATAACATGAACCGTCATAAAGATAAAACATGGTTAAAAAACATTTATTGGAAACTAGATGAAGTAAGTGTAGTGTTTGTGGAACGAAACAAGTTATGGTTTGAACATGCACTTCCTATTTTACAAGAGGTATGGAACATTATTGAAGTAGAAAGAGTATCTGGATATGAACACCGTTCTCCAAAAAAACGCGTAAAAAAGATTGAACCCGAAACACCACTCAAGTGTAATATACTTCTATAAGTTATTAAAGGCACAATTATAACATTTTTTATACGATTCATCGCAAACACCTTTACTACAATCATTTACATTTATTAACTAATCGGTTTTTATGTGGTTCTCCACACGTTCTTGAACTTTTTGGAATATTTTTTTTATACAACAATTCCTCAATATGATGACCGCAAACATAAGACGAAGATATATAGAACGTATTCGGTAATAAATTAATAAATATTTGCTTATAACATGACTACTATAGAAATAGTCCTTAATGTAAAAGGTGATATTGAATTACAAGGGTTGAAGTTTGTACCATCTATGGTTGATAATACTATATCTTCCAAGCAGATTTTTTTTCCAAATATGTTTGTTCTTAAAGATAAATTAATTAAAAAAAGTATTCACGAAACATCATCTATACAACAAGTACTTACGTCTCCTTATTTATTTCATCAACTCATCCTTCGTAATACAGACCCTTCACACGGATATACACGAATTTCATACGAGGAGGCTATAGATAAAGGGATGGTTGAAAAGAATATAAAGTATATGATGAATCTTTGGTTATCTCCAAATACAACCATTTTTTTAGAAAAACGATTGTATACTATCTTAAAAAGTGAGCTAAAAAATGTTATAATACAAAATATATTAAATGGTTTAAACGTCGTTGTGGAATTAATTGTAATAAGAAAAGACCGAAATACAACATCAAACCGAAGTAAATTAATATGTGAATCCAAGCGACATACAATCGATCATTTATATGAAGAATTATACGGGCGACCTTTTTTTGCCTATCGTGCTACCTCGTTTAAAACTAAGACACTCCCCGTGATGTTTTCAAGCGACGTTGCTAAAACTACAAACTCAAATCAATTAAGACTTTCTGATCCTAGGTATGGTCCTCACACTGAACCTAGGTATGGTCCACCCACTGATCCTAAGTATGGTCCACCCACTGACCCTAGGTATGGTCCACCCGCTGACCCTAGGTATGGTCCACACACTGACCCTAGGTATGGTCCACCCACTGATCCTAGGTATGGTCCACCCACTGACCCTAGGTATGGTCCACCCACTAACACCCAGTTTCAATCCTTCAGTGGAGGGAATACCAAATATAAAACAAAACGAATTAAAAAAACAAAACGAATTAAAAAACAGCAGACAAGAAATGCTTATTCTAGATTTAATTCGTCATTAAAGAATTCAACCAAAGCTTGACTAAAATAATGTATAAATGTATTATCACATTTTTTACATAACACATCTGTTACGCTAAAAGAGATTAACATAGAGAGTTGTATTTTACAAAAATCGCGATCTAATGATAATTTATGCTTATATAATACATGATTTAAATTATACATAAATTGAATATCAAATGTACCGGTGAGTTCAGTATTCTTTAATATATTTATAATATCCTTTAATATAGTTTGTTTGGTGAGTAAAGACAACTCATTGTAGTTGGAAGGAGGATGTAACATATGTGTTGTCACTATATAAGATGCTTTATCAAAATCCTTATCTAACAAAGATGCTTTCATAAAATTATAAAAATTATTTTGGGATTCACGTGTGATTCTACCAATTATACCGAAATCTATCAATCCAATTTTTGGTTCTTCTTCAGAAAGAAATATTATATTACCTGTATGTAAATCACCATGATAACATCCATCGTATAATAAACTTTTTATAGTAAGTTTAAAAAGTAATAATATATATTGTTCATATAATCTAGTATTTATACTGATATCTTGAAGTTTATTGCCAATTAATCGTTCCATGACAATAATATTATCATTTAGAGATGTAAATATTGGATATACGGTTGGGATAACCACATATTTTATATTTTTAAAATTGTGTTGTATGGAGATCAAATTGTTAATTTCATTCTTAAAATCAACTTGGTTTATCATGTCTGTTGTATTTTCATGATATATGGTTAGTAAATCAAATTCATATAAATAAGGTAAATATTGTATCCATTGAATTAAACGTTTGAACTCGTTTAAGCCTTCAAGTAATTGAATGGTAATATTTGGACGTTTGACTTTTATCACAATATCTTGTTCACCCATTGTAGCATAATATACAACGGATATCATACCAGATTTACAAGGTAGTGGTGAAGTTAATATAATTTTATCTTTTCCGGAGTGTATATTTAAATCATCCATTATAATTTGAATGTCGTAGAGTTCATTTAAAGTAAAAGGAACGTGTTCATTGTAAGAATATAATAATTCAATTTCTTCTTTACTCAATATATTGATTGCAATTGACATATTTTGAAACAATTTAGAAAATACAATATTTTTATGATACAAATACTTTGTCATATTTCTCATACAATCTAATCGGGAACGTCCTAAACAATACCAACCGTATTGCCAGAATGCATATAAAACGGTTGGTATTATAAACATAATATAGTTTATATTAGTTGTGTTTAAACATTTTACATAATGATATTAAGATTGAATAGTTTCCAACCATGTTTTTAATCGTATAAACATCTTTTGTATAAGTTGTCCTGGTAATTTTTCCATGTAAATAGGTAATTCAGATTCAAGTTCCAAATTGAATGAATAGGTTACATTGAGATGAAACCTACTCATTATATCTATATTCAAAATCGCCGAATTTTTTCTAACTGGTTCTGCCTCTACATTAAGTTTGATTGTACCTAACTCTTTTAAATCATTAGATATGAACTGAACGTTATGATTGGATTGGATTTTTGTGGTTCTAGATAAAATATATTTTTGTGACAATCCAACTTCTTTTCCAATTGGCTTTAATACCATACATATATTCATAGTATCTAAATCATCGGTTTGTTCCATATGAATACATTCAATGATATCAGTATTTAGTGATTCTATTAATTTGAATATATTAAAATCAATCAATGTATCAAGGTAGAACTGATTATTTATAATTTCCAATTTTAATTTAAAATCTATTTGGTCATTATTTTTTTTATACATTAAGGATACACCGTTACGATTAGATAGTTCTTGCTCCATGGTATGAGTTAACAATCTATATTTAAATAATTCAGTAGTATATATTTGTTTTTGCATAAAATTGAATATATTTTTTTCATTCTGAAAAGTATCAACAATGGCTTCCAGAACAAAACATTCTTATAATACTCGTAGTAAAACGATGAACCGTAAAATCGTTAAAGACATTCCAGATAATACCTCATCTGATGATGATTCGGATTGGACGTCTGGGTCTGAGGAAGAGACGATTGACCTTCATGAATATAGAAAGTTTATTTCTAAAATTTTCCCATCTCGTCATGCAAGACAACGTGTTCGTGATACACCTAAAAATACATATTATTCTGATGAAAAAGTGCGCTTAAAAAAAAGACATATTCAAGAGGAAGAGGAAGAGGAAGAGGAAGAGGATTCTCCTACGAAATTTAAAATTGAATTTCATATTAAAGAAGTAGACGATGAATCAGAAGAATCAGATGAATCAGATGAATCAGATGAATCAGAAGAATCAGAAGAAACCCCAGATAAATCTGACCGTTTAAATCGTAAACACATTACAAGTAACATAAAAAAGTTTAAGTCTTTCTTACACGAAAAAAATATGATGAACGATGTAAAATATTTTAAGGATAAACTTAACATGGAAGAACAATCTGTGGTACTAACCGATATGAAAGAACTGATTGATAATTATAGTATAGATAAACCGTATCGTTTAAAGTTGTTGGGGACAGATATACCATTAGAATACAAAGTGATTGCATATAAAAAAATAAATACACTAGACCAATTAGAACCAAGTGATAGTGAATATTATAAAATCAAACAATGGGTAGACACCTTTATGCAAATACCTTTTGGTAAATACAAACAACATCCTATTACTTTAAAAGAAGATGGTATTGAAAAGTGTTCAGAGTTTATGGAAAATGCAAAACAAATACTGGATAAAGCAGTATATGGTATGAATGATATGAAGTTACAAATCATGCAAATGATTGGTCAATGGGTTACCAATCCATCTTCCATCGGTACTGCGATTGCAATCAAAGGACCCATGGGTACAGGTAAAACGACGATTGTAAAGGATGGTATCAGTAAAGTACTTGGACGTAACTTTTCATTCATAACATTAGGGGGTGCCACGGATGCGAGTTTTTTAGAAGGACATTCCTATACCTATGAAGGGTCAACATGGGGTAAAATAATAGATCATCTGATTCAGTGTAAATATATGAACCCAGTATTCTTCTTTGATGAATTAGATAAAGTAAGTGATACACCGAGAGGTGAGGAAATCATTGGAATTCTTACACATCTAACGGATACAACTCAAAATTCTAAATTTCATGATAAATACTTTGCTGAATTGGATTTTGATTTAAGTCGTTGTTTATTTATATTTAGTTATAACGACGAAAGTAAAATTAATCCTATATTATTGGACAGAATGTACCGTGTTCAAACCAATGGATATGATACAAAAGAAAAGATCGTCATTGCAAGGGATTATCTTATACCTAAAATACGTGAACAAGTCTGTTTTGATGAAAAAGATATTATAATTCCTGAAGATACTATGGGTTACATCATAACTAATTATACAGACAATGAATCGGGTGTTCGTAATTTGAAACGTTGTCTTGAGACCATATATACCAAGATTAATTTGTTTCGGTTATTGACCCCAAATACAAGTTTATTTGAATCCATGTGTAAATTAGGAAAGATTACTTATCCATATACGGTTACCGTTGATGTAGTGAATATATTGTTACCCATAAAATCGGAGGGTTCTAAATGGAATGCAATGTATTTATAACAGGTTTAAAATATATCATGTAAATTAAATTTCTTACACCATTGAATACATTTATGGTTGTGTTGTTGTATCTTATAATCAGCGGTTTCATTGGTTGAACATTGTAAATGTTTTAAAGTAACATTCATATATTCTAATTGCGTTTGTCCCATAATAGCATTAATATCTTGTATTATGCAAATATAAGAATAGGGTATATCACACTGTAAAAATCTATCTGGATACATTGTATTTATAAAGTTCTTTAAAACAATAGACATTTTATCCACTAAATCTTTTGTATCCTCTAAACGAAAATTCATACATATCACGTATCTTTCTGAACTTAAAGGACTACTTGTATAGGGTTTATAAATATGAACTTTCTCATAAAGTGATGATAATATATACAATATATCAATCGTCGGTTGAGTATATATATCTGATATTTTTAAAATAAAATCACCCCCTTTTTTTTGACAAGCAAATGCATAAATACAATGTGTAAATAATAATTTAGATTGTTGAATTTCTTCATCTTGTTTGTAATATCCAGTTACTAGATGACAACTTCCATGATACATAGTATAACATTCTTGAACCTTGTTACTATCAAAAAAATCATTGGTTTGTGTTCTTTTACTATATTGGTCTAGATTATTCTGCCTACAAGCCTTTAGGGATTCCATACATCCACAACCATCTATATTATCTGTAAAATGAAAACTTTTACAATTCCTTGGTAATTGTTCTAATATATTAAAGGTTTTATATATTTCACACATCTTATAATACGTCGATGAATATGACGTTTTAATCGGTAGAATAGAATAAATATATTTATATGGGTCTATTTGTTTTTTTTCTGATTTATAAAGTACATCTTTTAAATTGCGTACGTATTGATATAACGTATGGCTTATAACTACTTGAATAAGGTCAATACTGGAATGACTTGAAATAATGTATGTATATACATTCGTATTACATACATTCGTATTACATAAATTTGGTAAATTATAGATTGACATAATACATATTCCTTTGTAATATTTATATCCTTTATTCATTTTCCATTACTAGTTTTAATTTTTTCTTTAATTTAATAGATTTTGGTACTTGTTTTGGTTCCACCGTGGATTCTACTGCGGTTATACTAACTTTTACAGGTAATTCATTGGTTTGTTCTGGATAGTTACGTATCATTTCTTCTGATACTGATTTTGCATCCACTGCATGTGTTTTTACATAAATGAAATAATTATTTAAAAAGGATACAGTTTTTTCATGTTCGGTCATAGTATAGGCTAATCCATAATCAGAACGAATGCTTGGAGTTCTTTCTGTATCTGAATACATAAGGGTATATAATTCATGAAACGTTCCAATGCCGTGTGGAAGTCCAATTTCATTTGCTTGTTTCACTGATAATAAAGTAAACCCAAAGTTATGCATTAATCGGTCTAAATATTCAAAATTAACTAGATACTCGCGAAACATTTTACCAATAGACTCCATAAATATATCTACCGCATACCCGAGGGATTCTTCGCTTGCTGGAAACTCTGACTTATCATATCGTTTTACAACTTCCCACATTTTAGTTGTACCTTCTTGTAGTACTATGCTTTCATCCTGTGATTTAGACGATAACATATTAAATACCCGAGACCCATCGTAACATGTTCCTATGAAACGACCGCCTACTTTTACAGTCTCACTCACATTACGAAGAAAGTTACTAAGTGTGGTTATGTTCTCAAACATATAATGCATCGCAAATTGTATAGAAGCAACGTCAAATCCATCTTCAGCAATACCATAATGTCTATATACACCTTTCCCAAGAGTCTTGGACTCTTTCGGTCCTTTTCCAAACACTGCATTTGTAATTTGCTTACCCTTTTCTGTGAAAATGGCATTGGTATCACGTATATTTACAGAGGAATTACCAACTATAAACAATGCACTTGGCATACGATTATATTTTTTTTTGTAATTTAAATAACGAGCACATGCTCCTTTTAAACGATTCTCTATATTATCCCTTGATATGTCAATACCAAATACGAATTTCAATCGCGCTTCAATCCATTTTGTAAAGTCGCCACCCATGCCCACTGCATAATCAATCAAAATATCATCTGGCTTAGATACACTTACGATGAGTTTCTTTTTTACATATAAATTATGGAAATCCCGCAAACTTCGTGTAACCGTTGTGTTTGAAACGCGATTATAATATACATCATCGTCAGGTGTAAAGGTAGGTATATTATTTCCAGTTGTTATCATTTCCTGTGTCACTGGATTATGGATGGAATGCCAATTATTGTTAGCCACATGATATGCATTACCATAATTTTTACCTCCATTACGTAATTCATTGGTTTTATCATAACGTATACGTAAAGGTTCCCATCGCCAACCCACTTCTTTATCCATATTATACCTAAATTCAACAATTGTATTGTCTTCAATGATTTCACGATTTTCGGTAAACATTTCTCGTGTACCACCTTGTGCAGGTTCTATCATCAAATGACATATACCGGCTTGTTCATCTGCTGGATTGGTAGGAAAGAATTGCATTGGTTTATACCCTTCTTCATTATCTTTATCCTCTGTAGACGGTAATACATCTTCAATTACATTTAAACACGGGTTCACATATCCATGTAAAGATTCATCAAATCCAACACGAAGGATAAGTGTTTTATATTGTGTAATTTGACTAGATACATTTACATCCATTCCATTATGGTATATATGTTTAATATCTTCTCGTCCATCTAAATCACGTTGTATGGTAATCATAAAGTCAATGGTATTGAATTCAGGTGGTTTCCATTTAAAAGAATATTCCCATGTTTTTTTCATAGGCATTGTAGTGACACCTATTTTGTTAGAACCAACGCCAGCGGTCATTGGTGTAAAAATTAAACCATCGGTTTCATATTCAAACAAATCATCGTCTATACGTTGAAGTAAGAATTGACTTGCTTGAAATATACTTTGGGTTGGACTACTACTATAAAAGGTTTTGTGTTCAAATCTCATGGGAGATGGACTTTCACTAGACGTTACACTAACCGATTTCAAATCATGCATGAGCCGATTTAACAACTGTAAACGAAATGAACCTGAACTATCTTCATCACCGATAAATCCTAATGAACGAACATCCTTTCGATGTAGATAATAAATATCAAATGCCGCATATAAATTAATAAATACCTTTTCTTTATTATGAAGGATATGTTCACCGTCCAGTATAGAGCCAAATAAATCAGAATTGGTCGTTTTTGCACCTGTGAATTGAACACGCATATTTGTATCTATTAAATAAATGAGCCCATTGTCTGCAATCATCAATAGTTTACGGTCACCATCTGCTTTTTCAGTCACTGTATACGCATTCCGTATATTAGGATAATTCGCATCTTCATTTTGTTCAGATACATTATTGAGTTGAAGCGATACAGACGAAGGTCCTATAAAGTGTTTTGGCTGTATTCTCTGTCCTTCTTTATATTTATCATTCCAAATCATTCGCATGTAGTAATCCAAAATATTAAACTGTTCGGAATACGATATTGGAAAATTGGTTCCTTGTAATCCAGACAATACGTATAAGATTGTCTTTTTAACCGCTATATATAATGATTCTGTCGTACTATACTTTGAACCTACACCAACTTTAAGATTATCCATCTCAATTTCAATTTCATATCGTTCAGGAGACTTGCTTAATCCGGCTTCCGTAAAGGTATAAGATTGTTCTACATATTTACCTTTCTGTCTAGATTGTTTTACAATACTAACATCTACCGACAGTGGAAAATCTGGATGTGTCAATGTATGACGAATCATATATCTAAATATTTTTTTATGGTCTTTCCAGTCCGAGACCATTGTACGAACCATTGCAGTTGAACCCATGTCTTTTTCATTACTCAAAGATGCTCTCATATTAAAATCAGGTGCATCATACGGCAAAATCTGACGTTCATTCACAGTGAAAGAGCTTTTTTGAATAAACGAGGCACGTCCATTGGTATAAAACGTGTCAATTGTATTATGTTTACAGTACTCGGATATAGCATCCAGTCCAGATAATTCTGCTCTTATGTTTGAGAGTCGGGTTGAACCACTCTTTGAATCTGTAAAGTTACTATTCACCCTCAATAAATATTTCGCATCCGACAATTGAAATCCTGCAGATAAAAATCGTTGAATGACATCCCCATACTGTATACGGTTAATGGGTCTCATTCCGCGAGCAGTACCAAACCGAATTTCCATTTCAGTCATACCATCCCGACCGCTACTTCGGACATTCTCCAAATACGATTGTAATATTTGTTTTAACCCGGTTTGGTTTGGTTGCATTTTAGACATGTGTATAGTATATACACATAGATTATTTATGTCAATTTTTTAATCTTTGAACTAATTGCATCATACAATATTTGTTTGGTGTAGGGTTTATCTTGATTACGTATTGGTAATTTAAGCTTTTCTGAAATCGTTTGTAACTCTTTTAAAGTATACGCAGACACACTTTTTATCACTTTACGTGGATTTATACAATAACAATCTTGTTGAATGGTACGTATTAAATCGTTTACATCGCCTAAATGAAGAAAAAAAATATGACCTCGTCGTTCAATCAAATAATAAGATGTACCATAATTAAAATCATAATATAGTTCATCACATTTCACAAGGATTGATTTTTCTTGTGCAATGGCTAAAGCCCCTAAATTGGATAAAGTCAAGAATTTATTCATAACCACATCACTTTCTACCGATTGTATATTTATTTTTAAAGATTTAAGTATGGATAACTTTGGTTTTAATTTTGCAATACATTTATATTTGAATTCCTGTTCGTATTTAAACGGATATTGGAATACATAATCTATCTCATGGTATCCTTCCACAATGATATAAAAACACCAAAATAAAGTGTCTTGAATGTGTTTTGGAATGGTGATTGTGGATGCCTTAGTGGGTTGAATCTTTATAATGTGAGGAATTACAGTAGGTGGAGTTTCTACAATGGTTGAAATACAATTCCAACTACGAAGATGCTCTTCGTATAGCATATAAGGTTTCAGATTTTCTAGGATAGAATCGTTCATATCTTCATTTTATCGTAGTGTCTTTATTAGGTTTGAAATATGTATCTTGGATATATTTTTTTTCATCTTCTACAGAGGTTATAGTATTTTGTTGTTGATTTACATAATCACAATATTCCCGCAACAATGAAACGTCTTCGACCGACAATTTAGTAAGATTCACAAATGTACCATTATTATTTTCGTTTAATGAAATATAATTACGCTCATGTAAAATTCGTAACACTTCAATTTGATGTTGAAACGTCATATTTTCAATATCCGTTTTCAATACAGATAGCATATTAGTAGACATATTAACACATCTTTAATTCCTATTTTTCTAATATATCTTCCATTACATTGGTTGATTTTACACCTAAGGTTTTAACTGGCTTTTTTTAATGGTGAATTGTGTCTGTTTGACTTCTGAAGAAGTATAACTAACCAATTCTGCAATGATTGATATATACGTGTCGTTCAATTCATACCGTTGTCCTATAATTTTGGCTTTTAGCTTATCTCCAATACGAACATTATTAAATTCTGCATGTTTATAATGATGGTCCCTTGCAATATATAGGATTAACGGAGAAGGACTACTTTCTAATTCTGCTTTGATACCTGCAGTTTCTGTAATGAATTTTGCGACACAATCAATAATCATCCCTTCCACTGGACAACAAATTAAACATTCTAAAACGACGTCAAACGTGACATCTGAACCTTGAAGTCTTCCACACGAATAACTCAATACCTTACACGAGCCTGTTTTTACAAATCCATCTACAATGCATTTCCCTCCGATATCAAACTCAATTTTATCTTGCAAAGTTTGTTTGATATTTCCATCAATGTACACTATGGATAAAGAAAGACGATGATGTATAATGGCCTGTGAAAATATTTGATTTCCTCGTATTTGTTTCCGTCGTAACATGTCTGCTTTATTTGCTGATTGAACGACGGACGTAGTACTCATAATGTAAAGATAAGATAATTTTTAAATCATTTCATTTTTCGGTTATAATTCATTAATCAAAATAGTTTCGTATGGAGTTAAAAACCATCTCTTTTGTTGGGTTTGTTCTAAATCTTTTTTTCGGAACCAAAACTCTTGAATAATACATAGTTCATATCTTGAAAAGGAAGATTTAACCGTATATTGGGTTTCTTCCAATACATCATTCAATATTTTGATGGATTTGATTTTACTGGCTTGGTCGCATCTAGCCCCAGTATTTCTAGTTTGAGACATATCCCGTATTTTAAACACCATATAATCCTTTTTAAATATGACCATGCTCCCGATATATATATTCAATCGTTCTTGAATAGGAAATACCTTTTGTATATTTTTAGTAATCCCTTCAGAAAAGTCTTCATAGTCTTGTGGCTTTGCAATACTCCATTCACGTGGTAATGTATTAGAGGATACTATCAGTTGTTGTTTACCTAAATTTTGAAGTTGTATTCCAATCATATCTTTAGAATGAATAAACTTATGTTTGAAATATGACCGTGTATATTTTAACAATACATCGTCTTGTTCGGATAAGGTTTCTATATAATTTAATAATGAAAGCGTATCTTCAAACAATAAGGATTCTATAATATGATGTACAATAAACGTCTCTAATAATTCTTGTTTCCACCCATCTTGTTTTAAATGTGGAATAACTACGCTACATATGTTATACCAGTCGTCAGTGGGTGCATCTATGGTTTGAACGACAAAAGAGGTTTCAAAATGTTCTTTCATGGAATACCATACATCATTTTTGGTCGTCTTCTTTTCAAACGACGGTATAGGTTCTTCATTTGGTACCTCAAATTGCAAATCTCTCCGTTTATATTCAATCGGAACGGAACGTTCATACATAGGTATACGTACATCGTTTATTTCCAACGGTTGAAATAAATATAATTCTCCTATATTTACTAATCGTCCCATTCGTCCATACATATCTACTATATATTCGTTGTTATCTGTTACCATTTGATGTAATGCAGAATTAATTTGAATAAGTGGATAATGTTTAGTTGCATTGATTTCTTGAATTAATTGTTCTTTTGTATAAAAAAAACGTTCTTTATAAGAATCACGAATACGTTGTAAAATTTTATCAATATTCATATGAATAAACGTTTCATTATAAGTATCCATTGAAATGTCAAGGTTACCCTTATAGGTTGGTTTACATTCATACATACATTTACTTAAATAATCACATGTAGCCGTAAAGGGTTTATCACCAACGACATAATCAATCGTTTGTTGGGTTGACAACGTTTGTTTCACTACCATTTTCATATCGTCTGCATTAAAACCAGTTTGTTCAAAATTTAATAAACAATCCACAGATACTTCTTTCAGGACACGACTCACTAACCCGATTTGTATAGCTTTCAATTCTGCTAAACGATACACATATACGTCTACTGCTTCTTCTCTTGGATTGGATAATAAGGTACCATATAAAAATATCTGAACGTTTCGTTTTTGAAATGGTAAATCTTTATGACTACATTGTCTAACCGCTCTCCCAATGATTTGTTCGATCCGGTTCATATTATACCATGGCTCTAATACATGGACTTGACGAATGTATTTGAAATCTAAACCTTCTGAACCAGCTTGAGATATCAATATCACTTTTACTTTCTCACCCTCTTTGTTGTCTATATCCGTGCATTGTCTCAGGTCAGATACATTATCGGGAGACAATGCTTTATCACCTGTTATCATAACGTAAGATGCTTGTGAAAATATTCCACTTGTACGTGATTTAGGTTGAAATGTATTTGCGTCTACTGGTTCAGACACCTGCGTTTTAAATAAGGATTTCCCTCCTGCTCTACGCACCCCCATTTCTTCTAACGCAAGTGCCATCGGAATCAATCCTCCATCAATATACTGAGAGTATACTAGGATGATACCATCCGAGGTTGCAATGGTTTTACATATATTTTCAATTTTACTACTATACTTTCCAATCTCTGTTGGAGAGAATAAACGACCGTAATCAGTTGTTCTATATTCAAACTCACCCCTAGATAAAGGTGTTGTAGTTTCTTTATACTTCATAATTCGTTTCAGTCCATTTTTTCCAACCAATTCTTTGGGGTCTATTTGTTTTCCTTCTTCTAAGTTAGAATGTGGATATAAAATATTGAGTGCTTCCAACGGACGTTGTAACATGGTATATCCAAATTTTTCCATATTTTCAAAAGACTGCATGTGTTTACTTGTGTCTTTAACTTCTTTGAATTGATTGATGATGTAATCATATCCCTTTTCTTGTACTGTACCAATTTCTGTAAAATATAAATATAACATTTCAATGGGTTGCATAATGGTGATTCCGTTCATTTGTTGTGTAGGCATGGTTATATTCCCCAAGGTTTTACTTGGGTCAAAATCATTGGGCCATAGTCTGTAAGGAAATGTGTATGGATTATCACCTCTCACAAAAGATACATATCCAGTTGCCTTTCTAGTTAAAATTTCCCTTCCTATTTCTTCGCCCTCCTCGTCTACTTTAAATGAACCATTGCTTTGAAATACATCATTGACTTGAATGGTAGATCGTCCGTCATTTATATTTAGTAAATTCAAAATCCATATAATTTCTTTATATGTGTTATACATGGGGGTTGCAGACAATAACAACAACCGCATATGAGGTACATTGTTTACGAGTTTCAACAGTTCTGCAGATACGAGTTTATCCTTATTATCTTCTGTCATACGAATATTATGTATTTCATCAATTATAATCAACCGATTTTGAAACGTTTTCAACAATTTTTGTTTTATAACTTTTGTTTTTTGCGCAACCGTTAGTTCACTAGATACTTCCGATTTTTTTTTAATATAATTTGCAAATTCAATGTATCCTAAAAATAAATAAGCAGACTGTATTATACGTTTGATTTGACGGATGACTTTATCTTTCGTCAATCCTTTCATATGCATGGGGTTAATTTCATTTAAATATTTATTACCTGTACACGCTCGTATATTCCATAATCCATCAATCAATTCTAATTTTCGTTCATCAAACATTTGTAAATAAAAATTTTGTTGTACGTTCGGTGAAGCAACAATAATGATTCGTTGAGAAAGACCCATTTGTTTTAAATAATTCCTCATTTCTTCTGAAACACTAATAGCGGAACACGTTTTACCGCTACCTAATCCATGGAACAAAAGCATACCATTATAAGGTGTTTGAAAAGATAAAAAGTTTCTTACAAACATTTGATGCGGAGCAAGTTCAAAGGATGCATTACATAATGCATTGGATATCTCTTCTATATTACCTTTATCGTTCGGTCTTTCATACCTAGTATCGTAAAATTCTTTTCGTGAAGCGATAGACACATTAAAGTTAGGGTCATCCAAAGATGGATACAAATAAGAATATTCTCCATTCGTTGATTGCATTCTATTTTGTAATTCTATTTCTTGTCTTCGTAAGTTTAATGATTGATCTACTAATTTTTTTTTGCGTGTCATTGGTTTCTTATAAGTTTGCATATCAATTATATATATATTCTATATTTACATATTATTTTATTTACACGTTCAATGATATTTTTTTTTTCAATATTATATTCCCTTATCATCTGTATAGCATCATTAAAATATACCCATTTCATATCACTCACTTCTGTTTTTTGTATTCCCATGGTAGGTACATCGGAATCCATGTGGGCAATATAATAACAATGTTTGTATGACTTATAATTGGACCCTGTAAATACCTCTTCCAATGGCATTATATTTTGCATTATAGTAAGTGAAGTAGAAGGATATCCTGTTTCTTCTTCAAATTCTCTAAGCGCACAATTTATATTTTTTTCTTGATAATTTCGGCGTCCTTTTGGAAACCCCCATTCGGGTTCCGTCCATTGTGTAGTGGAAGAGGCAATCAAAGATTGCAATGTATAATCACTTTGTGTATGTTGTATTCCTTGGACTACTTTATTATATTTATCCCTTGACATTTGTTCTTCCCCTTTATAGTGAATGTCTATATTTCCACCCCATAATTCTTTCCATAATGTATCAAACGGTTGAGACAACAATCTTTTTTTCTCATGGATAGTCATCCCATTAATAATATTTTGAAGATAAAATGGATTATTTGGATTATATTTTCCTCTCATGAAATCCACATATCCCAACGAATCCTTTCTACATATAATTAAATAATTAGGTATATTATATTTATCGTATTTAAAGACAATAATACCTAAACTCGTAATTGGTTTTTTGCATTGATGAAAAGAATGTCCGTATTCTAAACAGTTATTACATGAATTAGTATTTGTCATTACGCTATTCTTGTAATTAAAACATCTTTATATCCTTTAATATGACGCTAGAACCAGATATATGGGGTCCACCGTATTGGTTTGTATTGCATACCATTGCATTGACCTATCCATACACACCTAATGAGGTCATTAAAAAAAAATATTATGAATTCTATCAAAATCTACCCTTGTTTTTACCTATAGAAGAGATTGGTAATCAATTCAGTGTGTTGTTAGATACTTATCCAGTTACACCTTATTTAGACTCAAGACAATCTTTGATGCGATGGACGCATTTTATACATAATAGAGTGAATGCATCTTTACGGAAACCAACATTAACCTTTGAAGAAGCCATGTCGCACTATTATGAACATTATAAACCAAAACAAGTAAAAGATTTAACTCAACTAAAACGACGTGAAAAGTATGTATTCTTATGTTTTACGATTCTCTTGATAGGATTAATTTTATTTTTGTATCATAAATAATTTTGTTTTTTTTTAATATATGTCATTTGAAGTTCGGTTTCCTCCTCGTTCGTTCAAATATTGCATTTGTTCACTAGATATACAAGCACAACCAGAAGAGTTTGAATAAGTAGAAGGACAACACGATGGGTCAAACCTATTCTCATTAAACAATAATAATTCTCCTTCTGGTAAAGGAACATCTCCACTTGTGTTATTCTTTAAATGACTATACTGATTATTCGGTGTATTTGCAGTGTCAGTTTCAACTAATCCTTTATCCTTCCATGAAACTGGAACACCTTTACCCATAGAATAATCAAGACCAGCCGTTGCAATATTTTTACCAGAGTGAAACCCTTCAAGTATTCCACCAGAACAGCTACACCATACATTCGTACCTATAAACATACCTATCACTAGTATTAAAATAAGATTTCTTATAGATATCTTCTCGCCCAACATATATATAAACGTCATATAGTTAATAGAAAGATAAAATTATAATTTACGATAAGATTTATTTAATATTTCATTGGTCAAATATCTATCTATACTCCGATTATAATCACCGATAAATACGTGATTCAGTTGAAAACCATCTTTATTTGTGATAATATGAATGCATTCAGATGGAGCGTCAGTTTTAGTCCAAGTGAGTGCATCTGAACACGTATCAAGCAACATAATATCTATGTTTTTAGTAGCAGACACTATAGGTTCACCGTTGTAGGATATATCATAAAATGCATAAATATCATCTGTTTTTATGTGAATAATACTTTCAACCGTCTCGCCGTGCCATAACATATCCCCAACGATTAACTCATTCATGCTTACAATATCTCCTGAACTTAAACGAATCGTTGTATTGGGGTGTAGTCCACTATCTAAATAAGTATGAATATCTGAAAGTGTAAAGGATACAGGTAAATAATGTTCAAGTTCTGGATGATGTTTCAAGGCATGCATATCTTCATCATCTATTTCATCCCAATCTGTAAATAATAAATCTTGAATACATATTGTTTTATTTTGCGTCCCGATACAATATATATAGGGTTCCTTAAATTCATCTATACGACGACTTTCTGTATGACATGAGGCAATTACCCATCCTCGGTTCTCTTCAAATACGGGATGACCTCCTGATACGATGACATTACGTATCTTATAAAACACGGTATCTTTGGATGTAGATTTCATAATAGAAGTTACCACATTATCATCGTACAATACTTCGCCTAATTCTAAATCTTTCATATGGATGAATCCTCGTTGTTTGGTATGTATTAGAGTGTCTCCTGGAAAACAATAACCAGGAACATAGGGTGGCGTAGAAGGATTGGACGAAGCAAATACGTCATTCATACTGTTCATTATCACTACAAACATTACAATGGGTATTAACAATAACGCCAAAAAAGAGGAAGCAGCTAAACCAGCTGCTAAAGTAGGTGGAAAAAGCCATCCAACTGCAAAACAAATCATTATAAACGTAAATATTATCCATAATAGATTTACACTGACTTCATAAATAAATAAAAATCCACTTTCCATGGTTAGAAAACCTCCATACAATGTATATATACCACTTACAATTGCACCTTGTGTTTTACCCATGATGGCTTCCATTTTACGTAACATATATAAGATTGGCAACGTGATGTTGAGTGAACGATTGAATAAATCGGAGCCTTGTTCTTCTATACTGTCACGTATAGTGTCAAACAATCCTCTTACAGCATTAATGGCTGAACTCAGGTCATTCATAACCGTGGTTTGAATACTTAATATATATTGGATAGGAGCAAGTGCATACTGTGCAATGTCACTTAATATATTTTGGATACAATATTCAAAATTTTCACCCGTATATTCAAACGACGATGTTCCTTCTGGTGCATTTATCATTCCTGCAAATGGAATCACTGACGGATTACATCGTTGATTCGCCCAATCATCTACAATGGGTTGAATATTATTGATAATGGTATAATAATTAAATACTAAAAATACAATGATGCATAGTATAATGGTTATCCATATATCACCAGCATATCTATCTGAGAAACTACTTTTAGTATATAAGTTTGTTATATCGTCATAAATGTTATTCATATGATAGTACTATATAATTCTAACTTAATGTTTTTGCATAAGACCCATTGTTATCTTCCCAATCATGGAATAACCAATTACCAATTGGAATGGTATGATTGGATGTAATTAAACAATATAACACATCATGATTCTCATTGATTTGAATTCCATCCGTTGGGTGTCTTTGGATCCACTCTTGAACCGGAATAAAATCTTTCATACCTTGGTCGTATATCAAATGGCAACCAGATACTAAAAATGAAGTATTTTCTTCTCCTTTCATACTGTACAAGGTTTCACGATGTCGCCCATTGTTTAAATTACTTATTTTCATTACACTTTGAACTACGGCACCAGAACAACCCTTTGGGTGTTTTAATACACTGTTTAATTCAATGTCTTTTATTTTTACGGTTTGTCCATCTTCCAAACATAATAAAGTATCTGGATGAAAACATAATCCCTGTAATGCTTTAACCAGCTGACCTGGCGGACCTGCCCATACACTCTCCATCGTTGTAATGGAACCAGACACTGTATAAAGAAGAGTGGTCAATATGCCTGTCATTCTACCCACCATATCTTTGATAGACATGAGGATTATTTGAAATTCAATTAATATATTTAAAAATATACTAAATACGTCTTGAATCATAGAAGTGATATCATTTCTCAAATTGTTTATAAATGCTCGTATAGAATCAATATCCCCTGTTATAGATGCACCTAAATTACTAATAATGTCTAGATTGTAGTTGATGGGTTGTAACAAAAAGTCCATATAATTGGACTGCATGGTTTGAATACAAAATGTAAAATTTTGAGTGGCATCCTGTCCAAATAATCCTGCAAATGGCATAACGACCGGATTACACCGATATGTTGGCCAATTGTCTTCAATATTCTTAATACCAACCGATAATATATTCACTAGGAATAATGCAATGAATACAATAATAATGAATATAGTCAATGTAATATCAGTTGATTTCATAGTCTATATTGTGATAATATTATCACGAATTGTTCTCTATTCAAACGAATCTTAACAAGAGTTTGTAGCATAACAATCTCCGCTTGCATTTGCATTGGATTGTAAACTAGCGCTATTGGTTGAAACCGATATAGAATTTGTATTCGTTGGACTTACGGTATTCGTTGTGAATGAGGGAACCGTAATACGATTGGTTGAATTACCACCTCTCGTAAACTTTTTAAAACGTCTTTTGGAAGATTTTTTTTTGCGACGTGTAGAACGTTTTGATATAGTTTTATTACAATACGGACAAATTCTTCCACCGTGCTGGTCAATTTGTGTTTGTTGTTTTGCGTTCATATTAGAGGATGCAATAATTGAACTGTCTCGTTGACTTGTTGCCCCATCTGCTAGTGGATAAGATAATACAGGTGCAACGCTTGAACGCGAACTACTTCCTCCTTTATATTTTTTACGCATTTATAATATTGTAATATTTTTTTTTTTTTAATTTAAAAAGGATACTTATATAATAGTATGAACGAAGACGATAGACTACACTTGGGTAAAATGATACATGCTAATAATGTAGAGGATGTCACAGATAACATTAGAGAAAGAAAACATAGTTCCAAGATTCAATCCGATATGGATACAATGATTCAATTAAAATTAAAACATGCTTCTATGGAAGAGTCACAATTGTATTCTTTGTTAGAATCCAAGTGTTCTTTTTTATTTACATACTATACTGATATTTTTAATCGTCTAAAAAAAGATGAATTGAGTTTAGACATAATGTCAAAGTTCATACATATATTACATCAAATAGAACATAACGAAATTGACCAACATGAAGGTGCGTTTTTAGTTGGTCAATATTTAAAAGAAATATATATAGACAGTGCTTTACAACGGGGTAAAAAATTGGATATGCAAAATTTAAACGTAGACGAAACTCAAGCGGTACCCTTGAATATAACGTGGCAACAATACCGTCATCATACTATACAATAAAATGGATTTAATAGGAAATTCCGTATATAGGTATGACTTATATTGCAGTCATTGTTGAATCGCCTACAAAATGTAAAACGATTGAACAATTTTTAGGGGTAGGATATAAATGTTTTGCAAGTTGTGGCCATTTACGAACCATGAACGATTTGAATTGCATTGATTTCATACATCATTCTATTACATTCCACGTGATTCCATCTAAAATCAGGCAAATCTCCTTTTTACGTAAAGGTATTCGTGAAGCGAGTGAGGTCATATTAGCATTGGACGATGATCGTGAAGGTGAATCTATTGCATGGCATGTGTGTGATCTATTTCAATTACCCTTTACAACCAAACGCATTAAATTTCACGAAATAACTCGTTCTGCAATTACACATGCCATTACAAACCCTACATTTATACATATGGATTTAGTGAACGCACAACACACGCGACAAGCATTAGACCTTCTCATTGGGTTTAAAATATCACCCTTATTGCATAGATATATAAAAACCAAAAAGACTTTATCTGCGGGAAGATGTCAATCCCCAGCACTTAAACTAATATACGAGAACCAATTGGAATGTGAAAGTACTTCTGGACGAGTTGTATATAATACGGTCGGGACATTTACTTCTAAACGTATAGAATTTGTTTTAAATCATTCATTTTCTACACCAAATGAAGTAGAAGATTTTTTAACCCAGTCCTTAACGTTTGAACACGTCTATAGTTGTAGTGACATTCAAACCAAATATAAACCAACCCCGGTACCATGGAATACCAGTACTTTACAACAAGCATGTAGTTCTAAATTAAGTATTTCTCCTAAATCCGTTATGGAGTCATGTCAGTTATTATATGAAGCTGGGTACATTACTTACATGCGAACGGACAATACTCAATATTGCAATGATTTTTTATATATTATGACCGATTATATTTCTAAACACTATGGTTTAGAATTTAATAAACCTATTCAAGAGAATGAAATAGAAATCAATACAGCTGCACATGAAGCCATACGACCCATATACATTGAACGTGAAACCGTTGAATTAAATCATAGGGAGCAACGTATGTATACATTGATACGTAATCATACGATTGAAACGTGTATGGTACCTGCCAAATACAATTGTATCCAAGCACATGTTACAACTTGCACCCCCTATGTATACACACATTGTTCCGAACAAATGGTATTTCCTGGTTGGCAACTGGTCGCTGGTTATACTAAAGCGTCCAATGTTTCCTTTTTACAATTACTAAAACAAGGACCTATATCGTTCCATACACTACATTCCAAAGTGTCTGTACTAGATTTAAAGTCACATTATACAGAGGCCAATTTAGTACATCAATTAGAAAAAAAAAGGATTGGACGTCCATCCACTTATGCAGGTATTGTGGATAAATTACAAGAGAGAGGCTACGTCAAGAAAACCAACGTTTCTGGTAAATCCATATCTTGTGTTGAATTTAAAGTAGACCATTGTACTATTCACAAAATAGATACTATGAAAGAATATGGAGCAGAACGTGGTAAATTAATAATTGAACCTTTAGGGAGAAAAGTGATACAAGTACTCAATCAACATTTTGGTCCTATATTTCAATATGATTACACCAAACGTATGGAAGATACTCTTGATTTAATTGCAAAGGGTGAACGTGGGTGGGAAGAGACCTGTCAATCATGTCTACATGAAATAAACCAATCCATCCCTAGTATCACTCCAACCAGTGAAATTGTGTTATCCATTCCGTCTACCATTGTGTCAAACGAGGTGTTACTCGTAATTAGTACAGAAGCTACATTAAGACAAGGTAAATATGGTCCTTATATATATTATAAAACCAAACGTATGAAAAAACCTAAATTCATACCAATTTCTACGATACCTCAAAGTATTCAAGAAGCCAAAGAATGGTTAAAACATAATCATAACCTTATCGTTTAATAATTACCGGTAAATATAATATAACTCAAAAATAATCCAAAGAAGTTCTTTGCAAACAAATCCAATATATTATACAATGCATTTTTAATGTAATAAGGTAAAATGGCTACAAATCCATAGAATGACCAAAATATGAAAAAATACCAAAATAAATATTGTCCGTTTGTAGAAACCGATACATAATTTGTAAAAATATTATAATAATATATTAGGAATGGTATAAATCCCACAAAAATACCCACCAAAGGGGATATGATATTCATTTCACTTAAATAACCAAAGAATAACATGAGCCAATTCAATAAGAGAACTGGTATTATTACAGATGAATTCTCTTTTAAAAGAGAGAAAAATTCTAAGTCATCTGTTTCATCTGTACTTCGTTTCTCTAAATAAATCAAATATCCAATCAATATAATTAACATGGTGGGAGTCGTAATCACCCAATCTATATATCGTTTTGGAGTTACATTTTGAATTTTACTAAAATTCAATGCTAACCAACCGTAAAATAAACCTTCAATTACTTGAACGGAGACTTCTAATAACAATAACTGTCTTAACACATTATAAGCAGTTGGAACTTTTATAAACATGGCGGCAAGTTCTATGGCTCCTGTAATGAACTGAACGACGATGGATAAGATTAATGTAATATAAAAAAGGTATTTAGAAGTCATATACTAGTTTTATACATTATTTCTTGGGGTGTGGTGTATTCGTAATATAGTTCAATCCTGTTTTGAAGGGTTTCATTTAAAAAGGGTAATAGGAATGTATGGGTCATCCGAATATACAGGGTGGGATTAATGATAATAATTTTTTTTAAATTTACACTAAATTTATTTGAAATTAATTTGGCTAATTCCACAGCAACCTTGATTTGTAATGCGTGAATAAGGTTAAACCCTTCACTATCAAATATCCAAATCCATTCCATCTCTTTGGGTATTTCACTCAATACACCATTATAATGGTGAACTATACCTTCCACATCATAATATAATAACGCTTGTGACGGACACGTATAATAGTATACTATACCCTTGGTCACTCCTAGTTTTACAAGGGAATGACTAAATGGTAATACCGTACATACAGGACATATAAACGTCATTGTATTATAAATGGATAAGTTTTGTGTAGTAGGTTAACTTTTCTTCACGAGTAAGAGATACCCATTGCCGATGATTGAATATAGTTTCAAGCTTACATCTCGGAATTATAGGCAAACCTTTTTGTTTACCACGTCGTAAGGTTTCTACACCATCGGGTGTAGTACGAATTTTTATACGTGTAGGAAACGACCATTCTCCAAAATACATGTTTGAAACCCATGCATATTTTTCAGTGCGTCGTTGAATAATAAAACGCTGTTCGTTGATTCCACTGTGCCTCTCTGGATAATAAAAACGTTCCATTACCAAATAGACACCCGTAGTAAGATGAGTTTCAATCGGTTTTAGACCACAATACGATAATATATTATCCATCACGAGTTCATCAAAATACGTCATACCTTATTATAGTACAATTACTTATATACAAGGTTTTCAATTTTATACATTATTGTAATATTGAGGTGGAATAAAGGATTGTATTTTTCCAATGATAGTATTATTATCTTGTTTGTTTATCATAAGTGGATACAACAAAGTATTTATGGGTAATTGAAAAAAATAGATTTGTTAATCGTTTTTATCAACCCACACGATAATTGTATTACTATATTTTTCTTTTAGTTTTTGAGGTTTCATACCATTATATGGTATCACATTAAAAAATATAACATTCTTGGTTGATCCGTAAACGTTCCACGTTTTGAACACAGTACTACTCCTACAAACTTAACGAAAAAAATGAAATATAGACTATAAGACAACGTATACATATACAACAATGACAACTCTTTCAGACCTTCCAGATGAAATGGTAACTCATATCCTTTCCTATAATCAAGAAACGGTATTGGATAAAATAAAGAAAATCACACGTTTAACAGACATTAAGATTGCAATGGACGAAATAAGATTACAAAAAAACAAAATAGTAAGATCGATTGACATCAAAAAGAAATGTATATATAGTGCGCGATATAAATTGGTCAACGACAAGATATACGATGGATATATGTATGTTCAAAGAGAGTCTCTATCAAAAGGAAATGAGTATATATCTTATTTAAACGTTGTCCCGTCAACCGTAAAACGTCAGATTGGATCCTTTGAAATTATCTCTACTACGAGATATATAAACGTTCAAAATATAATGGAATATAAATTAGTTACAGAACCGTTACCGTCTCCAAAATTTGTAGTAGGACAGCATATAGGATGCATGAAATACAGACTACACAACGTATACACTGCCGACCACATTATATTAGCAAACTCCTTTGTGACGGGTATAATCACATCTATTAAAAAATCATCGGTTGTCATTCGTATACATACAGAAGAAGAAGATTTAATTTTAGAATTTCTCGGGACAAGGCCAGAATGCTTTGAGTTAGATTAAAATCGTGTAACGATTGTGTTCATACTATGGAACCCAAAATGTAAAACAGTATTAACAAAAACAAGCGAAGGGGAAATACGAAAATGATAATATTTTACACCTTTGCACATTTAAAACGCAGATTTTAAGTAGGTAATTTTTAAGTGTTCGTGTTCTATTATATGCTCCCTTAAATATGTTTTCATATTTTTCCTTTGGTATATCTTTTATAACCTTTTCTATATTTTCTTTTAATTTTCGTGTTTATCCGTCTAATTTTTGTAATCTTGACTTTAACATACTGAAATAATTTTCAATTGAATTGGTAAAATGTTGATATGGACCTGCATATAATTTTATATACTGTTCCATATCAACATTATGAATGCTTCTCTGGAATATTTTAGCAGCGGTTGGTCGCTCAATGCTCTTGCAATAGTATCGTCATGTTTCACCACAAAATCAACGGCTCTGTGGTTGTTCAGGCCTTTTGAGTACGCTTACAAATTCTGGAACGTTTACGCTTACAAATTCTGGAACGTTTACGCTTACAAATTCTGGAACGTTTACGCTTGCGTGTTTTACCTCCTTTATTTTGATAGCGTTGATTTTGATTTTGAACATTCTGAATGCTTTTATGGAATATTTTAGCAGTGGTTAGGTTGCTCAATGCTCTTGCAATAGTATCGTCATCTGTCAATGGAACTGCATATATGACATCTCCTGTTTGTACAGGGTTGTCACGGTTTGATTGTAATAAATCAACGAAAAAATGTTTCGTACCACCATCCGGATGGACTTCTAATTGCACATTCGATGGGTTATCTATATACCCAGGTATTACACGTTTCAATTGGCTTTGAACTTCTTCTATGATATGAGTATAAGTTGTATCGTCCTCATAAAACAAGTCTTCCAAAACTAACTCATGATTAATATAATTGTGTTTAACATATAATCTAAATCGCCGAACCGGCTCTTCCGCAGGCTCTTCCGCAGGCTCTTCGGCTGCCGCTCCGCGGCGGTCGGGTTCGTCCTCTGGTTCGGGGAAATTCACGAACCTTCTCCTTACCGTAGGACGCTCCTCGGGAACTTCCATGTCCGACCTCTCCCGCTTTAAATTGGCATCGACCCCGTAGTATGCCTCGAGTTCATCGAGATTGAGGTACGCTGGAGGCGTCCCTTCATCGTCTGAATCATCACTATGTATTATGTATTTACGAGGCATATAATACAACATTAGATATTAAATTTTTGTAGTAAACATTGTTTATAGTAATAAATTGAAATAAGTTTTTATAATAAACGATTATAGGAAAACCACTTATGAACATTCCGGAGGAGGTCATTTCAAAGATCATGCTGTTTCACAGCAATCTTCCTTTCCAAAAGGAAGAATTGATTCATTTTGTACACAAATGGAGTCTATTAAAATATTTATACCAACAAGAGGTTCCATCCCAAGAAGATTGGAATATAATTGACCAACTGATTGAAAACAATATGATCCGTAAATTTTATAAAACGATAGAATCCAACAGGTAAAACACAGTTGTTAATATATCTTGGCATGTTTTACATTGTCTGCTTGTTGAATGTAAACGTCCTTAGGAACTTTATTGTCACTATACCATAATAACCGATTATATAGATAGATTAACACAATCGCAATATAATAAATGATAAAAGGAATGAGTATAATTCCAATTAAAACGAACCATTCACGTTTATGTTTCCAACCTGAGTTTGTGATGAAACCACTTGTATAGATAAATACAAATATCAAACATATATATATCCATTTTAACAAGGTATATATAGACTGTATATCATCCTTGGCCCAATCTTCATACACGACCCTTCGGTCATTGGTTTCTACCGCGGCAATATCTTCATCTATGGATTGTTTAAGTTGTTTATTTTCACGTAGTCGTATATTCAGCATCTCCCTAAGTTTATTTAAACTGATTAATTCACTGTCATAATCTCGTATCAACGTTTGCAACTCTTCCTCGGTACTTGTATGTTCCTGTATCGCCTTATTTTTTGCATCTGCTGCTATTTTAGAGTATTTTTGTAACATGCTATGTTCATACCCCAATTGTCCTTCGTTCGCAATCAAATACTCTTTATGGGTTTCAAATGTTTTGCTAGGGGCAGTTTGTTCATTTGTTTTTGCATCTAGCCACGATTGCTTTAGTGCATCTATTTTTTTTCGTTTTTGACAATCTGAATCACACGTCATTTGATTTAGAAGATTGGTATAAATGGCATCCATACCTTGGGTTGATTGTCCGGACATTTGCTGTAACGTATCTTGGATACTGTTATTTAATGTATCTTGGATATTCTTAGATACATCTTGTGGATTTGTACAGGTCATCGTTGATGTATAATGATAATAAAATTACAAAGTATAACCAATGAATTTAGGATACACTAACATAAGAAGTCTGTGTGTCATAAGGTTGAACCACAGAAGAGGAACGATTTGGAAAAGGGACACCTGCTACTTCCATGTATGAAGTATCCTTTAAACCAGTAAACGATTCTTTGGATAAAACACAACGTTGTGTGCTAGTATCATATTTAGTACCAACCGAACAACACTCTGACCCAATACACCCTATGTTCAATGATGCATCTATATTTGCTGTAATCTTTTCTAATTGTTCTTTATCATATTCATACACGGTAGGATCAAGAGCATCCGGATCCCATAACCATTCATATTCATCATAATTCATATTGTTACGTCTCAATATGTCGTATAGACGTTTAACTACAAGTACAAGTCCTACGACGATGATAATACCTGCCAACGACAAACCAATTTTAGATGGAATAATTTGTTTTTTTGTTAATATAGATATCACCAATAAAGGAATACATAGTACTACAATGAGTTTCATTAAATTGCTTTGTGATTTGTATTTACTCGCATAATAAGTGTTGATTTCAACCATTCTCATTTTATTATCCTTATCCTTGCGTAAAGCATTTAAAGTTACCTTGGCATTATTTAATTCTTTTTCCATTACACCTGTAACTGTTAATTGGTCTACTAAATCATTTCTGCTTTGTGAAACTCTTCCTTGTAAGCTTTTGTACATTGAATCAAGCTCTTTAAACAAGGACAATCGTATAGTTGACATTTCATTAATTTTATTTACAATAGATTCTTGTTTATCTGTATCATTTACAGCAGATGCATTCTCGAGTTGTGTATATAAATCCGTTTCGGTTTGTTGCAATTGAGAAATATTTTTTAATAATGAACCTTGTCTATTTTCTGCTTGTTTTGAAGTATAGTCTGATAAATTTGCATTTGAACTCATTATATATATATATAACATTATTGTTATTTGGCTATTTTTATTAAAAGAATCACTGCTAAAGAGGCAATTGTCGTCCATACAATAAATTGTATATTTTGTGTCTGCATTTTTTGTTGAGTTGTCTCATCCATTGCATTCACAGAATTCATTTGATTGGTTGTATTATTCGTTTTACGTATCGTTTGTTTATATCTATGAGAGTTATCATTCATTCGGTCTATAGATTGTTTGGTATCCTTTAATAGTGTTGTATTTTTATGATTTAATGTATGTATTCCTTTACTTACTCCTTGCATCGCATTCAATAATTGCACTTCTTTCGCGGATACATCGTTCAGTTGGGTATTCATCGCCTTTCCCAAGTCGCATAATGTATTTGTATCCATAGTTGTACCCTCTACCATATTGTTAAATATGTTACCTGTTGTATTTATGATTTCACTTGAGCAAGTGGATGGATTCGCAATTTTAAATTGACGGATAAACATTTGAGCATCTTCATTTAAAACACGTTGTGTATTCATTGGAAACATATCCGTTGCATTCCTTAAATTACATTTTTTTTCATTTTCATAGTAGACAAATCCATAACAATCTGAAATATCATTGCATTTGCTTTTACAATCATCTAAATTAGAATTATCTATAATCTGTATGGATTTGGAAGGTTGGTCATAATTTCCAACGTTTATATAGGTATTCCCTTGATTTAACATGGAAGATGGATAATCTTTACGATTCATATTGTCATCCGAATATACTATTTTGCCTTTATTTTCGTTGGATAAAGGACCGTACTCTAAACTATACATTGCGCTTATAGTTGGTTTGGTTGCAACGAATCCATTTTCACCAGAAGAACTAGAAGGAGCCTGACCAGGCTTATTACAACCAACTACAAAATATACTATTTTTAAAGATACAGTACCCTTTCCATCATCCACGCACATTAACACACATTTTCCAGAAGGAGAACCTATAAATTCGTTTGGGAACAAATATTCACCTGTCTTTAACGAATTACGTCCATATTTACCATTGACTGCTTTATATTCCTCTAACGATAATCCTACTTGTTGTGTTTCACTTTGATACAGGATGGTGCCATTGATGGTCAATACCACATTACCATCGTCTCCTATAGTCAATGCACCTGAATTGCATTGAACCGACTCATTCGTGCAATCATAGATCGAGGAGTGTCCAGAGGCTTCTTTATCAATTGAAATGGATTTCACAGAAGGACTTGTTCCACACGTATATGTAGATGCAAATACTTTTGCACATCCACGAGCAGGGTCAGGTGAAGCATAAATAGGTACAGACACTGTAGATGAAGTATCCGAAACTTGAATGGCTGAATTGATTACACCAAGCCAATTGTTAGGTGGAACATTATATACAGCGGACGAATCGTGTACGTCTTGTAGTCCATTACAATTTGACCCATAATTTGCAGTTTGTGTACGAATATTTGCGCCATATACAGGGTCACATGTATCCAATCCAGAAACATTGGCTAAAACAGTTGCATCTTGAACGTCTTTTCCAAAATCACTTGAACCCATCGTTAAGTTACCAATGGCAATTTGTCCATTGTTCATTATACCTGCGCTTGGTTTATAATTTGTCTTATATGGAAATGCACTATTCGTATGAATGACACCGCTAACTTGTTTTATATATCCGGGTTTCATTGTATTTTGTATTTGCACCGTGGTCATACCTGGTTTGGAAGTAAAACAAGAATATGAATTGTCTGTATTTGTATCAATGTAAAATGTGCTTGAACCAATATCGGAAGACCGATGATGACATTGTTGAATCGCATTATCTGCAGAGGTAATACCAGTCAAGTCGCTTTGCATATCAAAATAAGTGTTATCACTCTTATAGCATCCTAACCAATCTGCTTTATTGAATGTAGGGTCACTTGCACCTAACACTTGTAAATTCACAGAAGTAGGAACACAACTTTGATTCATTTGCATTGGATTTCCAACTTGTATATCTGTTCTTGGTCCTAAAGTACTTCCAACTTGAGTGTAATTATCCGTTACAAAGTCAACATCTGTAATAGAAGAGGGACAACCATTTTTATCCTGTATAGATTGTAATACATCTGTGGAAGGTATATGTAGGTATTTATTTTTATCTGTAACATAACCAATTGCACCGTTGTTCATTCGTATCAAATTATTACTAAGGGACGTACTTTTACCAGACGAGGTTGCATTGTTGATATAAGTTGAAGTATCCTCCATAAGTTGTTTTTGAGATTTACCATATTCACTGAGAGCTTTGTCAAATTGTTTACGTATGGATTGTGTCTCTTTATCTTCTTGTAGGTTCGTGGTCAGCACTTTAGAAGGACCAAATGCACCAGAAAACCCTTCAATTGTATCTTGAGTATCATCTGTCATTGTATTATAGTTGGAATAACTATTGTACGATTGTCCTTGTTGAATGCTACTATTGGTTACATTCATTATAGAATTAGTTAATAATATATTTTTTTATAATAAAATACGTCAATAGACCCATTACAATGACTAATATTATCGTATCTAATGCGCTATCTTCTTGAGTAATGATAATCTTAAGTGTCAATACCATTACAGCTAAACCCACTAATGAAATGATGATATATTGTAAATAATAGGAGGAATATAAACTTTGTGAAGATACAACTGCTCCCTCTACATCTGCAAGTTGTTTTTCAAGTTGAGTTAATTTATAGGATTCGCGTTTGGCTTTCCGAAGGACGGAATATAAATGGCTCTTATTCTCATGGACGGATTCTTGATACTGAGTTCCATACGATACATCTTTAGCTAATAGTTGAATGCCTTGCGCGGATAGCGATAATAGTTTAGAATTGATTTCTTCTAATTCACGTAAAGCAATAGAAGCATCCTCATATTGTTTGGATTGAATGTATTGTATGTACATATTTTGAGTTGTTTCATAAGCATATACAAGAAGGTTGATTTCATACTCCACCGTTTTAAGTTTTAATGAAGTCATCTTATATATAGTAATGGGATTATTATACAATTTTAGACCATATCCACCGAGCGAATGCAAATAATATAAAAATACTTACGATTAATACAATAATGTCATCCTGTTGAGAGGAACTATACACTAAAGCATACACCATTAAGGATATAATCGTTAAAAGTAAAATAAACCATATCATTCTCTCTTGATAATACATGGTTTGTTTTAAATAACTGTCGGTTTCATTTGCTTCTGTACTTGCCAACGAATTGGAATATCGTTGTAATTGTGTTCGGTCTTGTTGAATGCCATTTGTAATCTCCATGATATCTTTTTGACTATTATTTAAAGACGTTTGTAATTGAGTGTCTTCTACAATAACCGTGTCTAGGTTTACACTAATTTGCTTAGCAATTTGATAAAGGTTATCGTTCAATTGAACCAGATTGGTCCATATGTTAGGGTCAATGTCTGACTGAATGCATGTATCCGTAGACGTCATATTGGCACCAGACGGAATTGCATTGTACGTATTGTTGCTTAACATGATTATATCGCGATTACATTCACTGGTTTTAGTATTCCATACATCGCTAGAATATATATGTTTATAACCCTTTATATCCACCCACGCGTATTCATTCGTTTGTGTATTTTGAATATTTTTTCCAGCCATACCACACGGTTGTTGAATGCCCATGTCAGGACCAAGTTGAAAAGACACATCCGTATCTAAGGCGACTGTATCTAAACTACACGAAATGTCTTTATTCGCCCATGCGTCAGTAGAATATTTATGTGTATATCCATAATCGTTTATATATGAATAATTACCATCGTTGGTCTTTATATTTTTACCTAAATAAGGGGTCAAGTCCTTTATAGCATTGGGTTGAACGATAGATTCATTAAATAATTTATAAACTGTATTATATTGAACCAACGTTTTATTGAATTCGTTCTCCAAACGACTTATCTCGTCATGCGACCCATTTTTATAAGAAACGCTCGTCCGTGTTGTATCCATATTTTCTACTATACTGGATATACCAGGCAAATGTATCTTTTGTAAAGCAGATAGATATGGAAGAGTGTCCTGCACGTGTTCCGCCGTAGATTGATTGAATTGTCGTCCTTGTTCTAAGTTATCTGTATTCTCTCGTCTATTCCATAAATGATTAAACATATTATATGACAATAAAAGAACATTATGGTTTATCATGATATATTCTATATCCAAGACCAGCTATACATATTGACAATATTACATTTTCTAACAACTGTAAATTATATAATTTTACATTATCATCATAAAACCCAATGGCACCTTCACGTTTATTTTCAAGAATGCGTAGCCGTGCTTGTAATTTTGCATTATCTTTTTCAATTTTGGAAATACGTGCAACAATCACTTTTACACGATTAGACGCAGTCGTAATATCCTGTTGAAGTGTATCCTTTAGTATATAGAGTACACTTCTTACCTGATTCATGTTTCCAGTATCTTTGACATACCTATCACTATAGGACTGAATGTTTGGATACGTTTTTGTATAAGGGAATGCATTTGTCAGTTCATCTAATATTAAAAAAAAACTATGATTGATAGATTTAAATTCATGTTTATAATAGTTAACCGTATGACGTGTATTCATTATATTAAGATTGAGAACATATTCTATAAAATAGTGATGAAATAGAAGTTTTACTAGGACGAATGATTTCACATAGTTCTCCTGGACGTATCCCGATAGCAATGGCAACTGGACTAAATCTGGATATATCTGGTATTTGCGTATCGTTCATGATGTTATACTTTAATCGTATCTGTTGTGACTCGTCGTCGTTCAATATACGATGCGGAGGAACAAGTTGATGATCTAAAATATTAAATTGCAAGGATTTAATACTCATGATGTTGACCAAATAACTGTATTGATTCCATACACGTGATAAATGTTTTTCAATGGTTGCATTCGCAGTGTCTTTACTTATAATAATCAAGTCATCCTTGTTTGTCAATACAGATTCAATTGTAAATAAATCGTCTATATATTCCATAATCGTAGTATGACGTAACGTTTTGGATAAATGATATTTTACATAGACTTTTTTATCTAAACTAGAATGGTTTACAATCATATCTAGTTGTTCATGTTGTATCATAATATGCACTTGTGATATGGATTGGTTTTCATAATCTTCAACATTAAATCCTCTTGATTTCAATATGGATAGTATATTATTACGACTTTTTGCAATCTGAATAATAAACCCGCTTTGAGACATATATTAATATAACGATAGTAATATTTAAACTCATTCATTTTTCTTTTAAATCTTTTACACCTTTGAACATTTAAAACTCCGTTTTTTCATTAACTAACTTTTGGTAATTAAAATATAAGAAATCTGTACTATATATATTATTAATAATATTAAGGCATTCATCGTCAAAATATTTTGTTAAATTGTATATTTTTGGAGTTTCTACATCTTCTATTTTATCTATTTTAATATTTTTTGGTATATCTAAGTTTTCATCACAAACAAACAAATACTGAGGATAATAGTGTATAATCGTATAATCAAACGACATATTAAAATCATATGTTATTAATGTATTTTTTACAAAGTATTTAAAATCATCTATTTTTTTATTTGGATTTTTGTAAAAAAAACTACTAATAATTCTATGATATGGGTTCCTGGTATTTGTGAAATATTTATATTCTATATTATTTTTTATAAACTGTTTTCTCTTAATATAAGGAATATGTGCTAAATCTAATCTGGAATTAATATACCAATAATTGTTAAGTATTGTGTTATTTTTATTATTCTTAATTTTGTTTCTAATATATGTTCCACTATTTTTTGGAATATGTATAAAAACATTATAATTATCATCGCTTGATTTAAATATTAACATTATATAATATTATATAATATGATATAATTAATTATTACATTAATTAATTATAAAACCTGCGTTTTAAATGTTCAAATGTGTTAAATTAAGGCTTAATTGTCACCGTCTTTATCTCGGACGAGTCAGGGACCGAGGATAAAGTCTCTGGTGTATTGAACAATATAGAAGGTTCTGTAGGTTCGTTAGGTAACTCGGTTATGTCCAATTGAATACTTTCCATAGGTTCAACCGTAGACTCTGGTGTCATGTTCAATGGAGAACTGGGTAATGTATCTATAGGAGTATCTTGACCCACGATATAGGGAGGAGAATTAGAGGTTACAATTAAGGGTGAGCTGGGTATATAGGATTCTTGTTCTGTCAAGGGTAATGTATCTATAGGAGTATCTTGATCCACGATATAGGGAGGAGAATTAGAGGTTACGTTTAACGGTGAACTAGGTATATAGGGTAAATCCTTTGCTGGATTTAATTTTTCAATGACTCTATTCCAATTATCAGGAGATTGGTCACTGATTAGATTTGCAATCACCGTCTGGTCGGGTAAAACTTTACCATCTGGCAATACTAAATCAGAGTCTATCCATCCTAATGGATGTTCAAACGGTCCTAAATAATCATTGTCGTCAACCCACCATCTTGCAGATGGTTTTCCATCCTGGTTTATAATGAGTGAACGATAAATATCTCCAGTTTGAGGGTCAGATGTATCAAATTGCCATCCTAGTTCCATGGGTGGTTTACGGGTACCCACTTGTGCGGATGACAAGGGTTCTTCTATAGGTAACTGTAATAGTTCTTTGCGTTGATTACGCTGTATTTCTTGTGAAACCGACTCTGGATTATCCGTCCCGCTTATTTTCACAATATTATCTGAAAAGGACATTGACATCAACTGGTCAATGTTATCCTCAGTTATCAATCTCAATTGAACATTAATAGTGGACAGTTCTTGCATCAACAATTTAAATGCATATGGAACACGAATGATGCTGAAGGATTTTCCGAATTTACTAATATTTTCAACGTTCATACCACCGTCCAATGTTCCAGAAAAGCGTATCGGACCATCGGAAATCGGACTTAAAAATAGATTACGGCTTTCGTTATAAATAGCAGTCATACCCGTTTTATTACAAACGGCCATATAAAATTGGTCACCACGCACTAACATGGACTCTTGTAAAAAATGCATGGCTCCGTGTGCTATGACACCATCTCGTTCCATCTCACCTATACGCAACCCACCATCGTTTGCACGTCCTTGAACGGTCTGACGTGTCAACATGGTACGAGGACCTTTAGATCTATAATTGATTTTATCTTTTACCATGTGTTTTAAACGCATATAATAGGTTGGACCCATGAATATTTCCGAGGCCATTCGGACACCAGTTTCTCCATTGTATAAATATTGATTTCCAGATGAATGAAACCCGACGTGAGTTAGCATGTTCCCGAAACGTGACGCCTTTTCTCCTTTATTCATAAAGGCGGTACAGTCTCCAAATCCGCCATATATTACACACGCTTTTCCCATTAAGGTTTCTATTAATTGACCTATAGTCATACGACTTGGAAGAGCATGTGGATTGATAATGATATCTGGACGAATCCCTTCTTTCGTAAAAGGCATATCTGCTTCTGGTATCACAAGACCAATCGTACCTTTTTGACCACATCTAGAACAAAATTTATCACCTATATTCGGGATACGTTCATCCCGCACTCTAACTTTTGAAATACGAAATCCATTGTTTCCTTCGGTCATGAACGATTTGTCCACAAACCCGCTTTGTCCTTTTTTAGGTACAACTGAGGCGTCAATGTATTCGCCTTTCTTATCTTGACTCGTTATAACTTTTCCAATTAAGATGGTTTTATCATCAAGAGGAGTATTTTCATGAATTAATCCAGATGCATCTAATTTAGAATAGTCAAACCCATTCCTGACTCCAACTACAGAATTCAAATCTATGTTTGTAAAATGTGAATCTATCGTAGAAGAGGCAGTGCTTGAACTTTCTTCGTATGATTCATACATATTATAATAGGTCGTTCGGAACAATCCCCTATCAATGGAAGCTTGGTTGAATAATATAGAATCTTCCACGTTGTAACCATTATAACACATGATGGCTACAATTACATTCTCTCCATAAGGATGCTCTTCACGATTGATTTTGTCAAGATATCTACTTTTTACCAAAGGTATCTGTCCATAATTCAGAACAACCCCCATTTTATCAATACGCGTGTGATAATTGGAATGATACAATGAAACGGCTTGACGCATTTGTCCACACGCAAATACATTACGAGGAAGTGGGTTGTTTTCAGGAAATACAATTTGGTTACCCATGATACCAAGGATGAGAGAAGGATGTATCTCAATGTGCGTATATGGTTGGCTCTTATAATCGTCCATAAATGCAATGAGTGAGCATTCTGCTTCTGCAGTATCCATGTATTCCACAATACCTTTTGAACTATCCAACTTGGTAATATCTTCAGTATTATACATTTCGTTTAATGTATATACTTTGGTTGGGTTGTAAGGTAATTTACGTTTAGCAAACCCAATTTTCAATTCTTCCCATGTAAATTGATTGCTTTCTAATTTTTCAAGTATAGATGCATTCTCAAAACTAGCTTGACCATCGGTTACATAAAACAATGGACGACATAAACGTCCTGCATCCGTACATATATATATGGTTTGATTGGAGATATCCCATTGTACCGACGTAAAATAAGGTATCAACCCATTACGTCTATATTGTTTAATGGAGTCTACAAAATCTTTCGCTTTATCATAGACTCCTATCCAATTCCCATTGACTATAATTTTAGTCATGGTTCCATTGTAGAATGGAGAATGTTCCTCTAACTTATGAATACCAAACTGCATCAACCATTCAATCAATGCTTTAGAAGAGACATTGGTTGTAATGCTTGTCGCCAATGAAAGGTGCTTATGTAATCCGACGTTGGCTCCATCCGGGGTATCAAACGGGTCTATGACACCCCATTGAGTTCCGTGTAGCAATCTAGGTCCAATCACTTTTGCACTAGCATCCAAGGGTAAATTGATTTTTCGTAAATGGGACAATGATGAATTATAACTTAGACGGTTCAATGTTTGTACGATACCTAAACGACTAGTTTGATTGTCGGACCCCCAATTTCCTTTAAACCCTTTACGAAATCCGGCTTCAATCATACGCTCCGAGAATATCTCCCGATAATTTTGTTCAATCAATCCTGTAAAATTAGTTTTATATAAACCCTGTTTGTAAGTATATTCTTTGTCAATACGTTGATAAATATTTTTTTGTTGTAAATTCATATACTCTTTAAATAAATCGTATAAAAGTGACCCTGGCAATTCTACTCGTTTGTATTTATAATTATCACGATCCGTTGCTTTAGTATCCTTGATATACACACGTAATACTTCCCTTACCATATGTCCTAAATAATAGGCTTTTGCAATAAAATTCATCTCTCCGATATGGGGTAAAAAATAATTTGTAAGAATTTCTAATGCATGTGAAATGGTTTTATGTTTCGTAAAGGTAGCAATATATTTTAGGGCTTGTTCTTGACTAAATATCATACCAGAATCATGAATGCAAGGAATAAACAATGGTAAATAACTTTTATATTTGGTTAAATCCAATAAACAATATTCTATGATGCTTTTATCAGAGACTATCCCAAGCGCTCTCATCACGATAAACAATGGAACCGGTTTTCTCACGTTGGGGAGAAGTACTACAATTTGTTGATTTGTATATTTATCCGACGGTGCAATTATTCTTACAGATAGGGTTCGTATCGGTTTAGATGCATCTTCGGAAACTGAACGAATGTCAGCAGAATGACTATAGATTTCATTCACTTTATCACGTACATACAACATGTTATCTGCAAATTTTTCTTGTGAAACTATAACCTTTTCTTTACCGTCAATTATAAAATAACCGCCATATTCATTTTTACATTCTCCTAATTCATAACGCATATCGGGAACCAAGTTTTTTAAAATACATAATTCTGAACCCAACATGATTGGAAATCTGCCAAGAAATATTTTGGGCAATGTAGTTACATAGGTTGGTTCCACAGGATACTCCCCGTCTGGTGATGTAATATAAAATTCTAAAAGAACATCATAATGAATGGTAATACCATACGTCATGTTTCTAAGTCTTGCTTCGTTTGGATACATGAAATGTTCGCGTTGTTCATCAAATATAATCGGCTTACCATAGTATAATTTATCACCTTCTTTTCCTGCTAAAAAAATATTACAACGTAAATGAAACCTTCCAGTATCTCTATCTTGTTCTTTCATAATTCGTATCGGATTTTTTTCCTTAAATATTCTTTTTATTCCATCTCTAAAAAATTCATTGAATGAATCTAAATGATGATTGATGAGAATAGATGGATTGTCATCAAACAATTTGTCAATGATGATTTGCGATAAGTCTTGGCTCATGTATATAATTACATTAGTATTTATTTAATTGATAATTTAGTTAAATGCTAGATATCATAAAAAGACCAATAAATATAAATAAAAGTATAAAAGGTAAAAGAACTAAAAACCACGACAATTGTTTATATCCAGATTTACACAAAGAATTCAATATAATCGTCCAAAGGACAATATAAATACCGTGTCCTACAAAGATGGACCCCGTACTGTATACTTGACACTCATAATCTCCTACACAATACTTGGTTTGATTCCCTGCATTTTGAATCATCATAATTACTACAGATATCACGGATATGACTAAATATACATAGGCAGGAGTACATAACTTTCGTATTTTATCCATCGTTGTCATTATATTTTATGTGCATATTAAATTTTTGAGACAATAATACCAGCATTATTATGAATTTTCATTACATCTGGAGGTTGAAGTATAGGCATTGTACTATTCAAGGATTGAACGACTGGAAGAGGAGATAACTCATTTTCACGTCCGTTCCATTGACTCGCCAAGGAATTCGTATTAAACAATGTATTTCTCATAAAATTCACCATTGGACCAAACGTTACATTTCGTGAACCTCCTAACCGTTTTTTTTGACGTGTTTTACGTTTAAGTGAACCTCCTAACCGTTTTTTTTGACGTGTTTTACGTTTGCATATGCGTTTTGTTTTCCCACCTTTTAAAGAAGAATTCATGGGAGGATCTAAATCTCCTATCGTATTCAAAGAAAAAAATGTACCTCCTTCGGATACGTTACCATTCACGCCGGGTAACATATTTACACCCCAAGGTAAACCTTGGGCATAAGAGGCAGGAGAAGATATCATTCCACCTTTTTTGCGCCTTATATGTCTCATACTATATATAAATACATTATTCAATATCTACATGTGTTAAAAGATGACGTCTGCAACACATTTTATTAAGACGAAGACTATCCAATACTTCACCTTCTATTGTTTTTTCTGCATATTCCGTAGTTAAATAACGAACTCTATCCATAGTTACACCTTTTTCATATTTACGTTTACGCACTTCACGTTGATAATAATTATATTTACTGCCAATCACTTTTCCACACGTAAAACATTTTACTGGTATAATCATTGTTTATATATAGAATGATACAATTATTTTAAATCAATTTTTTATCATTTAATTGCATTTACCGTAACATGTATTTTTATGATGATAATATTTAACGTCTACTTTTTTACCATTGTCAGTTGAATAAGTAGGACCATGACGGTTTCCTCCAACACATTGTTTCCCATTCAAAAGTGTGCAAAAACTTGCATGTTTACATGAAGAGTTGCTTAAACCGCTACACGTGTCATGCAACTTCTTCATATCATTGTTATGTACGGAAGGGATATGATCCATTATTGGTTTTACCTCAAACCCATCCCTATTGAATCCATTCATGTTAAATACATGTGTGAGGGCCCATACCATAAGCAAAAAGAATAAAATAATCCCAATTATTAATATAAATAGATAAAAAAAGTCATTCGTTGTAACACCTTTTTTACGAATAGTATATTTTTTATTACCAATTATATTTAAGATACTTTGGTCTAATGTAGACATAATATATATATATATATATATATATATGTCAACCATACCTAAGAAAAAAGGATTTGCAACAAGACAACCTACTGCAGAGACAACGACCACCAAACCTATACCCCCCAACCAACCCAAACCTAAAATGACCCCAGGACAACGAGCAGAAATGTTTCGTAAGTTAAAGGCTGATGGGGTACTTCAAAGACAAATCAGTGATTCTGATACAGTCCTTCGTAGGATGACAACCACGGTCGAAGACCAAACCAGTCTCATGACACATTTAGAAAGATGCTTGCATCGATTTAACGGTTATACAAAGTATGGCGATAAGAATGATGACATTTATTGGTATGCTAGAAATAGAAAAGTCCATTTATCCTTGCATTATGGCGGTTCACAAACATATGATGGTGCAATTCATATTAAGTATATTACGGACGAACAAAAAACTCTTAATTTTCGTATAGATGTCTCTGAAACAATGCTGACACCGAACCCATCGGTGAACGAAAATACATTTGATGGACGATATATTAGGATGAGTAAACGTGATATTAAGCGTATATCACTAAATAGTAGTGATTATCAATATTGTCAAGATATAACAAATAGTATATGTCATTGTTTAGATACTTATATCACACAATTCATGAGTACCATGGGTGGAAAAGTGAAATCACGACGCAGAAGTCAATCCTATATTCGTAAAACGCGTAAGAAAAAAAAAACGCGTAGACAAAAATAGTAACATAATATATGTTTATAAATAGCAAGACAAATAGAAAGACACCTAACGCGAATGCATCAGAAGAACCTGCCACATCACCTGCCTCACGAACTAGGTCTAAAACACCAACTAGGTCTACTCCAAGGACACAACGATGAAGGACACCTTCATCCGCATCATTACTTATGCCTAGTATGGGAAGAGGAAGAGGTACTATTAAGTAACACCCGAAGAAAAGCAGAATCATCGGCACAGCGTGCGGCAGTGGCTGACGAAGAAGCGAGACAAATAGCTGTGGCAAGAGCAGAAAGTGTGTGATTAAGAACACAAATATTAACACGGACAAAGACTGAATCCGATACGATTCATCGGGTACTTACTCAAAATTGGGATGGGTTCAGTGGTTATTTAATGAGACAACTAGGGTCCTATTCATTTCCTGTCAAAATAAGTTATAAGGATTCTACTGATATAATTGTTGAGGAGTGGTATAAGGATGTAAAAACTTTAAATCCGAATGTACCTGGAAATATTCATTTAACTATACATAAGGATGGTAGTAGGGGTCCTGATGGCGCAGTACATTTCAAATATATACAGATGGATACACGTTACCCTCCTGTAAACTTGAGGGTAACCAGTTATATTGAACCTAGTAATGGCGTGTTTATGACGTTAGACTCTAGTGCAAGTAATGCCATGAAATCTATTAAGAACACTGACGAACCACTATTTGTTAATGGTTTCGTTGTGGATGTGCTTCGTGTTATAAATGATTATTTGTTAATCTTACGGGATAGCGGTCCTTTAAAAAAAGGTGGTAAGCGCAAAACAAGGCGCCGTTCTGATAAAACACGTAAAACACGCAAAATCTATAATAAGTTGATATAATTCTCAAATAGTAACCTTAAACTATTAATAATACATGTCATTGTTACCTGAAAAAAACCATCTTAAGGATAAATAATCAGCGTTTGTATCCGTCATACTCGAACTATTTCCAATCTGGTTCAAGTTTGGTCCTTTTTCAACAATGGACTGTATATCGTTCACGCCAAGAGCAGTATTAAAATATTGTAAGTTAGATGTATATCCTGAGAATCCACCGTTCATCGATACATACACGTCTCCATAATTTTGTCGCGGAATGCTTTTCATGATATGTCTGCGTATTAAATTCCCATTTACATAAGCGTCTAATTTATGTTGTTCATCCACACGAATAATTACACTTATCCATTTATTCAATGGTACATCTGGAATGATCATTTCTTCATTAATGTGTTCAAATGTGTTCATCACTACAACCAAAGCATTTGTATCGGGTGCAATGTATAACCCAGGAGCATTGTTAGGTTGTACCATACCGTAGGGTCGTTTGGTTATGTTCACATCATCGTTCCCTTTATTGAAAATATGTCTATATTCATTTTGTTTATAGGTTAAATCATCGATATATATCCATACAGACCACGTAAATACAAGACCATCTTCTGAATTATTGGACCGTAATATCGGGATTGCTCCGCTTACAGAAGGGTCTTGTGGGATGCGCATAAATTGTTTAGAGTCTATCATTCCATTGATAAGGATAGGATTACCCGAAGGTGTAAAGATTTTAGATAAAATGGTTGTTCCTAAACGTAATGCAATTATAAATAATATAAGCACAAGTAATAGAAATGCAAATTTTGCAACTATACTATTGGATTGTAAAAATTCTTTGGAACCCTCTAAATACCTGTTTGAACTAAAATTATTAAATATATCTCCTGAATTTGAATAACTATTCATTTGTGTCATGACTTATATAATACGATAAGATAATTGTGTATATATATATATTCTTATATCTCAAAACTAGATTGTTCTTGATTGTCTTCCATGAAACTGACTTTAAGTCTATATTTATTGAATATACTTCCAACGGCGCTACCACCATACCCAGATTTATATATATTATAAGCTTGTTGAGGATTGGTTGCATCATCCCAATATTCAAAATTAGACGTCCAACCATTAAATCCTCCATTCGGTGTTACTAGAATGTTTGTTTTTGTTCCCACCATAGCAACCCCGGGTAACACACATGTTCGTACTAATTTACCGTCCACATATACATCTAAAGTTCGTCCATAGAGACTGATAATCAAATTCACCCATGCTTGCAATGGAAAATTAGAGATAGCACATTTGTGAATAATGGCTTTTGGTAAAGTGGTTTGTGACGAAGATTGAGATGAGGTATCCTGATAACATGCTATGGAAATTTCAATATTGTTTTCAATGGCTCCTAATACGATTTTAGGGCTTGGATGGGCTTCTTCATCCAACCGTTGCAAGAGGACTTTGGGCTCACCAAATCTATAGTTCCAATCTTGTACGTAGAACCATGTGGAATATGTATAATTGCTTGTATTGTTATTGTTCGGTAAAGTGCTAGCATCTATCGTTTGTCGTTCGTTTCCATTTTGCAAAGTAGTTAGACCAGTAGAGGATTTAGAAAAATAATTAATAATTAAATACAATAGTACGAGTAATACAATTACAACACCGATTATTCTTCCAATTGCCATATCTATATATAATATAAATATAAATTAACAAAAAGTATTAAAGGGACGGTAATGGCAAACTTTTTAATGTTTTATATCCAATCCTAATATGTCCCTGTTTCATAATTTCACGATTAAACATAACATTACATATTCCTCCTTCTATACCTTTTATGGACCCCACCACCACATTTTCCATAGTCATATAAGGTGCTATATTCGGCTTTGAGCCTACCAACACTCCATTTAAAAAAACATCCATCGTTGAACCATCATAATTGATTACAATGTTGTTCCAAGTTTGATACTTTACATCATTCGTCTCATATAGAGTTACTTCTTTGTTTCCTATGATTTGACAATTTACCCTTAAACTATTCTCTAAACCATTGTATTCAATGGCAGGTTTTCGTCCAAATTCTAAAATATTTGTATATTTAGAATAAGATGAGCGGGTACTTAATGGTTGTGGATTTATCCAAAACCATGCTGAAATAGAATACTTGTATGCCCCTTTATCTACGACACCCGAATGTATAATATCATACGAACCTAATTCATGACGTGTATCTAAATAGACTGGATCTCTTAACAACTGGGTTCCATTGGAATTGACCGCAAATAAAATTAATTTAGGTAACAATATACGAAGGGTTATAAATATAATTTCTCCTGCTAGTATAAGCCATATTGTTTTTGTAGTGATATTATATTCGTGTTTTACCCATTCTGTAAAATCAATTAATAAACAAGGTAAATACAATATAAATGCACTCGCTAACGACATGAATGTATACACACGAGTTGTATTCAAAGTATTATCCGTATTACGTGCAGGTTTCATAACCAAATAAATACATGCAATCAATCCAATCAATAACAAGATATCTATAATATACATCACTGCTGAACCAGTAGAGTTTGATACGGTTAAAATCCAACCAAATATATATATACATAATACGACCACGCATATTGTAAAAAGAGTATATCCAACTTTAATGGTCATATCCCATAATGTGGGTTGTATCACAATGCCTTGTGCTCTTAAAATATCTTTTTGTTTAACGAACATATAGGTCATTGTTTGAATACACAAAATAAACAATAAAAATATTATGGACAAGGCTGGATATTTATCCGATATACCCAAGGGGGACCATTTATAGATAATAAGTGCTAATATTATCAACTCTATAATACTTGCAAGAGCATAATAATTTGGATTGGTGATTACAACTGCCATTCCATCATGATAATACTGTTTTATAGAAGTTAACATTTAGATATAGAAGAGGAAAAAATAAAGTAGGTTTATAGATTTTCAAGCGCTGTTTTCTCTCCATGACAATTACGACAAAGTGCCACTAAATTATCTATATGATTAGTACCTCCATGTTCTAATCTTATAGTATGGTCTATCTCAAACCATGCTGGCAATTGTTTTTGACAACGACCACATATCCATCCTTGTCTTGCTGCAACATATTTTTTCTTGGTCTCACTTACACATCGTTTGGTTGGACGAGGAGTGCCTCCCCGTTCCTGCAGTGCATCCGGATAGACTTGTTTGGTTATTTTCAACAAAGGCTCAAATAAATTGCCTACACTTTTATCCACGGGTAAATGACGGATTACACCGCTGGCCGAGGACAATAACGTATGTGTATCCGAAGGATACTTTTTAAAAAATAAATAAGCGGATAATCCTGCAAAAGCAATTCCAATCATTTTATAATATTTTTCCCAAGATTTTAATAGGTTTGTATATTTTCCATCATGATACGTATTCATTATAAAAAAACATGTGATTGCAAAAACCAGTAATTCTATCTTCATTATTATGTAATTATATATTCTAAATTATAACTTTAATATAAAAAAATGAATGGATTCTAGAATAACCTTCTACAAACAATAACCTATCTATGGAGTTTTTACCTGAACATTGGGAACTTATACTAGAATATATGATTGGATATCGTTGGAATATATATGATCACATCCTTACCATGATACATACCCATATGCGTGATTCGATACGGTTAAAACGTATTAAACATACAGAAGAACATCCTTCCTTGTATCCAGAGGACTTGATTATTCCCGATTCTGATACAAGACAAACCCACGACCAAACTACTTTACTTGAAATTGACCATACTTGTCATCGTATTCTTCTTAAATATGCGTTGTATATTCATTTTGGATATACAGATAATGCAACACATACCATAAGCGTCGTGTTGGAAGAATGGTTGCACTTTGTGGAATCTAATATACACGCATTGGCACACTTTGATACTGCACATGATCGTGACCCATGGATTGAAACCGCAGATCTGCCTCGTTTCAATGAACTTATGAAACGATTTCAATGGCACGAAGATACAATAGATACATTAAACACAATGATACGGTATAGAAATAAAAACTATAAATGGATGTGCAACATACCCAAACCAATCCACTCTTTATTTTAATGTTTGCTGGTAGTATGGCTATTTTCAATTGCCTATACATCTACATGTTCTATATCTGGTTTCAATACGACTTAAACGCTAGATGCGGCAATAAACAATGTAGAAGGATCCGTTGGTATTAACATCTGGAACCTATGATTTTAATAGGCGATATCCACGATCATCTTCGCTAGCACATACAATTGGATTTATTGTATTAAGGCATGTAAATAATGAATTAACAAATAAATATTGGATTAAATGTGTTCATTCTATGATAATAGTGATTATAATTATTACTATTTACATAATAAATTATTTGAGGTTGCTATGATAATTCATGATTCTGTATTTATAAATACATATATATTATGGGACCAAATAAAGATGAAACAAAAATGATAAATCATTAAAGAACTTTTATGAAAACAAAAAAATATGGACGGGTTGTTTTGGAGGCATGACTATAATTACACACGATTATTTAACTTACATTAATAAATATGATATTAGCAAACTTTTAGCTATTGTATTATGTAGATATAATCGTTGTAGTTTTGAACGAGTCATTGATTGTTTATTACAAAAAGAAGAAGGAAATACAGAATCATTATTAGGGACTATACATAGATATTGTAAATGGAACAACTTTTCAAAAAATAGATAGTTTGAACCATCTACCATTAATAAAATGTTGGACTGGTAGATAATCGTGGGTTTAATTGTTTATGCAAAAAAAATGAAATACTTTATAATTATGAAGTATTTTCAAATCAATTATAAAAATCATGGAATTGCCAGATGAAATCATTTCAAAAATTATGACGTATCATTCTAACGTACGATTTGACAAAGATGAATTGTTAGATAGTGTGAAATTGCGTAAAACATATTACGAATGTACTAATTGCGCTACAAAAGGCAATATATATATATTATATAACCTATTAGATAGCGATGAACGTGTAGGTGTATTATTCTTTAAATGGGTTGTAAAACATATCAACCCCGAATGGTATTGGAGAGACCTTTATTATGACCATTACACACGAGGCCTAGGTTGCCCATTAGGACCTCCTTATATTCAACGATGATATGAACATGAATTTGCATCCTTAAAAAAATAATAAATGGATATCAGGTATAACCATTTATTATTTTATTGTATAAAATAAGTATGTAATAATATAATTACATATGTTGATTACCTTTTTTATTTAACAAGTAATTCATGTTATTATAAATATAATTGTGATAAAATTTTAAACACTTGGTTTATCAACAGTTTGAAAATTATTAATATAATCTTCTATTATATGAGATTTATTTGTTTAGAATATAATATCATTTACAATACAAATTATAAAATAATATCCTATGAAATACCTGATATAAGTTATTATAATTTAGGTATATATTTATACAATAGTACTTAAAAAGAAACACTATACTAATAGTATGTTCCTGTAGCTCAGTGGTTAGAGCGATGGTCTTATGAGCCATAGGTCGTGGGTTCAATCCCCATCAGGAACAATCCTAGCAATAGCTCAGTTGGTAGAGCGACGGACTGTAGATGAACGTATTCCGTTGGGCGGGTGTTCGATTCACCCTTGCTAGATTTATTTAGTTAGAAATAAATTTACGTATATGTATAAAGATAAATATAGTATAATAGTATGATGAACGATGATATGGTGATACGTTCTACGCATGAAGGTCCTGCTGCTGGCGCATTTAAGTTAAATTCTAAATACATGACCGGTGGTAATTTATCATCACACAATCAAGATGGTCTAGCAGTCCCAGCAGGTTTATATTTAATACAACCAACGGTTCATTCTACCTATATTATGAATCCTACCGAAAAAGTTGTGGACAATGAAGTATACGAACGTTTAATTGCAAATATAGAAGTAGTTTCTAGTTCACGTAACCAAAGTAAGAAAAAATCACATAAATCATTGAAATCCACACGTAGAAAAAAATTATAACATACTCCAATTATTATGGTTGAACGGTGAGACTTTAACCTCGGGTAGTTTAGATTTCCAATAGTCTACATGTTTGTCAAATACACGTTCTCTAACCGTAGATGGATACAATGGAGCTAATTTCATAGCATCTGATTCTTCTTGTGTAATGACCGGTTTATAACCATAGCAATTAATCCCAAATTGAACGTTCGGATTGGCTATATATCCGCCATTTATACCGGGTCTTCCACAGTCGTGTTCATGTCCAGGTATAGTTTGTAAATTAGACCATTTTTCATATTGAGTTGGAAACAATGCCATTTGTCCATCAGACCAACCCATGCTACACCAATCTGCATTTTTATCATACGCCTTGTCTAATTCTTTCCAAGTCGCTAAACGTCCTCCATAGGCTTTGCATACTGCTTTGGAGTCTTCATATGTGTATATATTTTTTGGAATATGAAAAACTTGTTTTTCAAGTTTTATTTCAGGCACAGAGGTTTCTTCAACATTATAATCGGATTTGTCGTCTGGATCTAAAATTATGTTATCGTCAGTATTTGTAATGAGGGATGTGATTAAATTCATATTAAATAAATAATTAATTACATTTACGAACAAGATTAATATAAACATTCCCCATAGTATATAGGTAATCCATATTCTCGTTTTAGAAGGGTCGTCATTACGAAACAATATTGTATAAACTACAATTATACAAGTAAATGCAAGTAATATAACATGGTTGATGTCTATAGACCCATTGGTTAAAGTATTGGTATCCATATCATAATGCATTATTTTTTTTTTCTATAAAATAAACAGTAGGCGTTTGAATCTATTACATTATTCTCGTCAATTGGAGACACGTTGAGGTCATTGAATGTATACCATTGTCCATCTGATATACGTATTTTAGAAATATAGTGTCCATGAAACAAATCGCCAGAATGTTCGCATACTCCATATAAATCGTATATGGAGGATTGTTTATTATATCCTTTTACGTATTGTGTAAGATTTAAATCCTTCAATGGAAACATCATTTTACGCGTATCTTTATTACCATCGTTGGTCAAACGGTTCAAATGAATGATGAATATATCTGGAAAGCTCCAAAATAGTAACCTTTTATCCACATTTTGTTTTTGGTTTATAGAATCGTTCCACCATGCATTCTCTCCCTCTAAACGTTCTACCTTACAAAATTCATCTATACAATCATACAGGGTTGGATTCTCTTTATTAAGGGGTAAATATAAACTTAATATAAAAAAAGGTTCTGGTTTTATAGATAATCTAGAACCATTGGTAACCGATTCAAGTACGGTTACATGAATACCATAAAACAATTGAATGATTTCAGAGTAATTATTGGAATACATTTGAGTCATCATTTCATAACAACTTTTTGCAAGGTCGTCTAGTTCAGACGTTGTCGTTCCGGTTACATTCATAACCACTTTTCGTGCAATGGATGTATGTATACAATCCATTAAAAATAATAGAAATTCTTGAATATCATTTTGCTGATATCCGGAAAACATGGTATTCTGTTTAGCATATGCAACGTGGTGTATAGCCCGTATAAAACTTCCTGGTGTTATATTACAATTTTGTTTCCACATCATTTTTCTTAAAATATCCCATTCATACAAGATTGTTGTATCTGGTCCTGGTTTACATGCCAGTATATCTAAGGAATCCAAAAGTTCGTTTAATTCATATGTATGGGATAAACATTGAATACATGAATTGATATAACAACTATTCCCAACGTTTGAAAGACCTGTTTTACCGAAACCATTGTATTTTTGAAATGTATTCGGGTTCATACATAATAACAGATGTATAGTTTAAACGTTTTGTAAATAATATATTCAAATCTCGTTTGGAACCGTTTATAATAGTCATTCAAAAAAGATTTGAATAATCATTATATGACACCAAAATATGCATGGAACATATACAACATACCAAAAGATACACCCATATGAACCCTTTTATGGAGATGGAACAAGTGATATTCATTTGAATATACTAAGTCTTCAACATACCGGAAAATAATCCGAAATAGGACGTACTCCGTTGGATTGATTCACAATACTGCGTAAATAACCATCAAACAATACTGATTTTACTTCACGGTTGCGTAATTTATCTAATTGGTTGTCATACACTTCTTTATTTGGATATTTAAGTTTTAAATCCGCTAGTTGTCTATTCCATTGTCTTAAGGTTATACCTTTTTTTTTCTTGAATAGGGTCATCCGTTCAAGTACCAATGCAAATACTTGTTGAACGGGTACCATAATTTGATTTGTGATATAATGTGCATAATCTATGACTAACTTATGCGTTTGTATGTATTCAGGTGTTTCTATCTTTTCACCTTGTAATGCACGTGTATTGTCGTGTTTAAAATATACGTATGCTATTCTATCTCCTATGTTTGGTTTATTACCAGGGTCTCTTCTTGTAATTCTATCCGCTAATACTTTATGTGCGATTTGTTTCGGGTTTTTATAATTACCCCTCAATGATTTTGTAATTACTAATTTATCCATTGGAATATTTCCACACATTAACTGATTTAAACTAGATTGCAGAAATTCAACTGCTTTATCTATATTTTTATTTTTCATTAATATATCTATAATTCCACCATATATGTCTTTCACAATAGGTGCATTATCCCTTCGTTTTAATACTATACCCATCGACGTTCGTTTGCAATGGGTATCGTCGTCGGTATACATCATACCAACATACCGTTTTTTGGATAGTAAACAAAACGGCAAGAATGTCTTTTCATACTCTAAATCATGAGGTTGTTTTAAAAATTTACTTGCAAGTTCACCTGATTGTTTCGCAAGTTCAATTGTAATTTTAAGAGCAGTTTGCCCATGGATTGGTGTTCCATCTATTTCTTGTAAATTAAACTTAAAGAATATAGAATCGGTATCGCCATATACATATTCTGCATTGGTTCGTACAGGTCCATAAGATACTGTAGTTACGATTCTGTCTTTATATGCATCTTCTATGACATGCTGTCCATATAACAATAGTTTTCGTCCAGTTGCCGTTGTAGATGCAGCAACATCTTGGTCATAAAAAGTACTTGTTTTTGCACCAGTCTGACCGTATATAGAATTTGCAGTAATTTTAATTGAAAGCTGACGTTTATCTAAGACATTCTTCATAAATTCATCTTTTTCATGTATGATTTGTTTTCGCGTATGTTTCCTTGCTGCTAAACATTCTTTTAAAATGGCTGGCAATATACCTAATTCACCTTTTGGAAACTGTGCAAATCTACATGTTTTATAACCTACTTTTACTTTAATTCGTGCTGATTTTTCATCCTTCGTTTTATTACGCCATTGATACGTATCATATGTGATATCTACATAATTATATTCTTTTAAATTATCATATATAAATCTACCTGTATCGTCTTGTTCTCCAAATACTTTTATTAGATGTCCGTCCAAGTTATATTCTTTGGTCCAAACTTTACTATCAGGTGAAATATTTTCACTAATCATAGAAGAAGGATATAAGGATCCATAATCTACACATGCAATCGGATCATCTAGATATAAATTTCGTTTAGGGGGAAGAACAATTGCACCTTCATATCCTTCATTTGTTAAGGTTTTATCTAAAACAGGCATGAGGTATCCTTTTTCTCTACATTTTTTTGCAATATAACTTGTTAATTTTATACCTTGTCCACGCATAACCAAATAATCCATGGGAACACTACACAAACCAGACATTTCAATATAACCTGTAATGACATCAATCTTATTCATTAAATGATGCACGAGATTACAATCTTGAATACAATATTTTGCAATGGTATAACGTTCTTTTGGTCCTTCATTTGTCATTCTAAAAATATCCTGAGGTGTTACATCATCTTTCGCTATTCCCCATCTAACTTTTTTTTTCATATCGGGGTCAATGTTGCCTTGAATATAAAATATACTTTCATTGGAAACGATTTGAACGACCTTAAATTTTTCACCGTTTTTGTATTTATCCACCGTATATGATTCTTCTTCAAAGATAACATACGACCCTTTATCTAATCCAATTAAATTTTTACTAACAATTTTTGTATTTGTACCTACATGTTGATAGGATATCACTCTATCTCCAATAAAATAACCAGAAACATAATCTAATTTATAACTCATTAGGGTATAGTCCCTCCTAAAATAATTGTACATGTCAATATTTAATCTACCATTCATTTTGATAAACTTTAAATTATGTTGTCCGGATGCAATGATAATTGTATTTTCTTCAATATTATAAGTATTCGTCTTCCAATCCTTTTTCCAACAAATCTCATTATGATTTCTGGAAAGTTTTAAAAACTCTGAAGATATATTTAGTTCCTTTGAACGAGTGTACATAAATGGATAATCAAATCCAAATATATTATATCCGGTTACGATATCAGGGTCTTCTGTTTGTATCAAGTTGCTCCATGCAATCATTGCACGTGCCTCACATTTATAGTTTTGTATACATGTATTTTGTACTTCTTGTAAATCATTACAAGAACCTACAACAATACAATGATTTAAATAAGGTTCAGAATCCCCATATTTCCAAAATGTAGTACCTATAAACGTAATTTCATCTCCTTTCACTTCTGGAAACGATGCGCATAATAATACATTTAACATTTGAATACGAATTTCACGCGTAAATGTGGTATTATTCAATATACCCAACACAGATTGTCCAGATTTTACAACCTGTTTTTTAAGAAATGTTGGCGTAGATTCTTCAATGTTATGATTGGATATACCTTCTGAGATGTATTCATCTTCCATGGTATACATCTCAGAGTTTGCTTTATCACTAATATATACTTCTTCCGAATTTTTACATTGCATAAACATTTTTATATAATGTCTTACTTCAGGTTCAGTTATCGTTGATTTTATATATACACGACTCACATTCCATACCGGTTCGTAAGCATATCCAAACGACGACAATATAATATCTTGAATAAAGTCGGATGTATGGGTGGAGTCTTCTCCATCCCATGCATCTACCATTTCTTGTGCTAATTTAATATAATCCTTTTTTGCAATTGGGAAATCACCATGACTACTGGATGCCTCAATGTCAAAACTTGCAATCGTATAAGGAACCCGTGATTCATTGTCTGGGTCAGTAATGATTCGTTTATAATCTATAGTCACTTCATACCGACATGATGTTTGACCTGTATATTTACCTTGTATCACGCTACAATGGTTCAGTGGTAATAGTATCCATCCAGAAGGTTTGATGTTTTTAATATGAAACATCCGCAAGAGTGGAGGTATTTGTGCTTCATACAATTCGGTAGGATAACCACAATAGTCAAGTGTCTTTACCTTTGGTACTTTAGTTTCATAATCGTACCATAAATTTTTAAATCTTTTAAACGAATGTAAATTTACAAACTCAACTTTTAAAAATTTACATTGTTTACCTGAATTGAATCCATATAACTTATTTTTTTTTACTAGTGTTGTTTTTATAATCGTATTTTCAAAATATTTAGAACCGACTAATTTATATAAATATTGAGTAAAGCACAATTTGTTAGACGTTGTCCAGTCTTCTCCAACTTTCACATAAAAGAATGGATAATATCCTGTAACCGTAACAGCATACTTTTCACCACTGTGATTTAAACCAAACATTTGAATCACATACGAACGTTGATTACATGGTATAAACTGTTCGGATGAAATATCCTCATCGTAATCGTTAAAAGTTAACAAACGTATAGATACGTTCGTCATTGTATAATAAATATATATAACGTATTTTTATATTTCAATTTTGTTACTTCATACATTAAATATTCAACCATTCAAAAGTTCGTTAGATTGTCTAAATACTATTCTTTCTTGATTACCAATATTTGGATACTTAAGTAGAATATCATCTAATTCATAAAAGAATTTATATATCAATGGGTACATTGTACTTATATTACCTATATATATATTGTCAATTCCAGTAAATTCCTTATCATATAAAAACATATTTTTATGCAAGGGTTTATTGTTATGGGTTAGTATAAACGGAATAAGTGTATCCATCTGGATACTATTACTATTTTCCAGGACATCAAATCTACAGTTGACAATGGTATCCTTCATGGATAAAGGATCCAGATGTTCCTTCATATAATTTACGATTTGATATTTACCATACCAATAATATTTCCAACCCAATGTAGGCATGTTGCTTTTACAAATGATTCCGCTGGTATTACCGATTAAGTTTATTTTAGAATCATCGTCAATGATAATATGTTTGATTAAATGTTTTAAATCCTTAAAGTAATTATAAATAACTATATCATTTACCGGTGAATTATTCTTGGATATACGTCTCCAACTAATACCATTGGAATATATACTCCAAGTATGTATGTATATAGATAAATTTGGGATATGTTTATATATAGTTTTAATTAAATTGTATAAGTTGTCATTTTTAAATGAATTACGAATATGTCCTCTAAGTATAATTAACATAATATAAATGGATATATTATTAATAGATTATAAACGTGATGAGGTCCGTTTGCAGATTGTACACGTGTCTGCAACGGCAGGACGTACATACATGTGATGTACGTTAACTGTATTCCATTACCGCAATAATATGTGATACATTCATGGCAAATCACTGGACACTGTGAAGGTCATCAACAATTTTCTGAAACCGCTTCCCGATATTGTATGTAGAGTGGTGTGTACCAGGGAATTAATTATAAAACTTCTGCCGTTTTGAAGAATTAGCAAAAAATGTGATATATCAATAAAAAAAGTAAAACCAGAAAATTATAAAAATTATTTTGAATATGCTTATGGAACAACTAAAACAATATAAAGACTCCAATGAGCATCAACATACGCATATAATACTCGTCTGGAATAGGTTTTCGCAATAACGTATCTATTTGAAACACTAACGATTGTGATTATTTATCTATAATTTGTATTACCTTCGTATCATTTTTTAGCAAATAAACAAAGGATAACAGAATCAACCGAAGATAATTTAAAACATATTGTATTCACTGCTTTCTCAACCGTGTGATATTCTTCTAGCGCATCACCAAGTTTTGATTTAGCTTCATTCCGTAGTGCATATAATATATTCATATCAACGGTGCGAGTCAGACATGCTTCCAAAAATCGCAAGTATGCACGATAGGCGAATAATATTGGTAGCGGATTTTCTTTCCAAAGGACATTGTATGACATCTTTGACGGGGAGGTTATATTTTGTAATATATAATCAATTGATTTCTTGAGATTAGAAATGATTTTGGTTAGATTTTTGGTTGCAAATTCAAGATACATAGGTTCAAAACATTGCATGGAACAATAATAAGTCATAATGGTTGTGCGTGAATCATTACGACCCATATATGTATCCTTTGCTTTATATTGACCTAATTCATAGGTAGTGTCACAAGGGACATGACAACGATTGCAACGAAACATGTATGTCCCGCAAACCATAGGAGGAATGGATACTCTTAATGTATTTGTAATATATTTCATTTTTTTTTACATTTCAACCGCGTTATTTAAGAATATAATAACTTAAAATAATTATTTAAACGATAACTAGTATAGTATACTAATGATTGTATATATTATAGTATGGATGAGTATGTTCCATACTATTCTATCCTTTGAACATGACTTTTTAAATAATAATATCGGGAAAGTCTATCCTAGCCCATATGGAAACCTTACGCCTCCTCCATATAGTTTAACACGTTTGAATTTTATACCAATGACGTTCGCTACTCCTAAGAAAATCTATTTCATTGATATAGACGGAACGATTTGTGACACTTATAAAAAGGATTATTCTATATCCACTCCCAAAATGAATATAATTCATTATGTGAATCAATTGTACGACGATGGAAATGAAATTCATTATTGGACCGATAGAGTGTCGGTCTCCGGAAAGAATTGGGATACATTAACTCTTCGTCCATTGATAGCATGGAATTGTAAATATGATTCTGTCAATATTGTAAAACCGCATTATGACGTATGGATAGATGATAAATCTATCCGCGTGGATGATATAGTATAACGGTCTGCCTTTTTTTCATACTATAATATATTATAGTATGAATGAACCCATGGATAGAACATTGTATAATAAAGTAAAACGTGAAGCGAACCAAAAATATAAAACGCATGGTGCATATAAAAGCGGTTGGATTGTAAAAACGTATAAAGAACGTGGTGGTAGATACAAAGGTAATAAAACCACAAAGGGGTTAACGGCATGGTTTAAAGAAGATTGGCGTAATGTTGCTAGTAATAAACAATATCCAGTGTATCGTCCTTTTAAGAAGATAAACAAAGATACCCCTTTAACGATTTATGAAATATCTCCAACCCATCTCAAATCACAGATCAAGGAAAAACAAAAAATAAAAAGTAGAAAATTAAAACCTTTTTTTAAAAAGGTGTAATACCTTACGATTGACGTTCTTTTAACTCTTTCAAGTCCTTCTCCATTTGTTCTAATTTAACATGAATCGTTCGTATGTATCTTTCATGCATTAGTAGTAATTCATTTGCGGTTGGTATTTTAGGTGGCGATTGTTTTACACTTGACTGAAACGTAGGTTGTTTTTCATGTACAACCCCACGACGTCGTTTTGCGGAAGATAGACCCGAACTACTCATATACATTCTTCTATATTATTATTATTATTATTTACCGCAAACCTAGTATTTAGCATATAATCTGTTAAACCTAAATCCTTCTATAGTTGTATATAAATATAATATTATAGATGTCCAATAAGTATGTATTTAAATCTAAATATATAGTATATAGGATGTCCAATAAGTATGTATTGTTTATACCGATAGGTGGCATAAATGATTGTTTTTCACGAATAACAAGATGTTATATCCTATTGTAAAAACAATAACCGAATTTTGTTATTAGATATGACAAATAGTTTTTATAATATTAATTTTTCTGATTATTTTCATATGCCAACGTGCGATTGTAATATAATTTACGATACTGATAAAATTAAAGACATTTTAAAAAATAATACTTTATCCGTATACCCTAATAATTTAGATTTTAACCTAATAGATTTATTTTATAAACAAATTAAATTTAGATATACCAAAGAGGTATATTACTATAAAAATATACCTCTAGATTTACCGAACAATGTAAATGAAGATATTATTTTACATTGTCGTTGTGGAGGAGGGAACGGTTTTAATTTTTTTAAACAATTAGGTTTAACCGAAAAGATAAAAAGCATATGTATTCAGAAAATGAATTTATTACAAAATAATTATTTATGTATTCAAGTAAGACATACGGATACTAAATGTGATTATCCAAAGTTATATGAAGACCACAAAACAAAAATACATTCTTATGACCAAATATATATTTGTACGGATGATGAATCCGTAATTACATTTTTTAAATCTAAACATTTGAATGTATTTTGTTTTACTACATTTCCGACCAAACCATTCAATAATTTACATAGTAGTAAAATTCCAAACGATATAAAACTACAAGACGTACTCGTTGATATATTTATGGCAACAAATAGTAAAGAACTATTATCAAATTCTAAGGGTGGGTTTATTACATTATTGAGAAATTGTTTTAATAATAAGAAACTTGTATTAGATAAGTTATTATGAATGTTTTGAATATAGAAGGTTTAATATAATTTTAATTTCTTTGGATACACATATGGACAATCTTGATGCAGAAGTTATATCTGGCGGTTCGTCCGGATTTTTTAAAACCGTCTTTAATTTTGATGAAAACAGTACATCCGAAATGATGAATATCGTTCAATATACATTTTTAGCCATATTGCCTTGCGTGTTTATTTTAAAGGTGGTAAGATATACCGTCCCAGAAGACGACGAATCCAAGGGTTCCTTGGAAATATTAGCAGAAATATTACTTCAACTTGCATTTATGGTATTGGCCATGTATGTATCCAACAAAGCCATTCGTTATATTCCTACTTATAGTAAAAGTCCTTATTCAGGTGGTAACGAATTTAATTTTTATTTACCCTTTTTAATATTATTATTAACGATGCAATCTAAAATCGGGTCTAAAGTAAATTTATTATACGATAGAGGGATTGATATGTGGCATGGAAGAAGTAATATGGAACCTATGACCAACACACAAACGACTGTACGTGTAACGCAACCACTTTCAGGTCAAATTCCGAATGATACATCCTACGACACAAGTCAATTGCTTCCAACGAACCCACAAATGACACAATTGCCTACATCAACCGATACGAGTCCAAATTTCAATCGTATGTATCAAGACCAACCTAGTATGCCGAATAATACAATGAATGAACCCACTGCAGCAAATGAATTGGGTGGATTTAGTCAATGGTAACTGTATCTTTCATGTAACGGGGGACCTATTTTGTACCAATAGGCATAATATAGGTCACGTGATAAACTTCTACAATCACATACACAGGTATTAGAATCTATACTATAATGTGGATTCGGATTCGTCTTAGCGTTGATTTCAACCGGACATAAATTAGGTTTATAATAGGAATGACGCGTGCAACAATTACACCGTTTGGTAATACGAAATAGTTCTGCTAACTTACACGAAGTATATTTCGTATGTAAATATTGGATGTGGCTCACATCCTCACATTCCATTTGCAATTCAATTTGCAATTCATATATACATTGGGACGGTGTATTGATTTGTTGGCATATTGCCTTCATATATAGTCTGTGTTCTGGATAACCAAATGAATATATACATCGTTGAATATCCTCGTGTTCCATCAATGATTCCATGTTTATGACAAACACTCACACACAAATGGAATCATTTTTCACATTTAATCATTAAACGAATGCGTTAATTACTTAATATATATATATATATTATAACAATGTTAAGTAAAAATATATTTTTATTATGGCTACAGGGATGGGAAAATGCAAGTTGGATACATAAACAAGTAGCAGAATCTTGGGAAATCAACAATCCAGAATGGACGATTCATTATATTGATTTAGAAAATTTAAAGAATTATGTAAAGGACATAGATTATATTTATGATAAAACGAAACAAATTACTCCACAAGCAATGAGTGATATAATAAGATTAAGCTTATTGAAAAATATAGGAGGAGTATGGGCTGATGCAACATTATTATGTATGCAACCATTAGATAGTTGGGTATATGACGCAGTTGAACCATCCAATATATGGATGTATCACGGACATGGGGCTGAGATGCCCAAAGAAGTCGGACCAGCTTCTTGGTTTATAGTTGCAAAAAAAGGTGAATATATAATATCAAAATGGAAAGAAGAATGTGATAATTATTGGAAAAGAAACAATCGTGCACATAAATATTTTTGGATGGACCTATTATTTAAACAATTATTTGAAACAGATGCTACGTTTAAAGAATTATGGTTAAAAACACCATATTTATATTGTGAATTGGATGGTCAATGTCATACGTTAGCACATCATAAGATGGATAGAAATACACCACATATTAAAAAATTATTTTTAGAACACCCCCCATATGCATTAAAATTGTGGAAGACATGGAATAATAGGTTTCCATGTATAGACACAATACAATGTCAAAATTCTAATGGGTATTATGCAATATTAATGTCAAAACGTAAAATAGGCTATAAACATGTAATGACATAAAACAAATACGGTTATAAAATAATATTCGTATAATACAATGTGTTTCAAAAGTGTTTCTTGGATGAAATTTTTACATCACTATAAAACAAAATTTGACAATGAACACATTCAATTAACAACTGGACATAATAAAACGGCTGTGCTTATAGAACCAAGATTAAATCCTTTAGTAGAATTAGTGATTAAGAATTTTATGTATTTTTTACATAATTGGAATTTAATGGTTATTTGTGGAAATAAAAATAAAGATTATATTTCACATCTATCTACCGAGATTGGTGATATAATAATTTATGATTTACAAATTGATAATTTAACTATACGTGAATATAATGATTTATGTTTATCAAAAGAATTATATAATTTAATTCCTACCGAAAATATGTTAATTTTTCAAATAGACACGTTGTTACGAAAACCGATTCCAGACGACTATCTATTATATGCTTATGTAGGTGCCCCTTGGAAGAAGAATGTTTCTTGGTTTGGTAAGACAAATGGAATAGGAAATGGTGGTTTATCATTAAGACGCAAAAGTTATATGTTATCTATTATAGAAAATTATGATAAAAAGATGAAATGGAATGAAGATGTTATTGTTGGAACGATGTGTAAAAAAATGAATTTGCCTATGCCTACATACGAACAAGCTTCTTGTTTTGCAGTAGAAACTGTCATGAATGATGACTCCGTTGGAATTCATAAACCACACTTTAATGAAACCCAACTGAAACACTTATTCATAACCCCTTAAATCGTCAACGCTATAAACATATACAGATGGGTTAAGACCACCTATTAAAATAATCCCACTGTTGTTTCTACATATTACTAGTAAAATTAGATTTTAATTAATTCATATTATAGTTTGTATCTTTTACGTTTAGATTTAGACTTACGAGTTAAACGTTTATTGGAACGTTTACGTTTATTGGAACGTCTTTTTTTATATCTACCCGCTCCAAAAATACTACTCATTACACCTTTAGATTCACCTGATTTGGAACTGGAGGGACCATTGCTGGGTGTACCTTTAAACCAATTCATAAGTCCATTGCTGGAGGAAGGTTGACCTACCATGCCATTGCTGGAGGAAGGTTGACCTACCATGCCATTGCTGGAGAAAGGTTGACCTACCATGCCATTGCTGGAGGAAGGTTGACCTACCATGCCATTGCTGGAGAAAGGTTGACCTACCATGCCATTGCTGGAGGAAGGTTGACCTACCATGCCATTGCCGTTTGCAGGATTACGATATCTAGATTGGGGATTCCGATAACCATTGCTTTGTGAAAGATTTAATGTAGACATAAACTATTGTAAGAAAAAAAATAAATCAAATCATTCTTAAATATAACGCACAAACAATTTTAAAGTGTAATAAAGTTAATTATATATATAAAGCATGAACGTATTGAATGTAGATACACTATTAAAATCGTTAGAAGATAAAAAAAATAAGTCACTATTGAACTTGGATTTGACTCACGTCAAAACACAAAAAATGAATATATTGCGTCAATTATACTTGTCTAAGCATGTCACCCACGATTTGTTAACGAAATTAGACCAGTATATGTTCGTAGATGAAATGCCTGACATGAAATATGGCTCTTATATTAGAACCATACATATGATTGACCCTGACCATATAACATTATCATCCGGAGGGTTCGTATGTGACATTAAAGTAGAAGACAAAGGAATCGTCATTCTATGTAAAAATAGATTGAATCATTTTTTTCAAATCGTCATGCATGAACATTTGATATTTCGTAAATTAAAAGAACAAGAACTTACTTTACTTTATGCACTTGAACATATTCATCGTTAATGCGTTATAATAATATATATATATATATTATGGAAAAAACAAACTTAAAGATGATTATTCAGGACCTTAGAAGCAGAAGAGATGCATTATCACTGGCACATGAACAACTAAAAAAAGATAGCGATAGTTGGAATAAAGGGGTTATTATTATATCCCTTGCAACAGGTATGTTTGAATCTATGAAAATCCAGATGGGATGGGATAGTAATATAGTGGCTCTTGTACCTATCGCATTATCCTCTATCATTGCCTCTATATCTGCACTCATTAAGTTCAGGGATTTTCCAAGACAGATGGAAATTATACTACAAAGCCAAAGTCTATTAACCCATACATTGACCAATGCGCGTAACGAAAATGAATTAACTAATGTATTATTAAAAGAATACAATGATAGTTTAGAGAAGTTAGAAACGAGTTTATATCCAGATATTCGTAAAGTATTTTTAATTCAGTCACATAAAAATCTTATAAGTATTATGAAACAAGAACAAAAGTACTTTGAAACCATTGAAAAGATAAATAACAATGAACCTGTATCTGGTTCAAATAGTGAGGCTAGTTCCGAACAAGGTGAATTTATGTCACAACACTATAAACCGTATAATAAAGAGATTGATTTGAATATATCCACAAATGAAATATCACAAACTGACCTTGAGGCAGAGTTGTAATTTATATTTTTTATTCCTAATATAGTATAGTAATGTCAAATGTATTTGAAACCTTGAATGTATGTAACATAGAGTATGATAATGAATTGAATCTAAGATTGTCTGCAAGGAATGAACCATCCAGACCATTACAACCGCAATTTAGTATTCGTCCAGTTTCTACCAAATACGCGTTATTACCCGTTGTAGATACAGTGATTTCTAGTTCTGTACCCTTGGATACATATCCAATTTATCAACCAGGACAAGTATTTAATCCTGGAAACAATATGGCACCGTGGAGTGGATTCGCAACCAATATAGATGTTGAATCCACGCTTCGCAGTCAGTTCATGGCATTGCAACGAAATGAACAATCTGTTTATATACCTTCTTCCGATAGTGATATGTATGAGAATCCAGTATATGGTAGACCAGAACAACAACCTTTTCCAGGTTTGTTTCAACATGCATCCTTTCAATCATTCAATCCAAATACATGCAATGTAGGAAAAGACCTTTTTCACAATCCGACTAGAGAACAACGATTAAATTTAAATTGTAACCAAAGATAATTCTCTCTATTCAATAATGAAAGATAGCTTGCCTGAAAACGAATTTAATGCGATTGAAGTAACCTTGAAATGTTTAGCGAATTCTGTATATCAAGAAATTTTAAAAAAAAAACAAGTTCAACATAGAACATTAGAGGAATACAATTTATATTCTAAACAGGTAGACGATATGATGCAAGATATGTTAAAAGGTATATATGTAACGGATATAATTAAAGAAGCTCACATGGATATGGTCAATTTAATGATTGAATATATTAAAGTTCAAGAAAAAATTAAAACATTATCTAAACGTTGTAAAAAGGTAACGTTTGATATATTACCAAATACAAAAGAGTCTGACGCCAATATAGAAACGAAACAATGTATTATTGACTTACATTCATTTGATAAAAAAGTATTTCCGTTATTTCATACGAATAAATTACATGAATAATATTATACATATATATTATGTCATCTTCAGTAGATACGATTGGTTCCGCTTGTTTTTTAGATTTCATGTGTGCTATATTTTCAAGAATTGCTTATACCGAAGACCCATTGCCAATCTACTTGGTGTCTGGAGTGTTTAGAATACTTCCAAAAGAATTAATAATATCTCTAAGCGAAATTACTTCTATAACCGATTTAAAAGATGACACTGCTTTATTGCAAAAGGCAGATGCTTTATATCCAAACCATACGATTCCAATAAGGACATCTAATAAAATACGATATGTAGATTTCATGCCTTACGTTCCATCCATCAATGAGTTAATAGAAAATACGGATAAAAGTAAATATTACGAAAAAGAAACTGACCCAAATATTAAGATAATCAGTATTGCCGATTCAAATTATGGAGATACGTTGGTAATTTGTACAAAATATGTACCCTTTGTGTGGTTGGCATTTAGAGGTACCTATAGCACAAAGACCGCACAATCTTATATACAATTATCCTCTTTAATTCCAGCGGAAATAGACGAAGGAACTAAATTATTAAAAGGTATCGCAAAAATAGAATATGAAATAATACATACGTTATTTGCAGCCATGAAAGTATTGGTTAAAAATTTTTTACCAAGTAAATCAGTAATACCCGTGATTACTGGACACAGTCTTGGGGGTGGGTTAGCCACCATATTTGGTAACGAATATTGTAATTTAGTTGCAAAATATGGTGAATCATTTGTTGCACCTTTAGATTCAACCCCAGTATGTATCAGTTTTGGTTCACCACGTGTTTTGAGTAAAGGAACGAGTGAAAGATTATGTCAACATATCGTTTCGGACCGTATTTTATTCCATCGTTTTTCAAATGATGCAGATCCTGTAACATCGCTTCCTCCACCTGGAATCGGATTTTACCATCCTTGTTCCAGTAGTAAGGATAAAGCAAAAGGATATAGACCATTGATATCCAGAGATTGTAAAAGTCCTATGACTTTAACGCCATTTCCAAAAGTAAATTTGAATAAACCCATAAATTGTAGAACCACTGAATCAAGTTTAAGCGGAAGAGTATTTGGTGTTGGTCCGTCTCCATTACATCACGTGTCCTATCTATATGTTAGTTTTATACAAGCAGCAGATGTTGTACATTTATTGGCTAAATCTGCATTCACAATAACCACAACTGAAATTGGTAGAGTAAAAATAACGAAGCCACAAGTCAACATAACCCAAGGGGATTCAGAGATGCGTATAGTACAAATGACTGGGAATGGTAACACTGGTAATTTTACAGTTGGATTTGTAGATTTGGTTACTTTACGTAAAACAAGAGGTCCGTTAAAGGAAGATAGTGTTATGCATGAAACATTATTTTCCAAATTATTAAATGATACAAAATTTAAACAAGAGGTAAGTTTTGACGCAAAAGGTATACCTGTTTCTTTTCCCAAAAGTATAAAAGATGATAGTTTGATAGATAGTGACCCAGATTATCGTAATGAATTAAATAATACAGGGGATAATTCATTCGTAGATGCTTCGCCAGCAGATGCACCTCCTGTTGATGCACCTCCTGTTGATGCTTCGCCTGTTGATGCTTCGCCTGTTGATGCTTCGCCTGTTGATGCTTCGCCTGTTGATGCACCTCCTGTTGATGCTTCGCCTGTTGATGCTTCGCCTGTTGATGCTTCGCCTGTTGATGCACCGCCTGTTGATGCACCGCCTGTTGATGCACCGCCTGTTGATGCACCGCCTGTTGATGCTTCGCCAGCAGATGCACCTCCTGTTGATGCACCGCCTGTTGATGCACCTGATAACGCGCCAACTGATGCAGGGGTAGGTGGTCGTTGTAAAAAAAAATTCACAAAGAAAAAAATTCACAAAAGAAAATAAAGTTACAAAAAAATCACAAGAAAAATGAATAAAAACAGAAATAAAAGAAAATCAATTAAACGACGGTAATGCAATAGGTATAAAAGGTTTCATGTCACGCAAAGTGATACTTACAATTAAATAAAAATTGAAATAAACACAATCACTATAATCATGTTATTATGATGGACTATTATTCGCAATTTCCAGGACCTTCTTTCACAGAAGCAATGTCCCAGTTATGTAAAACAGACTATTCAAATGAATTAAACCAATATATAGAAAAATGTATTAAAGGCGAAATTCATGAATATGGTGGTTTAGGTTCGTACACGGGTTGGAATGTTTCTGTCAAACCTAAGATGTTACAAAAGATAAAACATAAAATAGAACTACGCGAAAAGGCAAAAAAAATGTTACGAAAAGTGTTTTATAATTTTCAAGTGTATGGCACTTTTCTACAACTGTATAAAGATATTTATTATAAACCAAACGGAGAATATATGAAAAGCATACAACCCGTTTATGAAAATATATTTAAATCATAATGTCTTGTATTATAATATTATAAAGTAAATAAACCATTTAAATTTGCTTGGTTCCAGTTTGCTGGTTCAAAAATGACCGCTTCTGGAACAAATACATTATTCATATTAATATTAATAAAAGTACCAGGGGTAAACTTACGGTACAAAAATAAAGGTGTACCAACAGGCAAGTGACGTTGGTTTGATACCATCATAACGATATAGTTAATACGAGCTATCATTATATTCGTATGGAACAGGTCATGTATGTCCATGAGTTCCTCACGAATTCGGTCCACTTGAAATTGTGCAATAAGTTGATTGATTTGTGGGCCATTTTCTTGTAAATTATTATCTATTTCAATATAAGTAATCGCTTGCCGAATGTATGCAAACATCCCTGCACTATTACCTTGTCCCATATATTCAGTAAAATGTTGTGGGACATGATATCTCAGCATTATAAATAATAATAAAACTGAACCGGTTCGTCCCAGCCCTGCGAGACAATGGACCACAGTCGGTACGTCGTCTGTGTTAAACATTGCCGATAAATAATCCCATACGACTAATGAACCAGGAGTCATATCTGGAATCATAGGGTATAATATTTGAACACTAGGATCTCCATTTGTAGTCGGATGAGACTGTTTTGTCTCATTAAAAATTCTATTTTCTAGCATAACATCAGGCTGACACGCAGCAATATTATTCGGAGGAAGAGGCTGCTGACCGCCACACCCCTGTAAACTAAGTACTCTTCTAATATCTTTACGAAATAACAAAAATCTAAATATATTCTCCATAGAACGTTCGTCCCATGGTGGAAGTGAAGTACCGTAAAAATTTAGCCCTCTTACCTTTACGAGTGTGCTCCATTGCAAACCCCCGACCCTCCACGCTGGTAATCGCGGAGGTAAGTCTGCAGGTGGATAAATATCGTCAAATGTTCGTATTATACCACCTTTTAAATGTCGTTTATTGCGTTTCGCTTTTTTATTGCGTTTCGTTTTTTTATAACTTTTTTTATAACCTTTTTTGTTATGTTTGCTTAAATTTCTCATATAATAATATGAGAAAAAAATCACGGCTGGTATTATCTTGTCTTAAGACATACGTTTGGATGGCATTGTATACCATGGAATCATCGTATTACTGTTGATATTCTTAAGTTCATGTGTTTCTATATAAAATCCGAATGGGTCTGGTGAAAGACATACAATATAATAAGATTTCCATAAGATATCCCGATTTTGTTTAGAATCTTTATATTCGGTTTCGGGTCTCAATTCTTTATTAAGCATGTCAAACGTGATTTCATCTGGACAAGTATCCGGAACAAATTTATATTGATTATTTTGTAAATTAATTATACGCGTTGTTAATTCGTTGGTTTGCATTGACATTATATTATAACAATATTATTTTATATTACATTTCAATTTTATTGAAATGTAATAAGTTTTGTAAAAAATATTTGATTAAACATGATTGAAATATATATATCTATAGCGTTCAATATCTTTGTCTGGTATTCGTTTTGTCATAAAATCATTATACGTTTTTGTATTCGTAAGTAATTGTATTATCATATATAACGAGTACATTCCACATTCTGTACTACTTTTTTGATGTTGTAACGGATGATTCTCATATAATTGTTTATGAATATTTAATTTGGATGCTTGTTGTATGACACGATGGGCAAATCGTAATATCTCAGGTAAAATTGGGTCGCCTGCACTATCAAAATAAAAAATATATGGATTGACATTCGTAGTATCAATGAATAAAGATACCCAATGTTCTCCCCCTTTGTTATGTGGATCCGTATTAAAAATCACTCCTATTTTACGTTTTCCCTTTTTTAACCATTTAGATAAATTAAACTCGCATAAATCATCCCACACACATTTATCGTTCACTATACGTTTATCAAAATCAATAGGTGTTGGACCTATAAACGCAAACTGTTTATATTGATGTTCATACTGTTGCATGACAGAGGTTATATCATAATTAGATAGCCATTCATTTGGATTTTTTTTCCATGTTTTGGGAGCATTAGGAGCAAAGGTATAATCAAGTATATCGTGTCCAACCTTATTTGCAAGGAATGTATGACGTAACCAACATTGTTCGTGTTGACATACACCCGAAAATTGTTGCCGTAACGCATTCCATATCTCTAATGGGTCATTTGTCGTAATTTTATCATCAGAGTGTCGTGTATTCCATAATTGTTTTAAATGTAAAAGCGTTTTTGTCGTGTAACATGTAGTCTCATTTCTTTCTGGATTGGCTGGATTACAGGTAGGCCTCATAGTATACAATAAATATAATAAAAAAATGAATTGTAAATGTATATACAACCTAAGATTGAACCATATGGATATTGCGCTTACGCCTGACACTTACACTCCAAGCATAGACGATGCTGGAAATTATATAGATACTATACCTATCCTAAAACACGGATTGCTATGTTTATGTGGAACACGGACCGACAAACGGTATGAAACGAATGCAAAATTTGCGATGCATGTCAAAACAAAAACACATCAAAAATGGTTAATGACTTTAAATCAAAATAAAGCAAATCATTATGTTCAAATGCTTGAACATAAAGAACTTCTAGAAAATCAGCGTAAAATTATAGGACATTTAGAAAAACAATTATCGCAAAAAAATCGCATGATAGATTACCTAACCGAAGAATTGTTAAATAAACATGTTAAACCTCAACCGAGCGTGAATCTGTTGGATATCAATGAATAAGACAATTATTTATCAAGAAGCAATATTTTAACCAGTTTCTATTCGAACTGTCCTAATATCTGTATTGAAATCCGTGGCATATTAACATATAAATTAGAGTTATCTGCGGATGGGATGACAACATATTTAAATATATTGCGTTCATTCAACACCTTACATGATATTATAGTCTAATCATGTTAGAAACATTATACTTCATCCTACATTCGCATTATATATATGCAAGAATGTAAATGGTTATATTAGTATTCGTCGTCGTTTGTATAGCATAAGTATGAATCATATTACATTTCTAAGGAGGATACAACCGAGTGTTAAAGTGTTAGAAATCAAAGTTAACTTAAAGGTGATATTAAAAATCCTGAGAATGAGTAATCATAATTCACTTCCTGCACAACACTTACCGGACCAGTAACAGACTGTACATTTATAGTGTCGTTGTATGCACATGGTACAATAAGATAAGCTCTTACTGCATAAACATCATTGCCGTTTCCTCCCATATCCTGAGTATCAAGAACGATATTATTTTGGTTTAATGTTACCTGGTAGTTAGAGGATAAACCAGCAGACACAGTATTGAAGCTGTAATTAAAATTCCACAAACCTGTTACGGGTATTGTATATGTGCATGTAGTTGTATCGTATCCTGAACAATTATCTGCAATAGATTTATTATACATGAGGGTTTCGCCATCGCTCTGGAATGTCTCATCCTCCGAACCCACACCAATTGCCTTAAAACAAGGGGTCACTGGCGTTAAACCGGCATCACCAGGGTCACCTTTATCACCTGTAGGACCGGTAGCACCTGTAGGACCTGTATCACCTGTAGGACCGGTAGCACCTGTAGGACCTGTATCACCTGTAGGTCCAGTATCACCTGTAGGACCTGTATCACCTGTAGCACCTGTATCACCTGTAGGACCGGTAGCACCGGTATCACCTGTAGGACCGGTTGCGCCTGTATCGCCGGTTGCACCTGTAGGACCTTGTGTAATGGGTGTATCCGTATTACAAGATAATTTATTGACAGGTGAAACAATAGTATTGACATTGGTGTATTGTCGTTGTACCTTCATATTTGTAAGCGGATCTTTTTCATTATAATACAATTGTATATTTGGATTATAAGGTATTCCCGATGAACTTGTTGAAGAGAATACTGTACCATCCTTTCCAGAATGTAACATATGAATACCTTTGTGATCTTTACAATCCGAAGATTTTAAGGTTGAACTATATATACCTGCATTGAATTGTTGTTGTTTCAATTCTGAAACACTATCTAACATTCTTGAACCAACATGTCGTTTGGATAAATAGGCATATCGTTGTTGTTTTGTCAACGGTTGAGAATTCTGTTTATGTTGAAGTACTTCTGCTTTACGACGCATATCTGTAATGGATTTATCTACATTTAAACACGGAACACTTGTGCGATACCCTGTATTCGGTGGTATAGGGCCAGACGGCCATTTGGATTTTTCGCAACTAGAACAATTTGATTCTGACATTATTCTATACTTATATAATTAATTTTTGTTTTGTATCCAAAGGTATACCAGAAGACATTTGAGGAATTTGTTGTAGTTTATTCACATTCAAAATAGTTCTTATACGTTCTAATAAGGTTTCCCATGTATCTTCATAGTTAGATTGTCGTAATGCTTCTAAAAAACACCACGTCATCACCCCGTTGAATTTACCATTGATTCTAGCGTCTAAACTCACTTGACCGTCCATACAACCACTTAACAGTATCACTTGTCCACTCGTATCTAACACATTCGGATTGGAATGTACAGACATACTCTCATTGGTTTGGATAGAACTATCCAAATATTGATACCGTAAATCGTATATGGTGCCACTGTGACAATTATCAAATAATGAAAACAATGTAACTTTTTCTTTCAAATGTGTTTGTATCAATTGTTTAAATGTATCATCTACAATGGTTTGATTGTCTGCGGTTACTATCATTTCGTCGTAACCATCCATTTCGTCTTTTTCATACATATCGGCAGTATAATACCCATGACCACTAAATGTAAAACAAATATGGTCTCCTTCATTCGCAGATTGTAACAATGCAATAAACGCATCCAATATGTTTTTACGTGTTGCCTTTGTATTGATTAACAATTGAATGTTATCTTGTTTATATTCGTATTTGGAAACAAGCATGTTCCTTAAATCATACACATCATTCACGCATCCTTTTAACTCTGAACTTGTACCTTCATAATTAATACCAACTAAAAGCGCTTTTTTAGTTATGGTAGGTATAACGGATACTGTATATGTATTACGAATATTGGAGATACGTGTATCTTTTATATGACCTAGTTGTAATTTACGTGATTGATACCATTTTATAATACGTGTATTCATCAATCGTTTATTCTTCCACGACAATCTACTTGCTCTATGTATAGAACGAATATTCATCATAACGGTATGTTTTAATCTTTTCAATTGTTCATTATACCATACATTGACTTTAAGAATATCATCTTCCATAAGTATAAGTGAGATAAATATCAATTATAAATTTTTTCATAATCTATAAAATCTATTTTATTACTATTGATTTTAATATACTCCATTTTAGACATTCCAAATAATAATAAAGCTAATTTCATTATATATTATATAAATGTACGAATTAATTTACACCTTTGAACATTTAAAACGCCGACTTTCTAATATTTAGGGAATTAACAGAAATTGTTAATTTAAGTTAATTTATAAAATTGATTTAAAAATAAAATATATTAACAATATATAACGAAAATGGTTAAATATTCATGCGAACGATGTGGAAAGGAATTCCCTCAAAAATCTCACTATGATTCTCATAATAGACGCAAAACGCCTTGTGAAAATAATGCTGATAAAATTAAGACTCTTGTAGATAAAGCAGTTGAAGAAAAAATAAAAGAATTAAATAATAAAAAATTGATTGTTGAAAATAAAGAAGTAAATGTTAATACAGACACAATGGAATATCAACAACCAAAAGAAGTTAAATATATTGATCTATTTTGTGGTTTAGGTGCTTTTCATACAGCATTTAATAGAAATAATACTCTCCAAAATAAAGTTAAATATACTTGTGTTTTAGCAAGTGATATTAATGAAGGTGTTAGAAATATATATGAAGAAAACTATGGAATAAAACCAGAAGGAGATATTAATAAAATTAATATAGATACAATGCCTGATTTTGATATATTATGTGCAGGTTTTCCGTGTCAACCATTTAGTATTGCTGGTAATCAAAAAGGATTTCAAGATAAAACGCGTGGTAATCTATTTTATAAAATATTGGAAATAATTGATAGAAAACAGCCAGAAACATTAATGCTTGAAAATGTTAAAAATCTTCATACTATTCATAAAGGAGAAACATTTAAAATTATTAAAAATGAATTAGAAACAAGGGGATATAAACTTAGTTATAAAGTAATTGATTCGCGATATTATAACTCACCTCAATCGCGTCAACGTATTTATATTATTTGTAATAAAAATACAGAATATATATTTAGAGAAATTAAAAATCCAATTGTTCCAGTTTCAACTATTATAGATAATAGTATTACAGATTTCTTTGATTATACTAAAAAATATAAATTAGAAAAATGTAGTGGAAAAAGTATGATGAAGTCTAAATTAATTAATATTAAATCAGGAAAAGGAGGAAGACAAGGTGAACGTATATATGATATAACAAAATGCGGACCCACTATATGTGCTTCTTCTGGGGGGCCTGGTGCAAAAACAGGATTGTATGATTTTAATGGTAAAATAAGAACATTGAGTGTTGCCGAAACATTAAAAATGTTTGGGTTTAATCACACATATAAATTTGAGTGTTTATCAAATAAAAAAGATATGTTATTTTATCTAGGAAATAGTATAGTTGTAAATGTTGTTGAAGAACTAATTAAGAATTTATAACTTATATTCTAATATAGGCACTTTATCAATAAGATTACTTAATATAAGTTTAATTTGTAATTGATTGCTACTTTTTTTTCCAGAATCACCACCTTTTCTTTGTAAAGAAATTGTGCTATTATCACCAAGTAAAATAGCTGTTTTTCTTGGTGATATTTTAAAATTTAATTTTTCTAGATACTTTATAACATCTTCAATTTTAAATACTACTATTTTATTCCTTTTAGTATTTTCATATTCAACACCAAACAA
>Ga0209279_10000026_pt1 | contig 120526 bp, 103 predicted proteins | sample CoawatmetaG00DNA_3_FD_187508 | JGI IMG/M metagenome (GOLD analysis project Ga0209279, IMG submission 187508) | Marine microbial communities from the West Antarctic Peninsula - Coastal water metaG006-DNA (SPAdes) (version 2) | ecosystem: Environmental > Aquatic > Marine > Coastal ...
GAAAGCAATTTCTCTAATGGTGGGTGGTACAGGGATTGAACCTGTGACCCTCGCCTTGTAAGGGCGATGCTCTACCAGCTGAGCTAACCACCCCTCTAGAGAGTGCCGCATTCTACCGAACTGTAGGGCACTGTCAAACATTTTCTCAGCCTATATACATATCTCTTCCGCAGCTCTAAAATAAGACCCCCACCAACGATAATTTATTGATCATAAATGCAAATTTATAAAGAGTTTAGTATTGAGGCGGCCCACCGTCTGCCAAACGTTCCAGAAGGGCACAAATGTGCGCGTTTACATGGGCATTCCTTTCAGGTATCGATTTATGTCGAAGGTCCTGTTGGCGAGACCAGCGGCTGGATAATGGACTTTGGCGATATTAAAGCAGCCTTTGCTCCAATCTATGAGCAACTAGACCATCATTATTTGAATGATGTGAAAGGATTAGAAAACCCTACCAGTGAAAACCTTACTTTATGGATTTGGGAAAAGTTGAAGCCTCAATTGCCGGCGCTCAGTGCCATTGAAATAAAAGAAACCTGTACTAGTGGGTGTGTCTACCGCGGCGAAGTTAGCCGTTAGTGTCGAACGCGCCTACTTTAACTCGCTCCCAGATCAATACTAAAAGCATCATGGATACAGGAATTAGGCAAAACAGAACCATTTGTTGCCATCCGATGAGTTGCAGTGCCCATCCTGCTGAGAGTGCAGCAATTGCTTGAAACGAAAACACCGTAAGATCATTAATACTTTGTGCCTTAAATCGGTCTTCTTCACGGTGGGTACTTGGGAGCATCGTAGTACCTGCTGTGAATAAAAAGTTCCAGCCGATTCCTAGTAATACCAACTGCATCCAAAAGCCTTGTGGGCTGTTGTCCGAATAACCAATGGCAATGGCGATACAGTAGCAGGCTAATCCTACCAACATCATTCCTCTTAGGCCTGCATAGCGAACTAAAAGCGGTGTGAAAAATGACGGCAAGAACATTGCGGCTATATGGCTTTGGATGACCCACTTAGTGTCGGTTAGTGAGTGACCATGAACTTCATGCATGCTTAGAGGCGTGCCGGTCATAATAAAAGACATAACAATGTAAGCGATAGCACCACTGGCAAGAGCCAGGCAAAATGTTGGGTTCAAAAACAGATGTTTGCCGGCTGTTTTTTTTGTTGCCTCAGGGACTGCTGGCAGCGATTCAGGTTTGTAAGCACTGAGCATTGCCGCAGAGATCACAATACACATTGCTGCCATTAGAAATGAACCCTGATAAGCCGTTACAAAAAGATCTTTGCCGATTAGCGCTATTTCTGGACCAACAAAGGCCGCAATAATACCGCTTCCCATAAACATTGATGCGGCAGTTGTCCTGTCTTCGATTCCAACAGATTCCATGGCTGCAAATCTACTTTGAAGGAGCGTTGCATTAAAGGAGCCAAGGATGAACGAAGCAAGACAAAATAGTGTAAAGCTACCGATCTTTAAGGCAGTCATAGCAGTAATGCACACCATTATGCCGACGGCTAAAAACAGATAAATTCCTGTCTTTCTCCCGAAATGCTGCATGGTGCGACTCACCGGAATGACACTGCAGGCTGTCCCTAAAATCATCAGAGCAATGGGTGCGGTTGCCCAGTCAGGGGAGGGTGCGAGTCGACTGCCAGCCAAAGTCCCGGCTAAGTGCATTAGTGGTAATGTTGAGCCGGCTACGGCGTTACTTAAGCTCAGTACCCAAGCATTTTTAAACGTCTTAGAAAAAATGATACTCATCTAAATGTCTCTTGCTGGGTGGCATGGCCAAGTGATTATCATCTTTGGACGGTAATCATAAACGAATTATTGGTATTGTGCGGTACCTTTCTATGATTGAGCGCTAAGAACTCCTGTACAATACTGCTGTAAAATAACTCTCTTCAAATGGTTTATTCCTATGGTCACAGTCGGCAAGTTCAACCAACTTCAAGTTGTTAAGCAGGTAGATTTTGGTGTCTATCTCGATGGCGACGACTTAGACAATATTTTATTACCCAAGCGATATGTGCCAGAAGGTTGTGAGATAGGTGATTGGGTGAGCGTCTTTTTATACTTTGACTCGGATGATCTGTTAATTGCCACCACTGAAGTGCCTAAGGTTGAGGTTGGACATTGCGAGATGTTGACCGTCGTTGATATTAATCATGCTGGCGCGTTTATGGATTGGGGATTACCCAAAGACTTGTTAGTGCCCTATAACGAGCAGCAGAAGCCCATGGAAGTCGGGTACTCTTATGTTGTGCATGTTTATCATGATGCGCAGTCCGATCGCATAGCGGCCTCAACCAAACTAAGCCATCATTTAGATGAGCACCCTGTTTGGTTAAAGCCACAACAAAGCGTCAGTTTACAAATTGCGGGACGAACTGAGCTGGGTTACAAGGCTGTCATCGATAATAAATATTTAGGGCTACTTTTTCGTGTAGACGCTTACCGTCCACTTAAGATAGGCGAGAAGCTCCCAGGGTTCGTTAAATCGATTCGTCCAGATGGAAAAGTTGACCTGTTAATATCCCAAGCCACACTGCAAGGAGATCATGACCTTTCACAGCAAATCGTTCAGTATTTAGTTCAGCAAGGCGGGTCTTCCTCGCTGACTGACAAGAGCGACCCGCAAGAAATCTATAAAACCTTTAAAGTGTCTAAGAAAAAGTATAAACAAGCGCTGGGTAATCTTTACAAAAGCAAAACTATTTTAATTACGTCGGGAAGAGTTGAGTTGGTAGACCGTGCATAAGTCTCGACAAGTAGCGTTTATGTTTCAAGTTTTTTTAGTTTTAACCTTCTTGCTGCTTTGTTCATTTTTTATATATAAGTCAATTAAATATAAAGGCTGTGAACCCCGAGCAATGTGACTGTCCCTAATTCCTTGTGCTATTAATCACAAAAACTAATCAATCTATTTAATTTATTAATTTGTTTGAAGCTGGTTTGTAGGAGACGATCGAGTTGCATTAGCTGAAAACAAAGCTATTTAATGGTACTATCAAATCGTAACGAAAGCGTAACGGTCTGGTTCTACTAGATTTTTTATTTTTATAGGGGAGAAACATATGTTTCATAAGACAAAAGTAAATCGCGCAGTAGCTTCTGTGATTGCAGCTGGCTTCGCCGCATCAGGCGCTAGCTTTGCAGCATCTCAAGCTATTGAGGAAGTTATCGTAACAGCGACGAAGACGTCGGCAAGCACACAGGATATCCCAGTTGCAGTCTCTGCATTAACGTCAGAGAAACTCGATCAAATGGGTGTCTCAAACTTCCAAGACTACCTTATTCAATTACCAGGTGTTTCTGCCGGTGGTAGTGGTCCCGGACAAAATACTATTTACATACGTGGTGTAGCATCTACCACACCTGCTATCTCCATTGCGGGTGTTGCTGGTCTTTCGCCAAACGTAGCGTTCTACTTAGATGAACAGCCATTGGCTCAGCCAGGTCGTAACCTAGACGTTTACGCAGCTGATTTAAATCGCGTAGAAGTTCTAGCTGGCCCGCAGGGCACACTTTTTGGAGCAAGCTCTCAGGCGGGTACGGTTCGTTTAATTACTAATAAGCCAGATCCTACTAGTGCTTACGGAAAGCTGAAAGTTGGTTTTGCTAGTATGAATGAAGGCGGTACAAACAATAATTTCGAAGCAATGTATAACTTGCCTATCAGCGATAACATTACCCTCCGCGGTGTTGTTTACAGTGATGACAAGGGCGGTTACATCGATAACGTTCATGGAACTCGCACTGTTGAAGAGAGTGCAAGATTCCGTGTTGAAGGATTTGTACGTAGTAATGGTGTTCCAGTAAGTGCAAACCGAACAGGCTTTCAGGCCGGTCCGGGTAACACGCACTACCAGTCAGGTGGCGATGCTGATGGCGATGGCTATGTAGATATGCCAGGCGTTACATTTGAGGCTGCTGACAATACTGATCTAGTAGAAAAGGATCACAATACGAGTAAGTACACGGGCGCTCGATTAAGTGCATTAATTAGTCTGGGTGATGACTGGGATCTTTTACTCTCACACACTACGCAGGAACTTCAAGCAGATGGTGTTTTCTTCGCAGACCCTAATTTGGGTGACCTTGAGGTTCAAAGCTATAACGACGATACTTTGACTGATGAGTTTGACAATACAAGCTGGACATTAACTGGTCGTATTGCAGGTCTAGACGTTGTTTACACAGGAGCATTTACTGAGCGAACAGCGGATCAAAATATTGGTTACTCAGACTATATGTTTGTAGGTCAGTATCTGCCTTACTATATTTGTGATCAGACCGTTACTTACACCTATGGTGCCGATGCGGTTGGAACATGCTATGCGCCGGACATGAGTGCACCTAGCCATTCTGAGACCGAGGTTTCTACTCATGAGGTTCGTTTTACTACTGATCAAGATAAGAGTGTCCGTCTGACAGGTGGTGCGTTCTTTAGTGATACCACGTTACAAGAGCGCGTTAGCTTTACTTACCCAGGCAGCATTAAGGCTCAGGGTTGGACTCTTGCCAATGGCCCTGGTTTCTCTGGAAGTAATCTGTCTTATCAGGATGGTTATCTTTCAACTAATGAGCCTTTCGCGCCGGGTGAAATTTTCCGTAATGACATTCAGAGAACTGATGAGCAATACGGTGTCTTTGGTGAATTGAGCTATGATATTAACGATGAATTGTCTGTGACCTTAGGCGCACGGTACTACGATATCGAAGTTGACTTTGACGGAAGTGCCAACGGTTCTTTTTACAACTTTTATGGTGTAGATTCAGCTGATGCTCAAGTGTTTGGTACTAACATTGCCGACCTTTATGATGGTGACGGTGTCTATCAGGGTAACCCAGTTACAGGTATACCTGACAAGGCTACTGACGATGGGACGATTTTTAAAGTTACAACGTCTTATGCGCCAACTGAGGATATGATGCTTTATGCGACTATCTCGGAAGGTTACCGAGCCGGTTTCTTGAATCGTCCCGGTGGTTATACAAGCCGAGATGGGCTGTATACAGTACCCTATGAGTTTGGTTCAGATGACATGACTAACTACGAGTTTGGTTGGAAGACTGATTTGATGGACGGGCGTATGCGCTTTAATGGTAGTGTTTTCTTGGCGCAGATTGGTGGTTTACAAACCACTATCTTTGATCCAAGCATCGCTAACTTGTTCTTCTCTGACAACGCTGCAGATGCTGAAGTTAGAGGCTTAGAAGCTGACCTAATTTGGGCGCCAGAGAGTGTCGAGGGACTAACGATTAGTGCTGGGCTCTCTATGCTGGATACTGAGATTACCAAAACGCTAACAACGTCTAAAGATGTTGTTGCCGGTGACTCTCTAGCATTTGCTCCTGAGCTACAGGGTAACTTGCAGGCGCGATATGAGTGGCAAACAACGTCAGGAATGACGGCTCACATCATGCCTCATTTGGCTCACTCTGCTGAGTCTTATAGTGACATCATCCGGATTAACCGCGATCGTATCCATGGTTGGACTATGCTTGGCCTTACAGCCGGTGTTACTACTGACACTTGGGGCGCTGAGCTCTATATCAACAACTTGACGGATGAGCGTGCCGAAATGTCACGCAACTACATCAATGACAGAGAGCGTGTTTCATACGCAGCCCCTCGCACCATGGGCGTACGTATGTCTTACAATTTCTAACGATTGTTAGTAGGTAGTAGAAGCTAGATAATAATGCCCCTCTTTAGGGGCATTATTTTTATAGGGCCAATTAACATGTGGAGTATTTGATGCCAGAAGCATCTCTTGTTGAATCAGAACTAAACGACGTCAAAAAGCTTATTCAAGCAGGTAACTTTGCTGAGGCAGAAAATCACCTACTCGCAATGATTAGCGAAGCACCAAAGAATGGCGACACACTTTATATGCTTGCAGTATCTCAGCGCTACCAAAAAAAGTACTCGCAAGCTTTGGATACGCTAAAACAACTGCGTCTTTTAGTCCCCGATCATAGTCGAGCTTACCAAGAAATAGGCCATGTATATCGTGCGATGAACCAAGTTGATGCTGCCTTGAATTCTTATAGTCAGGCGACACTTATCAATCCCGCTTTAGAGGCTAGTTTTCGCTGCCAAATAGAAATTTTACGTGTTGTTAAGCGCCCGGATTTGGCTGTTAGGTTAGCTGATTTAGAGCAGGAGCTAAAAGAGCTAAAGGCTATTCCGCCACCGCTGTTAGCAGTAACCGATCTAATTTCTCAAGGAAAACTTGTTAAAGCAGAACAGTTATGTAAAGCCTTTCTGCAGAAGAACCCAAAACATATTGAGGGTATGCGTCTTCTTGCTGACATTGGTGTTCGTCTCGGTGTTTTAGAAGATGCGGAATTTCTTCTAGAGACCGCCCTTGAATTTTCTCCCCAAAGCACAAAGGTTAGAGTGGATTATATTCAGGTGTTAAGAAAGCAGCAAAAATACCATGAGGCATTAGCAAACGCTAAAATATTGATACAGCAACAGCCTAATAACCCCCAGTTTCAGTCAGTTTTTGCCGTTGAGTCTATGCAGTCTGGAGATTATGACACCGCACTTACGACGTTTGATTCGATTTTAAAAATATTGCCTGAGGAGCCTGTAACCCTGACTTCCCGTGGTAATGCACTTAAAACACAAGGTCGAAAAGAAGAAGCAGTTGACTCTTATAGACGCGCGATAAGTAAATATCCCGCGCATGGTGAGGCCTACTATTCTTTAGCAAATTTAAAGTTATTTAGCTTTACGGATAAAGAAATCGAAGCGATGGAATCTCAAGAGCATAACCCTGGGATATCGTATATGGCTCGGATTTATCTCGATTTTGCTCTGGGAAAAGCGTATGAGGATATGGGCGATTTTGATAAAGCTTTTTCTTATTATGAGAGGGGAAACTCATTTAAAAGATCCCAGAGTCGCTATAAAGCTGAAGACATAACCACTGAGTTTCATGCCCAGACTGACGTTTTTGATGATAGCTTTGTTCAAGCTAGTGCGGGTTCAGGGGTTAAGGCGGCCGATCCAATTTTTATTGTCGGCCTTCCTCGTTCGGGATCCACCTTACTCGAACAAATACTAGCTTCTCATAGTCAGGTAGATGGCACTATGGAGTTACCTAATATTCTTTCACTGGCGCAAAAACTTCGCCGTGGTGATAAGTTGAGCGGAACTAGTGAGTATCCATCTGTGCTCAAGACCATCGATGCAGAAACGCTGTCTAAATTTGGCGAGACTTATATCAACGATACTAGAGTTCACCGAGGTAATGCGCCATTTTTTATTGATAAAATGCCCAACAACTTTAGGCACATAGGGTTAATCAGCCTAATACTGCCCAACGCTAAAATTATCGATGCTAGACGCCATCCGATGGGTTGTTGCTTCAGCGCCTTTAAGCAACTATTCCATGAGGGTCAAGAATTTACCTATGGCTTGGAGCAAGTAGGTACTTATTATAAAGACTATGTCGAGTTAATGGATCATTGGGATAAAGTGCTGCCGGGTAAAGTCTTGCGCGTCCAGTATGAAGATGTGGTTGCAGATCTAGATACACAGGTGCGACGGATTCTTGATTATTGTGGTCTTAATTTTGAAGATAGCTGTATTAGTTTTCATGAGACTGAGCGGTCAGTGCGTACGCCTAGTTCAGAGCAGGTTCGGCAACCCATTTACCAAAGTGGCGTTGATCAATGGAAAAATTTCGAAGCGAATCTTGAACCCCTAAAAAAAGCGCTGGGTCCTGTATTGAAACGCTACCCGATTCAATAATGATCAATTCAGCCCAGCAGGAGTGACACCATGACCGATATAATAATGACTGAAGTAGAAATACAACAATTGGTCAGTGATTGCCTAATGGCCAATGGCTGCAACAGTGAAAATGCTGCGGCGCTTGGGCGCACTATAAGCGCTGCTGAGCGCGATGGTAGTGCTTCTCATGGTTTATTTCGTATGCCCGGCTATATCGCCTCACTGCGCAGTGGCAAAGTTGATGGCTGTGCTGAGCCGACAGTGGAAAGAATTTCACCCTCCGTCGTTAGAGTAGATGGAAAGCGGGGCTATGCGCCTCTCGCACTAGAAAAAGGGCGTGAAGCTCTAATTGGTGCGGCGCGCGAAAATGGTATTGCGGCGATGGCACTAGTGAATGTGCATCACTTTGCATCTCTTTGGGTGGAAGTGGAGCCGATTGCAGAGGCAGGTTTAGTCGCAATGGCTTTTACAACTTATAAGCCTGCAGTGGTTCCTGCGGGTGCGAAGAAGCCTTTATTTGGCACCAACCCTATGTGCTTTGGTTGGCCTAGAGGCGATGAGCCTCCGTTAGTTTTTGATCAGGCATCGGCATCTATGGCGCGGGGAGAAGTAATGATTGCCGCACGGGACGGACATCCGGTGCCTATGGGGACCGGTGTTGATGCCGAGGGAGCTTTAACGACGGATGCTCAAAAAATTATTGACGGTGGTGCCTTACTGCCTTTTGGAGGACACAAGGGTTCAACTATTGCAATGATGATTGAGTTGCTGGTGGCGGGTCTTACCGGGATGGATTTCAGCTATGAAGCTCAGGTCAATGACAACAATGACGGTGGTCCACCCAATGGTGGTGAGTTTATGCTCGCCATAGACCCGAATAAGTTTGGCGATGGTGATAACTGGTTGCAACACTCAGAAGAGTTCATAGCTCGGTTGGCTTCAATGGAAGGCGCCCATATTCCGGGTAATCGACGCTATGCTAATCGAGCTAAGCATCTGGTTGATGGAATCGCCATTAAAGAATCTGTTTATGCCAGCTGTATTGAGTTCATCAAGACCGCTAAATAGTTCTTTTCGACGTTTAATCTAGTCGGACTCAATATCTTGCGATGGTGATAGTCCGAGTGCCGCGATTTGCTCAGGTATTTCATTCATAATAGTTTCAATCATGGCTTGAGCGGCTGGAGAAAGAGTCCAGTCATTACGTGTAATGAGATGTATGTTGCGTTTCTCTGAGGGAATAAGTGCTCTGGATCTAAGGTCTGGGTCTGCCGTAGGAATTGCAAGAGATGGAAGTACGCTGACACCTAGGTTAGATCGAAGCATAGCGAGTAAAGTAGTAATGTTGGGGAAGTCGAACTTTGACTGCCCCAGTGCCTGACGGGCACGCATACTCTTTGTTATTCCCGAGTCCAAAAATGTTTCTTCATGCAGGGCATCCCAAGAAATAGGGCCATCGCTTTCGGATAAATAATGATCTCGGTGGAATACTAACTCTAGTTTGTCAGCAAATAACGGGGTGTATTTGAGTAGGCTGCTAGGTTGCCAAATACTACCAATACCAAAGTCGACCTCATTGCGCTCTACCTTTTGTTGAACAGCTCTGGCGGTATCGTCACTAAGCAGAAGATTTATACCGGGGTAGTTGATGGAAAAGGTTTTGACAATGGGCGGTAATAATTGAGTTGCGACAGACGGGACGATGGCAATGCTAACATTACCAATTCTGCGTTCGGCGGTGGCTTTTAAGTCTGAAATAGCGGTATCAAAGTCTCTGACTAAGCGTTCAGCGACCGGGATAAAATTTTCTCCCTCGGCAGTAGGGACCACTCGACGAGTGGTTCGATCTAATAGCTTGATGCCCACAAATTCTTCCAATTGCTTAATGGCCAGAGTGATTGCAGGCTGAGTGCGAGACAGTTCTTCTGCAGCTCTATTAAAGCTACCATAACGGGCAACAATGACGAATGTGCGCAAATGTCGCAGCGTGATGTTTAAGTATTTCATGAAAATTACGTGTGCCTTTTTAAGTTAAAAGCTGGGAAAAAAGGTTAGGGTCTAATTATATAAGTAATTCTTATAAATGTATATAAATTTGTAAATAGACTTATTACTAAAAAGTACTAAACTCAATGTTTTTACAGCCTGTTTTGTTTGGCTAATAGCGTTTATTTCTGAGGAAGAAACATGACCAGTGAAGTATATAAAAACTATATTAATGGCGAGTGGGTTGATGGGTACGATGTTATCAACAATATTAACCCCTCAGATATCAGTGATCTTGTTGGTTGTTATGCAAAAGCCAATGCAGGACATTGCCTAGAGGCAATTAAAGCCGCTAACACAGCATTTGATAGTTGGTCACAAAGTGGTCTTGAACAACGAAAAAATATCCTTGATTTTATCGGTGCAGAACTCATTGCTCGTAAAGAAGAGATAGGTGCTGTATTGGCTCGTGAAGAGGGTAAAACTCTCGCAGAGGGCGTGGGTGAGGTAGGGCGATCAGGTCAATTCTTTCAATATTATGGTGCCGAAGCGCTGCGTTTGATGGGCGAAAATACCGCATCTGTGCGTCCGGGTGTTGACGTGGAGGTACATCGCGAACCTCTTGGCGTAGTCGGGATTGTAACGCCATGGAATTTTCCCATGGCTGTTGCAGCATGGAAAGTTGCACCGGCACTGTGTTATGGCAATGCTGTGGTCCTGAAGCCCGCAGAGCTTGTGCCGGGTAGTGCTTGGCTATTAGCCGAAATAATTAGCCGTAGTGGTCTCCCTGCAGGTGTATTTAACCTCGTCATGGGGTCAGGCAGTGAAGTGGGAGAGACGCTTTGCACTTCAGCAGACATACAGGCGGTAACCTTTACAGGATCTGTTGCGGTAGGCCGTCATATAGCGCGCAATGCGATTGACAACATGGCTCGTGTGCAGCTTGAAATGGGTAGTAAGAATGCGTTGGTCGTATTAAATGATGCCGATATGGACACGGCGATTCAGTGTGCTGTCGCTGGCGCCTACTTTGGTACTGGTCAAAAATGTACTGCATCTTCGCGCATTATTGTCGAGTCAGGTATTCATGATGAGTTCGTGGCTAAAATGACCGAGGCTATTAATAAATTAGTGGTTGGTAATTCAATGACTCCAGGTGTCCATATAGGAGCGGTGGTCGATGAGCGCCAACTCAATCAAAATTTAAAGTACATGGAGATTGCTAAACAAGAAGGTGCTCAATTAGTTCAGGGTGGTGATCGTCTGTCTCTAGAGACAGAAGGCTACTTCATGTCTCCGGCACTGTTTATAGGCACGACTAATCAAATGCAAATCAACCGTGAAGAGGTCTTTGGCCCCATAGCCTGTGTCATTAAAGTGAATAGCTATGAAGAGGCCTTAGAGGCGTCTAATGACTCTGACTTTGGATTAACCTCAGGCATTATCACAACGTCTTTAAAGTATGCGGGTCATTTTAAACGTCATTCTAAGTCTGGTTGTGTGATGGTTAATCTGCCCACTGCGGGAACTGACTATCATGTGCCTTTTGGTGGCCGGAAAGCGTCGAGCTATGGTCCTAGAGAACAGGGACAATACGCTCGAGATTTCTACACAATTATAAAGACCAATTACAGCAAGCCTTACTAAAGTAGCTTAAGGGGATGGGAGGGGAGTTTTAAATGCGTAACGATATGCTCATGATTGACGGACTTCAGTATGTTAACTGGAACCGTGAACTATTCGAAGAAGCTCAAAAAAGTGGTGTTCATACTATTCATGTAACCATTGCCTATTGGGAAAATATACGCGAGACCCTAGAAAACATTGGTACATGGAATAGGCATTTCATTAATCATGTCGATTTGATTATGCCCGTGCGGCAAGCCGCAGATATTCTTGAAGCGAAGCGGTTAGGTAAGGTTGGAATCATATTTGGGTTTCAAAATTGCTCACCGATTGAAGATGATGTGAAAATGGTTGAGATACTGCATCAGCTAGGCGTGCGAATTATGCAGCTGACCTATAACAACCAGAGCTTTTTGGCGACAGGATGCTATGAGGAGCAAGATGGTGGCATCACACGATTTGGTAGGCAGGTCATAAAAGAGATGAACCGAGTTGGTATGGTCATTGACATGTCACACAGCGCCGAAAAATCAACCTTGGAGGCGATTGAAATATCAGAACGCCCCATTGCTATTACGCATGCAAACCCTACGTTTTTTCATAAAGCGCTGCGCAATAAATCTGAAACAGTCATTCGCGCGATTGGCGAATCTGAGGGTATGCTTGGTTTTAGTATGTACCCCTTTCACTTGAAAAATGGCTCTGACTGTACCTTAGAAGAATTTTGCCAGATGATTGGTGAAACCGCTGACATGATTGGTATTGACCGTATTGGGATTGGTTCAGACCTCTGTCTGAACTGGGATTATACGGTATTGGAGTGGATGCGAAGTGGCCGCTGGACGACCAGTATTGATCATGGCGAAGGCTCTGCAGAAAAACCGTCATGGCCAGAACAGCCTTCATGGTTTGCGGGCTCAAAGGATTTGCATACCATTGCAAAGGGGCTAGCTAATCAGGGATTTAGCGATGATGACATCGCAAAGGTGATGGGTGAAAACTGGCTGTCGTTTTTTGAAAAATCCTTCTCTGGGAGTTTGGTAAACTCTTAATTTAAAGTAAGACCGATAGCTATTATTTCGGTTGTGATCTCTGGTCTAGTTTCTCTCGTAAAGGCGAGGGTAAGATCTGGATTTAATTGCCCAAGATAGATTAATAGAGCGACAGAAAAAGCATGCATAACGTATCTCAACAGATTGGTGACCACAGCGATGCCAAAGCATTGCCGATGCGTCCTGCCAATCAAGTTATGCAGTTGAATCGGCTCGGTAGTTTGCACCAGTCTCGAATTAGCTTTATGCGTACATTAGTGCGCCGTATGGTGGCGGAAAATTGGCAAATCAGTAGCCCAGTCTTTGATCTCGACGACCAGGGGTACGGGACTGTCGTCTATCAGATTGATGCTAAATACGGTACCTTTAGCTATGTTTTGTTCTCGCATTACCTAGATCCTGAGCGACGCAATGATCGAGTTATTGCTGATCAGTGGGATCTTACTATGGCGCTTTGTGAAGGGACAGTAGATACCAAGCAGCTAGATTTTTTACGTAATAACGTGCCTAAACAGGAGGCTGGCCGAGTCGATTCAAGGGTACTGGTTTTATCCCGCGCCAATCGCAGTGCGCGACTCTTTGATTATGTGGTTAATGAGCTAGCCCAAGGTTCTCAGCCCGAGGTAGACATGATCGCTGATGTTGGTTATCTCTATCGCACTACGGCCGCTTACGGCAGTGGCAAGTTGGGTATGGCAGATTGGGAAAAAGTCTGGACTAAGCATCGTGATTTTGCTCGGCCCTTTGCCGCTGAAATGTTTACCTGTTACATGCTCCGTCACTTCAGTATGCAGCAGGCCGACTATTTAGCGTCGCAGCGCTCGCCAACGAAGGCAGTAGCGCTGCATGAGGATATTAAGCGCTACATAGGTATTGGCAATTCCACCGGTTTGGGTATGGCGCCATTTCTAATTAATCACCCGTTACTGATTAATCAATGGATTGAAATGCGAGAGACCGCATTAGCGACCGCGGTTGCTGCAAGTGAGTCAGGCATTGATCAGGACACGCTCTTACGCTTTGACGTATCTATTCAGCGGGTTATTCAACATCTAAACGAAATTTTTACCGCTGATGAGCGACAAAGTAGGGCCAATATTAAGGTAGGTGAAGAATTGCAGGTACTGCATGCTTGGTTGAACGAGCAGGGCGCAGTGCTGGTAGAAAATCATTATGTGTGGGCGTCGCTTACTCAGTACGCCGAGCAGCATTGGCTTACAGAAACCCAGGAAGTGATCAATACGCTTTTGATTGAACTTTACCCTGAACTGGTTGACGGCTTAGAAGAGAATATGTGGGTGGAGGAATCTTATCAAGTAACCCCTGAGATGTCGGTTGCTGAATTGTTAGAGGTTATTGAAGAAAAGTACGATTGGGCCCTGGCCATTGATTTCAGTAAGTATGAGTCTATGGGCGCATTTTGGTATCGCTCTCAAGAAAAAATGGAGCCACGTCTTGGCCAGACCAATGTTGATATGGGGATGGAAAAAGAGATGCCTCTGGGGATTGGTCGCCGGGTACGCGAATGTTATGACCGAATCTATGTCTATAACCAGACTAGTCCCAATCAGGATGTAGCGCATTTTGTAGTACAGAACCCTACGTATAGTGGTATCGTCGCTCGTATTCAAACAATGGCTCAGAGCCAGTATGGCGATATTCGTGAAAATCTCGTACATACAGATGTACTACCTATTCACCTACTGCGCTGTAAATTGTCTTTTTTTGGGGTCAGTAAATTTGATCCGCGCTCTCGTCTGTGGGTACGCAATACCATGTTTCAGGGCGCACCGCTGATCAGTGATTTTGGTAAGGTTTTTGCTGATGACTGGCAGTTTCCCATTAAACCTAATGTGATTTCTGAGTAAGCAGTATGAAAGTCTCTAAGAATGAATTGTTGGCTTCTTTAAAGAAGGCATTTGAGGCTCTAGGATTTCAGCCGGGTGATTACTATGACGCTGCGGATATGGTAGTTTGGTTAGAGACTCATGGTTTTTATGGCTTTGATAGACTGCTAGCAGCCTTAACCTATCTGAATACCACTGTCCCGGTTCACGCAGACCTCGTGCAAGAAGATGCTCATAACTTTGTACTTGATGGTAAAGGTACCTCGGTTTTATTGTGCGGTAGCGAAGCGGTTGACCTAATTCGATCTCAGGTGATGAAAGGCTCGTGTGCAGGTCTAGAGTTGATTAATTGCTATAACCGCACATTTATCGTGCAGAGACTGATTAAAGCGGCACAGCGTAATTTGGCATTTATTGCTTATTGGCGGCAGCAAGATTACTGCGTCAAAGTATCTGTAAAGCCAGGAACGCACCTTCCTGAGTATCAGACTTTTACTATGCTTGACGTAGTTGATCCGCAGTCCTTGCGAATTTTTTGCGGGAAAAGTTTAGACGCTATTGAAGAGCAATATGTGGCAGAGCTAGAGTTTGGTGACCTACTTGATACCTTTTCCGAGGCTGAAATGGCAGATAGTTATAGAAATTCACTAGAAGAAGGCATAGAAATAGATGAGAGTCTGTGGAAAACTTTAGATAGCTTAGTCGCCAGAGTACTTGTTCAATCTACTGACAGTTCCCGCGCTGGTGCCGGTGATTAGCCCTCGAGAGCTACTGTAAACACGTTAGCCAGACGTTTTAGTATCTCCATCAGCTTCATCAATTAGATGACTTAAATCTTTGGCTGCTTTGGTAAGTGCGGGTACATAAAGCAATAGCTCATGTAGGCTTTTCCGTATTACCGGTGCATGGGTAAACACACACGCAAACAATCTGTCTTGACGGTCATATACTGGCACTGCACAGGCTACCATGCCGTCAACGAACTCTTCATTGTCAGTCCCTATACTGGTTTTTCTAATACCCTGTAATTCTTCTTCTAGGACGCACGCATCGGTAATGGTATTGCGTGTGTACTGCTTGAGGGGTAGTTTATTAATCAGACGTAGACGCCGGTCTTTATTGATACTGCTGAGATACAACTTACCACTGGCGGTGCACCAGCTTGGGGTGTGGCTGCCCACCTGTAAATGGATCTGTAAGGGCCAGTCAGTTTGTACTCTATCGTAGTAGATCATCTCTGTACCGTTGGGAATGGCGATACCGCAGGTCTCGCCAATCTCATCAGTTAGCTTTTGTAATATCGCTTGTCGCAGAGCTTTGAAGCGACTGCTGTAAAGAATGCCCAGAGCCATACCATGCAGTCGATCACCTGGCACTATTAGTCCACGCATAGATGTCTGCAAATAACCATCACCCTCCAGCTGGCTAATTAGTCGATGAACACTGGGTTTGGGGATGTCTAGTTGATAGCAAAGGTCGGCTGGCGACAGCGGTCGCTCAGCCTTGGCCACAGCCTCAATAATTGCCAATGCTCTGGCAATTGCTGAGCCTCTTTCTTTACCATTGATGGTCATCGGATGGCCCAAATCAGCTCATGGTCGGCATAGAGAACTGTGCGCCTTCACGAACGCCGGCTGATGGCCAGCGCTGAGTGATCGTCTTACGCTTAGTATAGAAACGCACACCATCGGGGCCATAAGCATGTAAGTCACCAAATAAGGAGCGTTTCCAACCGCCAAAGCTATGGTAAGCAACAGGGACGGGTAACGGTATGTTAATACCCACCATGCCCACTTGAATATGATCTGAGAAGTAGCGTGCAGCTTCGCCATCGCGGGTGAATATGCAGGTTCCGTTACCGTACTCATGTGCATCAATGATATCCATAGCTTGTTGCATGGTATCTACACGGACGACTTGCAGCACTGGGCCAAAAATTTCGGCATCATAGCTGTCCATCTGCGGCGTAACTTTGTCGATCAGCGTGCCACCAACATAGAAGCCATTCTCATGACCAACCACGGTTGGATTGCGTCCATCCACAACAATTTCAGCGCCTTGGGCTTCAGCGCTATCTATATAGCCAAATACCTTTTGCTGATGCTGTCGAGTAATCACAGGACCAAAATCGTTATTGGCATCGTGGCAAGGTCCAATCTTAAGCCCTTTCATCGCTTCACTCATTTTACTGATCAATTGATCGGCTGCGGCATCGCCAACGGCGACTGCTACTGACAGTGCCATACAGCGTTCGCCCGAAGAACCAAAGGCAGCACCCAACAGTTGAGCAACAGTATTGTCCATGTCAGCATCAGGCATGATGATGGCATGATTTTTAGCACCACCAAGCGCTTGACAGCGTTTGCCATGCGCACTGGCCGTGCTGTAGATGTATTCCGCAATCGGAGTGGAACCTACAAAGCTAACCGCTTTAATTCGCTCGTCGGTCAGCAGAGTATCGACGGCTTCTTTATCGCCATTAACTACATTCATCACGCCATCTGGAAGACCGGCTTCTTTAAGAAGCTCTGCAATGAATAATGTTGAACTTGGATCACGCTCTGAAGGCTTAAGAATAAAACAGTTACCACAGACGATTGCCATGGGGTACATCCACAGTGGCACCATTGCAGGAAAGTTGAACGGGGTAATCCCAGCAACGACACCCAAAGGCTGAAATTCGCTCCAAGAATCTATATTTGGGGCAACATTTTTACTGTGCTCGCCTTTTAATAGTTCAGGAGCACAGCAGGCATATTCGACATTTTCAATTCCGCGCTGAAGTTCACCGGCGGCATCATGGGAAATTTTACCGTGTTCCTCACCAATAAGGGCACAGATTTTATCAACATTTTGCTCGAGCAAATCTTTAAACTTAAACATCACTCTGGCGCGTTTAATGGCGGGAGTGTTACGCCATGCTGGATAGGCAGCCTGAGCGGCGGTAATTGCTTCCTCAACCGTAGCCTTGGACGCTAGTGAAACTTGCTTGCTGACTTCACCCGTGGATGGGTTGTAAATGTCTTGAGTGCGGCCGCCATCACTACTTGTCTGGCCGTTAATGAGATGTCCTACTGTGATCATGATGTACTTCCTCTTGGTCAAAATAATTTAAAGTAATAAAGAATGTAGTGGGTTACCAAAGCTTTTTGTAGAGCTGAATGATGTCATCAGCATCAGGAACTCGTGGATTATTTGCTGGAGATCCAGATGCCAGTGCTTGGTCAGCCATAGTTTGAAGATTATCAAAGAAATGCTCGCGCTCTATGCCAAAGGCTTCAGGGGAGGGTACCTGTAGCTCTTCGTTAAGCGCGCGGAGCTCAGTCATTAATTTAGTCGTCGCTATTTCGGTACTATCGTTCTCATTGGCAACACCAATCGCACGAGCACAGTCGGCATAACGCTCCGCTGCTGCGGGAATTGAGTATTCTGTAACCGCAGGCAGTAGCATGGCGTTAGAAAGACCATGAGGAACATGATAGGAAGCACCTATAGGTCTACTCATCCCATGAACCAATGCCACCGATGCATTAGAGAATGCGGCGCCAGCCAAGGTAGATCCAAGCATCATTTTTTCGCGAGCCTGTAGGTCATTCCCGTTGTGATACACCTTTCTAAGATTTGGTCCTAGTAGCTTCATAGCAGCAATTGCTTGGGTGTCCGTATAGACACTAGCCTTCCTGCTGACATAGGCCTCGATAGCGTGGGTCATAGCATCAATTCCCGTATCTGCAGTGGTACGTGCAGGGACACTCAGTGAAAGTTCGTAGTCTACAAGCGCCACTGTGGGCATGAACCCAATACCCATGCACATCATTTTTTCGTCAGTGGCCTCATCAGTAATCACAGTCACTTTGGTGACTTCAGAACCGGTACCTGCAGTGGTGGGAATGGCAATAATGGGTAAACCAGGTTCATCAACAATACGTGGGAACTTGTAATCTCGCATCTCACCACCGTATTTGCCCAATACGGCAATAGCCTTAGCACTATCAATAGGGCTACCGCCACCAAGAGCAATAATACAATCATAGTTACCGCCGCGAACCTTATCGACGCCGGCTTGAATTGAGCTAACCGTAGGCTCGGGTACAGTATCATCGAAGACATCAATATTGACTGCCTCATCGTCGATACATTTAATAATACGATCGATATAGCCAAGTTGAACCATGATCTTATCAGTAACAATTAGTGGTCGCTGCAGACCCATGCTCTTTAGGATTGTGCCAACTTCTTTGCTGGCCCCTGCACCGATTTGTAAAATACGTGGCAGAATTATTTTCGCTGACATAATAACCTCAGTATCTAGTGGCGCATCTACCTGATGCAATTCCCTTAAGGCATAGCTCACCGCTACGAATGATAAGTGTCTATTTTATATGATAAATGATACGAATCATATTGTTTTAGGATTTTATGATGAAACGAAAGGCGTTTATGGTGCCAGCGGGGTTAAGTGGTGCATTTGATACAGTAGATGTATGTTGGGTCAATGCGCAATCTGCCGATGACGATTTGCTCATCACACTCTAGGCAACGACCAAAATCGCCAGATTCAATTCTAGCGAGTGCGGATGGGATTCTACTCAGTTGCAACTTACGCCGCCGTGAGGCCTCTTGAGCCATTTCTGCGCCTTGCATAGCATCCATGCGGGAAAGGCGTCCAACCGCTGACTGATCTAGTGTGACCGGCTTTATCGCATCTTTTGAGATGAACTCGAGCTCTTCAAGTTCAGCTTTAAGGTCTAAAAGAGCTTCGCGAAATGAGCCTGTCGTTGAACTATCCATGGGCGTATTAAATAGCCGGCATTTCGGTGATGGGGAAGGCTTGCTGGTCTAGCCAGGGAGCAATTGCAGTCATCTGGGCAACGATATCATCAGCATAAATAGAGCGACATATATCAGCAATTTTAGATGGCCAATCGCCTAATTCATTATTGCGACACACCAGCGTCAGATACCGAGCATTGGCACCTTTAGTCAGTGAAATTATCTGAGTACCTTCGAGCAATTCTGGATATCGAACCAAACACAGCGCTGAGGTAAATGCCCAGCCTTGTCCTGATTGCACAAACCGCAGAAGGGTCTGTGTGCTATCTAGTTCATATCTCGCATTGAGCGTTATATTTAATCGACGAGCAATAAGGTCAGTAAGGCTACCCAGTCTAGACTGCCGGTTATAATGCACAAAGGGAACATTCTCCGCCAACCATGTCGGTGTTACATTACCGCCATTAGCGTAGTGATTGGGCACGATCATCACAATAGGATCTCTGAGTAGTGCAAGTCGCTGTAGCTCTGGGTGTTCATCTATTGGGTCACTGGTAATTAACAGGTCAAGGTCACGCGCTAAAAGAGCTTGAGTTAGCGGCGACACTAATCCAGTTCGCAATGCTAATTTTGAAGTGAATGGCTTTACTTTTTGTATGAACTGGAGACCGGCAATATCACAAAAGGAATCGATCATGCCTATTTTTAGAGGGAGATTCCCTGCAGAGGAGGCACCTCGCACATCGACTAACATGCGTTTAGTATCATTGATTAGATTGTCGGCATAGCCTTTCAGTACTTGACCACTGGGGGTTAATTTTATCGGTCTAGACCGAGTAAGTACCAGTTGCGTTTCAGTCTGCAGTTCGAGTTGTTTGATAGTTTGAGAAACAGCCGACTGGGTTATACCTAAGCGTTCGGCAGCTTGGGTTAAACTCTCAGACTCACTAACCGCTGAAAAGACTCTTAGAGCGCTAATTTCGATATTGTTATTATTTTTCATTTCCCTAGTGTAGCTTAAAAGTGATTTAAGGAAAGCGAGGCTCCGTATTCTTTAAAAAGATGTAGCGATTAGCTTAGTGTTCCTTTGTAAGTCTTTGCAGCGCGCTAACGCCCACAGCGTAGCCGCCATATTCCTGCATTGCGTCGAGCAGGCAATCCCAGAGAAATTCGACGCCACTAATGTCACTTAAAACATAGAACGCAGGCGTACGGCCCAGATCATTGCGAATGACTACAGCATTGGTTTTAGCCACTGATGTTTGAGCGATATGGCTATGGGAAAATTTATGGGTACGTAAATCGACCCCACAAATCTTAGAGAACATCTCCGACGCTAAAGTACCACTGACCGCTAGCCAGCAATGGCTGTCACCTCGCGGTAAGCTATAGACCTGCTTGTCATAATTGTTGTGATCTGTTTTCGCTTGCTCAGAGAGATGGAATACATCTTTACTTTGAGCAAAAATATCGCTTAGAACTAATATTTCTTGATCTGACAACTTGGCCACTAACGAGCCACTACCCTGAAGCACAGTAGTATTTGCCATGGCCGGCAGATTCAATTGCTGTGCCTCTACCCAAGATGGCGCACCTGCACCCTTAAATCCGATACGAGGTAATGTCGAGAGATCGCAAATGGCCAGTGTCTGGGCCTGACTATGTTCTTCGATAATACTGTCGTTGTCACCATAGTGGCTGACGACGAGATTGCTACCCAATTCCTTAAAAAGAGCATGACTAGAAACGTGGCGTTGATTGAGCTGGCTACGTCTTGGGGCAGTGGTAGGGTCTAAAGTAGCCATTTCATAGCTCCTGACGCGCGGTATTAGGGTCATAAAAGGGTAATCCAACCACGGTGGCACAAACAAGAATGCCGTTGCTGGACTTAATCACAATAGAGCTACCATTAGCGGCACTACTGGGTGACACATAGGCAAGACCGATTGCCTTTTCTAGTGTTGGAGAATAGCTGCAGGATGTCACTCGGCCTGTCATTTGGTTGCCCTCAAGAATTAAATGACTCTCTTGAGGTATGGGTGAATCCATATCGTTGACAATAAAGCCTACCAAACTTCTCAGGCTGGGTTTCTTTTCTAGCTCGCTTAGGGTTCGACCACCGACAAAAAACGGTTTTTTCTTAGATACCGCCCAATTCATTTGCACTTCATTGGGATTAGACATTGCATCAGTATCTTGGCCAATAATAATATGACCCTTTTCTAAACGCAGTACTCTCTGTGCCTCGATACCAAACGGTTTAATAGAATGCTCGCTGCCGGCCTTTATTAGCGCGTCCCAGAGTGCTTCACCATATTGCTGAGGAACATGAATTTCATAGCCAAGTTCACCCACAAACCCCACTCTAATGAGCCGGGTAGGGATACCATCAACAGAGCCAATGCGCACACCCATGTAGGGAAAAGCTGCAGATGATAAGTCAACATCGTTGCATACTGTTTCTAATACCCGCCGGGCATTGGGGCCGGCTATGTTGACGCCACAATAGGCTGATGTGACATTCGCTACATCAACATCTAAACGCCATTGCGCGTTCCATTTCAGCATATTTTGATAAACGCGATCTACCCCACCGGTAGTTGCAGTAACGTAGTAATGATTATCACCAAAGCGACAGGCAACGCCATCATCAATAACCACCCCGGCTTCGTTAGTAAGCAATGCATAGCGGGCTCGTCCCACCGGTTGCTTTACAAAACCAAAGGTATAAAAGCGGTTTAAGAACTCACCTGCATCTGGACCGCGCACTTCTAGACCGCCCAGTGTAGAAACATCAACTAAACCAACATTATTACGCACATTGCGGACTTCAGCATTAATGGCGTCTTGTCGTGTAATGTTATCTTGTTTATAAAATGCGGGACGGAACCAAGCGCCGGCTTGAAGCATTTCAGCGCCAGATTCTATGTGTCGGTAGTGCATGTTGCTGCGTCGAGCAGGATAAAAGCTTCGCCCTGCACTGTGCCCCAATTGCTCGGCGGAAAACGGAGGCCGCGCGGTAGTAACACCCGTTTGCGCTACTGTTCTATGCGTAGCTGCGGCAACGATTCGGGCCGCTGCTAAGGCTGAGTGGCGACCCTGAGAGGGACCCATTCCGCAGGTCGAATAGCGCTTTACTAGCTGGATATGTTCATAACCATCACCGGTAGCATTAACAATATCAGCGATCGTTAGATCCTCATCATAATCGACGAATTCCTTGCCTTTTGGATGCGGAAATATAGGCCAAGGATGATTGGGGCTTATATTTCCTTTAGGAATAGCTTCACCCAGCACCACATCGGTAAAGCCCAAAGCATTACTGGTAATGGCCGCTGTTCTGGTGGCTTCTGCCAATACAGACTCGATCTGCCACAGACTGTTTACCGAGCCCGCAAGATGCAGTGTGTCTGGACAGTTACTGAGTGTGAACATTGCAGACTGATCGTCATAGCTCAGTTGGCCGCCCGCTTGACAGGCTAACTGATACGCGGGGGTGTATCCGACTGACATGCACAGTAGATCACAATTAATGATTTCTCCATCATCCACGCAAATTCCCTGGCTAATGATTTTGCGCACATCAACGCTAGTAATATGAGGTGCTTTACTGCTGTGCGCGGCATAAACGGCATATCCGGTTTTGACAGTGATCCCTCTGGCAACAGCCGCTCTTGCGATGTCGTCATAATCAGGCGCTTCTCGTAGGTCTACAATAGCTTGAATCTTGACTCCGGCATCATGTAAGTCAAGCGCCGTACCGTAACCATCATTGTTGCCAGTGAGAATAACCGCTGCAGACCCTGGTTTCACGCCATAGAGATGAAGCAGTCGTTGTGCAGCGCTACTCATTACTACACCCGGTAAATCATTGTTATGAAACAGTGCAGGCTGCTCAAGCGCGCCGGTACAGAGAATAGTGTGTGTCGCTCTAACCTTGTAGAGGCGATTACCGCGAATGATAGGTAACCAATTATCTGCAAACCACCCGTTGCACACTGCGTTGGTCATTACCGTAATGTTGCTGTTAGCCTCTACTGCGTTGACCAATTCTGTGCGCAGTGATTTTGCTCGAGTTCCCTCTGCATCAAGGCGAGCATAGTTTAATGACCCCCCAAGTATGGCGTTTTCATCGACTATAAGTACCTCGCAGTCATGCACTGCAACATCAATAGCGGCTTGCATTCCCGCTGGTCCACCGCCAACAATCACAACATCATAAAATTTGTACTGCTTGTCGTAATAGGGCGATTTTAGTTGTTGATCGATAATGCCTAGGCCTGCTTTCTTACGAATGAGGGGTGCCCATTTCTCCCACATTCCACGGGGCTTGAAGAACGCCTTGTAATAAAAGCCAACGGGTAGAAAACGCGAGAAAAGCCCCAGTAATGCCCCAGAATCTTTCTCTAGGCTGCCCGTATAATTTTGACCAGTAACGAGCATACCTTCTTTAATAGCTTCTTTGTCAGCCAGCGCATTAGGTGCGGAGGGTAATTGCACCATGGTATTGGCATCTTGTCCTGCCATCGTTAATGGGCCGCGAGGGCGATGGTATTTGAACGAACGACTTAATAACCATTGCTTATTGGCGACTAAAGCACTGGCAATAGTATCGCCTTCAAAACCGCTGATGGTTTTATTTTCAAACTTAAATTCTATCGTACTTTCACGATCAATTAATGTTCCATAAGGTGCGGGTAGGCGTGACATCATGACTGAGTCTCCGACGCTACAGCAGTAAATTCAACGCGCTGCCGATAAATTTCATCTGCTTTAAACGTTCTAATTACCTCGTCAGTTATTGTATTTCGCTCAGCTAAAAACCAGAAAGAGCTGGCCGTATGGCACCACCATTCAGTGACTATTCCTGCGACATTATCATGGAAAAAAACGTGCTCTGCCCAATCCCGCGGGGAGCTCGTAAGGTGATCAGGCATGGCATGGTATTCACCACCATAGGTAAACTCCGATATATTGCGCTTACCATTTAAAGGACAGGTTAGTAGTTTCATTGTTTATCCTCTAGTGACTGGCGGCGGTAGCGCCGGCTTCATTAATTTGTTCGAAACGATAAAAGCGTTCAAGTTCAAATGGCTTGATTAAATCGGGAACCTTTTTGGTGGCAACCAATTCAGCCATAGTGACACCGCATATTGGCGTTGCCTTAAAGCCCCAAGTCCCCCAGCCCGCGTCAAGGTAATAGTTCTCTACTGGGCTAAGTCCCATAATAGGACTGTAGTCAGGCGTCATATCCGTTGTCCCAGCCCACTGGCGTAATAGCCTTGCTTGCGATAAGAATGGAAAGAGTTCCAATGCCGCGGCTGATAATGATTCTCGCTGGTCAAGCGTAGCTCGCGTGTTGTAGAGGGGGTAGGGGTCAGAACCGCCACCAATAACAAATTCTCCCCGAGATGTTTGATGAACATAGACGTGAACTTGAGGTGAACTGACATGCGGAGTGAGAATAGGTTTGTAGGGCTGGGTCACCATGGCTTGCAGTGGATAGCAATGGATAGGTAAAGGTATGCCCGCCTTTTTAGCGACTATTGAACTCGCACCGGCCACCGCTTGCACAACAGCACCGCACTCTACACGACCACGATTAGTTTTTACTGCCGTGACGCGTCCGTTGGTTATTTCTATATCTTCAACTTCAGTTAACTGGTGTAACTCAACACCGCGATCACAGGCACCTTTTGCATAGCCCCAGGCTACTGCGTCATGACGCGCTGTTGCGCCATCTGCATGCCAGAGACCTGCCATGATAGGGAAACGATTATCTTCAGACATGTTTAGATTCGGCACTAACTCGGCAATTGTCTGGCGATCGACTAGTTCTGAACGAACGCCCAAATGCTGGTTGACCTCGGCACGCCATCGGAAACTGCGGATGGCGGCATCGCTGTGGGCTAACGTAAGTTGGCCACGATTTTCCATCATTACGTTGTAATTAAATTCGTTGCTGAGATTGTTAAACAGCTTAACCGATTCACTGTAAAAGTTGACGCCTGCTTCGGTTAGGTAGTTAGATCTAATGACGGCAGTATTACGCGCTGTATTACCACCACCAAGATAGCTCTTTTCGAGAATGGCGACATTAGTAATACCGTGATACTTGGCAAGATTGTAAGCAATTGCAGCACCATGACCGCCGCCGCCAATAATAACAACGTCATAGTGCTTTTTGAGCTCTTTCGCAGGAGTGAAGTGGTGCTTGGCTGGATAAGTCCTACTGAGGCCGTATTTTAATAATCCAAAAGGCATTTTCTTACTCTCTCTCGTTTAAAAAGGCGGTTTAATGGTTTAACTACCTAAAAATACAACCGTTTTATTGCCGTCAAGAAATACTCGTCGTTGAATGTGGTACTTAACCGCTTTGGCCAGCGCTAAACTCTCATTGTCGCGACCCACACGGACTAGATCGTCAGGGCCACAATTGTGATCAACGCGCGACAGCATTTGCTCAATGATTGGCCCTTCATCTAGATCAGAGGTCACATAATGCGCAGTGGCACCAATCACCTTGACCCCACGTGCATACGCCTGGTGGTAGGGCTTAGCACCTTTAAAACCTGGTAAGAACGAATGATGAATATTGATACATCGGCCTGATAATTTCTCAGTAAGTTCGTTCGATAGTATTTGCATATAACGCGCCAACACAATTAATTCCGATGATGTTTCTTCGACGATTTCTAGTAAGCGCTGTTCTTGCTGAGCTTTGGTAGCCGCTGTGACAGGGAGGTGAATAAAGCGGATACCTTCGCGTTCTACCATGGGACGCAAATCTTGATGATTCGAAATTACCGCAGTAATCTCCATGTTGATTTCACCTTTGCGCTGACGATAGAGCAGATCATCCAAGCAATGATCATATTTCGACACTAAGATAAGCGTTTTTACGAGCACTGATGGGCTATGAAAGTCCCACTTCATATCAAAAATTTCTGCGATAGCGTTAAAGGATTCTGTAATCTCACTAATCTCAGGAGAGTTCATCTGCCGACGAAAAACTGCCCGCATAAAAAATTTGCTGGTTGACTGGTCGTCAAATTGTTCAAGGGCACAAATATAGCAGTCTCTATCCGCCAAAAAGCTGGTAACTGCCGCCACCACACCGGTAGTTGCATGACAGGAGCCGGTGAAAATGAAATTTTCATTATCTGCTGTAGAAATTGTCATTTGAAATGCCCGGGTAAATTTGTTTGCCCGCATTTTAACTACATTTTGAGGGAATGTTTAGCGTTTACAGTGGAATTCCCACGATAGTTAATGGTGCTTATCAGAAGCACAAAGGTCAATCTTGGCAGCGCTAAAGAAGCAACACTTATAAGGTAATTCGGATCGACTTATGCACTTAGATGCGAATGATTATCATTTTTATTAAGTGCTGAGTATGTTATTATTACGCTTCTCGCCATCTCGGTTATGGTTTTCATCAGGTCCCTTGGATTTCTGGTCAAATTACCATTAAACTTCCGGCCTTTGGAGTGGTATTACTTTAGCATTATGTCTAGTTAGGGGGTTTCTAAATGGAATTTAATAAGCAGTCTGGCGAAGAGTTTGTTGCATTAATGGGGCAGCGACGATCCCATCCTCGTCTTGAAGAGCCAGCCCCGGATGAGGCGTTATTGCATAAAATTTTTACTGCGTCTTTGCGAGCCCCAGATCATATGCACTTACGTCCCTGGCGTTTCTTGACTATTGCCGGATCAGATCGACAGTTGCTCGGTAATTTATTTGCAAAAGATCTCATCTCGAAGAATCTTGAAGCGAACAGCACTGCGTTAGATGCCGCTGTTAACAAGGCGTTTAGGGCACCGCTGATCGTCGTTGGTGTAGCAAGCTACAAAGATAATGATCGGGTACCAAAGATTGAGCAGGCTATAGCCGCCGCAGGTGTACTTCAAAATATGGGCATGGCAGTCTACGCCAGTGGGTTTGGTGCGGTTTGGCGCACAGGGCCCTATGCATCTTCCGCTGTGGTTAAGGAAGGTCTTGGGGTGAAGAATCATGAAGAAATTATTGGCTACCTTTATGTCGGTACGCCGAGTAAAGGTGATCGACCACTTAAACCTATTTCGACTGAGGACTTTTTTAGCCCTTGGCCAGGGACAGAGTAAATCCAAACCACCCACCTAATCAGTAACAACTATCTATAGATATTAAAAGCATTAAGGACGTGTAAATGAGTATTAACCAAAGCCAGCCACTAGAATCAGTCGCATCATCACCGAACAAGATCATAATTTTGTTCGGCTCCGAGACCGGGACCGCTGAGGAATTTGCCTTTGACTTAGGGACTGCCGTGCAAAGCAGCGATTATTTATGTGAGGTTACTGATTTCGATGATTATCAATCCGCTAAGCTAGTGGATGAGAGCTTGGTGATTGTGGTCACTAGTACCTATGGCAATGGCGAAGCCCCTTACAACGCAGAGGAGATGTACAACTGGCTGGAAACTCAGGAGCCAGATCTTAGTTCGGTGCGATTTGCTGTCTGTGCACTCGGGGATACAGGGTATCCAGCATTTGCTCAAGCGGGCAAAGATTTTGACCGATTATTAGAAGAGAACGGCGCCTCACGTGTATTACCAAGATTTGAAGTAGACGCATGCTTTGATGAATCAATAGCACCGTTTATTGAGTTGGTGCAAGGTTGGTTGATGGAACATGGCCAAAGCTACAAAAAGGCTACAACTATTACTGCGGGCTGAGCGCATAAAAGTTGACGTTTTAATTGTGTCGTATAATATTGTTGGGCATTAAATAGAGATTCTAAGGCCCCTAATGACACTATTTCCGATTCGGTTACTCTTTATCACCTTAGTTGCCAGCATTGCTGGTTGTGCGACTTATCAGCCCTCGCAAACAGCTAATGTATGTAATATTTTTTGGGGTGAGACTGATTGGTATGAAGATGCACGAGCGGCCAAAAAACGCTGGGATATGCCAATTTCTGTGATGATGGCGATCATGAATCAAGAGTCATCATTTCGTTCAAGTGTGCGTCCCGACCGTCCCACATTTCTTTTTATACCTCTGCCGCGAAAGTCCTCTGCCTATGGGTATGCCCAGGCTCAGGATGCAGCCTGGAATGACTATCGGAAAGCCACGGGTAATTGGAGTCATGACCGAGATAACTTTGCTGATGCGATCAATTTTATCGGTTGGTATGCCGATACTAGTCATCGACGTCTTGGTATTTCTAAATCCGATCCCTACCGACAGTATCTAGCTTATCACGAGGGTCGCGGAGGCTACTCAAGGGGTTCTTTTAATAAAAAACCCCAGTTGTTAAAAGTGGCGGCCAGCGTAAAGCGTCAAACCGGTGAATATAATAGCCAACTAAAGAAGTGCCGCCCATTATTAGATAAGGCGGTCAAGGGGTGGTTTTTCTGATTGAGTGACTGAAGTGAGTCATTAAACTTGTCACGCCGGCGACATCTTTTAACTTAAGGTTCGCGTACCCTTGTAGCCATCCCAGAAGAGTAAGGTTTTTATGTCAGTTGAACATCGAGATGTCATTATTATTGGCGCGGGTTTGTCGGGGATTGGAGCAGCATGCCATTTGACGCGAAATACGCCGAACAAAAGGTACGCTATCCTGGAGAGTCGGGAAGCCATGGGCGGTACTTGGGATTTATTCCGCTATCCCGGCATTCGCTCAGACTCTGATATGCATACTCTAGGGTACAGCTTCAAGCCCTGGAAACATGAGCAAGCTATTGCTGATGGGCCAGCGATTCTGAGCTATATTCGTGAAACCGCACAACAGTATGACATCGAGCAGTACATTCGTTATAACCAGCAAGTCGAGCATGTGTCTTGGGACAGCGTGTCCGCCACTTGGACTCTGACACTAAAAGTTAGTGGCCAAAAAAATTCAATAATGACGTGTAGTTTTATCTATAGTTGCACCGGCTACTATCGCTATGATAAAGGTTACACACCGGAATTTACGGGTATCGATTCTTTCAAAGGTGAGGTTATCCATCCGCAACAATGGCCAGAGAATATAGATTACGGGGGTAAGAAAGTCGTTGTCATTGGTAGCGGTGCTACAGCGATCACGCTGGTTCCCTCGATGGCTAAGACGGCAGGCCATGTAACGATGCTACAGCGCTCACCGACTTATGTTGTATCCAGACCCTCAAGGGATAGTTTCGCGGCCAAATTAGACCGCTATTTGCCAGATCAATTGGCCTATCAGTTAACTCGCTGGAAGAACGTACTGTCACAGATGATTTTATACCGCATGAGTAAACGCCGGCCAGACTATATTAGAGAGAAGTTAATTGGTTGGACACAACGTTGGCTGGGCAAAGACTTTGATGTGGCGACGCATTTTTCTCCAAGCTATAAACCCTGGGACCAGCGTCTTTGCCTTGTTCCTAATGGCGATCTCTTCAGATCATTACGCAAAGGGACCTCATCAGTTGTCACGGACCATATCGATAGGTTTACTGAACTGGGTATTCAGCTTAAATCAGGCAAAATGCTGGAAGCAGATATTGTGATCACGGCAACGGGTCTCGAACTGCTCGCAATAGGAGGCATGCACATAGAGGTGGATGGTAAGCACGTAGATATCTCTGATACCGTGCAATACAAAGGAATGATGCTTAGTGATGTGCCTAACTTCTTTTTCGCGACCGGTTATACCAATGCGTCATGGACGTTAAAGTGCGATCTTACCAGTGAGTACGTCTGCCGATTAATAAACTACATGGATAGAAAGCAGCAGCAGCGATGCGTTCCGCGCACTGGGGACATGAGCTTTAATCGCGTTATGTCCATCGGGTTAGAGTCGGGCTATATTAAACGCTCGATTGATAAGTTTCCGAAAGAGGGCGCAGTAGCCCCTTGGAAGCTACACCAGAGCTACTTTTTAGATCTTTTTCAGTTACGTTACGGCTCACTCAAAAGCAAGCACATGGAGTTTTCTAGCACAGCTGAGGTGGTTAAATCTTCTGATCCTGCCTAGATGATGACTACCTAATCAGTGTGCTGTTACTAACAGTTTCCGAGAGGTTAGTTTTGCACGATAGCTGGTAAAGACAAATACACCAATAAAAGTGGTACTCATCAGCATAATAATGGTGGGGGCCGGTGCGCTGTCGATAAAGAAACTTAAATATACGCCCAAAAAAGAACAGCACAGTGATATAGCGACTGAGACCATTACCATTGATTGAAACTTAGTAGTCAGGAGATGGGCGATAGCACCAGGTGCAATCAGCATTGCAATCACTAAAATCATCCCCACTGCTTTCAGTGCTCCAACAATGGTTAATGACAGCATTGCTAGAAGTCCGTAATGTAGGGCAGTCACGGGCAGTCCAATAACTTTTGCATGCTGTCGATCGAATACAAAAACGAGCAGGTCTTTTCCTTTAATTAACATAAAGGCAACTACCAGTAGGGTGATAATTCCCGATTCCACGACATCGCGCCAACTAATACCCAGTACATCACCAAATAAAATATGATCTAGATGCACGTTGGAATCTATCTTGGTCATCATTACCAATCCGACCCCGAACATACTAGAAAAAACTACTCCCATTACAGTATCTTCTTTTAAGCGGCTATTCTCAGAGATAAAGCCTGTCGCGATAGCACAGACCATGCCGGCAGCAAAAGCCCCAATAGCAAGCGGAATTCCAAGAATATAAGCCAGAATGACACCCGGTAAAACTGAATGCGATATGGCATCACCCATTAATGACCAGCCTTTGAGGACTAAAAAACAGGACAATATAGACGTTGGGACTGCCACTAGAAGAACAATTGCAAATGCTTGCTGCATAAAAGTAAATGAGAAAGGCTCGAACAGCACTGCAAGATTATCCATTGGTATGTGCTCCAATCTTTAAGCCTTGCTTAGCCTTAAATTGAGACGCCAAATAGCCATGTTTAGGTGCGAACAAAAAAGCGATAACAAAAAGACTCGCTTGGAGTACCACTATAATCCCTCCGGTAGCGCCATCAATAAAAAAGCTTAAGTACGCGCCCATCAGCGATGTTCCTGCACCGATGGCCACACTCAGCGATATTATGACGCCAAATCTATCACTCAAAAGGTATGCTGTTGCACCTGGCGTTACGACCATTGCAATTACCAAAAAAGCTCCCACTGTCTGTAATGCGGCCACAGTACATGCACTGAGTAACGAGAAAAATAATATTTTCAGTCGAGTAGGGTTTAAACCAATCGTTCGCGCGTGATTTTCATCAAAGAAAACCACTAATAGATCTTTCCACTTGGCCAATAAGATAACCAATGAGATGCCGCCAATCAGCACTAGTTGGAGGGTGTCTGCGGGAGTGATGGCCAAAATATTACCCAGAACAATAGTTTGAATGTTAACTGAGGCGGGAGAGAGTGAAATCATAAACAATCCGAGACCAAAAAAAGAACTGAAAATGAGACCGATAATAGCGTCTTCTTTAAGCTTTGAACGCTGACTCAAGAACAGCATGGTACTTGCGGCTAAACCACCTGAAAAGAATGCGCCAAGAGCAAAGGGTAGCCCCAGCATGTATGCACCAGCGACCCCAGGAACAATAGAATGTGATAGTGCGTCTCCAATCAGCGACCAACCTTTGAGCATCAAATAGGCCGATAAAAAACCGCAGACTCCCCCAACGAGTGCACTTACACATATGGCATTGACCATGTATCCATATTCAAAGGGAACCAGCAGAGCATCCATTATTCGGAACTCTCGATATTATTAGGTTCATCCTCGCCATACAGCACAACAGGACGTTCGTCATCAGACAGAACGGTGACTTGGCGAGTGTCATCATCGTCATGCAGTTGTTTGCCGGTAAGAACAAAACGACGTAAAACGCCCCCGAAGGCGAGCTGCAAGTTTTCTTGTGTAAAGACGCTTTTCGTTGTTCCCGAAGCAAGAACGGTGCGGTTGATTAATACGGCGCGATCACAAAATTCAGGGACACTACCCAGGTTATGAGTGGATACTAAGATAACTTTTCCTTCAGATCGCATTTCTCGGAGTAGCGCCATAATTTGTTCTTCTGTTTTTACATCGACGCCTGTAAAAGGCTCATCAAGTAGAACAATTTGACTTTCTTGAGCTAATGCTCGGGCCAAGAAGACACGCTTTTTTTGGCCACCGGATAGCTCACCAATTTGACGCCCTCGAAAGGATTCCATACCCACGCGTGATAAGGCCATCTCAACCATATGATGATCTTTTGGTTTAGCGTGCCTAAAGATATTCATATGCCCGTAACGACCCATCATCACTACGTCTTCAACCAATACTGGGAAATTCCAATCGATTTCCTCGCTCTGCGGGACATACGCTACTTGATTGCTTTTTAATGCTTTTTTGACAGGTAGTCCAAGTATCTCAACTGATCCAGCCGCCAAAGAGACGAACCCCATAATGGACTTAAACAGCGTCGACTTACCACTACCATTAACACCAACCAACGCAGTAATAGTGCCTCGAGGAAGACTGAAGGAAGTGTCATGAATCGCTGTATGACCATTTTTATAGGTCACTGTGATGTTTTTGACATCTAATCCAATCATTGTTGGCTTAAGCCCTCGGCTATGGTGCTCAGCGTAACGCTGAGTAAATCAATATAAGTGGGTACTTTACCCTCTTGGGAACTTAATGAGTCAACATAAAGCACTCCTGCATAGTTTGCTCCTGTTTCTCGAGCTACCTGCTGTGCTGGTTTTGGTGACACCGTACTTTCACTAAAAATAGCCTTAATCTGGTGTTTTTTCATTTGGTCGATAACCCGACGAACCTGTTGTGGAGTGCCTTGCCCATCGGAGTTTATCGGCCACAAATAAGATTCTTTTAATCCGTAGTCACGTGCCAAGTAACTAAATGCACCTTCACTAGTCACTAGCCAGCGATTATCTTCTGGCAACGCGTCTAGTATAGCTTTAAATGGAGCAACGGCAGAAAGTACTTGGGCGCCGTAACGTTTGGCGTTAGCATTATAAATAGCGGCATTTTTACTATCATGCTGCACTAGTGCACGCCGAATATTGTCTATATAAATAATAGCATTAGAAGCAGACATCCAAGCATGAGGATTTGGTTTTCCGGAATAGGGTCCTTGAGAGATGCCCATGGGCTTGATACCTTCAGTGACAACTACCGATGGTACATCGCGTAAGTTCCGAAAGAACTTTTTAAACCAAAGTTCCAAGTTAAGCCCATTGTAGATAATTAGATCAGCACCCTGAGCCCGTCTTATGTCTCCGGGCGTGGCTTGATAATTATGGATTTCTGCATCTGGTTTAGTGATTGATTCTACGATGGCAGCATCGCCGGCGACATTTCGAGCAATATCGGCAATAACTGTGAACGTTGTAATAATCTTGAATGTCTCTTTATCATCAGCGAATGCGCAATGGCAGCAGAGGATGGACAGAATAATAATTGGAGTGCGAAACATGGGCCACCTTGGATAAACGACATAGCCCCTGGTCTTGCTTATGGAAGAGAACGCTAATACGCAATTGTGAATTAGCGTTTTTGTAGTATCCATTGCCTTTCGACTGTGAGCTTTTATCTGTAAAGAAAATACGCTTATACCAGATTAAAAGACCACAAAAAGATGAGGCATAAATATTTTTTATGCCTCAATAAAGATGATCGACTTACTAGGCTGACATAATCCGTTGCTTGGCAGAAGTATACTGACTTTCAATACTGTCGACTAGCTCTTGGGTAGTAAGAACCCCTTTTATCGCTGCAATACCTTGACCGCAACCCCAAATATCTTTCCATGCTTTTGCCGATGAACTTCCACCAGAGCCAAAACTCATTTTGGATACATCACTCTCAGGAAGATTGTCCGGATCAAGACCTGCCGCAACAATTGATGGCTTTAAATAATTACCGTGAACACCGGTAAAGAGATTGCTCAGTACAATATCGTCCGAACTGCTATCAACCAATGATTGCTTGTAAGGCTGTTCTGCATTGGCCTCTTGAGTAGCAATAAATGACGAACCGATATAAGCAAGATCTGCGCCCATTGCAATAGCCGCTAGCACAGCGTCGCCGTTAGCGATTGAACCAGACAGCAGGAGCGGTCCGTCGAACCATTCTCTAATCTCTTGGATCAGTGCAAATGGCGATAAGGCTCCAGCGTGGCCACCGGCGCCGGCTGCAACAGCAATAAGGCCATCCGCACCCTTATCAATAGCCTTCTTAGCGAAGCGATTATTGATAATGTCATGCAACACTATACCGCCGTAAGAGTGAACCGCTTCGTTAACAAACTCTTTGGCGCCTAGAGAAGTTATCACAATGGGGACCTTCCACTTTACACACATCTCTACGTCATGCTGCAGTCGGTCATTTGACCCATGTACAATTTGATTGACAGCGAAGGGTGCTGACAGATTGTCGGGATTAGCGGCATCATACTCTGCTAGCTCAGTAGTGATTCTCTCTAGCCACCGGTCTAACTCTTCAGCAGGCCTCGCATTTAGCGCTGGGAACGAACCTACGATACCCGCTTTACATTGCGCAATCACCAAATCTGGGGTAGATATAATGAACAGAGGGGCGGCGACAATCGGTAATCTTAGTCGCTCTGAAAGTATTGGAGGTAAAGCCATTGTTTAGTCCTATTATGCATGAGTTAGAAATTCTTGTAATCACCGAGCGTCCTTACTAAGAAACCCTGTTTGTGTTTAAAAGCGGAACCGTGATGTTCACTCTCACGCTGCTTCGACAGCATATTAACGTTGTTGACAGGTAAAATGGACTGCAAAGAGTGACCCTTGAGTCGGAATGTTATCGATTACTAAGGATTGGTGGTAACAATAGATCATTGCCTGGTGAGTTGTGGTGGCATAATTTTTGAGTTTCAACCTTGGATGGTTTGTCCTACAATGGAATTCCTTAGAGAGGAAGCAGTGATTAATGACCGCCATCATTAAAATTTCTAATGTCACTCAAGCACTGATCCTAACGATTATTATATGGTCGTTTTACGCAGTTATGTTACTCGGGGACCCAAGTGTGTATGGCGAGAACAACCTGCTGGAAAACGCCCAAGCATTAACTCTCACACTTACGTTAATATTGTTCCTCGTACCGCTGTTTGATTCCTTTCGAAATGATCGATTGATCGCAGTCTTTTTATCACTACTGTCGCTAGGTTTTATTTTGCGTGAATTAGATGTAGAACAGTTCGATGTGCCAAATGTTTTGATTTTGCTGGGCTCAGGCAAAGGTCGCAACCTGTTATTGGGTACGGGGCTTTTGCTGACGTTGGCAACCGCGCTGTTTAGATTTCGTTACTACCTAAGCTTATCACGCTGTTTTCTCAGAAATGGTTCAGGGATCGCTACCTTGTTTGCAGGTTTGTTTTTGATTGTTGGCGATATGTTTGAGAAAATTGATATCCCTTATCATGTCTTATATGAGGAGAGCTTAGAGCTTATAGGTTATGCGGTGTTGTTGCTTGCTGCGTCAAAACTCGCTCGCCGCGAAGTAAAATCCGATACTTTCTTACGGTAAAGCCCTCCGCACATTATTACCCTTGGCGACTTCTGGTTGAACGTGCTGGACCGTATCTCAGCAGGATTATGTAGATGTCTGTCTGCTGGCTAATATCAATTGATCTGTTGGTACTAAACGCAAAAAACCTCACCCTTTTGGGGTGAGGTTTTGCGTATATGGTGCACTCGGGTGGATTCGAACCACCGACCGCTCGGTTCGTAGCCGAGTACTCTATCCAGCTGAGCTACGAGTGCATTTTTCTCTCATTTCTGAGGTCGCACACTATAGGTGAGGGGCGTGGTTGAGTCAACAGATGCCGCTCCGGTCAGTGCAAGTTTTATTCAATCAAAGATCCGCTTTTGCAGATTTGAGAGCCACACTTGTCATCAACTCATGAAATTGGACACTTTTCTCTTAGAACTGTGAACTAGCGCGCGTTATGGGTGTTTATTGATAAGCATCAAGGGCGTATATTTTACAATCGATTATTAGGGAGACAGGGATGCTTACTCTATTTTTTAAAGCCTTAAAGGCGCTCAATTCAGATTACAGTCCGGCTCAGATCAGCTTGGCAGTATGCCTTGGTATGATCATCGGGCTTACACCTTTGGGGTCTGTCCATAATGCGATTTTCTTTTTGTTTGTACTTATGGTGAGAGTTAATTTAGGTATTTTCCTATTAAGTTTGGGTTTGTTCTCGGGGGTGGCATATCTTGTTGATCCAATTACTGAATCATTTGGTTTTTGGCTGTTGCATTTAAATGCATTTGAGAGGCTCTGGGCTTACTTGTATCAGTCTAGTGTTTGGCGATTACTTGAGTACAACAATAGCTTAGTAATCGGTAGTTTCTTAGCCGCAATACTGATGGTTCCATTGTTATATATAGGCACGAAATCGTTGGTAGTGCTGTATCGCGAACGAGTCATGATGTGGATAAAAAGTAGTCGCCTTGGTCTCTGGCTAAAAAGTGGAAAACTCTTTAGCGCCTACCAAAATTTTCAAGGATAGGAGCCGCTATGATGAGTTGGATTAGATCGTGGGGTATTACGTTGTTTGCTGTGCTAGCACTTGTTTGGGTATTTTCTATCGATTGGCTAATAAAGCTTACTATTACTACTTATGGCACTCAATTGAACGGTGCGCAAGTAGAGCTAGAATCTGCCGATTTCAGCCTCTGGCCAGCCGGCATTGAATTGATTAACTTACGGATTACCGATGCCTATAATCCTATGTTTAATCGCTTTGAGGCGGCTAGTATTAATGCCACGCTGGACTCTGGGCGATTGTTGCGTAGGCAAGTGATTATTGAAGAGCTTGATATTGTCGAAGTGCGAGTTAATAGTTCGCGAACCCATTCAGGCGCTACCGGTGACACATACCTCACTATTAATTCTGGTTTTGATTTTAGCGGCCTTGTTCCTGATGTTTCATTGCCGGATATGGACATCTTGTTGGCCGATGCGGAACAGCAGATTAAATACGAGATTACTGGAATTGAAAAGGACATAGAGATTATCGAGCAGCGCTGGCGCAATAATATCGAGCAATTACCGAGTAAAGATAAGGTTTCTGAATATCGCGCGCGATGGGAAAAGTTGAGCAGTGCTAGCTTTATGGAAAAGATGCTGGGCGCTAAAAAACTGAAGGACGAGGTTAGTAATGACTTAAAGGTGATTAAATCCTTTAACAAACAGTTGAAGAATGATCGTGCATTCATTTCTGAGCAAATTACTAGAATCAAAGAATTGCCGAGTGCCCAGGTTGATAGGATGATGCAGGGTAGCGGTCTGTCAGATGAAAATATAGCGTTTGTACGCTCGATAACGGGGGAGCAAATTGATCAGTGGGTGAACAGGGCCAGGTCTTTAAGTGAATCCCTATCGGGCGAGGCCGCAGAGGTTGCCCCCAAGCGAGGGCAGGGTCGCTGGGTCACCTTTCCTGAGGATAATCCGCTACCCAAATTCCTAATTCGTCATGGAGAGTTTAGTGGAAAACTGCAGTTGGCCGGTAGCAATATGAGAGTCGCTGGTACGCTGTTCGACATTGCCTATCCACTGGAAGACTCCAGTCAGCCGGCATCTTTGACTGTTACCGCTAAAGATGATGGAAATGCTAGTCTTTTACTGGAAGCGGTTCTGGACCATGGAGAGATCGACTTTAACGATCGTTTTAATCTGGAGATAGTGAATTTACCATTCAGTGAAGTGTCCTTATCTAAAGGTACCGAAGAAAGCCTTATGTTGAAAACGGCAACATTGAATGTTATGGCCAGTGGTACCGTTTCGGATAGCACGGTTTCGACTAATATTGTTGCTAAACTTTCGGATCCTACGCTAGAGGCTGATTCAGCAAGTGCCACCCAGAGCGAGCAATGGGTAGCAGACACTTTAAACCTGCTCGATAGCGTTGATTTACAAGTGGATGTCAGTGGCGCACTAAACGATCCAACCGTAAACATCACCTCGAATTTAGATAAGATTTTAGCAGCAGGGTTAAAATCTCAGGTATCGACTCAGACAAATAAGTTTAGACAGCAGTTCACTGATCAGTTGGGCCAGAACACAACGAATCAGCTGAAGGGGTTGAGTACTAAGGGAGATTTTCTCAAAGATATTCAGGCTCTGCTGAATGATCGAAAAGCAGCTATGCCAGGATTCTAGTCCTTACGCTAGTAGTTGATGGGGACTTCCATGGTTTCTTTGAGTTCCTCCATCACTACATAGCTTGTGGATTCTTGTACAGCCGGCAGTTTTAAAATTCGATGACCCAACAGCTCTCGGTATGCAGCCATGTCTGCGACTCGCGCCTTTAATAAATAGTCATAGTTACCTGAGACCAAAAAGCAACTTTGGATATTTTCTAGGTCAATCACCGATCGGCGAAATTCTTCGAAGTTTTTTTGTGAGGTGTGGTTAAGGCGGATTTGTACAAAAACCACCAGAGCCGCATCTAGCTTTTGTGAGCAGACCTGTGCGCTGTACCCAAGAATGTATCCATTGCGCTCCATGCGTTTTACGCGATCAATGCACGGTGTGACTGATAGGCCAACTTGGCGAGCAAGCTCCGTATAGCTGATGCGTCCGTCCTTTTGTAAAATACGCAAAATATTTCGATCAATCTTACCGAGGCTATCTGGCCCATCTATTGTATTTTTCATATTATTCTCCAATACTAAAACAGTAAATTTTCTCGTAATTCTTAATTATCAAACAAAATTAACTAACTAAAGCGGTAATAAGATAATAAATACTATGCCTAATCATTAAAATAGCAAGATAAATTATTGATTTGATTAGCTGATCTTGAGAGGAAATAAACATGTTAATCGGTGTACCCAAAGAAATTAAGAATCATGAGTATAGGGTAGGACTAACGCCTTCCTCAGTTATGGAATTGGTCAAGCATGGGCATAATATTTTGATTCAGCATGATGCTGGCGCAGGTGTCGACTTTAGTGATGACCAGTACATATCTGCTGGTGCGGAAATTGTTAGCACTGCTGAAGAAATATTTGCCCGTGGTGAAATGATTATTAAGGTTAAAGAGCCACAACCGCATGAGTGCAAAATGCTCCGAGAAGGACAGATTCTATATACCTATTTACACCTTGCTCCAGATCCAGATCAAACCAAGCTATTGGTTGAATCAGGCGCTACTTGTGTAGCCTATGAGACGGTTACTGATGCCGATGGAGGGCTACCACTCTTGGCTCCCATGTCAGAAGTTGCTGGACGCATGTCGGTGCAGGCCGGCGCGCATCATTTAGAAAAAGCTCAGGGTGGCCGTGGTGTTTTGTTAGGCGGCGTCCCCGGCGTTGCTGCTGCAAAAGTACTGGTTATTGGCGGCGGTGTGGTGGGTTATAACGCTGCATCTATGGCCGTTGGCATGGGTGCCGATGTTACTATTTTAGATCGTTCTATTCCCCGTCTTCGGCAGCTCGATAGCGAGTATGAGGGGCGTGCTCGATGTGTGTTCTCCACCAATGCAGCTATTGAAGAATACGCGTTAGAGGCGGATTTAGTGATTGGTGCTGTATTAGTGCACGGTGCTGCCGCACCTAAGTTACTGAGCACTGATTTAATCAAGCGAATGAAAAAAGGGGCCGTGGTGGTCGATGTGGCTATTGATCAGGGTGGTTGTTTTGAAACATCAAAAGCAACAACGCATGATAAGCCAACTTATATCGTCCATGAGATAGTCCATTATTGTGTTGCGAACATGCCTGGTGGCGTTGCTCGCACCGCGACTATGGCCTTAAATAATGCAACCTTACCTTACGCCATTGCTCTGGCTAATGATCCGATTAATGCTTTATTTACGAACGCCAATTTACAGAATGGCTTAAATGTACATAAGGGATCCGTGACATACAAAGCTGTTGCCGACGCTCTTGGTTATTCTTATGTGCCTGCAGACGAGGCTCTAAAGGTCTAAGCGTATCGTTAGTAAGCTAGAAGGGCACTTCGGCGACTACAACGGCTCGAATAGGTGCTGGATGTCCTTCTGCTGTTTTGTTGATGTCCTCAGGGTCTAAAAAATCTACTAAAGAGTCGTAGGTCATCCATTCAGTGCTACGTTGCTCTTCGATGCTAGTGGCGCTGATGTCGACGACCCGAGGATTAACAAAACCTTGCTTGCGCATCCAGCTCACTAATGTGTCTGGGGATGGCAGAAACCAGACATTGGGCATTTTTCCATACCGACCCTCAGGGACTAAAACCTGTCCTTCAGGCCCATCGATTACCAATGTCTCAAGTACCAGTTGACCGCCAGGTCGCAACAGTTCGCGTAATTCGCGCAAGTGGTCCATAGGAGATCGCCGATGATAGAGAATACCCATAGAAAAGACGGTATCAAAGGCGGCCATTTTGGCCGGCATATGCTCTATCCCCAACGGCAGTACATCAATAGGCAGTTCATGCCCGGCATATTTTTTGATAGCATTAAACTGAAAGACAAACTTTGCTGATGGATCGATGCCAATGACCCGCTTAGCGCCAGCACCGAGCATGCGCCAGCAGTGATAGCCATTGCCGCAGCCGACATCTAATATTAGGCGGTTTTTTAAGGGTTGTAAGTGAGGTAAAACACGCTCCCACTTCCAATCAGAGCGCCACTCTGTATCGATGAGCATGCCGAATAGAGTAAAAGGACCTTTGCGCCAAGGATGAAGTCCCATCAGACTTTTCTGTAACTGGTCGCGCACCTCGCTAGCTATATTTGTAGCATCCCCAAGGGTTACTCCTGAGTCAAAATTACAACTCTGCATGCTAATATCCGGCAGGCTCTCCAATGCTAGAGTCCAACCTGGCATATCCCCCCAGCGGCTGCCATCTAGACGTTCGTCAATTACGATTGGCAAAGTCTCATGCCAAGTCTTTAAATCAGAGTTTTGTAGCCAGTCTAGAAATGGACTGTAGTTAATAGCAGACGAGAGCATTGGCGCACCTAAACATTCAAAGCGACAGTGTAAATGATTTCACGAGTCGGCTCGCTAGGTTTTCAGTCTTGTTTAGCGCTTAGTATGTGTATTTTATAACTATAAACGATTGGCGACATAACGCGTGATTTAAGCGCTTGTTTAAGGCGGGTACATCATCACCGACTATTATTGGGATATTTTTGCCGTTAAGGATGCCAATAGGTGCATAATTGCGCGGGCAAACGTATTATTAATGTAGTGAAAGCATTGAGGGCAGTAAAAATGAGTGAAGAGCGCTTTCAGGCACTGGAAGAGAAGTTGGCCTTTATAGAAATGGCCAATGTTGAGATGGGAGACGAGATTTTTAGACAGCAAAAAGAAATAGAGGTGCTAACTAAAGGCCACCAAATGTTATTACAGCGGATTGAGACTCTTCAAGATACAGCCGGACAAGATAATGAAGATGATAATGAGCGGCCACCGCACTACTAAGTAAATGTGATAAAAATTGCCAGTTAAATATTCAGTTAAAAGGGGTTACAGATGTCAGGGTTAAATGAGCAGGTAAAAACCAATATTGACGGCGTTTTTGCACGCCAGCAGCGTTATGCGCTGGAGCTAAGAAAATCAGATTGTAAGAAGCGTTTAGCGGTTCTTGATCGTTTTGAAAAAGTGTTTCGTGATTCTGAGGAAAAAATCTATCAGTCAGCTGCAGACGATTTCTCCAAGCCGCAGGCGGAGGTCGACATGTCAGAGATCATGGCGGTACTGGCCGAACTAAAGCATGTGCGTAAAAATCTGAAAAAGTGGATGAAACCTGTTTCAGTAATGCCCACTGCGAGCATGATTGGCACCTCCTCGAAAATCGTCAAAGAACCCAAGGGTGTGACTTTAGTTGTTTCACCATGGAACTACCCGTTTAACCTAACGTTTGGGCCAATGATTTGGTCAATCGCCGCAGGTAATACCGTTATTATAAAGCCGTCTGAAATGACGCCGCACATGTCTGCGGTCATCGCTGAAATTGTTGAAAAAGCCTTTAGTCCTGAAGAGGTGAGTCTGTTTCAAGGTGAAGCCGATGTAGCAAGCTACCTTACAGCGCTACCATTTGACCACATCTTTTTTACTGGCAGTCCTGCGGTGGGTAAGCATGTGATGGCAGCAGCGGCTAGGAATTTGACTTCGGTCACCTTAGAGCTTGGCGGCAAAAGCCCAGTCATTGTTGACAAATCAGTGAATATTAAAAAGGCAGTGCAGTCGATTGCTTGGGGCAAGTTCACTAATAATGGTCAAACCTGTATTGCGCCGGACTATCTCTATGTTCACGAGTCAATTAAAGAAGAATTTGTCAGTGAAATGACCGACTGCATTGAGAAGCAATATGGACTAGGTAACGTCGCTAAGGATAACGGGGATTATTGCAGAGTGGTTAATAGCAGCCACTATCAGCGCATTAGCCGCTTACTTAGTGATGCACAGGAGCAGGGAGGAAAGCTGATTACTGGTGGGCAAACCGATGATGCGAGTCGTTTTATTGCGCCAACACTTATTGAGGGTATGGCGGCTGATTCTGCGATTATGCACGAAGAAATTTTTGGGCCATTACTTCCAGTGATCACTTTCTCAGATATTGACGAAGTGGTGACTTATGTTAACAGCAAGCCCAAGCCATTGGCGTTGTACATTTACAGTACTGACAAGAGTAGTATTGATAAAATACTCAGCGAGACCAGTGCAGGTGATACATGCGTCAATCAGACCATGATGCATTTCTTGCACCCGAATTTGCCTTTTGGCGGCGTCAACAATAGCGGTATTGGAAAGTCCGGTGGCGTTTGGGGTTTCAATGCTTTTACGCATGAGCGGAGCGTGTTAACTGATAAGTTCAGCTCGGCTTCCATGTTGCATCCTCCCTATACTCCGAAGGTGCGAAAGATGATTAAAATGGCTATGAAAATCACAACCTAAGATCTTTTAGGATTCTTTAATAGCGACTAATGAGCAAAAGTTAAAACACTGAAACCAAGGGCTTGCGGATTGAAAACCGCAGGCCCTTAATCGTTGGATATGGGCATCTAATGTTTCTGGTATTAACACATTTTCGATAGAGTCACGCTTTTGGCTGATCTCCAAGTCACTGTAGCCTTGAGCCCGCTTGAACTGATGATGGAGATCGCTGAGTAAAGTATTTAGACTTGGTGGTTCAAAATGTAGTTTCTCAGAAATAACTAAGCAACCCCCAGGATTCAAACCCGCATATATCTTTTCTAGTAAGGGCACTCGCTGTGGCATCGGAATAAATTGAAGGGTGAAGTTCATGACTACCATCGATGCGTTTTCAATTTTGGTGTCGCAGATATCTTGATTGAGAAGTTCGGTACTTATCGTCGAGGGGACTGAAGCCAGCATGGTTGCACATTTATTGAGCATGGCAGCTGAGTTATCCACCGCAATGATTTTAGTATTATGATGATCTTCAATCCGTGAACGCATCGCAAGCGTTGATGCCCCTAAAGAGCAACCTAGGTCATAGCAATGACTGCCGGACTGCACATAGCGAGAAGCCAGTTCACCGCAATGGGCTAAAATGGTTTCATAGCCAGGTACAGAGCGCCGAATCATATCTGGGAACACATCGACAACGGCTTTATCAAACACGAAACTAGGAACGGTGCCCAGTGGATGAGCAAACAGGTTGTCTTGATGCGTCTCAGTCATTGCTTTATACCGCTATGGTGGTTAGACCTGTGTTAGCTGCTAGATCAGTATTAGTGATCACTGCAGTCTGGGCAAATTCTGACCGCAAATAATGATCGGCAACACGTTTTAAATCATCTTCAGTGACGGCCAGTACACGGGTTCTAAATGCCATAGCAGATGCTTTATTGCGGCCATTAAGTTCAGCGTGGAATGCTTGCATGGCTTCACCAGCAGGGGAGCTTGGTTTATCAAGACTGCCTATTACACCAAGAATTGCTTCTTCGATTTTGTCTTCGCTGATAGATTGGTCTAGTGCCCAGGCGATTGACTGATCAAAGTCGTTAAGCGTACCTTCAATACGAGGATCTCTATAAGAGAAGAAGCGGAATGCGCCCGATTGGTTATCTTGTGAGGCGCCGCCTCCGTAAGCACCACCTTGTTCGCGAATAGCACGGTGTAAAAAGCCGTTACGCAATACGCCGCCTAACACTATGAGTGGCGCGGCATCTGCATGCCCTGCAGCAACCGTGGGGTAGGCGCGGGCACAAAAGCTTACTTGTGTGTTGGCAGTCCAACAGTGATTTACCGCGGTCAAAGACGGCTGATACTGAATCAGATTAGAGGCTGCAAACGGTGTTTGAACTTGATGACTAAAGCCACGTTGCATCTGAGCTGTAAAGGCCTCTAAACGTTCATTCTCAGCAACCAGAAGATACTGACGTGGCTGTTGCAGAACCTTGGCGTGAATACTTTGTAATTGTGAGGCTAGTGACGAGAGCTGATCGGGGTCATCAAGGGAATTATCAAGGCTTTTGAGTAGTGACAAACCCGTCAAGCCACCCCAGCGCTGCGTAAGATGACCATTAGCTGACATTCCACTGGTAGCCGCTGTCATGGCCATAACATGGCCATTACCTACTATTGATGATTCGCGATAACTCCGGATCTGAGCTACTAGCTCGCGTAATCTAGGTAGTTCATCAAAGCGGGTTTGCTCCATAGAATGCTGCATCAAATCGGTCATCGCCGACTGATTAGACGCCAAGCCTTTTGCTGAAAAACTAATATTGCCATGTAGTTGGTCTAAATCGTCTTTATCCGCACGCACGTTTGCCGATGCAGAATAAGAGCCTACGACACTGGAATGCCAAAGTTGCGTTGCCATATAGTCTTTATCGCCAACACCCATCTCGGTTGCGCAGGTGCTATACAGGGGTAATAGATCCATTTCTTCGCTGGTCAGATCTGGCATTGCCATAATAACTTGCTGATAAACGATTCCGTTAGTCCCAGCGTTATAGCTGGTAAGCGCCAGCGGTGATTGGCTCACCGAGTGTTTTTCAGCATAGAAAATGTCTGAGGGGACATCTTCAATGCCCACCTTAGGCAAGATATCAAGATTCTCCTCCATTTCCTGCCGTTGTTTAAGTGCAATAGCCTCATCAACGATTTGTTGCTTACGCGTCTCACTCAACCCTTGCTGGATTTCGGCCAGTCGATTCTTTTCTTGCTGCTCTTTAACCTTTCCTAGACCTGTGTCTGGCTTCATTACCAGCCTTAGGCGATGTTGGTTGTTAAGGAGTAGATCACGCGCTAGATGCTTTATAAATGTAGGGTCTTTGATATCTTCTTGTAGCTTGGCTAAAACCGGATCAAGGTTGAGAAGAGATACTGGATCTCCGCGGTGAGTGGCACTGGTCAACGCAGTGAGAATTAATTGCAGGCCATAGGGATAGCCGCCACCGGATACTTCACGTTGAGACAGTTCTAGTTGATGCAGGCTGGCCTCGACCTGTTCTTGGGGAAGACCATTATCAGCTACATTTTGTAAGACACTCAAAATAAGCGCTTCAACGGCATCGGCGTCCTCGGGATTTGAACCTTCGACACCACAAGCAAAAATGAGTTCTTTTTGAGAGTCCTCAAGACCGCACATAGGTGATGGAGCGGTTCCTAAATCAGTCGTCTCTAGGGCTTGTTGCAAGGGTGAGCCGCTGTTGTCCAGTAATACACTGGACAATAGTCGTGCACACATTGTCGCTTCAAGATCAGTTGTATCGCCAAGTAACCAGGACAGCACAATGTGACTTTGTTGCTCAGTGCTCTCGGATTCATCAAACGCATAGACTTCTTCAACGTATTGTGGGGCCTCGTAACGTTGTTCGTTATTGACCTCAATATGACAGTCGAGTTTGTCGAAGCGACTTAGCGCGTTGTCCTCAAAGTGGGCTTGATGCTCTGATGCTGGAATATCGCCGAAGGTAATAAAAATAGCGTTACTGGGATGGTAGTGAACATCATAAAAGGCCTTAAACTGCTCATAGCTAAGATCTGGGATATCAGTTGGATCACCACCACTATTATAGTGATAGGTGCTTGTTGGACAGAGATGTTTGGACATTGTCTGCCAAAGTGTCGAGTTGACGGAACTCATCGCACCTTTCATTTCGTTGTAAACCACACCCTTGAATGTCAACTCAGAGTTTGAATCCTCTGCATCGGCAAATTCTAATCGATGACCTTCTTGGGCAAAATCGAGAGGATCTAAGCGTGAAAAAAATACTGAGTCGAGATAGACGCTGAGAAGATTGTTGAAGTCTTTCTTGTTTTGACTAGCAAATGGATAAGCGGTCCAGTCAGAACTTGTAAAGGCATTCATAAAGGTGTTCAGAGACCGTCGGATCATCATAAAGAATGGATCACGCACAGGGTACTTTTCGCTACCGCAGAGAGCTGTATGTTCTAGAATATGCGCTACACCAGTAGAATCCTCTGGTACGGTTCGCAGCGCCACTAAGAAAACATTTTCTTTGTTATCGGCCGCTAGATGGATATGCTGGGCCCCAGTGACTTTGTGTCGATACTCTTGATACCGTATTTTCAGAGACGGTATATCTTGGCTTCTTAATAATTCAAAGGCAGGGTTAGTTTGGTCGGTCATTCTATCTAGCGCTCCAGAGCAAATCTTTTGTGGGTTCTTTAATGGCGTCGCCATTCTACGCGAATCCGTGGGCATGAAAAGTCAAAATGTGGGTCCCTTTTTAGCGTTCCATGCTATGTGTACGTTGCCGGTACAAAATTGGTGTTGTACCTTCCCACCGTTTAAACGCCCGATAAAAAGTACTTGGTTCGCAAAATCCTGTCAGATAGATGATCTCACTTATCGCTTCATTGGTTTGTGAGAGTAAGCGCAGTGCTAGACGATGCCGCAGATCATTGAGTATTGTTTGAAAACTGGTGCCGGCAGTGTTGAGTAAATGGCGTAAATGTCGTGGACTCATATCCATCAGTTTAGAGACGGATATCAAGCTAACATCACCAGATTCTAGGAGACTGGCCATGTGATTGCGTACTTCCTTGATGAGATCACCTTGCTTCAGTATTGCTAGATGTTGATCGGCAGCCTGCATGTGTAAATCTAGCAATTGTGGCTCGGCATATAAAGATCGATAATTTAAAATGTCGGCAGGAAAGTAGAGCTGAAAAGATTCGGCATTAAATTTTACAGGGCATTTAAAAATTCTATGGTATTCCTCAATACTTGTATTAGGAGGATGATTAAATACCACCTTGTCGGCTGTAAATGCACCATCCGTTGCAGCTTCAAACACTTTAATCAAACCCAACACCATAGCCTCTGCAAGATGTGAAGTGGCGTATTGATGATTTGAAAAATAGCTCGTCAAGCACGCTTTCGGAGACTCTTGAATTGATCCATGCAGGGCATCACTTATTAGGCGCTGATAGCTCATTACTCGCTTTAGACCATCGCCAAAGGTCTGACTACTCAGTAGCAAATATTCTAATATTTGCCCCTTATACACTGGCATCTTCTCACCCAAATGCAGGCCTATACAGGGATCGCCGGATAGCTCAGCAGCGGCCTTCCAAAATAAAGGTTGAGCAGAAAAGGGTGTTCGCAAGTTAGCTTCATACAGCTTTGACGGATCAAAACCAGAGCGTCGTAAAACCTCATCAGCATTGACATCCAACGCCTGAAGTCCCTTATAGGCTAAGCGCACCAGTGCGCCAGAATCGGTTAAACCATTCATAAATAATCCAAAGTAGGTCACTATGATACACTATTGACCCAAATGACAAAAATGTAATACGTTTTGCTAGTGACATTGATCTTCGGACAACCTATTGTGTCCTGATGAGTAAACCTAACCATCAGTACAATAGTGTAGATATGTCCCCTGCACCTGAGCAACTCAGTGAGCTTCCGGGCTTATTGGGCCTTTTCCGTAAAGCGATGGTTAAATCCGATACTTTTGAGCTAGGGCAGTCCCTTCCTTTTTTAAGCAAGTATGTAAAAGGTGTGCAGATTGATCAAAAACACCTCCTAGCTTATCAAAAGTTACTTGGTTTTGACCAAGGTAAACAAGTCCCGCCAACTTACTTGAGTATGCTCGGTTTTCCAATGATCCTTAGCATTATGACTGATCCTGATTTTCCAATGAAGGCCATGGGTCAGGTGCATCTCAGTAATGAAATTGCGGTGTTCAAAAATTTTCCAATGGATCAAGTAATTACCTTTACGGTCGGTATTAATGGTAGCTGGGTTACCTCCAAGGGTGTTGAATGGAGCGTGGGGCTGATTGCTAAGGCTGATGGCGAACTTGTTTGGTCTAGTGAATCAACGATGTTGCATCGCTGTAAGACCGACGTTCTTCGCCAAGCGCCGTTAGTCGTTCAGCACGCAGGAGAGCCTCAAGTATGGGCTGTTGACGGTGGTATGGGACGTCGCTATGCAAGTGTGTCAGGAGACTACAACCCCATACATTTGAGTGCCATAAGTGCCAAGTTGTTTGGATTTAATAAAGCTATTGTTCACGGAATGTGGAGTAAGGCCCGCTGCTTAGCAGTGTTGAAAGATCAATTGCCCGATTCAGGGTATCGGGTTCAAGCTAACTTCCATCGACCATTGTTTTTACCATCGAATGTTTTGTTTTACTCTAACAAGCAGTCTAACAAGACGTCGTTTTCAATTTTCAACCAAACCGGTGAGCAACCTCACTTGGACGGTTTTATTTCACAGGACTTAACCAATGCCTAATTATAAAGTACCCGTCAAAGACGTATCGTTTTTATTCAATGATGTCTTTGATATGCAAGCCCACTATCAGCATGTGGAGGGAGGCGATCAAGCAACACCAGATATGATTGAAGCCATTTTTACTGAAGGAGCAAAGTTCAGCGAAAATGAATTAGCACCAATCTATCAGTCAGGTGATGAGGGGTGTGTTTGGGATGATGGTGTGGTCACTACACCTGCAGGTTTCAAAGAGGCCTACAACACCTATATTGAAGCCGGTTGGACATCATTAACCGGTAGCGAGAGCATGGGCGGCCAACATCTTCCATCATCCTTAGGTCTTGCCGTAACTGAGATGATAACTACCGCGAACTGGGCGTGGGCAATGTACCCAGGTCTCAGTGAGGGGGCTATTGCTACGCTCGAAGATCATGGTACTGAAGAGCAAAAGACTCATTACCTCACTAAACTAATCAGTGGCGTTTGGAGTGGCACTATGTGTCTGACTGAACCGCATTGCGGAACTGATTTGGGGCAAATGAAGACCAAAGCTGTACCCAACGATGATGGTAGTTACAGCGTTAACGGGACCAAAATTTTTATTAGCGCCGGCGAGCATGATCTGACCGAAAATATTGTCCATATTGTATTAGCCAAGTTGCCTGACGCTCCTAAGGGCACCAAAGGGTTATCTCTTTTTATTATTCCCAAATTTTTACCGGCCGCCGATGGTTCTGCGGGTGAAAGAAATGGGGTTAGATGCGGCTCCATTGAACACAAGATGGGGATTCATGGGAATGGGACAGCGGTACTTAACTTTGATGGTGCTAAAAGCTTTCTTATTGGAGAGCCGCACAATGGTTTGAATGCTATGTTCACTTACATGAACGTGGCGCGTATAGGTACTGCGAGTCAGGGCGTGTCAGCCGCTGAGCGTTCATATCAAGGTGCATCTGCTTACGCTCGCGATAGGTTAGCCATGCGGTCTATTTCTGGGGTAAAAAACCCTGAAGGCCCAGCGGATGCGATTATCGAGCATCCTGATGTAAGGCGTATGCTGTTGACCCAGCGCGCTATCGCTGAAGGTGGCCGCGCTATGGTCACTTACGCGTCGCAGTTTGCAGATATATATCGTGCCGGTAAGACTCAAGACGCCAAAAAGGCCGCTGAGGATCGATTGGGGTTTTGTACTCCAATACTCAAAGGATTTATCACCGAATTAGGCGTAGAGGCGGCAAACCATGGCGTCCAAGTGTTCGGTGGGCATGGATATATCAAAGAATGGGGCATGGAACAGATACTTAGAGATAGTCGTATAGCTACCCTTTATGAGGGTACCACAGGGATTCAGGCTTTAGATTTGGTGGGGCGAAAAGTACTACTCGACCGATTCAAGCAACTTAATGTGTTCACTAGTGAGATGCTAACGTTTGCCAAAGGGTGTATGCCTTGGACTGCTGCGGGCAAAGATAAAACGGTTCGCAGCCAAGCGTGGCAAGTGATTAAATTAGCTATTAGATGGCGATTATTGGCCTACAAATTAGGGGCTGGTGCTAAGAAAAGTCCAGATTCTGTGGGTGCTGGATCAGTCGACTTTTTGATGTTCTCCGGTTATGCCTACATGGCGTATATGTTTGCTCGTATGAGTAAGGTTGCCAGTGCACAATTGGCTGCAGGGGAGGGCGATAGTATATTTCTGCAAGAAAAACTGCATACCGCAACATTCTTTTTTGAGCGCATTTTGCCGCGCGCAGACATGCATGCTAAAACCATAAAAGCGAGTGTTGGTAGCGTCATGGCAATGCCAACTGATTATTTTGATGCTACTCGGTGAATCTAAAGTGATGGTTTAGGGCGTCTTAAATAAGGTAGGCACTTTAGGGCTTGCCTAAAAAAGTTGGAACCCTGAAAAGGGCGTTATGGGGAAGGCCATAGCGCCCTTTTTTTATGCGCCTACCTGATACAGACCTACGCTAGCTGTTACCAGTAAGATCCAGCCTATTATGCGGTAAAATTGGGTAGTATCTTGACGCAGAAATTGCTCATGAAACCGTAACCCAACTAAATGACCAATCCCAGCAAAGGGAAGTAACCATAGAGTGGCTAATAGATTCAAGCTAACCCCAGCCCAGACAAAAGCAATGAGTTTAATACTGACCAATACAGCCCAAAGGACAAATAAGGTGTGACGAAACTCGGAAATCTTAATATGCCGCAGAGCTACAGCAATAACTAGAGGGCCACCAATTAAAGATGTACCACTCACGTAAGCGCCCATAATCAAGAAAATCACATCCAACCAACGACTATTACTTTTTAGTGGATTACCTAAAATGTAGGTGACTGAGTAGGCCGCAATCATCAGGAAGATAATAGTGTTCATAAGATCGGCAGGTAGAACAATTAGTCCAATTACTCCGGCGATTTTAGGCAGAATCATGATGGCAAGTGCAAAGCGGACAAAAGGCCAATTGACCTGTGGCGCATCGATGTCTGCCTGCCGATTCATTCGAGCTTCGTTACGACGGCTCTGTAGCAGGGTTATGCCCGCAAAAAACAGCAGATGTAGGGATATAATCGGCAGAAAATAAAGTGGATCATTGTGAATCAGTAGTAAAAATGGAATGGTAAATAACGCTCCGCCAAAGCCCAGTCCGGAGCGAACAAAACCACTCCAGATAAAGACTACAGCGATTAGAGCATACTGATAAAACTCAAACCCCATTAGAGGTTGCAGCCCTTGGGTCCATGAACATGGCCGTGAGAAATCTCTTGTTCAGTCGCCTTTCTAATGTCGACAATTTCTACGTCGAAGTTGAGATTTTTGCCGGCCAATGGGTGATTCATATCAACATCGACATTAAATTTTCCAACTTTGATAATAGATCCAGGTTTGACACCATTATCAGTATTAACATGAATACTCTTGCCCAGCGTTAGCTTTCCTTCATGCTTTAGATATTTAATCGGTATACGTTGAACATTATTCACGTTTCGAAGTCCATAACCTTCGGAGGGCGATAAATTAAAGGTTAATGTCTGACCAATCTCGGCTTTTGAAACGGCCTTTTCGAAGCCTCTGATCATCTGTCCCCGTCCATGTAGGTAAACCATTGGCTCCCCGCTCTCGTATGTCGAGTCAATAAGTTCATTATTATCATCGGTGAGGGTATAGTTAACAGAGATGATGTGGTGCGCAGTTACATGCATGGTAGGCTCCTCAAATAGGTTGGCCATGATACATCAAGACATCATAATAGAGGGATGTTGTAGGCCTACTTTAGGGTTAATAAATCTTAGGATAATGATGATGTCATCAGCAGATTATGAGAAGGAAAATGATAATAGTGATGACGCTAGCAGTGCGTTCATAGACCTTGTCGGTGATGACATCAAACCATTGTCTGGAAAAGTGTCTGCGCATTTAGGAAAGCCTGCGTTGATAACTCCTGGTGTTATAGAACGTCGCAAAGCCGCTCAGCGTGAGATAGTTGCAGAGCTTAACGATCTCGATCCAGTTATGGTCATTGAGCAAGTAGATCCCTTAGCTTACTTAGAGTTTCAGCGCCCGGGGGTTCAACATGGTGTGTATAAAAATCTTCGAATGGGCAAATATGAAATCCAATCACGCCTTGATTTACATCGGCACACGGTTGAACAGGCACGCGTGGCACTTTGGCGGTTTGTTGATGATTGCCATAAGCACAGTATTCGTTGTGCTTTGATCACACATGGCAAGGGTGAGGGACGAGAACAGCCTGCAAGGCTCAAAAGTTGTGTTAACCATTGGTTGCGCCAATTTGATCAGGTATTGGCTTTTCACAGCGCACAAAAGCAGCATGGGGGTGTGGGTTCAACTTACTTGTTGCTAAAAAAAGATAGTTCGGCACGAAAGAAAACGAGTGAAAAAATACATCAGGCAAAACGTACTAAACGCTGATGGGAACATTGACGATAATGCAGAGGGATTTTGCGATGATTAGATTTATTTTAATTGTATTAGTGTGTATCACTAATGCCAACGCGAATACAGCAACACCAACAACCGAATTTTTCAATTTTAAGGTATTACTGAATGATCGAGAGGTTGGCTGGCACACGTTTGTTGTTGAGAATAAAGGTGATCAAGTGACCGTAAAGTCAGACGCTAGCATGGACTTTACGGTACTGCTGGTTAAAAAAGTTAAGTACCGACATCAGGCCAAAGAAATATGGCAAAAAGATTGTATGGTCGAATTTGACAGCAGCACGCAAAGAAATGGCAAGCTAGTGGCAATGAGTGGAAAGACAGTGAATGGCAGTTTTTTTGTTCAACGCGAAGATGGTGAAACGTCACTGGGGGCTTGCGTGAAGAGTTTTCCTTATTGGCGACCGAAGTGGCTTGAGAGTGAATTTCTGTTAAATGTTGAAACTGGAAAATACACACCAGTTTCAGTACAGAGTAATATCGACCCTGCGACCCAAGCGATTTACAAGACCATTGAGTTACCGAAAACGCAGATCCGTCTTGAGTATGACAAAGCGGGTGATTGGCAGATCCTTGAGTCCGATCTCAACATTGTAGGCACATTAAGGTATGAAAGAGTCTTAGACACTATTGAGGTGCAGTTATGAATTTACGGCAACAAATATTATTGGTCGCAATCACACTTGTGATGGCCTCGTGTAGCTCACAAAAACCAATGCCAGCGGTTGATTATGTGGATCTTGAGCGTTTTATGGGCGACTGGTATGTAATAGCAAACATTCCCACCTTTTTAGAGAAAGACGCCTATAACCCAGTAGAGACTTACAGACTGGATGACGATGGTAGCGTGGCTACCACCTTTACTTTTAACGCGGGGAGTCTTGGTGGAGAGCAAAAAATTTATAATCCTCGTGGCTTTATTAGAGACAGTGCTAGTAATGCGATCTGGGGGATGCAGTTTATATGGCCAATCAAGGCTGACTATAGGATTGTTTACTTAGATGATACCTATCAACAAACAATTATTGGCCGTACCAGCCGTGATTATGTTTGGGTTATGGCGCGAACACCGCACATTTCTGATCAAGACTATAGAGATTTAGTGTCTCAAGTCAGCGCGTTGGGCTATGACACAGATTTATTACAAAAGGCGGTTCATCATATTCCAAAGCCTACCTCTAAAGCGCATACGCAAAACGTTGAGAAAATTGAATATTCGGCTATTAGTCGAGGGACCTCTGAGCGAGTCGTTTTACAGAAAGGGCGATATAGTTATTTTTTAAATAATCAAAAAATAGTCCAACATGTTTTAACCAAGGGGCAAAAACAAGCATTAGCTGAAGTTTTGACTGAGGTTAATGTGGCTGCCATTAAGGATCTCGATGCGCCGTCTAAACGCCATCAGTTTGATGGTGCTAAAGTCACTTCGATAACGATAACGTCAGAGGGTAAAGCACATCGCAGCGTGACATTCGACGATGATAATCCACCTCAAGCCTTGGCTGGGCTCATTGATTTTCTTTTGGGGATGAGGCAATAGCATAGCTGCTGCCATAGCGGAATAGGTTAGTTAGTCAGTCAATCAATTTGCCGATAACGGCATCGAACAACTATACTGCGCGCTCCAAAACGAGCGAGCCCCATAATGTCATTGCGTGACGATCAATTAGAAGCGAATAAACTGCAAAAGCGCCTACGTCGAAATGTCGGTAAAGCGGTTGCAGATTATCGAATGATTGAAGAGGGTGATCGGATCATGGTGTGCCTGTCAGGTGGCAAAGATTCCTATGCCATGCTCGATATACTTATGAACCTGCAGAAAAACGCACCGATCAAGTTTGATTTGGTTGCGGTGAACTTAGATCAAAAACAGCCTGGGTTCCCCGAACATGTTTTACCCGCTTATCTTGACAAGCTTGATATCGAATACCATATCCTTGAGAAGGATACTTATAGTATTGTCACTAGTAAAATTCCTGAGGGTAAGACTTACTGTAGTCTTTGTTCTAGATTGCGAAGAGGAACATTGTATGGCTTCGCAGAGCAAATTGGCGCAACCAAGGTTGCCCTAGGTCATCATCGTGATGATATTATTGAAACCTTATTTCTTAATATGTTTTACCAAGGGAAATTAAAGGCGATGCCGCCTAAGTTGTTATCAGATGATAAGAGAAATATTCTCATTCGACCACTCGCCTATTGTCGAGAATCAGATCTCATTGAGTTGGCTGCGCTAAAGCAATTCCCAATTATCCCTTGTAACCTTTGTGGTTCACAAGCAGGCCTGCAACGCAACGCAGTAAAGGATATGTTAAAGCAGTGGGAGCGACAATTTCCTGGTCGCGTTGATGCGATCTTTGGGGCTATAAAAAATGTAGCTCCATCACAGCTTGCTGATACTGAATTATTTGATTTTGCAGGTTTGACCCGCGGTGTGCTGGATATAGAGACGGGCGGGCATGTTGAAGTTGAGTCACTTATTCAGGCTATCAACGTTTAGTCCGAAGAGTTGTGTTGCTGGTCAGCATAACGCCCTTTAAAGGCTCAATCTCACACTATAAATCGCGATCAACTGATCTTTATTAGTAGCATATAGCGTCAGTCTTAAGGCACACTTGCTCGTCAGGTTGGTATGCATAATATTCTCAAATAAAAATAACAGGGGCTAAGGATGAAATCTGCATTAATACATACTGGACGAGGCTTGCTGGCTTTATATTTTCTGTTGCCAGGCGTGATGAAATTTATCCAATGGGATATGCATGTAGCACTCATGGAGACTCATGGTATGGCGATGGCTCCTGTGTTATTGGCGGTTGCTGGAGTCACTCAAGTCGGTGCGAGTGTTTGCCTTTTCTTGAATAAACAGGTGGTCATCTGTGCGCTCGGTTTAGCTGCGATGGTTTTACTCATCAATCTAAACTTACATGATTTTTGGAATGTTTATGAAGGTGTCGATACCGAACATGAGACTCAGAATTTTTTCAAAAACATGGGAATACTTGCAGGTCTGTTGCTTTTGGCAGCTTTAAATATGAACCAAACGACCACTGAGCACAACGGCACATAAATGCTTAGGCCTAATTAAAAATAAGACGATCACTACCTAATCGCGATTAGGTTTTAAAAAGGAAAAAGTATGTCTGAATTGTCTATGTCAACCGTGGTGGCTTTTTTGGCCTATGTGGCGATCGTCTTAAGCATTGGTTTTTATGCTTATTTAAAAACTAAAAATGCTACCGATTATTTTTTGGGCGGCCGAGAATTATCACCCGCTGTATCAGCGATTAGCGCTGGTGCGTCAGACATGAGTGGTTGGGTATTGTTAGGTCTGCCGGGTTATGCCTATCTTGCCGGTTTAGAGGCGGCTTGGATATCTCTTGGCCTAGTGCTGGGCGTAGCGGCAAACTGGGGTTTGATGGCCAAGCGATTAAGACTCTACAGTGAACAGTTGGATGATGCCGTGACTCTTCCGACCTATTTACAGCGCCGATTTGCAGATAATACGCCGTGGCTGAAGTCCATTGCGAGTCTGAGTATTTTGTTGTTTTTCTTGTTCTATGTCGGCTCAGGTCTCATTGCTGGTGGAAAATTATTTAATGAAGTATTCGGCTTTGATTACCATATTGCGGTTTTTGTCAGTGTCGCTTTGATTTTGTTTTATACCTTATTTGGTGGATTTTTAGCTGTCTCTTGGACTGATGTTTTTCAAGGGCTTTTGATGCTTCTGGCGTTAGTCTGTGTTCCTGTTTTGGTGATTTCACAGACGGGTGGATTGGATGAGTTTACGGCAAAAATTAATCTCAAGAATCCACAGTTATTAGACGCCTTTACTGATGTTAACGGTAATGCTCTAGGTTGGATGGCCATTATAAGCGCTATGGGTTGGGGGCTAGGATATTTTGGTCAGCCACATATATTAGCGCGATTTATGGCCATTCGCTCTGCGTCCGAAACCGGCCAGGCTGCTAGCATCGGCGTGGCATGGGCATTTTTGTGTTATTTGCTGGCAATCTTAGTTGGCCTGAGTGGGCTAGCTTATTTACCGGAGGTGATTGCTGACTCTGAGAAAGTATTTATCGCCTTAACGGGTCTGATATTTCATCCATTGATTGCGGGAATTTTATTGGCGGCTATTTTGGCGGCCATCATGAGTACGGTAGACTCTCAATTATTGGTGTGTTCTTCATCTCTAGCGGAAGATCTTTATCCTTTAGTCTCCAAGAAATCTCTTAGCCCAGAGCAGCGACTGCAGGTGGGTAGAGTCGCAGTAGTGGTACTTGCATTGATGGCTACGTTACTCGCCATGAATCCTGACAGCAAGGTTCTTGATGTCGTGTCTTATGCATGGGCTGGCTTAGGGGCTTCTTTGGGGCCAGCTATACTTATCAGTCTATATTGGCGAAAAATGACGGCTCGTGGCGCGCTTGCGGGTGTGTTTGTGGGTGGTGCGACAGTGATTATTTGGCCACAATTTGACGGTGGAATTTTCGAACTTTATTCACTAGTGCCTGGCTTTGGGATTTCTGCTTTGGCCGTGGTCGTCGGTTCGCTAATCGATAATAGTGAAGATCAAGCTTCAATCCACAAAGGCTTCGATAAGATGACTGCAAGTTTAGCGAAGCTGAGGTAATGAGTATGTGACACCCTGCTGGGTGTTACATTTGTTCCATCACTTCAATTCCAAGGAGATCTAACCCACAAGCCAAGGTGTCTGCGCTAAGAGCACAAAGCTTCAGTCGACTGAGTTGGGTCTCTTTGGCTACGTTATCTTTCAAAACGGGGCAATGCTCATAAAAGGTCATGAAGGCGCTCGCTAACTCATAGAGATAGCTGCATAGGGTGTGGGGATAGCAATCTATAGCCACCTGATCAATTACTTCGTCAAATTGCAGCAGTTTGAGTGCCAGTGTTTTTTCTTGGTTTTCTGTGATGATAATTGGCGATGATAATGTTTTCGCATCAATCTTAGCTTTGCGGAAAATACTACGAATCCGAGTATAAGCATATTGTAGATAGGGCGCGGTGTTACCTTCGAATGAAAGCATGGCATCCCAGTCAAAAATATAATCATTGGTGCGTGTGATACTAAGATCAGCATATTTAACTGCACCTATACCAACTTTCTTGGCAATAGTTTTTATCTCTTCCTCGTTCAGTGTACTATTTTTTTCACGCACTAACTTTTCTGCGCGTTGTACCGCCTCAACTAAAAGATCAGCTAACTTTACGGTACCACCGCTACGGGTTTTAAAGGGGCGGCCGTCGCTGCCCATCATTGTGCCAAAGGCATGATGTTCTAAGCTAACAGCTTGAGGCGCATACCCCGCTTTACGGCCAGTGATAAAAACCTGCTTCATATGGAGTGATTGACGAGCATCTATAAAGTAGAGAATACGATCAGCTTTAAGATCTCCAACGCGGTAGCGCAAAGCTGCTAAGTCAGTGCTGGCGTATAGGAAGCCGCCGCCGGATTTTTGCACAATCATAGGTGACGGGTTACCGTTTTTGTCCGCTAATTCAGGAAGAAAAACGACTTTTGCGCCATCTGAATCAATGGCGATTCCCTGATTGCACAAATCATTTACAACGATCTCAAGATCGTCGTTATAGGCGCTCTCCGGTTTTATATGTTCCTTTAATAGCCCAACATTCAGTTTTTGATAAATATCTAGATTATGAGCGACTGAAACATCAATGAACTGTTTCCAGAGTTTGCGACAGTGCGCATCTCCAGATTGCAGTTTTACTACATAGTCACGTGCCTTGTCGGCAAACTCAGAATCTGCATCAAAGTGCTTTTTAGATTGTTGGTAAAAAACTTCAAGGTCATTTAGAGCTAATCCAACAGGTTCGCCGCCGCCCAGTTGTATTTCTAGTTCAGCAATTAGCATACCGAATTGGGTTCCCCAATCGCCCATGTGATTTTGTCGAATGACGGTATGGCCTTTGTATTCGAGGAGGCGTGATAAGCAGTCTCCAATAATTGTTGATCGTAGATGACCAACATGCATTTCTTTAGCCAGATTAGGCGATGAGTGGTCAATCACTACCGTCTGATAGTTAACTGCACCTAACTCCTTGCCACTTAGATCAGTCAAGCTATTGGCTAAAAATGATTTACAAAGATGGATATTGATAAAGCCAGGTCCAGCAATTTCAAATTTTTCTGCAATGCCCTCAAGATTAACTTTGTTAATAATCTGTGCGGCTAAGTCTCTCGGGTTAGTTTTCATGCGCTTAGCGGCGCCCATAGCACCGTTTGCTTGGTAGTCTCCAAATTGAGGTTTACCACTCAGTGCTAGCATAGGCGAGCAGTCATTGGGGATTCCTGCAGCAGTCATGGCAGCAGCAAATCGCTGAGTAAGTAGCGCTTTTAATTGCATTATGTAAAGTTTCCCATTGGCATTATAGATGTTAGTCGTGAATTGTAGGTTTCCTGTCGCATAAAGCAAAGCGCAACTTGCAAAAACCTTGGGTATTGTTATAGTTTTTGTCTTGTGTGTTTTGTATCTGTCACTATATTGTCGATAAAACCGTTATGAAGGGTATGTAAATGGAAGTAACACTTATTGCGCAAGGTCTTGATCTCATGCTTTTTGGAATGGGTACAGTGTTTACTTTTCTGACTTTGTTAGTGGGTGTTACTCACTTGATGTCTGCCACAGTAGAATTTTTGTCTCCTGCTGAAGAGATAAACGTTAAAGCGCAGGGTTCTATGCTCCCGCTAAATCCGAAGATTGAGCCCAATATAGTTAAGGCGATTCAATCCGCGATAGATCAGCATAGAGGGCGATAAAGCCTAGCCTTATTTAAATACAGATTCGGAAAGTCATTTCAAATAACTCTTGGGACCCATTTATGTCAGCTAAAGAAACTGCGTTAGGTATTACTGAAGTCGTCTTGCGAGATGCTCATCAATCTTTGTTTGCGACACGCATGCGAATTGATGACATGTTACCTATTGCAGATAAGCTAGATCAGATCGGCTATTGGTCGGTAGAATCTTGGGGGGGAGCCACCTTTGATTCATGCATTCGGTTTTTAGGCGAGGATCCTTGGGATCGCATCCGTGAAATAAAAAAAGTGATGCCAAACACACCTCAGCAGATGTTGTTTCGTGGTCAAAATATTCTTGGTTATAGGCATTATGCAGATGATGTGGTCGAGAAGTTTGTTGAACGAGCAGCTATTAATGGGATCGATGTCTTTCGTGTGTTTGACGCAATGAATGATATGCGTAACTTAGAAACCGCATTGAGAGCGGTTAAGCAGGTTGGAAAGCATGCTCAAGGGACTATTTCTTATACAGTCAGCCCAGTTCACACGATTGAGCTTTGGGTTGACCAAGCACGAAAAATAGAAGATGCCGGCGCTGACTCGATCTGCATTAAAGATATGGCTGGACTGCTCACGCCTTATGTGGGTTTTGATTTGGTGAGTCGATTAAAAAAGGCTGTGTCCATACCTATTCAATTGCATGCTCACGCCACCACTGGGCTGTCTACTTCTACCATTATGAAATGCGTAGAGGCGGGTATTGATAATGTGGATACAGCAATTTCCTCCATGTCTATGACTTACGGCCACTCCGCTACTGAGTCGGTGGTATCAATTTTTAAGGACATGCCTCGAGATACCGGACTTAACATTACCAAATTAGAGGAAATAGCGGCCTATTTCAGAACTGTACGCAAAAAATATAGCGAATTCGAAGGTTCTCTTCGCGGTGTAGACTCACGGATTTTGGTTGCTCAGGTGCCGGGAGGCATGCTCACCAATATGGAAGGTCAGTTACGTGAGCAGGGTGCAGAAGATCGCTTAGATGAAGTGCTATTAGAAATCCCTAAAGTAAGAGAGGATCTTGGCTATATTCCGCTAGTAACACCTACATCTCAAATTGTTGGTACCCAGGCGGTGCTAAACGTGCTGACTGGCGAGCGCTATAAATCAATTACTAAAGAAACGGCAGGCGTGCTTCGTGGTGAATATGGGGCAGGGCCCTCCCCAGTGAATGCAGAGCTTCAAGCTCGTGTTTTGGCTGAAGGCGAGCTGCCTATCGTTTGTCGCCCTGCGGATAATATTGATCCAGAACTTGATACCTTGCGGGATGATTTAGTTGCATTGGCTACAGAAGGCGGTTTCGCACTTGCGGCTGGAGATGGCGAGATTGATGATGTTCTTACCTATGCACTCTTTCCTCAAGTGGGCCTCAAGTTTCTTAAGCACAAAAATGACCCTACCATGTTTGAGCCTGTGCCTTCGGGGAAGCCTCCAGCTAAGCTAAATGATCAGGGTGAGGAGGTCTATAGTGTTCAGGTTGAAGGTAAATCATACACAGTGACTGTGGCTGACGGCGGAGATGTTAGTGCCATTGTTGAGAGCGGGGGCGTACCCGTCCCAGTGGCGTCAACGCCAGCTCAAGCTGTCACTGGTGAGCCAGTCAATGCGCCACTAGCGGGCACGGTAGTCAAAGTTTTGGTGCAACCGGGTCAGGTAGTCGCTGAAGGAGAGGCAATTATTATCCTAGAGGCGATGAAGATGGAAACATCAATTAGTGCGCCAAATGCTGGAACTATTGTTGCGGTAAAAGTACAGGGTGGTGATAGCTGCACTGTGGGTGATGTCTTGGTCATGTTGGCATAACGGGGCGCGGGCGATGGAAAATTTAATAAGTTTGTGGGCTAGTTCAGGTGTTGCTCAGATAGAGTTTGGCCAGATCGTCATGATGGGAGTGGGGCTCGGGCTGCTGTTTTTGGCGATTAATAAGGGCTTTGAGCCTCTACTTCTAGTGCCAATCGGTTTTGGTACTGTTCTAGCGAATATTCCTGGGGCAGGTTTCGATGCGATGCCTATCTATGATGCCATGGGGCAAATGGAGAGCCCTGGCGGTCTGCTGTATTACATCTACCATGCGGGTATTGAAACGGGGCTGTTCCCGTTAGTCATATTTATGGGCGTTGGTGCGATGACCGATTTCGGGCCTTTGTTAGCCAATCCCAAAACGTTGCTTTTGGGCGCTGCAGCTCAGGTGGGGATTTTCACTACCGTATTGGGTGCGGTTGGTCTAAGTCATTTTGGCATTCTTGACTTTACTATCCAGGAAGCCGCCTCGATCGGTATTATTGGCGGGGCAGATGGCCCCACGGCTATTTTTGTTACTAGCAAATTAGCGCCCGATTTGCTCGGTGCTATTGCAGTCGCAGCCTACTCTTATATGGCCCTAGTGCCCATTATCCAGCCCCCGATTATGCGTGCGTTGACTTCGCCTGAAGAGCGCGCAATTAAAATGGTCCAACTGCGCTCGGTGAGCAAGACTGAACGCATTGTGTTTCCGTTAACGCTGCTGATGCTGGTCGCCATGTTGTTGCCCGATGCAGCGCCATTGTTAGGTATGTTTTGTTTTGGTAATTTGATGCGCGAGTGCGGTGTGGTCAATCGCTTAAGTGACACAACTCAAAATGCGTTGATTAATATTGTAACCATTTTTTTAGGCCTGGGTGTCGGCTCTAAAATGAGTGCTGATAAATTTCTTAATCCAGAAACTATGGGTATTTTGGCGCTGGGTGCCGTTGCATTCTGTATTGGTACAGCCTCTGGGGTACTAATGGCCAAGCTGATGAATGTATTTGCGAAGCATAAGGTTAATCCTCTCATCGGCGCGGCTGGGGTCTCAGCAGTTCCCATGGCTGCGCGTGTGGCCAACAAGGTTGGCCTTGAGTCCAATCCGCAGAACTTTTTGTTAATGCATGCCATGGGGCCAAATGTAGCGGGTGTCATTGGCTCTGCAGTGGCTGCCGGTGTAATGATTAATCTCGTTGGGAACATGTAACGCTATGGGGCCTGTCCAGCAAATAATCAGCACCAAACTGCAGTCAGAGCTGACTCCGGAGTTCTTAGAGGTGTTAAATGAAAGCTATATGCATTCAGTTCCTGCTGGCTCTGAGAGCCACTTTAAGATAGTCGTCGTGAGTAAAAACTTTGTGGGTCAAAGATTGGTAAAAAGGCACCAGCTAGTTTATGGTATTTTGGCCGCTGAGTTAGCTGGGTCGGTCCACGCTCTGGCAATGCACACTTATACCCCAGCCGAATGGAATGACAACAATAATGGAGCGCCAGATTCACCAAATTGTCTCGGTGGTGATGAGTCTATTTAGACCTTTGTTAGAAGGAATTCCGTCCTGATTTTTTAGCGGCCGAAGCTTTTTTTTCCGGTTTAACGCTTCTATAACCAATTCATCGCATATATATACCTATTCAACGAATTGCTCTGGAGGTTGTGCCGTTGGGCGCAGAGAATCAATGTGTTCATATTCTTTTCAGTTCGCGCTGAATAAATAATTAAAATCTTTGTTAGGGGGAGCTATGCATCCGCAATCATCCGTAGGTACTGTAGGTTGGTTTCAATCTTTTTTTCACGCCAAACATTTTGGGTCAGTCTTAGCGCTGTCGTTTTCTTTGTTGCTTGCAGCCTGTGGCGGTGGCGGAAGTGTCGTTACTGAAAATGATCTGCCGGAGCCAGGGGCGGACGGTATCGCTCCTACGCTTACGAGTGTTTCTTTACTCCAACAACAAGAAAAAAATTCTAGCCCGGACGGTGTGGCTAAATTAGGACAGTCTATCAAAGTTGACTTTACTGCGAGTGAGGCTCTTATGCTTCCAGTGGTCACCATCAACGGTGTTGAAGCAACTTTGCAGGGAAAAATCGGTGATTGGTCGGCTTCTAGAGAGATGGTTGAGTCTGATGTAGACGGCTATGTCACGTTTAGTATCTCCTTCAGCGATACAAGCGGTGAAGTCGGGGTTGATGTTTCTGAAACAACCGATGGCAGTCGAGTGCAGTATTGTAAAGAGGGTTGTGTCGCGCCAGTTGAAGATCCGCTCGTTGGTGAGTGGATGCTTGATGGCGTTGGTGCCGCAGGTGTTGGCCCAACAGCGGGAAGCATGGAATGGTTTACAACTGATGCTGATGTTGTTGCTGCTCGCGCTTGCTGGTTTGATGACAGCTTTGTATTCGGTCTTGATGGATCTTTCTCTAATGAAATGGGAACTGATACGTGGGTAGAAGCTTGGCAGGGTGGTACTGATAGCTGTGGAGCTCCCGTTGCGCCGCATGATGGTACTGCTGCTGGAACTTGGGTATGGGACGAAGCGGCAGGCACACTAACTATAAAAGGCAAGGGCGCTCACTTGGGTCTTCCGAAAGCAGTTAATGGTCAAGAATTAGCTACGCCTAGCGCAGCTCCAGACTCTATTACCTACAACATATTGACGCTAACTGCGGACGGTATGAATTTGACGGTTACCGTCGAGACTGCACCTGGTGTTTGGTGGACATTTAACTTAGCTAAAAAGCCAGTTTCACCGTTTGTAGGTACCTGGAAGCTTGATGGTGCTGGCGCCGCAGGTGTTGGACCAACAGCAGGAAGCATGGAATGGTTTACAACTGATGCAGATGTTGTTGCTGCTCGCGCTTGCTGGTTCGATGACAGCTTTGTATTTGGAGCTGACGGTTCGTTCTCTAATGAAATGGGAACAGAAACATGGGTAGAAGCTTGGCAGGGTGGTGCTGATAGTTGCGGAGCCCCAGTTGCGCCGCATGATGGCACTGCTGCTGCAACCTTCAGCCATGATGTCGAAGCCGGTACGTTAACCATCAATGGTTTAGGCGCTCACTTGGGTCTTCCGAAAGCCGTTAATGGTCAAGAATTAGCTTCGCCTAGCGCAGCTCCAGAATCTATTACCTACAGCATATTGACGCTGACTGCGGATGGTATGAACTTGACGGTTACTGTCGAGACTGCGCCTGGTGTTTGGTGGACGTTTAATTTGGCTAAGGTTCCCCCTTCCGTTCTCATAGGTACTTGGATGCTTGATGGTGCTGGCGCCGCAGGTGTTGGACCAACTGCTGGAAGCATGGAATGGTTTACAACTGATGCAGATGTTGTTGCTGCTCGCGCTTGCTGGTTTGATGACAGCTTTGTATTTGGAGCTGACGGCTCGTTCTCTAACGAAATGGGAACTGAAACATGGGTAGAAGCTTGGCAGGGTGGTGCTGATAGTTGCGGAGCGCCAGTTGCACCGCATGATGGTACTGCTGCTGCAACCTTCAGTCATGATGTGGAAGCAGGGACTTTAACCATCAATGGTCTAGGTGCTCACTTGGGTCTTCCGAAAGCCGTTAATGGTCAAGAATTAGCTACGCCTAGCGCAGCTCCAGAGTCTATTACCTACAACATATTGACGCTAACTGCGGATGGTATGAACTTGACGGTTACTGTCGAGACTGCACCTGGTGTGTGGTGGACGTTTAACTTAGCGAAGAATTCGTCTGTTGTTGCAGATCCAGTAGTTGCAGATCCAGTAGTCGAAAATTTGGGCACGGGTGATAATAATGTTCTGAATGTTGGCGAGGTTATTAACTTTAACTCTACAACTGTAGGTGTTTACGCTTTAGCAGACTTTGGAAATAACGTCAGTACTTTGGTGGCTGATCCGACTGATGCTACCAACACTGTAGTTTCTGTGGTTAAAGGTAATGAAACTTGGGCCGGTACTACTATCGCGTCAGGTCTTGTTATTTATCCTCTGACAGCAACTGAGACGGTAATGAGCGTGCGAGTCTGGTCTCCGGAAGCCGGTATTACCGTTAGATTAAAGTTAGAAGAGTCTGGTGATCCTACTCATTCAGTTGAGACGGACGCTGTAACTACTAAAGCTCAGGAGTGGGAGACGCTTACTTTTGACTTCAGTAACCAAGGAGAAGGGACTGCGGAGCTGAATACCGATTATGTGTTTGATACGTTATCAATTTTCTTGAACTTTGGTTCAGCGGGGTCATCGGAGACTTATTATTTCGATGACGTAACTTTTATTGGAGCGGGCGCGGTTGCTTCTGGTACTGAGTTAGTCACGAATGGTGATTTCCAAGCCGGTTCAGCTAACTGGTTAAATGCGGATGCTGCTATAACGTCTTACTTTGCGGTAGATGTTGCCTCTGCTGGAGATGTTTGGTCGGTAAATCTAAGTCAAGTAATGACTTTAACGCCGGCTACGTCGTATGAAGTATCATTTAAAGCTAAGGGATCTGTAGCTCGCGATATGGTCGCTGGTCTTGGTTTGAATGCTGATCCTTACTCCGCAGCAACAGAGACGGTAAGCTTAACGACTGAGTGGACAACCTTTACCTATACGATAGCCACCACAACGAGTGATGGTGTTGATTTTGGTGATGCCAATAGTAGAGTGTTATTTGATATGGGCGGTGCGGTCGGACAAGTCTGGATTGATGACGTCAGCGTTAAGTTGACGGGTGGTGATGGAGCTGAGCTCTTAACTAATGGTGATTTCCAAGCCGGTTCAGCTAACTGGTTAAATGCGGATGCTGCTATAACTTCTTACTTTGCGGTAGATGTTACCTCTGCTGGAGATGTTTGGTCGGTAAATCTAAGTCAAGTAATGACTTTAACGCCGGCTACGTCGTATGATGTATCATTTAAAGCTAAGGGATCTGTAGCACGCGACATGGTCGCCGGTCTTGGCTTGAATGCTAGTCCTTACTCCGCAGCAACAGAGACGGTAAGCTTAACGACTGAGTGGCAAACGTTTACCTATACGATAACCACCACAACAGCTGACGGTGTTGATTTTGGTGATGCTAATAGTCGTGTGTTGTTTGATATGGGTGGTGCGGTCGGACAAGTCTGGATTGATGATGTGAGTGTAAAGTAAGCTGCTTACGTTGAATGTTAAAAAAGCCGGGCATTGCCCGGCTTTTTTATGTGCGTTCTATTACTAGAATAAACTTTTCAGTTCGCCAGGGTTCATAAATTCTACGTGTCACTATTTCTGCATCAAGCGTTTCAACGGCGTGTTCGCACAGTGACCAAAATGGTGGTCGTCCGGGATCAGCAATAACAATTCTTTTCACCCCTGCGGCTAGACCGTCACGAAAAAGATCTAGCAGTGGGTCGACCATTTCATCCCAAAAGCAGATGTCGGCGGCGATAATTAAATCAAAAGCCAATAATTCTGTTGCGGTGAGACTTTCAAAGCCACCACACTGAAAGTTAATCTCACACTGATTCACTTGGGCCTGCAGTTGCAGAAAAGGCTCAACGCCAGAATCGATGTCGAGACCCGTGACATTTGCGGCATACTCTTTTGCTAGAAATATACTCGTTAGGCCCCAGCCACAACCAACATCAAGAACCTGTGATGCAGGTTCTGGTGGGTAGGTAGTTAGGTAATCCATCAGGACAAAACTGGAGCGCCAGACTTTGTTGCCATGGGCGCTGTGGCCAGACTGCTGACGTTTTAACTTACGCACTTCTGGGTGAGTTGAGCGCAGTGCTGAAATGCCAAGATGCTTTATGATGTGCGGTCTAGTTATAGCCTCAGAGTCTAGTGCTCGTTTTTTCATTGTGCCATTATCCAAAAAATGCGAAGTTTAACAGCAAACGATCACTGCATTGAAGTATCAGATGTATCTAACATCCTGTAGTATCGTGGATATTCGAAATGTTATAAATTGATAGATTCATTCACTGCAAAGAGTGTGTATTAAAATGCCTGAAACTAAGTTTCATCCCTTAGCGGCAAAATTTTATAGGAACACCGACGCACAGTTTTGGGTACTGCAGTTAGTCGGCTGGTTCGGTCTGTCACTGATTAGTTTCTTCAGTCTCACCGTTTGGTATGATCAGCAAACGGAGCTTAGTTATGTGGCCCACACATTGGTTCAATCTGCCCTAGGTATTGTCGTGTCCTGGCCCCTCCGGTCCTTGGCTCACGCTGTTTGGGATGTCCCGTTCTGGCGTCGATTTAGTTTGATCTTTCTAGGTCTATTTATCTGTTCAGGTCTATGGGCTCTCCTCAGAATTTGGACATTTATGCTCATGACTGGGGAACAAGGCTTGTGGCCAGATTTCGGTGGATGGCTGTTCGGATCAATCCTCATTTTTGTATCGTGGACAGCTTTTTACCACGGCATAAAGTATTACCAATTACTTCAATCAGAGCATGCAACCTTACTGAGTTTTGCGGCTGATAACAAAGAGCAACAGCTTAAACGTTCCAAAGCTGAAACGTTCGCCCACGAAGCTCAGTTAAAAATGCTGCGATACCAGCTAAATCCTCATTTTTTATTCAATACTCTTAACGCTATTTCCTCTTTAGTCCGTGATAAAGACGGCACTAAAGCCAACTCCATGATTGTTCAGTTAAGTAACTTTTTAAGGTACTCTTTGGATAATGACCCGGTTCGTCGTGTAACATTAAAGGAAGAGATGGAGGCGCTTAAGCTCTATCTCGATATTGAGAGAACGCGGTTTGGTGATCGGTTAAGAGTTGATTTTGATGTTGATCCCAAAGCGGAGATCGTCAGAATACCTAGCCTTATTTTACAGCCACTTGCCGAGAATGCGATCAAGTATGCAATTGCACCTGTTGAAGAGGGTGGTACGATAACGGTAAAGGCAACGCTTTTTGATAATTCTGTCGTTATTGAGCTACACGATACTGGTCCTGGGATGTCGCCATATCATTATGATAGTGGGAGCGCTGGTATAGGCCTCAGGAATACTGTGGATCGTTTACATGGCTTTTATGGTGACAGTTATACTTTTAAGATAGAGCGTAAGACTCCTAATGGTACAAAAGTGTTCATGAGTTTGCCTCTAAAAAAGAAAGAGTCGATCTTTGAAGACTTGGTTACTGGCAAGGAACAATATTAAAAAGGACTATTTGAAATGTCTAAGCTGAAGACCATTATTGTCGATGACGAGCCACTGGCGCTGAAATATTTACGCTCTGTTTTAGCTGATTTCAGTGATATTGAGGTAGTTGCTGACTTTCGTAATGGTAGGGAAGCTGTGCTGGCAGCCTCACAAATAAATCCAGATCTGATGTTTTTAGATATTCAAATGCCGGGTATGAACGGTTTTGAGGTAATAAAAGCCCTACAGTCAGACATGATGCCAATGGTGATTTTCGTAACTGCGTTTGATCAATACGCGCTGGATGCTTTCGATCTGCATGCAGTGGATTATATTCTAAAGCCTCTTGATCCCGAGCGCGTTGCACGTGCAGTAGAGCGAGCGGTTGATAGGTTGCAAGGTCATCAGGATGAAAGCCATAAAGCGCCTTTGATTGGTGCCATTGGTGCCATCGCGGATAGAGTTGCAGCAGTTACTCCATCTGGTGAGCCAGCCTCGGAAAGTATAAAAGACAAACTCCTAGTTCGTGATTCCGGCGTCGTGAAAGTTATCCCCTTTGATGATATTGACTGGGTGGATGCAGCGGGAGATTATATGTGTGTTCATGCTTTGGGGGAAACACATATTATAAGGATCACTCTTGGCGAATTAATGGAAAAGCTGGATGACAAGTTGTTCGTTCGCATACACAGATCCACCATCGTTAATGTTCAGCGAGTTGCCAGTATCACTCCTTTACCTAAGGGCGGTAGTCTGTTGGAGTTGTCAGCGGGTGAAACCCTCAAGGTGAGTCGAAACTATCGAGAATCGATTCGAAATTTGTTTAGGTAAACGCCTCTATCCTGATTAACTTGTTTAATCATAATCATAATCATAATCATTCGCATCCGCGCCTTTTGCTAGCTATCTCTGCATCAAGTATCTCTAATTCCCCTTTGTCGCACTGAATAAACGCGCTGTCGCATGAAGTCTTCCCGAAGGCATTAATGCATTTATATATAATTTCTGAGATTGGCACACATTTTTTGGAGTTCAGAGGTGTGTGAGCAGCGAGCAAAATCTCAGTACTCCGATTCAAATGTGAGTCGGTATTAGATGAAATTTATGAACAAAGGAATGACTTTGATGCCACTCTCAAACCAATTGTTAGCAGGAAGTTCAATCACTACTCGGTATAAAAATTACTCGGCTCTGTTACTGGTGATCGTAGGGTTTTGTGCGTCGCAGCTTGTCTGGGCCGAGGCGGAAGTCAATCAGGATGTGGAAGCCCGCGTAACTAGTATTTTAAAGAAAATGACCTTAGAACAAAAGGTCGGCCAGATGGTGCAAGGTGAAATTAAGACGGTCACCCCTGCAGATCTTACCAAATACCACCTTGGTTCTATCTTAAATGGCGGTGGTTCCTTCCCTAACGATCAAAAAAACTCGACGATGAGAGATTGGTTAGATCTATCTGATGAATATTATTTGGCGTCGTTAGATAAGTCTCAGGGCGGCGCAGGTATTCCAGTGGTTTGGGGTACTGATGCGGTGCATGGGCATAACAATGTTATCGGTGCCACGTTGTTCCCTCACAACATTGGGTTGGGCGCAGCCAATGACGCAGATTTGATGAGACGAATCGGTGAAATAACGGCTCGTGAGGTCGCGGTAACGGGCATTGATTGGGTTTTTGCACCAACTGTTGCGGTCGTTAAAGATAACCGTTGGGGAAGGACCTACGAGGGCTACAGCAGCGAAATGCCAATTATCAAGGCATACGCCGGGGAAATTGTCAAAGGGCTGCAGGGGGAACCAGGTGAATTACGCACCAATCAACAGCGTGTGATTGCAACTGCGAAACATTTTATTGGCGATGGCGCTACCTATAGAGGCATTGACCAAGGTAATACTATAATGGCCCTAGATGAACTCTTAAAAGAGCATGGGGCCGGATATTATGAGTCAATAGAGGCTGATGTTCAGACAGTTATGGCGTCTTTTAATAGCTGGAATGGGTTAAAACTTCATGGGCATAAATTTCTGCTGACTGATGTATTGAAAGATCAAATGGGGTTTGATGGATTTGTGGTAAGTGATTGGAATGGTATTGGTCAGATCGAAGGATGTACCAATAAAAGTTGTTATCAGGCGATCAATGCCGGTATCGATATGGTGATGGCGCCCCAAGATTGGAAAGTATTTTTAAAGGATACAATTTCTAAGGTGAAGTCGGGTGACATTCCCATGTCCCGGATCGACGATGCAGTGACTCGTATTTTGCGGGTTAAGTTGAGAGCGGGGCTGTTTGAGAAGGGTTTGCCTTCGTTGCGTGAGGTAGCCGGAAATTCGGCGTTGATGGGTGCTCAAGCGCATAGAGACGTGGCCAGAGAAGCTGTCAGAAAATCACTAGTCCTATTGAAAAATACCAACAATATCCTCCCTTTAAAAGGTAATCAGCATGTTCTTATTGCAGGTGATGGTGCGGATAATATTGGTAAGCAAAATGGTGGTTGGACAATCACTTGGCAGGGGACTGAAAACAAAAATAGTGATTTCCCAGGAGCCAGCAGCATTTATGATGGTTTGCATGAAGCAATCACTGGCAACGGTGGTTCTACGGAGTTAAATAGCGACGGTCAATGGACAAAGAAACCCGATGTTGCTGTGGTGGTGTTCGGTGAAGAACCCTATGCCGAAGGGCAGGGCGACATTCATTTATTAACTTATAGGGATGGGCACACCAAAGATTTGGAGCTTATTCAATCGCTTAAAAGCCAAAATATACCGGTCGTTAGCATCTTTTTGACAGGTCGTCCCCTGTGGATGAACGCCGAGATTAATAACTCTGATGCTTTTGTGGTGGCCTGGCTACCAGGTTCGGAAGGCGCAGGTATTGCTGATGTTCTAGTAGCTGACGCTGATAATAAAATACGCCATGACTTTACCGGTCGTCTTTCTTTTGACTGGCCTAACAAAGAAGTTAATACCTTAGATGCTGATCTTGCGGTCGATGACCTGTTACTCAACTTGGGCCAGGGCCTTAGTTATAAAGAGACACCAATCCTTGCTGAATTACTGAATGAAACTTCTTCAAGTCAGTCTCAAGTTGAGGCTAATATTATTTTTAGCGGTAGCAATCGCGATCCTTGGAATGCCTATGTTGGCGATTCTAGTGACTGGCACAAGACTGTATCAGGTCAAACTACCACAACGGCCTATAGCGCGCTTACGGTTACCACTGTTGATGGAATAGTGCAGGAAGACTCGCGTATGCTGAATTGGACAGGTGGCTATGAGAGTCAATTTTATTGGCAGGCACAAACACCGTCTGATTTGAGTCAGTTAGCCGTTAATAATGGGGCTTTGATGATGACGTTTAAGGTTGATAAGCACCCAGTAGGTGCCGTCACACAGCGAATGGATTGTGGCTGGCCGTGTTCTGGTTCGATTGCGATGACTGACTTTTTTAGCTCGATCCCTGAAGGCCAGTGGTCTACCGTGGGTATAAGTTTAGAGTGTTTTAGTAAGGTAGGAGTCGATCTTAAGAAGGTTACCTCACCTCTAGTGTTGGTGAGTAAAGAGCCCTTCATAATAACCTTTAATGATGTGCGAGTGGTTCCCAACGCACCTGAAAAGTCCTTAATCAACTGCGATTCACCAACATAAATGTCGGTGACTAAACCGTAAGATGATATCCGCCGTCTAATAGTATCGTTTCACCTGTTACGACGGTCGATAGGGCCATAAGATTATAAATACACTCGGCAACTTGATCGGCTGTGACTGCTAAGCCTAGTGGCGTAGTGTTTTCGATGTTAGTCAGTGCCCGATCATAGGTTTCAGTGCCAAGACCCTTACGTAACCAGTCCCCCTGAATAAAGCCCGGGCAGACGGCATTGACTCTTATCGGTCCAAGGTTTCGCGCCATTGATTTGGTCATGGTATTGAGTGCACCTTTTGAGGACGCATAAGCGATACTGCTACCAGTACCCTTTATGCCTGCAATAGAAGAAACATTGACTACGCAAGGATTAGGGCTCTGCGTCAAATATTGCCGGCACGCTTTGACCATTTGAAATGGGCCCACCACATTGACCTTGTAGATGTGTAAAAAGTCTTCAGCATCTAAGGCGTCTAAATCGCCATGATTAAACGCAAACTTGGTGGTTCCAGCATTATTAATTAAGCAGTCGATACGACCCCATTTTAGAATAGACTGCTCTACCGTATCAAGGCATGCCTCATTACTTGACACATCAGCAATTACTGATAGGGCCTCAACGCCAAGCGCTTCGCACTGCTCTACAACCGATTTAGCGTCTTTAACGGAGTTTGTGCATGTTATTGTCACATTCCATCCTTTGGATGCTAAAAGCAGTGCAGAGGCTTTACCTACGCCTCTGCTGCCGCCCGTGATGATTGCTACTGGGTTTTCGGATTGTGACATAGGTTATTCCTTTATAATGCAGTGAATACTTACCGTTATAGGTAACATTACGAGCTTTTTTTGTGAAAAAATAAATAGTCTGTCGATATCAATTTTGATACTTTATGTCTCACGGACAAAACAGTCAATCACCGTTACATTGACGAGAAGTAGGGAAAAAATATGACAGACAAAATGATCTCTGGTATCTATGTTGCCACCGTAGCTGGAGGTCCAATGTCTGGCCACAGTAGTGTTTCTATCAAAGCGGGAAAAGGTATTGAGGGGGATCGTTACTTCTCCAAGACCGGTAAGAATAGATCAAGTTATAGAGGACAACCAGATTTCGAAATTACGTTGATAGAATCTGAAGTTATCGAGGCTTTTAATCGGGAGACAGGCAATAAATTTCATGAGAGTGACTTTCGACGCAATCTCATAACAAAGGGCGTACGGCTTAATGATCTTGAGGGTAAAGACTTTACGGTTAACGGGATCAAGATGTTCGGCGTTCGACTTTGTGAGCCCTGTGCAAGCTTACAGCGCCGCTTGGCAACAAGTATTTTGCCTGAACTAGTGGGTAAAGGCGGACTTAGGGCACAGATAAAAAGTAATGGTGTCCTCAAGTTGGGGGACATTGTTGTTGAATAAATTAGCTACGTTAAATTAAAGAAGGCCACTGCCGTAGCGCTTGAATTTTCTGCAATGGTAGTCGCGGACTCTGCGCGATGAGCGGCGATACCTTCGATTACGTAGCTTAGATTGGCTGGCTCGTTGCGTCGACTTTTGGGCATTTTCGGCATGTTTCTTGGTAATAAATAAGGTGCATCTGTTTCCACCATTAGTCGGTTCAGTGGAATATTTTTGACGATATTTTGTAAATCATGACCTCTACGCTCGTCGCATATCCATCCAGTGATACCTATGTATAGATCGAGGTCTAGATAACTAAAGAGAGTTTTTTTATCTCCGGTAAAGCAGTGAATCACCGCTTTAGGTAAATGATTCTGATATGACCTTAAAATCTCTAGTTGACGTTTTGAGGCATCTCTTTCATGCAAGAAAAGGGGTAGCGTACACGTTATTGCTAACTCTATTTGAGACTCAAATACTTTTTCTTGAGTCTTGTGTGGTGAAAGGTTGCGATTAAAATCAAGTCCAGTTTCACCAATAGCAACTACTGAAGGATGCTTGGCAAGGTCTTCAAGTGCAGTAATGGCGTCAGTATTGAAACTTTTCGCCTCATGTGGGTGAATACCTGCGGTAGCATACAGCATACTAGGGAATTGGGTTTTATAGGTCTCACAGAGCTCTGTAACCACCTCAGTCTCGTTGATGGAAGTCCCCGTGAGAATCATTTTTGTTACATTTGACTCTTGAGCACGAACCAAAACAGGTTCGATATCACCCGCAAATCTGGAGTTGGATAGATTGACGCCAATATCGGTTAGCATGGCAGAGGGCCCGTTAAGTATCAGCTGTTATTCTAAAGCATTTCGCCCTGCAATCATCTAACCATAGAGGACTTATTGACCGATACTATTCAGTAATCCGCACAGCTAGAACATCGCAGCTAGCGCCATGCAACACGGAATTGCTGGTAGAGCCAAAAATAAGTGACAAACCATGTCTGCCGTGACTGCCAACCACAATGAGACCGATATTCTCGTTGGTTGCCATAGTATGCATCTCTTGAGCTGGATGACCGAGAATCACATGCTGGTCGATGCTGTCAATATTAAGTTGTGCGCCATATATTGCAAGACGTTCAACGGCCTGATCTTTTAGTTGAGTTTGCACATCAGATAGGTCTACCGGAATGTCGCCGCCGTATGCGAAAGCTAGAGGTTCTAGAATATGGCAAATAGATATTTTAGTCGTGGAATCGGCAAATAGAAACTTCACTCGATTTACGACTTGCTGAGACTCTGTTGATAAGTCTAGCCCAACTAAAATGTGACTGTACGATGACATAGTGGTGTACCTCTATGGACGTTTGCTAGTAGTATTCTACATTTAGCGTTTTGAACGCAAATTTTATTTCCTATTTATTATAAAGAGTAGCGGTTGATGACTTGGTTGGTAATTATTTTTGCCGTCGCGGTGGTTCTCTCGCCATTGATGTGGTTTAAGCAGTCTCCGCGCCAAAGACGTATTAGCCATTTACGCAGCGTTGCTGCGACTTTTAATCTTCAAGTCGCATTACATCGAAGGCCCGAGGCCCGTGAAGGAGAGGATGCTCTGAGCTGCGTTTGCTATAAAATGCGCTGTCAGCATAAAACTCCCTTCACTGAATGGGTTATACATCGTTTTAGTCAGCGTGGTTGGTCCTCTGACTGGGAAGGATGGCAATGGTTTAAGCAACAAGCCGATGACAGCTGGTCTGAGATTCTTGGCAATGCACTGCAGGATATGCCAGATGGAGTGACTGCGGCAATGATGCAAAAGAGTAGTGTCGGGGTAATTTGGGATGAGCGAGGCGATGAAGAGAATCTCGAGCAAATTGCGAAAAATTTACTGCGATTAAAGTATCACGTTGAAAATAATTGTTGACCGCAGGGGCACCTACCAAGTATACATGCGAGCTAATGGGTCATTTGATCGTAAATAAAGGCAGTATTGAGTATCTCCGTCAAAAATTGATGCCACAATAAGGAAAACCAACCCTCATGGGAAAATCGTTAGTCATAGTAGAGTCTCCAGCCAAGGCGAAAACGATCAATCGTTATTTGGGAGACGATTTCATTGTTAAATCGTCGGTTGGCCATATTAGAGATTTGCCAACCGGGGCTAATAGAACGCCCAGTGATCCTAAAGAGCGTGCTAAGCAGGCCGCGTTGACGCGTAAAATGTCACCAGAGCAAAAGGTCATTCATCGCGAGAAAAAAGCTAAATCTCAGTTAGTAAATAGTATGGGCATTGACCCAGAGAATAACTGGAAAGCTGAATACGCGACACTGCCAGGCAAAGAGAAGGTGGTAGCAGAGCTAAAAAAGTTGGCTAAAAATGCTGACACTGTCTATCTCGCGACGGATATGGATAGAGAGGGAGAGGCTATTGCATGGCATCTCACTCAGGTCATTGGTGGTGATGACAGTCGTTATAAGCGGGTTGTCTTTAATGAGATCACCAAAAAGGCCATACGTAGTGCTTTTGAAGCGCCTGGCAAGTTAAATACTCATCGGGTTGATGCTCAGCAAGCAAGACGTTTTCTTGATCGTGTCGTAGGGTTTATGGTATCGCCTCTCCTTTGGGAGAAAGTTGGCAGAGGTTTATCTGCGGGCAGAGTGCAGTCGGTGGCGCTTAAAATGATTGTCGAGCGTGAACGACAAATCCGTGCATTTATTCCTGAGGAATATTGGACGGTTCAGGCTGATCTTGAAAACAAGAATGAGAGCGAACAGGACAATGTTAAAATTCGCTTTGATGTGAAGCGGCATCAGGGCTCTGCATTTAGGCCAGTTAATAAAGAGCAAGCTGATATTGCGTTGGCCTCCCTCAGAGCCGCTGAATATTCGGTTCTAAAGCGTGAAGACAAACCCACCAAGTCTAAGCCCTCCGCACCTTTTATCACCTCGACGCTGCAACAGGCCGCAAGTACACGGCTTGGTTTTGGTGTTAAGAAAACAATGATGATGGCACAGCGATTGTACGAAGGGGGTTATATCACCTATATGCGTACCGACTCTACTAACTTGAGTGCGGACGCAGTAGCAACATGCCGAGAATATATTCAGTTACGTCACGGTGAAAAATATCTTCCAGATACCGCCATTGTCTATAGTAGTAAGTCCGGTGCACAGGACGCTCACGAAGCTATTCGGCCCTCTAATGTCGACATTGCGCCCGGTAGCCTTAGTGACATGGAGGCCGATGCTCGCAAGCTTTACCAATTAATTTGGCAACAATTTATCGCTTGTCAGATGACGAATGCAGAATTTACATCAACGACCGTTACTGTTGCCGCTGGTGACTATGAATTAACGGCTAAGGGAAGAGTGACTCGTTTTGATGGCTATTTGGCAATAATGCCACTTAATCGAAAAGGTGATGATGATATTGAGTTACCTGATCTTCAAAAAGACGATTTAATGGCGATGTTGACGCTAATACCGCAACAGCATTTCACTAAGCCGGTAGCCCGTTTCTCGGAAGCCGCATTGGTGAAAGAATTAGAAAAAAGAGGTATAGGACGACCGTCTACCTATGCGTCGATCATTTCCACGATTCAAGATCGTGGTTATGTGAAGATAGAAAATCGCCGTATTTTTGCTGAAAAAATTGGTGATATTGTTACTGATCGGTTATCTGAGAGTTTTACAGACCTCATGGATTATAGCTTCACTGCAACTATGGAAGAGCGCCTGGATGAAGTTGCGGCGGGTTCTCTGGACTGGAAAAGCCTGCTCAATGATTTTTATAAGGATTTCAGTGGTCAAGTTCAGTCAGCTAAAGAGCCTGATCAGGGAATGCGACCAAATACGCCCTCGCAAACAGACATTGCGTGTGTTTTGTGTGAACGCCCCATGATGATAAGAACCGCTGGCACAGGTGTTTTTCTGGGATGTTCAGGGTATGCACTTCCTCCAAAGGAGCGGTGTAAACAAACGATTAACCTCACCGAAGGCGATGAGGCAGTCAATATCGATGAAGATGATGAAGCCGAATCAAAGTCGCTGTTAAATAAACACCGTTGCAGTCTTTGTAACACATCGATGGACAGCTATCTCCTTGATGAAACTCGGAAGCTTCATGTGTGCGGCAATAACCCTGATTGTATCGGTCATGAGATTGAAACTGGCCAGTATGTCATCAAGGGGTATGAAGGGCCGATCATTGACTGTGATAAGTGCCATAGTGAGATGCAGTTAAAAACCGGTCGGTTTGGAAAGTACTTTGGCTGTACTGGGGAAACTACTCCTGGGGAACCGTGTAAAAACACCCGAAAATTACTTCGTAATGGCGAGGCCGCTCCACCAAAGGTCGATCCTATTGCTATGCCTGATTTACGTTGTGTTAAGGTCGAAGATTATTATGTCCTGCGGGATGGGGCGTCTGGAATATTTTTAGCTGCCAGTCAATTTCCGCGGCACAGAGAAACTCGCGCGCCAACGGTCAATGAGCTATTGCCCTTTAAAAGCCAAATAGATGCAAAATATCAGTTTTTATTGAAGGCACCGGTGTCAGATCCTGAGGGTAACGAGACCGTTATTCGCTACAGCAGAAAAACCAAAGAGCAATATGTGCGTAGTGAAAATGATGGAAAACCAACCGGTTGGAGTGCATTTTACAATCGCGGCAAATGGGTTGCAGAAGAAAAGGGCGCGAAATAGAGTCTAGTACGCCGAAAAAGAAGCGTTTGAGAGGATAGTTTTCGTGCCTATTGCAGTCTGGCCGGAAAATACTGCATTACTGAAATATTACAGGAAAACAGATATGGCTTTTACAGAGTATGAACTTGTTGTGCTAGATGATGGCGAAATTGCTTTACAGCGATCTGGCTCGGATGAGCCGCTGGTTCGTATTAGCTTTTCACCCTCTACATTAGCCTACCTTGATGGTAGGCATGTCGACGTAGCGAAAAGCATGGTGGATGCTGGTATTAAGACCGTATTTGAGATCAATGATGACAGAGCGCCTGCCGGACCCGAGTACGAAAACAAGCGCCAGACGCTTCATTAAGTCGGTTTACATAGAGACTCGTACTACTCCAACGGCTAATCCCTCAATAGCAAAGTCTTGAGCTCTTAAGTCAACTAAGATTGGTGAGTAGTCTCTGTTTTCGGGCAGCAGGTGAATCTCATGCCTACTTTTAGTTCTTTTAAGTCGTTTCACGGTGACTTCACCATCCACTCTAGCGACAATAATCTGCTGATTATCAGCTGTTGGTTGCTGATGTACCGCCAGTAAGTCACCATCCATAATGCCGACGTTAACCATACTTTGCCCCTGTACCCGCAAAAAGTAATCAGCGCTGGGATGGAAGGTGCTCGAAGGGACCTCTTGATAATCCTCAATATTCTGCTCGGCTAAAATAGGTTCACCAGCGGCCACTCGACCTATAATTGGAATGCCTAAATACTGGTCCACTATACGGATGCCCCGTGAAGCTCCAGGTATCATCTCAATAACACCTTTGCGCGCTAGAGCTCGCAGATGATCTTCAGCAGCATTTGGTGATTTGAAACCAAGTTTTTGCGCAATTTCCGCTCTGGTCGGCGGATAGCCTGTTTCATCAAGATTATCTCGGATTAAATCAAATATCTGTTGCTGTCTCGCTGTGAGTCTTTCCATAATCTATCTCCACCGTCGTTTAGCTGTAATTATATACAGTATTGATCAATTGGCAAGCTCTGTTAGATCTATCCTTAAAAGCACGTCGCTGATTGAGTTTGGGTTGCATCTGTTTGTGTCTGAAAAATAGGCGTTGTTTTTTATAGGCTGAGCTAAGGCTTCGCGGTACCATAAACCAATGGATAGCAAAGACGTTGCTTTTACGGCGACAAATTGAATCCGAATTTTGTTAGTGATGATGGACCCAGGAGAGTTTGTTCGTGAAAAACGGTGTCAACAGTTTATATGGTCGCCTAATGGTGGACGTTGAAGGCTTTTCTCTCACCTCCAAGGATCGAGAGCTGCTGGCGGACCCGCAGGTTGGCGGCGTTATATTATTTGCTCGTAATATTCAAAGTCGCTCACAGGTTTGTATGTTGGTGGCCGAGATAAGGCGCTGTTCTAATGCCCTTTTGATAGCGGTAGACCAAGAGGGTGGGCGCGTTCAGCGATTTAGGGTTGGTTTTACTAAGATACCAGCGATGCAGATAGTCGGTGATTTGGTTGAGAGTAATTTTGACGAGGGGATTTGTCTGAGTCGTGAGTTAGGTTGGCTGATGGCCTCTGAAGTACTAGCTTGTGGGGTGGATATAAGCTTTGCTCCTGTTTTAGATGTTGACCGTGATACTAGCTCTATTATCGGTGATCGTGCTTTCTCTAATCAGCCGAATGCCGTAATAACGGCGGCTAAGGCATTTATTGCCGGCATGCATGACGCTGGGATGGCGAGTACAGGTAAGCATTTTCCGGGTCATGGCGGTATTGTTGCCGACAGCCATCTTGAGGCGCCAATCGATCAACGGAGTTGGCAACAGCTTGAAGAACACGATTTAAAGCCATTTAAATCGCTAGCGAAGACCTTAGACGGGATTATGCCAGCGCATATTACATTTCCAGCGATTGATGCGCAGTCTGTTGGTTTCTCGTCTTTTTGGTTAAAGCAGGTATTACGACAACAGTTGGGGTTTACCGGGGTTATTTTTAGTGATGACCTAAGCATGAAGGGCGCCGATGTTGCCGGAGGCTATGTCGAAAAGGCGAAAGACGCACTAGCCGCAGGGTGCGATATGGTGTTGGTGTGCAATTCTCGTCAGGGTGCAACTCAGGTACTGGCGTATATGGAGGAGCAAAAGCTGTCTCAGTCGACACTAATAGGCGCCATGAGATCTGCCAAACAGGTAAACTGGCTTGAACTTGAGCAGTCAACTCGCCGAAAATCAGTATTAGAGAAACTCGCAAGCATTACTTAGTTGATTTACGATAGTGGTCGGGTAATATATTAAAATAATGCAAAAGAGCTGGGATGGTTTGATGAATAATGTTCAAAATTGGTTAGTGAATCTTGCTGGTGCTGAGTTTGTGTGGATCGTAGAGTTATTTTTAATCGTGCTAGTGGTGCTAAGCCTCGGCTATATTCTGAACCGTGTTATTGATCGTCTTGAGAAACGTGCCAGTCAAACCAAAACGGTCTGGGACGATGCCTTAGTGGAGGCCTCCAGAAAACCATTGGTGTGGTTGGTGTGGATACTGGGAGTCAATTTCGCGGCCGCTGTGGCTGCTGAGAAAATGAATTCTCCATTACAGGCTTTGATTGATCCTGTAAATCGTTTGGCATTTATTGTTCTCGGCGCTATGTTTTTAAACAACTTTATCAAGCGCGCTGAACACAACTTAATCAGCCCCGAGTTCATTTCTGACCCCGTCGACCCTACAACAGTCAAAGCCGTGGCGAAGCTTTTACGTGCCTCGGTCATTATTACTGCACTGCTTATTGCTATGCAGTTGTTTGGGTATAGTATTTCAGGGTTACTAGCGTTTGGTGGTATTGGTGGTATTGCTGTTGGTTTTGCAGCCAAAGATTTGCTGGCGAATTTTTTTGGCGGTTTGATGATTTACCTAGATCGTCCGTTTTCGGTGGGAGATTGGGTGCGGTCTCCTGATAAAGAGATTGAGGGTACGGTAGAAGATGTAGGCTGGAGGCTGACACGAATTCGCACGTTTGATAAGCGGCCTCTGTATATACCCAATGCGGTATTCGCGAACATCTCGGTTGAAAACCCTTCGCGTATGACCAATCGCCGCATTTATGAAACGATTGGCGTCCGCTACTCAGATTTGGCGGAAATGACGACTATTATTGATCAGGTCACGGAGATGCTATTGCAGCATGAAGACATCGATAGCGATCAAACCATGATCGTCAACTTCAATCAGTTCTCGGCAAGTTCTTTGGACTTTTTTATCTATACGTTTACAAAAACTACCCGCTGGGTGGAATTTCATAAGATTAAACAAGACGTGTTATTAAAAGTGGCTGCCGTGATTGAGGCTAATGGTGCCGAAATTGCCTTTCCAACATCGACGATTCATATGGAAACGCTACCGGAGGCGCTGCAGCTAAAAGGTCAATAATTCATGAACAGGTACTTTTTTATTGTTCTGTTGGCAGCTCTCAGCCTCTTTGGCTGCACAGGTTCGCCGGAGGGCGTCTATCCCGTAAAAACCTTTCAGTTGCCTGAATATCTTGGCTCATGGTATGAGATAGCGCGTTTGGATCATTCGTTTGAACGCGGTATGAGTTCAGTCACTGCCACCTACTCAATGCGCGATGACGGTGGAGTTAAGGTTTTAAATAAAGGATTCAAAGAAGACTCGCAGGAATGGGGTGAGGCTGAGGGAAAAGCTTACTTTGTTGATTCATCAGACGTAGGCCATCTCAAGGTTTCATTTTTTGGGCCTTTTTATGGGTCATATATTATTTTTGAATTAGATACTCTCGACTATCAATACGCCTTTGTTTCAGGCATGAACACCGACTACCTGTGGCTACTTGCGCGCACTCCTGCGGTCAGCGATGAACTCATTGAGCATTTTGTGAAAAGTGCGTCAGCCTTAGGGTTTGATACTGAGCAGTTAATTTTTGTCGATCAAAGTAAATCGTACTAAGGTTTTGGGCGAGTTATGGTGACTCAGTAAGCGACAATGTGGAATCATCTCCGACCGTTGGTTGCTGATTGATTGGCTGGGGCTCATAGCGCTTAATCGTCAGCATAATCCCCAGTTCTGGATGATCGAGGTAGTAAACTTTCTCTTCTTCAATACGTTTGGACTGGTTTATTGGCCATACCGCAGTAACAGCATACTGTTTTGAGACGGTCTGTTTCTCTTGCAGATCCTCAAGATTGGCGTCAAATTCTTCTAACACGTAACTAAGACCATCAATATCTAGTGTTGGATTGTCAGCCTGAGTAGATTGTGTCGGAGAAGCAGAGTTAGGGTCTGCCAAATCGTCGTATGCCAATGCGGGGGCGATATTTGATGCATCCGCAACTACTACACCGTTGAACGGATTTGAATTAAGATTATCCAGTTTTAACGTGGTATCTGAGTCGGGTACTTGTTGATCGCCATTTCCATTCGCTAAAACAATTCGCCATGATGAATTGGGCTCCCCTGCAGCAATGGCGGTCGGCGCATCGGGCAGGTTTATAAGATTGTCACTTTGAAAAGACGCTTGGTCAGCGAATTTAAGGCGCCAAAGATTTGTTTCGAAATGTAAAAACCGAGCTTTGTAAAATCTAAGGCTACCTTCAACCTCAGCGCGGTCATCAGCCTTTTTACCGCTACTTATCAATAGCCAAGGGTCTTGACTATTCTCTTCAGCAACAAAGCGCCATGCTTCGTGAAAGATGACATTGTACTGTCTTCGATCCAATACTCGGGCACTATCATTAAGGTCGCGCTCGCTATTCTCTAATAGCTCAAAAGGCTGCTCATACTCGGGTATATAAGGCTCTAGTGGAGGAGCCGTAACATCTAGCGAAGCCGTAGAATCATCAAAACTGGATACTATTTCACGGTCAAAAATTATTGGGCCAATAGCGGGGTCTTGCATTTCAATGGTGGGAATAATACCGATAAATGGGAACGAGTCTTCCAGCGGTAAATCATCAGGATCAGGCATTAGAGCGCCTTCAATCGCTAATGCTTCTTGCTCTACAAGTGCTTTGACATCAATTAACCTCAACAAGTTATCAGGAAAATTTAACCCATAGTCTTTTGGTGCCAACTCCCCAGAATCAGCGACATCATGGGTAAAAAGAATGACCTCCACCTGATACCAGTTTTTAGGGGGTACGATGAGCGTTTCATCATCAATTTCTTGGGATGATACAGTTCCAGAAGCCAACAACAATGCCAAAAAACCGAGCGTTGTTAGCTGACGTTTTACTGTGTGTTGTCCATGTTCATCGTAAATCATTGTCATTCCGGTTAAGGGTGAGAGTCTTCAGACTCATTGACGACACAAGTTATGCTGCTGGCAACAGTCTGAGGAGAATATTGTTGACCGATTCGAACCGTTGCTTGGCATCATCCATAGGCATAGTGAAACTCAGTTGATCGTTGCTTTGCAAGCGGAAAGTGTCTGGTTCTTTCTGGACCATTTTAATAATGGTGATCGGTTCGACTTGAGTCTTTGACGTAAATTGTAATCGACCACCATTGGGTCCTGCCTCTATTTTCTTCAAACCCAGTTTCTCGCCAATTTGTTTGAGCTCAGCAAGTTGGAACAGAACCTTAGCAGGCTCTGGCAGCAGTCCAAATCTATCAATCATTTCTACCTGAAGTTCATGTAGATCTGACGGCGTTTTACAATCTGCTAATCGTTTATACAGTGTCAGGCGCATATTGACATCAGGTAAATAATCATCAGGAATAAGTGCTGGAAGATGCATGTTGACTTCAACCCCCTGATCCAGCGCAGCATCAAAGTCGAGCTCGGTGCCGTTTCGAACAGCGGCAACGGCTCGCTCGAGCATCTCTAGGTACAGTGTAAAGCCGATCGCTTGTATGTGACCACTTTGTTCTTCCCCTAAAAGCTCTCCTGCGCCTCGTATTTCCATATCATTTGTCGCCAGAGTAAATCCAGAGCCGAGCTGATCTGCAGCAGATATGGCATGCAACCTTTTGGTTGCATCGGCAGTAATTTTTTTGTCTTGGGGTAGCATCAGATAAGCGTAGGCCTGGTGATGGGAGCGGCCGACACGACCACGAAGTTGATGCAATTGAGCCAATCCAAATTTGTCTGCACGGTCAATGAGAATAGTGTTAGCACTTGGTATATCAATACCAGTTTCGATGATAGTCGTACAAACCAGAACATTAAAACGTTGATGGTAAAAATCTGACATCACCTGCTCAAGCTTTCGCTCGCGCATCTGTCCGTGTGCGATATTAACTCTCGCTTCGGGCACAAGCGTGGCAATTTCATCAGCAACTCTTTGTATACTTTTGACATCATTATGTAAAAAGTATACCTGACCACCACGCAAAATTTCACGAAGAATAGCTTCCCTAATTAGCCTAGACTCCAGTGTGCGTACAAAGGTTTTTACTGACAGGCGCTTGGCAGGGGGCGTTGCAATAATGGACAGATCCCTAATGCTGTGCATTGACATGTTTAGTGTGCGGGGTATTGGCGTTGCCGTCATGGTTAAAATATCAACCTGACTGCGCAAAGATTTAATCTTCTCTTTTTGCCTAACGCCAAAGCGATGTTCTTCGTCAATGATCATAAGACCAAGGTCTTTGAAGTCAATCTTGGTATGAAGCAACTTATGAGTACTGATAAGAATATCTACTTTCCCAGCTTCGGCATCCGCAATGACTTGATCTTGTTCCTTACCGGTCTTGAATCGAGATAATTCACCCACTGTCACCGGCCAATTCGAAAAACGATCTCTAAAATTTTCTAAATGTTGATGAGCGAGCAGGGTAGTAGGTACCAAGATGACCACTTGCTTGCCGCTACTGACAGCGGTAAAGGCAGCCCTCATGGCCACTTCGGTTTTACCAAAGCCTACATCACCGCAGACTAGTCTATCCATTGGTTGTGGGCTCAGTAGGTCGCGCCGCACAGCATCAATAGCCTCCTGTTGATCAGGGGTTTCTTCAAAAGCAAAGTCAGCGCTAAAAGAAAGGTAATCTTGTTCATTGGCCTGACATGCAAAACCCTGTCTAGAGGCTCGTCTAGAATAGATGTCGAGTAATTCAACCGCGGTATCACGCACTTGCTTGGCGGCTTTTTGTTTAGCTTTTTCCCAACGATCACTGCCTAAATGATTGAGTGGAGCAGAGACTTGATCGCCGCCACCAAATCGACTAATTAAATGCAGTGATGAGACTGGAACATAAAGCTTGGCATCATTGGCGTAGCTGAGCATTAAGAACTCTTGCACTGTTTTGTCCACAGCTAAAGTGATCAAGCCCTGATAGCGGCCAACGCCATGCTCAATGTGTACCACAGGGGCATTGATCTTTAATTCTGCAAGGCTCTTAAACACATAATCAGGCGACTCTGAGGCTTTCGATCGCCGTCGACGCTGCATGACTTGCTGACCAAAAAGTTCACCTTCAGTAATTAAACAAATATTCACACTAGGCGCACTCAGTCCCTGGTCAAGCGCGTAAGTAGTTATGCAGTGAGTGTCTTTTGAATTTAAAAACTCTTGCCAACCGCTGACTTCTTTTGGGTTGACCTTAATTGTTTTTAACAGATCAGTTAATACCTCGCGCCTCCCCGATGATTCAGCGCAAAATAAGACGCGGAGGGGTTCGCTGTCACTAGCGCTGTCCAGTAAAAATGACTCCAACTTTATCATTGGGCTGGCTTGTTTTGCGTTGACAGACACGTCTGGAACGGCACGGATGGTCCGTTTGGATATTGTCGCCACTGACGTGGCGTCGTGGTTTTCTAAAATAGTTCGGGGTAACTTTTTAATTTCTTGAAAAACTTGCTCTACCGGTAAAAATAACTCACTCGGTTTTAGAATGGGTCGCTCGGGATCAACGCTATATTCATCGTAGCGATAATTGATGTCAGCCCAAAACTGCTCTGCAGCGACATCGATGCCCTCGTCGGTAAATAGTAGTAAATTGCTAGGTAAGTAATCAAAGAGAGTCGCAGTTTGCTCAAAAAACAAGCTCAGGTAGTACTCTATACCTTGCGGTGTAATGCCGTCTTTGATGTCCCGGTACACGGGACACTTAGAGGGATCATGGTCGAAGATCTCGTGCCAATTATTTAAGAATTGATTGGTGGCCTGCTTATCCATTGGGAATTCGCGTGCGGGGAGCAGCTCTATTTGATTGATGTTTTCCAATGTTCGCTGAGATTCAGCATCAAATAAGCGGAGAGACTCAATGTCATCATCCATAAGATCCATTCGAAACGGTGTTTTAACTCCCATTGGGAAGATGTCAATAATCGAACCGCGAAAAGCAAATTCACCGTGTTCAAAAACTGTTTCTACTCTTTTATATCCGGCTCGACTCAGTTGGTCCTGGAGCTTCGTTCGATCCAGTCGATCACCAATTGCATAGGTAAACGTCCTTGATGAGACAAAATCAATGGGTGCAATACGATGCATTAAGGTTGTCATGGGAACGATTAAAATGCCCTGGTCTGTCGTGGGCAGTTTGGCAAGGGTTTGTAGTCTTGCTGAGACAATGTCTTGATGTGGTGAGAACATGTCATAAGGCAATGTCTCCCAATCTGGGAAAACGAGCACAGGTAGATCTTTCTCGTTGGCAAAAAACTTTATCGCACGGCTTTGTATAGCAGCTTGTTGGGCTGATTCAGTAACAAATACCGTCAGTCCTTGGTGTTTAAGAGCCGCTTCAGCGACGGCAAGCGATTTGCCCGCTGAGTCTAGGCCAGACCAACGCAGTTTGTTTCCCGGTTTTAATGCAGGGTCTTGATGAAAAATGGTCATAGAATTTAATAAGGTCTCTTTTGATCCTGCAGCGGCGCACCACATTCTACTGTTCAACGCCCATTAATTAAATAAATAATCTTTATTGGCGTTATTTACGGAGGGATTAGTTGCCTGTATCCATTGGTTGCAGGATAATCGGATATTAATTGATGATTTTAAGGAACTGAACCGTGGATGACCAGCAAAGACCTTTGCCCGATGATTTTTTCAAAGACTGGAAAGATCGAGAAGCCCTAGCAGAAGGGATGATTCCATTAATTGGCAAGCTGTATCGCCAAAGCAATATATCAACCTATATGTATGGAAACAGTATGGTCAACAAGTCAGTCACCGATATCATGCAAGAACATCGGTTTGTGCGTCAGGTAGAGCACAATGAAATTTCAGAGTTTGATACGTTCCCTATGCTAGAAGGCATTACCAAACTGCAACTTGGGCCAGCGCATATTGATTTGGGTAAGATGGTCGTTAAGTTTCAAAGTGGTAATGGCGGTGGTCAGTCTCTAGAAGCGTTTTTAGCCGATGAGCTGAGCGATATTATAGGGTCAGAGATTAAACCTCTACCAGAACCTCAGGACATAGTGCTTTATGGTTTTGGTCGTATAGGCAGGCTGATTGCTCGCATCTTGGTTGATAAGGCGGGTAGTGGAGACGTGTTGCGTTTACGCGCCATTGTCATTCGAAAAGGTAAAGTGAATCACGATTTAGAGAAGCGGGCAGCATTGTTGCGAACAGACTCAGTACATGGCCCCTTCAAAGGAACCGTTAGAGTTTTGGAAGATCAGGACATCTTGGTGATAAACGGTAACCCGGTCAAAATTATCTATGCTAATTCTCCTGCCGAGGTGGATTACACTCACTACGGTATTTCAAATGCACTGATTGTTGATAACACTGGAGTTTGGAAGGACACTGAAGGCTTAAGTGGCCACCTGAGGCCTGGAGCATCCAAAGTGCTCCTGACTGCGCCCGCTGGGGATGATATTCCCAACATTGTCTATGGTGTGAATCACGATCAGATTACTGATGATCGTAAGATTATTTCTGCTGCATCCTGCACGACCAACGCAATTGTTCCTGTTCTTAAATGTCTGCTTGATGAATTTGGTATCAATAGCGGTCACGTGGAAACAGTACATGCCTATACTAACGATCAAAACTTGATCGACAACTACCATAAAGGTGGTCGCCGTGGCCGTAGCGCTGCGTTGAATATGGTGCTGACATCAACCGGGGCAGCTAAAGCGGTATCCAAGGTAATTCCGGAATTGAAAGGCAAGTTAACGGGCAATGCGATCCGAGTTCCAACGCCTAATGTGTCTATGGCAATACTTAATCTTCAGTTGGGCAGAGACACCTCGGTAGAAGAGCTCAATGAGTTTTTGCGTCAGAAAGCGTTGCACTCTAGCATGCAGCAACAAATTGGATTTACTGCCTCTACCGAGGCCGTATCAACCGACTTTGTTGGATCTAGGCAAGCCTGTGTGTTGGATGCGCAAGCGACAATTGTCGATGGCAATAGCTGTGTACTTTACTGCTGGTATGACAATGAATTCGGGTATAGCTGTCAGGTAGTACGATGCCTTGAAAAATTTGCCGGTGTCGTTTGGCCGAGCTACCCCAAAAAGTCATAGTCTGAATATGAAATAGCACCGTAGAAAAGCTCATTAGTTTGGGCTTTTTTTTTGGTCGACATTTATGCGTTACATTAAGATATCTACTGCCAGTAAAAAAACCCTACTTTTCTTGGCAGTTTGAACGTTTTGATGCTTTAACTGCTGGTATCGGCGTCGCTAGACCCTTATAATCTCGCGCATCAAAATCTTGCTCTTAAAAAAACTAGTAAGCCGGCGCTTAGCTCGTCAGGCGTGAGTAGAACAGCGGTTGAAAACCTGAGGCGTCAGTCGCTATTGATGACTTTTTAATTGCGCTTAATAGCCTTCACACAGTGTGAAAATTGGTAAACTCTATGATTAAAGTTCGTCGCGGTTTGGATCTCCCAATAGCAGGGATTCCGGAGCAGGTAATTCATGAAGGTCCAGCGATCAGTCAGGTAGCTCTAATCGGCTCAGACTATCATGGAATGAAGCCAACCATGGCTGTCAGAGAAGGCGATATGGTTAAGCTGGGACAGCTGCTGTTTACCGACAAAAAAAATGAATCGGCAAAGTTTACTGCGCCGGCCTCAGGGAAGGTCGTTGCTATTAACCGTGGTGAGCGTAGAGTTTTTCAGTCCTTAGTGATCGATATTGATGGCGAGGACGCAGAGACTTTTCCGGACTTTGCTGCAGACACGCTGCTGACTCTTGATCGTAACGTAGCGATTGATAACTTGGTAAACTCTGGGCACTGGGTCGCATTGAGAACCCGGCCATTTTCAAAAGTACCCAGCGCAGACTCAATTGCAGCCTCTATCTTTGTAACAGCAATGGATACTAACCCCCTGGCGACTGACCCTACGGTGGTGATCGCAGAGAGAGCAGATGATTTTGCTAATGGATTAAAAGTATTAACACGCTTAACCGAAGGGCCAGTGAATGTGTGTGCTGCGCCCAATGTGTCTATCCCAGGTAACGAGATTGACGGTGTACGCGAGATCAATTTTAGCGGGCCGCACCCTGCTGGTTTGGCGGGGACGCACATTCACTTAGTTGACCCTGTCAGCGCAACCAAAACAGTATGGTCTATCGGCTACCAGGATGTTATTGCTATTGGGTATCTATTCACAACAGGAAGTATTGATACGCGCAGAGTAATCTCTCTTGCAGGGCCGCAAGTGACACAACCAAGATTGTTGTCAACGCGACTTGGCGCAAACGTCAATCAACTAGTCATTGGTGAACTCGTCAACGAAGAGAATCGAGTAATTTCAGGCTCTGTACTTTCTGGACGCAAAGCGGCTTCGGTATTCGCCTTTTTAGGGCGTTACCACGATCAGCTCTCAGTCATTCAAGAGGGGCGTGAGCGACAACCACTTCATTATCTTCGTCTTGGTTTTGACAAGCATTCTGCGCTACCTACCTTTGTCTCATCGTTGACAAAAAAGCTGTTCAACATGACAACAAGTACTAACGGTAGTGAGCGTGCAATGGTTCCAGTGGGTGGCTACGAGAGAGTCACTGCGTTGGATATTTTACCTATCCAATTGTTACGATCATTAATTGTGAGCGACACTCAAATGGCCCAAAATCTCGGTTGTCTTGAGCTTGATGAGGACGATATGGGTCTCTACACCTACGTTTGCGTTGGTAAGCATGAATACGGTCGCATACTGCGCGACAATCTGACCACAATAGAGAAGGAGGGTTAAGACGGTGTTGCGTAAGCTATTTGACAAATATGAGCCACATTTCCACGAAGGTGGTAAGTGGGAAAAGTTCTATGCCTTGTATGAGGCGGTAGATACAGCAATGTTCAAGCCCGCGGACATTACCAAGAATAGTTCGCATGTGCGTGACAATATTGATTTAAAGCGTGTGATGATTACTGTTTGGGCTGCCACTTTCCCTGCAATGTTTTTCGGTATGTGGAATGTCGGTTTTCAAGCCAATACAATAATGGCTGAAATGGGTATGGTCTCTCAAGAGGGGCTTCGTGGTATTTTCATTGGCATGTTGGCCGGCTACGATGCCACTAGCATTTGGGATAATATCATCCACGGTGCCGCTTACTTCTTACCGATTTACGCAACGACGTTTATTGTTGGTATTTTTTGGGAGGTTTTGTTTGCTAGTGTCCGAGGTCATGAAGTCAACGAAGGCGCCTTTGTTACAACAATTCTTTTTGCACTATGTTGCCCCCCTGACTTACCACTTTGGATGGTTGCTTTTGGTATTAGCTTTGGTATTGTCATCGGCAAAGAAGTATTTGGCGGTACTGGAAAGAACTTCCTTAACCCGGCATTAACGGGACGTGCATTTTTGTACTTCGCCTATCCGGCTTATATGAGTGGAGATACCGTTTGGACAGCCGTCGATGGTTATACAGGTGCCACTATGCTGTCAGTCGCGGCTACTGAAGGCGTTGCAGTTATGGAACAAGGCGCCACGTGGATGCAGTCATTCATTGGTACTATTCATGGTTCGATTGGTGAGACGTCGACGCTTGCCATACTAATGGGTGGTTCATTGTTACTACTGACTAAAATTGCCTCATGGAGAATCATTACCGGTGTATTGGTTGGTTCTGCGCTCTTAGCGTCCTTATTTAACACTATTGATTCGACTAACCCTATGTTTGCCTTGCCATTCTACTGGCACTGGGTAATTGGCGGGTTTGCGTTTGGCGCGATATTTATGGCCACCGATCCGGTATCCGCGGCTATGACCAACAACGGCAAGTTTTGGTATGGCATGCTGATTGGTGTGATGGTCATTTTAATTCGAGTGGTGAACCCTGCCTTCCCTGAAGGGATGATGCTGGCAATATTATTTGCTAATTTGTTTGCGCCATTGATTGACCACTTTGTGGTGAATGCGAATATCAAAAGGAGAATGGCTCGTGGCTAACGAATCAGTTCAAAAAACCCTAGGCGTCGCACTTGTACTTTGCGTTGTCTGTGCCGTTGTCGTATCCAGCGCGGCGGTTATGTTACGACCAACTCAGGAAGCCAATAAGCTCCTAGACTTGAAAACCAATATCCTGGCGTCAGCCGGACTGCTCAAGGCGGATATTGATGTCGAGACTCAGTTCGCCCAGATCAGCACCCGAGTCGTCGATCTTGGAACAGGTCGCTTTACCGATGAGATTGATCCCAGTACTTTTGATCAACGAAAGTCGGCCAAAGACCCGGCAATGTCTATAGCCTTATCTCCCAATGATGACCCGGCCAAAATTAAACGGCGCGAAAACTACGCCACGGTTTATATTGTTGAAGGGCAGCAGGGCATCGAAAAAATAATATTACCAATAAAAGGCTATGGGCTATGGTCCACCTTATATGGTTTTCTGGCCCTTGAGTCAGATTTAGAGACGGTCGCAGGTATTGGGTTTTATGAGCATAACGAGACCCCAGGTCTTGGTGGCGAAGTAGACAATCCTAGATGGAAGGCCAGTTGGGTTGGCAAGCAAGCCTATAGCTCAGGCCAAATGGCCATTAGTGTTTTAAAAGGCAGGGCAGACATGACATTGCCTGAGGGCAACTATCAGATTGATGGTTTGGCGGGTGCGACGCTCACAACTCGCGGCGTTAACAATCTTGTGCAGTATTGGTTGGGTGAACAGGGTTTTCAGCCACTCATCGGTCACTTGAAGTCAGGAGAGGCTTAACATGGCAAATCTTAAAGATACATTGTTAGAGCCGGTAGTGACTAACAACCCCATAGCCCTGCAGATACTAGGTATTTGTTCGGCGCTTGCGGTAACCTCAAGCATGAAGGTGTCTTTTGTTATGTGCGTCGCACTGACAGTAGTCACGGCATTCTCGAACTTTTTTGTTTCTTCAATTCGTAACTACATCCCAGGAAGTATTCGAATCATTGTGCAGATGATCATCATCGCATCTTTGGTTATTGTGGTGGATCAGGTGCTCAAGGCAGTGGCTTACGACATCAGCAAGCAGCTGTCAGTGTTTGTCGGACTTATTATCACCAATTGTATTGTAATGGGTCGCGCTGAAGCTTTTGCTATGAAAAACCCACCTATTCCTAGCTTTTTTGATGGTATTGGCAATGGCCTTGGTTACAGCGCCATTTTGATGCTAGTAGCCTTTGTGCGTGAATTATTTGGTGCCGGTACGCTCTGGGGTTACGAAATACTTCCTTTAGTGACCAACGGAGGTTGGTATGTGGCCAATGGCATGATGCTCGCACCTCCTAGCGCCTTCTTCTTGATAGGCCTATTGATATGGGCATTGCGTAGCTGGAAGAAAGGGCAGGTAGAAAAAGCCGACTTTAAGATAACCAAGAACAGTCAACCGAGTGAGGTGGCGTAATGGAGTATTATCTTAGCCTGCTGGTTCGATCAATCTTTATCGATAATATCGCGCTAAGTATGTTCTTGGGTATGTGTACATTTATTGCCTTGTCCAAGAAGATTGACGCAGCGATCGGCCTCGGTATAGCGGTCATAGTGGTGCAGACAATTACAGTGCCCGTGAACAACTTATTGTTCAACTATCTGCTCGCAGACGGCGCGCTGGCCTGGGCTGGGCTGCCAGATGTCAATTTGAGCTTTCTAGTATTTTTGTGTTTCATTGGTGTTATCGCGGCGATTGTACAGATTCTCGAAATGGTCTTGGACAAGTATGTCCCTGCGCTCTATAACGCGCTGGGCGTGTTTCTACCCTTAATTACCGTGAATTGTGCGATCCTAGGTGGCTCTCTGCTAATGCAAGAGCGAGGTTACAATTTCGTGGAAAGCGTCGTTTTCGGCTTTGGCTCAGGTACCTCGTGGGCCGTTGCAATTGCAGTTATCGCAGGTATTCGCGAAAAGTTAAAATATAGTGATATCCCAGAAGGCCTACAGGGCTTGGGAATCGTATTCATTACCGTGGGATTAGTTTCCCTAGGTTTTATGTCCTTCGGTGGTATCGATCTTTGATCATGGAGAAATAACTGAGTATGAATGCTCAATTTGAAATTATTCTTGGCGTAGCTATGTTTACCACCGTGATTCTTGCGTTGGTTGCCTTTATTTTGGTTGCACGTAGCAAACTGGTTTCATCAGGCAATGTGAATATTGAGATTAATGGTGAAAAGACCATTACTGTTCCAGCCGGTGACAAATTACTACAAACACTATCAGCGGCTGGGTTATTCCTCCCCTCTGCCTGTGGTGGTGGTGGAAGTTGCGCACAATGTAAGTGTGTCATTAACGATGGCGGTGGCTCAATGCTACCTACAGAAGAAGGCCATTTCACGCGCCGGGAAGCTGCCGAGGGATGGCGATTATCCTGTCAGACACCCGTTAAGCAGGATATGAAAGTGCAGGTTCCGGAAGAAGTATTCGGCGTAAAACGTTGGGAGTGTGTGGTCGAATCTAACCCCAATGTGGCGACGTTTATTAAAGAGTTGACACTCAAGTTACCTGAGGGTGAAGACGTAGCATTCCGAGCGGGCGGTTATGTTCAGCTCGAATGTCCTCCCCACCATATCAAATATGCTGACTTTGATATCGAGCCGGAATATAGAGGCGATTGGGAACATTTCAAATTCTTTGAACACGAATCTATTGTTAAAGAGTCTGTCATACGCGCTTACTCAATGGCTAACTATCCTGACGAAAAAGGTTTGGTCAAATTCAATATTAGAATCGCGACACCACCACCACGTTCTACCGGCATTATCCCCGGGCAGATGTCCTCTTATGTGTTTAGTTTGAAGGCCGGTGACACGATTTCAGTTTATGGACCCTTTGGTGAGTTTTTTGCCAAAGAAACCGCGAACGAAATGGTATTTATAGGGGGTGGAGCGGGCATGGCACCCATGCGTTCCCATCTGTTTGATCAATTAAAACGCATTAAGTCTGATAGAAAAATTAGCTTTTGGTACGGCGCACGGTCACTTCGCGAATGTTTTTACGATGACGATTACGACATGCTGGCTGCAGAAAATACCAATTTTGACTGGCACTTGGCGCTATCTGATCCGCAACCTGAAGATAATTGGGAAGGGTACACCGGATTTATTCACAATGTGTTGTTTGAACAGTACCTTAAAGACCATGAAGCTCCAGAAGATTGCGAGTTCTACATGTGTGGGCCGCCAATGATGAATGCAGCGGTAGTTAAAATGCTCAGTGACTTGGGCGTTGAGAAGGACAATATATTCCTTGATGATTTTGGCGGTTAAATTAATCCAAGATAACGTCTTAGAGAGGCTTCTTAGAGTCTCCCTATGGCGGGGTTGTGGGTTAGTTTTGTTGTCAGCACTGCTGCTCAGTGGTTGCGATCGTGGTCCTGAAATTGTCAAAATATCCGGCACCAAAATGGGCACCACTTACCACATTACCGTGGTGGCTGATCAACCGGCGCCGGATAATCTTGCGGTATTAATTGAAGCGGAGTTAGATCGTGTCGATCATTCCATGTCGACCTACAAGCCTGACTCTGAGATCAATCAGTTTAATCAATTGGCCGTAGATCAGTCCATGACTGTCTCCTTAGAATTTTTTGAAGTACTAACCATTGCGCAGTCAGTGTGGTTGAACAGTAATGGTGCCTTAGATCCCTCAGTTGGACCTCTGGTCGATCTTTGGGGTTTTGGTCCCAGTCCCGGTGAAGATCAAATTCCTAGTGAAAAGCAGATTACTATTGCGCTAGCTACGGTTGGCTTTGACGCTGTCATCATTAACAGTAGCGATCAGAGTATTATCAAAACACGTCCGGTCGTCATAGATTTGTCGGCGGTGGCCAAGGGTTATGCCGTAGATTTAGTGGCTGATTTGCTCGAAATGAATGCACTCCCTGACTATCTCATTGAGGTCGGCGGAGAAACCCGCGTTAGTGGGCTCAACCCACAGGGTCAGCCATGGCGATTGGCCATAGAGTCCCCGCTGCTCATAGGCCAAATTGAGACAGTACTGGCGTTGACAAGTGGTGCAGTAGCGACCTCTGGAGACTATCGAAACTACTTTGAACGTGACGGCATTCGTTATTCGCATACCATTGATCCGCGTGATGGCAAGCCGATCATTCATACTTTAGCCTCAGTGACAGTACTGGCAGACACCTGCGCTGAAGCGGATGCATGGGCAACCGCATTGCTGGTATTGGGTAATAAAGAGGGCCTCGACTTGGCTAATCGATTGGGGTTGGCTGTGTACATGCTGGCAAGAGACGGTGATGAGTACACAGCATCCTATAGCAAAATGTTTGAGCCCTATTTAGTTGAGATCACTGAACAAACCGCATCAGTAGAGAGTTAAACAGATGGCAGAAATTATACTTTCAATAATTATTTTTGGACTGTTAGTCACAGGCATGGCTGTAGGGGTGCTAATGGGTCGCAAGCCTATTGCGGGTTCCTGTGGCGGTGTTGGTGCGGCTCTGGGCGAAGACAATTACACCTGTGATATTTGCGGTGATGATCCTAATAAGTGCGATGAGCAGAGTGATATCCAGGCGCAGACTTATAATGCAATGAAATTTGAACACAAGAGTTTTTAGTGATGGCTGATTTTTCGTACGATCTAGTGGTTATTGGTAGTGGTCCTGCGGGGGAAGGGGCTGCAATTAATGCAGTTAAGCAAGGGTTGCGTGTTGCTGTAGTGGATGAGAAGCTAATGCCCGGTGGCAATTGTACGCATTTGGGGACTATTCCCTCCAAGGCACTTAGGCACTCTGTGCGGCGTATGATGCAGTACAACAATATGCCTCTTTTTCGGTCCATTGGTGAGCCTCGTTGGTTTTCGTTTCCAGAAATGATGAAAGCGGCAGATGATGTGATTACCAAGCAGGTAGAGGGGCGCACCAAAGGCTATGCTCGCAATCGTGTTCAGATCCATAATGGCCATGCTAGCTTTATCAATGAAAACGAAATCTCCGTGGTTGGGCAAGATGGAAAAATTATTTCTATTGCTAGTAAGTTCTTTTTAATTGCTACGGGCTCTAGTCCTTATCGGCCAGAAGATATCGATTTTACCCATCCTTGTGTTTTTGATAGCGACAGCATTTTAAAGCTCGATAGCTCACCGCGAAATATTATTATCTACGGTGCGGGTGTTATTGGCTGTGAATATGCCTCTATATTTTCAGGGTTAGATTCACGCGTCGATCTGATCAACACTCGTGAGTGGTTAATGAACTTCCTCGATGATGAAATTTCTGATGCCTTGAGTTATCACCTGCGCGATTTGAATGTAATGGTTCGCCACAATGAAGAATATGAGCGTCTAACCACCCACGAAACGGGTGTCACTCTAGAGCTTAAATCTGGCAAACGTATTCATGCTGAGGCATTGCTGTGGTGCAACGGTCGCAGTGGCAACACTAAGTCTCTGGGGTTGAGTAACATTGGTATTGAGGCCGATGAGCGCGGCCAGTTAGCCGTCAATGAAGACTACCAAACCGCTGTTGCCAATATTTACGCGGTTGGCGATGTCATTGGCTGGCCTTCACTGGCTGGTGCTGCCTATGACCAGGGTAGGGCTGCGGCTTCGCATATGTGCAATATGGCAGACCAGTATCGCGTTAAGGACGTGGCTACGGGAATTTGGACTATCCCTGAAATTAGCTTTGTCGGTAAAAATGAAAGTGAACTGACCGAACAAAAAATACCTTACGAGATAGGCCGCGCCTATTTTAAAGACACCGCTCGGGCTCAAATATCCGGTGAAGAAGTTGGTATTTTAAAGATCCTGTTCCATCAAGATACCCTGGAAATTCTTGGTATTCACTGCTTTGGCGCTGAGGCGGCAGAGATTATTCATATTGGCCAAGCCATTATGAATCAAAAGGGTGAAGCGAACACCATCAAGTACTTTTTAAGTACTACGTTTAACTATCCCACCATGGCTGAAGCCTACAGAATTGCCTCAATGAACGGCATGAATCGTATCAGTCGAGAACATCGGCATTTTGAAGAGAAGCAACGCTAAATAGTCCAGTAGTTTTTGAGTGCCAAGGTCGTTGAAATAGGGGGTTCTTGAACCTGCTACTTGTTGTTTGTACTGAGGCTTTCAGGTTTAATCTGTGTATGTTTAAAAACCTTCCACTGTTCATTGGTTATCGCTATACCCGCAGCAAACGCAGGGAAGGGTTCGTGTCTTTCATATCGGCTTTTTCTCTGGGTGCCATGGCACTGGGTGTGGCTGCCTTAATCATAGTGCTCTCAGTAATGAATGGCTTTGATCGAGAAATTAAAAGCCGCCTTCTCAAAGTTGTTCCCCATGTGACAGTGACTAGCCATCAAGGCTTCAGTCCCGACCGTCTGGCGGTTATTGCAGAGAAAATCACCAATGATGCGGCCGTGCGTGATTTTATTCCTATGGTCCAAGGTTTTGTCATGCTCTCTAAAGAGGGCGAGCAGGTGGGTGTAAATCTGCAGGGAATAGATCCTGAATGGTCCACAGCAAAATTGTTGGCCGACAGCATGATTGCCGGACAGGTAGGGCAGCTCGTCGCAGGCGATTTCAGCGTTATTATTGGTAGTCAAACTGCTCGCAGGATGAACCTGTTTGTGGGTGACAAGTTACAGATAACACTACCCAAGGTGAGTGTTACACCTGTGGGTATTTTCCCAAGAATTAAGCGCGTCACTGTAGCTGGGGTTTTCGAAGTAGGCGCGCAGGTTGATGGCTCAGTGATCTTTATTCATCAGCAAGATGCGCGCAAACTGTTAAGACTGGGCAGTAACTACCAGGGCTTTCAGGTTCAACTCAATGATGCCTTTGCGGCAGACCAGTGGATAGCCACACAGGCAAGCCCATTATTTCCAGAAATGAAGTGGCGATCATGGACCTCAGCCATGGGTGCGTTGTTCCAAGCCATGCGCATGGAAAAAGTAGTCGTCAGCTTACTACTTTCGGTCATTATCGCCGTGGCGGCTTTTAATATTATTGCCAGTTTGGTGCTGATGGTAGCGGACAAACGCCGAGATATCGCAGTTATACGTACCATGGGTGCAACCTCAAGTCTGGTCACCAAAATATTCATAATCCAAGGGCTATCAGTAGGCTTGATGGGAATTTTTAGTGGTACGCTTATTGGCTGTACAGTGGCGTATTTTATTGGCGACATTGTGGCAATGATTGAGGGTGCTCTGGGGGTTTATTTCTTCGACCCTAGTATTTATTTAATCAGCGCGCTACCGTCTAAAATAATCGTTGCTGATGTAGCCATAGTCAGCGGAAGTGCCGTATTAGTCAGCTTTTTAGCGACCCTCTATCCAGCCTGGCGAGCTGGTCAAATACTGCCTGCGGAGGCGCTACGATATGACCAATAATCTGATTATGCAGGCTACGGACCTAAGCCGCTATTATCGGCAGGGCGACGTCATTCTTTCAGTCTTATCAGGCGTTAATCTGAGTATTAAGGCGGGTGAAAAAATCGCCATCATTGGTGTATCTGGGTCCGGTAAAACCACCTTGCTGAACTTGCTTGGCGGATTAGATGATGCGGATACCGGTGAAGTCATTGTAGCTGGGCAGTCGTGGCATAATCTTGACGCCTCTAAACGCGCGGTGTGGCGTAATCAGCATGTTGGGTTCGTCTATCAATTTCATCATCTTTTGGGTGAGTTTTCCGCACTTGAAAATGTTGCTATGCCACTGCTCATTGGTAAATGCACGGTGAAAGAGGCAACCCAAAGAGCTACAAAACTACTTGAGCGCGTCGGGCTGGGTGATCGGTTGCATCATCAACCTGCTGAGCTGTCTGGCGGAGAGCGTCAACGTGTTGCCGTGGCAAGAGCTTTAGTCACTGAACCGTCTGTGGTGTTAATGGATGAACCGACCGGCAATTTAGATCCGCATACTGCCAGCGCTATACTCGACTTACTCATTGAGCTCAATCAGTCGTTGGGTATCTCTTTTATTCTAGTGACCCATGATCCGGCCATCGCCGCTCAAATGGATCGAACGCTGACCTTAACTGAAGGTCAGCTAGTCGGGTTGGAACCAGCCGTTGTTTAGGCCAGCGTCAGTTTTTATTGGCTTACGCTACTTCTTTGCCGGTCAACGCTCTGCGCTACTGGTATCGTTTATCTCATTGTTGGCCATTGCCGGTTTAGTCTTGGGTGTTGCTCTGTTAATTATTGTACTGTCGGTCATGAATGGCTTTGATCGCGAATTGCGCGACAATATTCTGTCAGTGGTTCCACATGTGCAGCTAATACACCAATCTGGGGTCGAGGACTGGCAGTCTGAGCGAGACAACATTATGCAGATGGACAGTGTGACCAATGCGGTTCCCTATGCCGATGCAGAAGGTCTCATGAGTCATCGACAAAACGCACGCCCAGTGCAGTTATTGGGGTTGTCCGCCACCGCAATGCCGGCTGGTTTGGCCTCGGTTTTAACGCGGTACAACTTGGCTATTCCAGCTCAGGGTCGTGTATTGATCTCAGAGGTTATTGCGGACGCGCTAAATGCTAAGACTAATCAGCGTGTTTCAATGATTGTTCCAGCTGAAAATGGCCGTTCCACTACCGTTTATTCTTTTATTGTTGAGGGTGTTTTTGCCACTCATACTGAGCTTGACCAGTCGCTAGTCATTGCCTCGCTGCCTCAGGTGGCAGAGATTGCCGGAATCCCCAATCGCGCACAGGGGTTTCGCCTGCAGGTTAATGACCAGTTTAATGCGCGCAATATTGGCTTTGAAATTATCAACCAACTGCCATTTGGTTATGGATTCAGGGATTGGTTCCAAACCCACGGCAATCTCTACCAGGCCATTCAGCTGTCACGCAACATGGTGGTGCTGCTGATCTTCTTAATTGTTGCCATCGCCGCGTTTAACGTTATTTCAATGTTAATGATGTCAGTTATGAACAAGCGCAAAGATATCGCAGTACTGCAGACTTTAGGGTTATCACGTGGCGACATTGTCGGGGTCTTTCTGGTGCAGGGCAGCATGATAGGTATTGTAGGAATTGCATTAGGTGTTCTGCTTGGGGTACTTGGCTGTTACTTTGTTCCCAATCTTGTTAGTTGGTTTGAAGCGGTACTGGGTTCGCCTTTTCTCGACACCGAGGTATATCCCATTGACTATATTCCCGTTGATCTGCGTTGGAGCGATGTGTCTATGATTGCCGGCGTCGCATTGGTGCTCAATATTGTGGCCACTATATATCCGGCACTGCGTGCTAGTCGTACTGTTCCTGCCGACGAACTGCGCTATGAGTAGCTCGCTTTATGGTTATCTTGGTGTTTTTTACTGATGACCAAATTAACGGTATACAGATAATGTGACTTTTAAGGTATTACCCGCTATTTGTGTGCGATACCCTGACGGGCATCTTTCCGTTGCTCCCAATTTCTAACAACCCTCCAGCGCCACAAAAATAACACAAAGAAGTAACCTATTGATGCGAGTACGGTGCCACATAGTAGGCTGCCGACAAACAGCGGCAATAAGATCTCTGAGCCCAACTGAGAAAACCATTCCCAGGTTAGGGTAACTGAAAAGCCGCCCAATTCGGTGCCCAGTATAAGGCTCCCCAATTTATAGGTGAGAAAGAACATGGGCGGTATGGTTATTGGGTTACTCATCCAAATAATGAGCATGGCCAAAGGAAGATTGGCACCGATCCAAAAGCACAGGGCAATAACAAGCAGGCTTTGTATAGGTAATGGAATAAAAGCGCAGAAAATACCCACAAAAACGGCCAATGAAACAGAGTGCCGATTAAGATGCAGTAGGTTTGGGTCTTGCGGCAATGATCGAAGCCACCGCAGTGAGGGACGTTCCAGTAGTCCTTTAACATCGGGTAAAAAACGGCGGATTGTTTTGCGCGGCATAGAACGATCGTTTTTGAGTTTCTTTAAGATCTTATTATGCCTCCAAGAGGCCGCACTAACTAGTCTAAATGCCACCTAAAAACGTACTTATTTAGGATTGCGTTATACAATGGTGACGCTAATTAAACGGTTACCTCACCACCAAATTTGGATGAAGCACTTGAACAGTAAGAAACAGCCGGCACTTTCAATAAAAAATCTAACCAAAGTCTATGATGACTCATTTCAGGCCTTAAAGGGCATTGACTTAGACGTCGCCCAAGGTGATTTCTTTGCCTTGTTGGGTCCTAATGGAGCGGGAAAATCCACCACTATCGGTATTATTTGCTCATTGGTACGGAAAACCTCCGGCTCAGTGACCATCTTTGGCCATGATATTGATGAAGATTTCTCCACGGCAAAACAGTATGTTGGGGTAGTGCCGCAGGAGTTTAATTTTAATCAGTTTGAAAAGCCCATTGATATTTTAGTGGCTCAAGCGGGTTATTTTGGCATTGTGGCAAAAGTGGCGTTGGAACGCGCAGAAAAGTATTTAAAACAGCTGGGTTTGTGGGAGCGTCGAAATGATCTATCACGCAATCTTTCTGGTGGCATGAAACGAAGACTGATGATTGCGCGAGCACTCATTCATGAGCCAAGGTTATTGGTGTTGGATGAGCCAACCGCAGGCGTGGATATTGAGTTGCGCCGTTCAATGTGGGAGTTTCTTAAAGAGATTAATCAGCAGGGCACCACGATTATTCTGACTACTCATTACTTAGAAGAAGCTGAAAGTCTGTGTCGTAATATTGCCATTATTGATCATGGCACGATCGTTAAAAACACCAGTATTAAGGCATTACTTAAACAGCTAAACCGGGAAACGTTTATATTTGATACTCGCCAAGAGTTATCAAGTTGTCCGGTAATCACTGATTATCCGGTAACACTCGTGGATAGTCATAGTATTGAGATTGAAGTGCTGAAAACCCAGTCGATTAACGAGGTATTTGTTGCATTAAGCGATCAGAATATTGATGTGATCAGCATGCGTAACAAGAGTAATCGTTTGGAAGAGCTGTTTTTTGATATGGTAGAGAAGAATTTGAGTGCTAAAACTGCAGGGCAGAACGATGAATAATTATCAAAAATGGGTAGCCTTCGATACTATTTTACGTCGTGAACTCCGTCGTTTTATGCGCATTTGGCCGCAGACATTATTACCGCCAGTCATTACGATTATTTTGTATTTCGTTATTTTTGGACAGCTAATCGGGGCGCGTATTGGCACTATGTCGGGCTTGCCGTATATTCAATTTGTGGCGCCCGGACTGATTATGATGTCGGTGATTACTAACTCTTACTCCAACGTGGTGTCGTCCTTTTTTGGCTCCAAATTTCAGCGCAACATTGAAGAGCTACTCGTTTCACCAACCCCTAATTGGATTATTTTACTGGGCTATGTTGCCGGGGGCATGTGCCGTGGTCTGGGCGTTGGGGCGATTGTAACTGTGCTCTCATTGTATTTTGCTGACTTCAGTATCCATAGCTTACCCATCACTATTGCTATTGTTTTGATGACGTCATTGATGTTCTCGTTAGCAGGGCTGATTAATGCAATTTTTGCCGCTAGTTTCGATGACATCTCGATTATTCCAACTTTTGTTTTGACCCCACTGACCTATCTTGGTGGCGTATTTTATTCGATAGACCTACTAAGTGACTTTTGGCGTAATCTTTCAATGATAAACCCGGTGTTGTACATGGTGAATGCTTTTCGATATGGAATAGCCGGCATTACCGATATCAATATTTTTTGGTCATTTGGCATGGTGGGATTATTTTCCATGGTGCTGTTCTTCAGCGCGTTGCGCTTGCTAGAGAACGGTTCAAGGTTGCGTAGTTAATGGTTGATTATTCTGAGACAGAGCTGGGTAAAGAGACTTCTTATAGCGATCAATACGATGCCACGCTATTACAGCCCATCGCGCGCTCTAAAGCTCGCCAGCAGTCACAGAGCGGCGATTTACCCTTTGTAGGCTGTGATGTCTGGACCGCTTTTGAGATTTCCTGGCTGAATAACATGGGGCTACCACAGGTAGCAATCGGTGAGTTTAGCTTTCCCTGTACTAGTGATTCCATTATTGAATCCAAGTCTTTTAAACTCTATCTAAACTCTATTATTCAGACCTCTTTTGACGCTAAACAAGCAGTTGTTGAGTTGTTGACGAAAGATTTGTCTGCCGCCTGTGGTGCGCTGGTAGACGTCGTTTTATATGAGCTTGCTGAATATGCAGGGTTTTGTGCTATTTCAGAACCTCAAGGTACCTGCCTTGATCAGCGCCCGGTTATTATCGACAGCTATCACCCAGACAGTAACCTGTTAGTCGCCAATGTAGAACACCATGTGACGGAAACGCTTTATTCTCATTTGCTAAAAACTAATTGCCCGGTGACCGATCAACCCGATTGGGCCTCAGTGTATATTACTTATTCTGGGTCTAAAATTGATGCGGACGGCTTGCTCAAATACGTTGTCTCTTATCGCCAGCATCAAGACTTTCATGAGCAGTGTGTCGAACAAATCTTTAATGACATTATGCGGCGCTGTAGCCCCTCAGAACTGAGTGTTTATGCACGTTACATGCGCAGAGGCGGGTTAGATATCAATCCGTTCAGAAGTACCTCAAGAGCAACACCTCCCGCCCTTCGTCACGTGCGTCAATAAACGCTCATTGATTAGGTTTGATGTTAAGCCAAACTGGTTTTAAGAAACTCAATAAGTAGTTTAATGGCTTGATCGCCCCGCTTTGTGGTGTCGCAGATTAAATTAATACCAACCTTACCTAAGTCAGGAAATCTTGGCGACTGCGCGATGACTTGCAAGTTATCGGGCACTGTACTCTTCGCCAAAACAGTCACGCCTAAGCCTTCTTGAATGGCGTATTGAATACCGGTTAGATCAGGATTGGTGTAGACGATTTGCCATGGCAGTTCAGAGCGATCTAGACGCTGGATTGCGCGTTGACGATAAATACAGCCTTCAGCTGCCACAATCAGTGGCATTACTTCTACTTTGAGCGGATTTTTGGCGTTGCTAGCCACCCACACAAGATCATCGTTTTTGATGAAATCAGAGTTTTTGTCCGAGGACTCATCCCCCAGCGCTAATATAAGGTCATGTTTTGCTTTGCCTGCCTTAGTGAGTAGGTGTTTACTCAGTTCACAGTTAACTTCTAGGGTTACGTTTGGGTAGGCCTTCGCAAAACGGCTAACAATTTTAGGTAACAGTGTGGTCGCAAACTCGCTGGGAATACCAAGGCGAACCTTACCCGCCACCGCACTTTTTGAAAATTGGCTAACGGCTAGGTCATTTAGAGCTAGGATTTGATTGGCATAGTCATACAGAGACTCACCAGCTTCGGATAGTTCTAGGCTTTTACCCGTGCGCGTAAATAAGGTTTCATCGACTAATTGTTCAAGTCGTTTTATTTTTAACGTCACTGCGGGCTGGGATCGCCCAATTAACTCGCCTGCTTTGGTAAAGCTACCAAACTGGGCGACTGAAACAAAAGCCCGCAGTAAGTCCATGGATAGGTTTTTCACTAATTTAATCCTTCATAAGTATTAATATTTTAAATAATAACATTATAGCTATTAATTTAACATATTGCGCTTAGGGCTTTATCATTGCCCAAATGAGAACACATTTCAGCTTTACAAGGTAGATAGCGCCTATGTCCGAGAGTGCCGATAACAGAAAAACTATGTTCTATGATCGCCATGTTTCGGCGGGGGGCAAGATGGTCCCTTTTGCAGGGTATCTTATGCCTGTCCAGTACCCCTCAGGCATTATGCAAGAGCATCTTCATACACGCGACAATGCTGGGCTCTTCGATGTATCTCATATGGGACAGGTACTGGTTAGAGGCGAAAATGTAGTCGCAGAACTGGAAAGGTTAATGCCTGTGGATCTGGGCGCTTTGGCCATTAATCAGCAGAGCTATGCCACCTTCACCTCAGCAGATGGCGGCATTCTAGACGATCTTATTATTACACGATGGGCTGAAGACACTTTTTTTCTGGTAGTCAACGCCGGGTGTAAAGAACAGGATATTGCGCACTTAAAAACCCACCTGCCTGATTCTGAAATCAACTATCTAGAGCACCAGAGCCTGATTGCACTGCAGGGTTTAAGAGCGGTAGAAATCATGGCCCAGCTAGCCCCTCAAACAGAGACCCTAACGTTTATGCAGGGTTGTCACACTGAAATCGGCGATATCGAATGCTATGTAACACGTTCTGGATATACCGGAGAGGATGGCTTTGAGATTTCAGTATCAGATGACCATGCATTGGCCCTAGCGGACAGGTTGCTGGACTACGACTACTGTCAATGGATTGGCTTGGGTGCTCGCGACTCTTTGCGTCTTGAAGCGGGCCTGTGCCTCTACGGTCATGATATGGATAAAAATACTTCGCCTGTTGAAGCGGCAATTAGTTGGAGCATCAGTAAGTCGCGACGAAGTGGTAGTGAAAACTCAGGCGGCTTTTTGGGTGCGGATACTATTTTGGGTCACTTGGACAATGGTGTCAGTAAAAAAAGAGTGGGCTTCTTAGTGGAAGGGCGGGCACCGGTGAGAGAGGGCGCTGAAATTACCGACAGTCAGGGCAATGTCGTGGGTGTTATTACCAGCGGCGGGTTTGGTCCAACGCTTCAAGCACCGGTAGCCATGGGCTATGTCCCGACAGAGCACTCGTCAGTGGGTACGAAACTAACGGCAGTGGTTAGGGGAAAAGATCGACCTATTACCGTGGCAAAAATGCCTCTAGTTCCTCAACGATATTATCGCGGTTAACCGCTCATTATAAGGAGTCCAAAATGTACCAAGTTGTATACACCAAAGATCACGAGTGGTTAAAAATTGAAGGTAATTTAGTCACTATCGGTGTCACACAGTTTGCTCAGGAGCAGCTGGGCGATGTGGTTTTTATTGAGTTGCCAGAAGTAGGTGGCGAGTTAATAGCCGGTGACGAAGCGGCGGTTATTGAATCGGTTAAAGCCGCTGGTGAGATAGCGGTGCCCATTGATGGCGTAGTAGTGGCAGTTAATGAAGCCTTGGTTGATCAACCAGATCTTCTCAATAGCGCTCCGGAAACCGAAGGCTGGATATTCCAGTTAACGCCCAGTGAAGATGTGGAAATATCTAATTTTATGGATGCTGAGCAGTACCAACAATTTATTCAAGATGGCGAATAACAAAGTTTAATGACTGGAGATAATGGAATGTTGAAAAAGCGGCGAACTCTTGCTGATCTAGAAAATGCGGCTGAATTTACAGCCCGCCACATTGGGCCAAATGCGGCAGACCAAAGTGCTATGCTGGATGCCTTAGGGTGCCAAACTCTCGAGCAATTAACCAAGCAAGTAGTCCCAGAGGCTATTGCCATGGGAGAGAGTCTGGCCATTGATGATGGATGCACCGAAGCAGAGGCATTGTCCGAGTTAAAGCAGATTGCCAGTTACAACAAGGTTTTCCGTAGCTTTATTGGGCAGGGGTATTACGGGACTATTACACCTAATGTGATTCAACGTAATATTCTCGAAAACCCCGCTTGGTATACAGCTTATACGCCCTATCAACCAGAAATTTCTCAGGGACGGTTAGAGGCATTAATTAATTTTCAAACCATGATCACAGATCTGACGGGAATGGAAATCTCCAACGCATCCATGCTTGATGAGGGCACCGCAGCCGCTGAAGCAATGTCGCTTTGCCAGAGAATGTCAAAATCTAAGTCAATGCGCTTTTTTGTCGACAGTGATTGCTTGCCGCAGACTATCCAGGTTATTCAAACACGAGCTGAACCCTTAGGCATTCAGATTGACGTTGGGAACCCCGATGATTTCTCTGGTGAGGCTTTTGGGATATTACTGCAGTACCCCGGTGCTAGTGGTGAAGTACGCGATCACCGGTTAGTGATTGAGAAAGTTCAGGCACAACGCGGATTAGCGGTTATGGCTGCCGACATTCTTAGCCTAGTCATGCTCGAATCACCTGGTTCTTTGGGCGCAGACGTTGCAATTGGATCTAGCCAACGGTTTGGGGTTCCCTTAGGCTTTGGCGGCCCTCATGCCGGTTATATGGCAACCAGAGAGTCATTTAAGCGTAATCTTCCCGGTCGTTTAGTCGGTGTGTCCCAAGACGCCACAGGCGCGCCAGCCTATCGCTTGGCTCTGCAAACGCGGGAGCAACATATTCGTCGTGAGAAGGCGACCTCCAATATATGCACGGCTCAGGTTTTATTAGCCGTTATCGCCGGCATGTATGCGGTCTATCACGGACCCAAAGGCTTACAGCGTATTGCTCAGCGAATTCACATGCTCACCTCGGTTCTGGCGGAAGGTTTGAGTCAAAAAGGGCTTACACCTAAAAATACATGCTGGTTTGATACCTTGACCCTACATACTGGTGATCGTACGGCGGCTATCAGAAAGGCGGCTGAGGCGCGGGAGATTAACTTGCGCTTGATTGACACAAATACCTTGGGTGTCTCTTTAGATGAGACTACCACCGCTCAAGATGTTGCCGACCTTTGGGAGCTTTTGGTCGGAGGAACAGGCTTGGATATGCGGACACTGTCTGAACAGGTCAATGATAATACGCCGGGTGAACTGGTTCGAACGACCGACTTTTTGAGTCATCCGACGTTTAGTCGTTACCATTCAGAAACTGAAATGTTGAGATATCTCCGTAAACTTTCAGACAAAGATATTGCGCTGGATCGGGCTATGATTCCGTTGGGTTCATGCACGATGAAATTGAATGCGACCGCAGAAATGTTACCCATCACATGGCCTGAATTTTCTAACATGCATCCGTTTGCGCCGGATTCTCAGACCAAAGGCTATACCATGATGATGGCGCAGCTAGAAGAAATGCTATGTGCATCTACAGGCTATGACGCTATGTCATTGCAACCTAATGCCGGCTCTCAGGGTGAATATGCAGGGTTACTGGCCATTCGTGGTTACCATGAAAGCCGCGGCGATAGTCATCGGCAAGTTTGTCTTATTCCAAGTTCTGCCCATGGTACTAATCCAGCATCGGCGCAAATGTGCGGAATGAGTGTTGTTGTGGTCAAGTGCGATGATCAAGGCAACGTTGATGTAGACGATTTACTCGCCAAAGCTGAGCAGCACAGTAAAAATCTTGCGGCGATTATGGTGACTTACCCGTCAACGCATGGTGTTTTTGAAGAAAGAATTACTGAAATATGCGACATAGTTCATGAGCATGGTGGCCAAGTTTATATTGACGGCGCCAATCTCAATGCAATGGTTGGTGTTTGCCAGCCAGGCCAGTTTGGTGGTGATGTTTCTCACCTTAATTTGCATAAAACATTTTGTATTCCTCATGGCGGCGGTGGGCCAGGTGTTGGCCCCATCGGTGTTGGAAAGCATCTAGAGCCTTTCTTACCCATAGAATCAGAACAAGGTGAGCGTCGCGGCGCTCAAGTATCGGCAGCCCCCTTTGGTAGCGCGAGCATTCTGCCCATCACCTGGATGTATATCCGCATGATGGGTCGGCATGGACTTAAGCAGGCTACCGAAGTCGCTATCTTGAACGCCAACTATATTGCTCACCGCTTAGAAGCCCATTACCAGATTCTTTACACTGGTAGTCAAGGACGTATTGCTCATGAATGCATTTTGGATGTTCGAGTCATAAAGGATGAAGTAGGCATTAGCGTTGATGATATTGCAAAACGACTGATTGACTATGGTTTCCATGCACCAACCATGTCATTTCCAGTGGCGGGAACACTCATGATCGAACCCACTGAAAGTGAATCAAAAGCCGAAATAGATCGGTTCTGTGACGCAATGATTGCGATTAAGGCAGAGGTCGATCAAGTTAAGAATGGACATTGGACATTGGCGGATAACCCGCTAGTTTCCGCTCCGCACACTGCCGCTATGGTTAGTGCTGATGAGTGGGTCCACGCTTACACTAGGCATCAAGCAGCCTACCCATTGGCTTCTCTAAGAGATAATAAATATTGGCCACCCGTTGCGCGTCTGGACCATGTTTATGGCGATCGCAATCTTATGTGTTCTTGCCCCGCGATTGCAGACTATGAATAATCAGGTTTAGGTGTTTGATTACCATGCCTAGTTGATAAATCGACGGCACTGTAGGCGATAATGGGCTGACTAAAGCCTTTTATCGCTAGCTGGCCCTTTGGTATGCAGTTCACGATGTCTTTGACAAGGCTGTAAGTGCTAAACGATATTAATATTTCGTTGTTGTCAGCAGCGGACTCAAGGCGGCTAGCAAGATTAACGGATCGTCCCAGTAAAGTGTAAGTTAGGTGGTGTTCAGTACCAAAGTGACCGACCTTACATAAGCCGCTATTGATTCCCATACGGATAGAGGGTGGGTTTTCTATACCTACCGCCTGCCAGCGGTTCTTAAGTTTGGTCATTGATTTTCTCATGGCAAGCGCCATCGATACACAACTTAGGGCATCGTTCTTAATACCGCGGCTCTCAGGATCACCAAAAAATACCATAATAGAGTCACCAATAATTTTGTCTATGGTGCCACCAAAGCGCATTGCTATCTCGTTCATCTCAGTTAGGTAAATATTCAAAAATAGAGCTAAGTCATCAGCCTCTAGTCGCTCAGCCAGTTGCGTGAAACCGCTTAAGTCCGAGAAAAAAATAGTGACGTTTTTATCCTGCGACTCGAGTGTAGTGCGCTTGCCAGATAGCATGGCTCGCCTAATAGTCGGTGAAAGATACTTTGAGAGATTAAATGTCTGGCGAGTAAGCTCCGACTTTTTTTTGTTGGCGGCATCTAATTGGTTCGATAGCTGAATGTTTTTAACATGATTTTGCTGAATACTGGCGACAAAGTAGAGCGCGACCATTAAAAACATAATTAAGATATTGATGTCAGACAGAGTAGTTGTGAGCGGCAGCAACAGATGCCCAAGTCCACTAACCGCTAGAAAGATCAAAATGTAGAAATAGCGATAGGCTGACGAGTAACCTAGCAACGCAACTAAATACGCACTACAGATCATGCTGGAGGGGAGAGGGGCAAAGTCAACAAAAGCAACAGTACTGGCCAAGATCATAGTGTCTACACACCTATAGATAATGTTGTTCTGGGCTGCTTGCTTGTCTTTTTTTTCAAGGTAATAGCTGACACCAAGGTAAATCAACAACACGGATAAAGAGATAATAATAAAAGGATGGAATCCGGCTTGCGGTAATGCACTCGCCACTAAAAAAGAGGCGATCGAAAAAGTCAGTAGTCTAAATAAAGACTCAGTTTTTGAAGGTAGACTTTTAGTGTTTTCTATGGCCATTTGCATAGTCTAGCACTCGAAATATTATGCTGCCTAATAGATTGAATTGAGGTGATTGCTTAATTGCTTTCAGAGGTCTATTTGTGTACAGTTGCCGGCGCTCAAATCAGCTCTACAAGCGAGTTTTAGAGGTGGTTTAGCCTGAAATGTTTGGCTTGGCAGTATTACTGTTTGGCGACAACGTAGGGATGAGTTGCAATAGTTTACGGTGAGGTGTCCGAGTGGCTGAAGGAGCACGCCTGGAAAGTGTGTAAGCGTTCATAGCGTTTCGAGGGTTCGAATCCCTCTCTCACCGCCATATATGTTAATTAAGCCTCTGTTTTTGCAGGGGTTTTTTTATATCTAGAATATTTACCCATTAACCTACCCACTAATAGGGTATCTATAGGCCGATAATTCGTAATCCCTAGCAATAAAACCCCAATTCTCAGATACGCCGACCCTACCCCGGGGGTACCCCCCCTTTTATCAGAAGGGACTCCGCTATTCCCTAGTATTACTAATACGCTTGAATGGATTAGGTGATGTAATTGTCTAATTGCTGAGAGGGCATAAACCTGATTTTTCCCAATCTACATTAAAAAGCAGGCTATTGGCAATTGCCAAGTTATTACCCGCTCATTGGCTGTACAATTATTGAGCACAAACTAATGGTGCGCTAAGTTTTTTTGGCCTAGTCTATAATTAACTCAGGAAACCACTTTTGGAGTTAAGTCGTGTCCGAGGGGCGAAATATTTCAAGTAATACCCGTTTGTGAAGATATCGTTATATATCAATTGATTGCGGAGATATTTTCACGATTTTGGTGTTTTCCTCAAATATTGAGCAATTATTTTCGTTTTCTTATGGCGGTTTTTTTACCCACTGGTACTTCTAACTAGTAGTGTTGTATATTGACGATAGAAATAGTGTAGCATGCCGCTTTTCGACACACAGGGCGGCGGTGATACAGCAGCACCTCATCTGGTCAGGGAGACTAAAGTTGGTGGTTACGCGTTGGGTCTATGAAACTGAGTACTTCTCAATGAGATCGGGAGCTGTGAAGGTTCTCACCTCGGGCAGTACATAAAATGAGCAGCGCTGACAAACATCCAAATAGATTGGGTACGAGTACTTCAAGGATGTTTGCCGTCTTTACCGAAAACGAGTCGGTGCTGAAAAAGTACCTGAGGCGTTTTGCATCAAGTTCCCATGATATCGAAGACATATGCCAGGAAACCGTTCTACGCGCTCTAGAGGCTGAGAAAGCTCGAGAAATCAAAGAGCCCCGCGCGTTTCTGTTCGGGATTGCCAGGAACGTGGTGCGCAAAGAGCTTGACAAGAAGTCACGCGGCCTATTGGACTTTATAGCGGATTTTACGCCGGATGAGTACTCCTCTAATGAGCCGACGATCGAAGCGCAGCTCGACTCGCATGCCCGCATGCTGAGGTTTGGCGAAGCCTTGATGGTTCTGCCCAGTCAGTGTCAGCGAGTATTCGTACTCAAAAAGGTCCAGGGCTATTCCCATAAGGAAATCGCCCAAAAGTTGCGTATTTCGGTAAGTACGGTTGAAAAACACGTGGCAACGGGGCTTAAACGCACAAAAGAGTACATGCAACTGCACCAAAATGAGCAGGGCCCGGGTGATGCTGGGAAAACTGAAAATAGAAGAATTGTGTCTAAATTTTAAGATAACTGTAATGGCTTGAGTAATGAAAGAAGACAGACTAGTCAACCACACTTCCGATGTTACGGCCGAGGCTTGTGCCTGGATTGCTCAGTTGGAAACGGGTGATATGACGCGGGCCGATATTGATGCATTCCGGGAATGGATGCATCGAAGTCCGTGCCACGCAGCGGAAATTCGTCAGCTGGGGGAGTTGTCAGCAGAGCTCAATGTGCTGACTGAATATTCAAATTCGCTGCAGGAAGCCATAGACCACTATAACTCCATCACGTCCAGGCGCACGCGGAATGCATATTTCACACCGTTACGGATGGGTGGCTGGATTGCTGCCATGAGCTTTGTACTTGCTACCGTGTTGTTTGTCAGCGGAGAGTCCAGCCCGCCCAAACAGCCGCTACAACTGCACACAGCTGTCGGCGATTACCTCCAGCAGGAATTGCCAGACGGAACAACAGTTAAATTGAATACCAATAGCCGAATCGAAATCCAGTATGTGGCAGCCGAGCGTCGCGTACACTTACTACAAGGAGAGGCTTCATTCGAAGTTGCACACAATCCCGATCGACCGTTTGTGGTTGAAGCAGCGGGAAAAATGGTGCAAGCCGTGGGCACCGCATTTGTTGTGAGACTCGCCAAGCGTGATTTCGAAGTGACAGTTACCGAAGGGCGAGTTCAGTTTGAACAAATATTGACTCGTAGCGAAATTATCGGCCCCGTTACTATCGCGAAAGACGGCTCACATAATGGGGAAAAGGTAGTAGAGGCTCGTACATCCATTATGCTCGAAGCCGGGCAGAGATTATTCATACCGGCACAATCTGTAGCTGAGGGGGTGCAGGTTATTTCCGAAGACGAATTACGGAGGAAGTTATCCTGGCAAGAAGGACTACTTGATTTCACCGATACGCCCCTGGGTGAGGTGGTCAGTGAGGTGAATCGCTACAATATTATTCAAGTGGTGATAACAGATCCGGCACTAAGTGAACTCAAATTCGGCGGGATCTTCCGGACGAAAGACACCGAATTGCTTATGGAGGCTTTGGAGTCAGCGTTTGAGATTAAATCCGAGTATGTCGATGACACGACTATTCACCTGAAATCGACCAAGCGCAACAGTGACGTCTCAAAAGAATCCGTGTCGATCTAGAAAAAATGAAATCCTTATGGAGGTTTTTTGTGGCGAGAGGTACTTCTACTCTGAGACCGCGAGCCAGAACTCTTCAACTTGACTTTGGCTCGTCTCCGATGGGTAACAGATATAACGCGTGGGCTTTTCGCCGTATTGTTTTGGCTGCCTTGCTCACTGTAGTTCCAGTAGATCATGTTGTCGCCCAGGAAGTCTTTGAATTAAACATTCTGTCTACCAGGGCAGAACACGGCATCAAAGAACTTTCACGGCAAACTGGACAATCCGTTATCTATCAGGCGGCTGAGGTTAAAGGCGTTACAACAAACGAGTTGGTTGGACGCTTTTCTCTAGAGCAGGCTTTGGAGCATATCCTCAGGGGAACAGATCTTTCTGGCGGTCTCACTCACGGCGGAGTCATTACGATTTCGTTCGAAAATTCAACGCATGAGATGAGGGAGAAAGAGACCATGAACTCCAAAATAAATGTATTTGCAACACTGATCAGTTTTCTAATGGGTAGTGGTGCTGCGCACGATGCTTCAGCACAGCAGACCACTGATGAGGTGGCAAGTGCTAGCGGCTCTCCCAGGATTGAAGAAGTTATTGTTACTGCACGAAAGCGTTCAGAAGACCTGCAAAATACTCCTATCGCAATTACCGCAATGACTTCTAGTATGCTGGCTGATAGGGGAGTGCTAAACGCAGAAGACCTGCAATTTCACGTCCCCAACTTTACCTTTGGAAAAAATATCACGGGAGGAACCAACATAGCAGTGCGAGGTATTGGAAATGAAAATATAGCTATCGCCGGAGATGCTGGCGTTGCCGTGCATCTTGATGGTCACTACATCCAAAACCCGAGTTTCATGACTCAGGATTTCTATGACGTCGAGCGTGTTGAGGTACTCAGGGGGCCGCAAGGCACGTTGTATGGGAAAAACGCTATAGGTGGCAGTGTCAATATTATCACTAAGCAACCAACAGAGGAATTTGAAGCTGGATTGGAAGTTCAAGGTGGAAATTTTTCAAGCCGCGGTGTGCGAGGCTATGCCAGCGGTTCGCTTGGGGATAATCTGCAGGGCCGTATCGTCGGAGTTAACAGCAAAAGGGATGGTTACACCAAAAATGTGACCTACGGTTCCGATCAAGACGTTTCTGATTATACTGCGGTGCGCGGTTCCATATTATTTACTCCAACTGAAAAGTTGGAGGTATACCTCACCGGCCATGATTACAAATCCGATGACACCGTTGCGCTTGTAATCGATCGCTACCCGACAGAGGAGGTGTTGGCCGGTTTTGTAGCCAACCCGTGGCTTTCTGCTGATCCCTATGAACGAGACCCGTCTAAGGTACGAAACGATATTAGAGCAGAAGGATCCTCCGACTCAAGGGGGTACTCCGTGGATATAACTTGGGAATTGGAAGACATGATTTTTCGCTCCCTGTCCTCCGATGTCAAGTCAAGTAATTACAGGAAAAACGATATAGACGGCTCCGATCAGATTTTTTCCTTTACCAGTAACGACTATAACATTGATCACTTCAGTCAGGAATTTCAGCTAATGTCTACAAATGACGGTGGTATTCAATGGATTACGGGGTTGTACTACTACGCGGAAGATTCAACCGGAATTATTAATGTTGATTTCTTTGATGTTTTTGGCGCCCCACTACCAGACACCACTTTATTCAATATTCCAGACACTTTGGAAGCCACGTCCATTGGCGCCTTTGCGCAGATTGGTGTTCCTGTCGGTGAAAGATTGGAGCTGACGTTTGGTCTGCGCTACTCAGGGGATACTAAAGAGTATTCTAATGGATTTTTTGCCCCTGATTTTGGCCTGTTCGGCCCCGCTGTCCATGATAAAGAGACCTGGAGCAAGAACACATGGAAGTTGGGTGCAAACTATGCACTTTCTGATGATTCAATGCTCTATGCCACTGTCTCTACAGGTTACAAAGCGGGGGGATACTCCTTTAGTAATATTCCGTTTGACCCGGAACTCGTTACTGCCTATGAAGTGGGCATGAAGAGTCAGTTTAGTGACAACAAAGTACGACTCAATATCGCGGCCTTCTACAACGACTATACTGACAAGCAAGAAGAAAATCGAGATCCAGTGACTGCGGTGGCCATCTGGGAAAATGCTGGTGAGGCAGAGCTCTATGGTTTGGAATTAGAGATGCTCGCATCGCCTTTTGAAGGTTTACAACTCGACACTACGTTTTCCTACTTACATGCTGAATACACCGACTTTATGACGTCTGATCAACTCAATGCAGACATCGGGCTACAGGATCTCTCGGGAAATACTTTACCTCGGTCTCCCAAATACAAAATTGCTTTGGGAATGCAGTACAGATGGGATTTGGCGGAAAACGGAAGGATTGCTGCGAGGATTAATTATGCCTGGCAGGATGAGCAGTATTTTCGGTCGTTTAATACCACTAGAGATTTGCAGAACTCCTATTCCAAATCAAGCGGTTCATTGTCTTGGCTGAGTTCCTCGGAGGTCTGGTCGGTGAAGTTATTCGTGGATAATATCCAGGACAAGGAAGTAGTTGGAAACATGACGCAAAATAGTCCGATTCTCGGTGGCACTATGAACTATACGTATGAGCCGCCGCGTACCTATGGCATAACAATTTCTTACCAGATATAGCTTATATAGATTCTGCTGGATTTGGGTAACGTGTAGCTGCTTCTAAAATTAATCGGTGTGGGAGATGGGACATGGTAATGGTACGTATCAATAAAGTTGATCTGAATTATGAGGTCTACGGTACTGGCCCGATTCCGATGGTATTCATACATGGATATGCCTGCAGAGGGGAAATTTATAGGGAGCTTTTTGATGAGCTTACCGACACGTTTACCATTTACGCGCTTGACTTGCGCAGCCATGGAGGGTCAGCCCACGTAACAGATAATTGCACTATTGCCCAATGGGTGGACGACATTATTACCTTCATGGAGGTAACGAATCTTCAGCGTCCGGTGTATGCGGGACACTCGCTGGGCGGAGCGCTTGGTCTTGCCGTTTCCCTAATACGGGACAATGTCTTTCGAGCGATTTGTTGTATCAACACGTTTCCGGCCTCTGGCAGTAACGGTGTGCCCGACGAGGTGATTCGTGCTGCACTTGCGTCGCATGGAAATAAGCCCGTGATGCTCCAGAATTACGAAGACATGTTTGTCCGCCAACCCACGAACCTCGTAGAAGACTGTGTTGATGCCGCTTTGCTCGTGGCAAGCGGTCCCTACGAGCTCTATTTGACGGTGGAGACGTTGAACTTTGATATAACCGCGGAGCTTGACCAGATTCAACCACCCGTATTAGTGCTTGGCGGAGTAAAAGACCGCGTTTGCCACCCTCCCGCCATTCACGAAACGGCACTTGGCCTATCACATTGTAAAGAAGTGACCTTCAGCGATGAAGGCCACATGATGCCACTGGAAAGTCCGCGCCGCACCGCCATGGAAGTCAAAGGCTTCGTCAATGGATTGTAGGTCAGCGGCGCGGTTTGGTTGTACCACAGATTCAACCTAGGCCATCAGGATCAGGATCTCGAAGATCTCCTCGCGCAGCGCTGCATCACTCAGTCATGGTTCGACATGGCTATGGTATATCAAATACGCTCGGAGACTTTAGAACGGTACGCGTTAAAAAAGACGCGACCGACCCTTTTAACCTTCAAGAAATACAATTAATTGTTGACGCTGCGATAGGAATTAACCGGCTAATGGTAATCTTTTCCTTCAGCACAAACAGCAATATGGATGTTACTGCGCTGCAGGACGCCGCCACTGATATCAGAGCTATTAGAGTAGTTTGTGGCGCTTCTGAGTTTTCTGATCGTTGTATCTTTATTTCCGAACGCGATTAAATAAGCATAGGGGAATTCATCGCCGTCAAATGGCTGTAATGCAAGATCTGATACTGCCTCTTCAATCTCTACTGCATTCAAGTCTTATGCTCCTAGTTAAACCACCTTAATTGCTATGTAGGCCTGAATCTGAAAACCTTTATTCATTTTGCTATATCTGGATACCATTTACTAACAATACGCTCTATTTCTTTAAGTTCTGCCACCTTTGCTGGCCGGGCGGCACGGATAGATCTTGCATCAATAGGGTAACTGGTTTCGGCATAGATTGAGATACTCAGTCAATTACTGGCTTTCTACCTCTTCTTTTAGGGCCTACCATCACACGAGCACGGTGGGCAATATCTTCTAACTGATCAAACTCTGCGACCTTATGGCTGTACTTACTAATCGCCTCTAGTGTACGTCTGCCATGCTTGTAGTTAGGATGATCTTCGCCTTTTAGTATTTGAGGCCTTGCTCCGTGGTATCGACATGCTTTACAGCCAAACGCAGCAGGGTTTTTGCAACGCTGCCCTGTCCGGCGATTCTTTGCTGTGCACTGTGCTTTTAGGTTAGGTAGCGGCAAGGCGTGCACTCCTTTATTAATTAATCGCTCACCCATGGAAGACTTGCCACTACGATGGAAACTGGTATCAATATAAGACTCACAATAGTCAAAACCATGCTTTTATTGAGTTTTGAGTTTCCGGTCCAAAAGTCACAATACTCAACCCCCCCTATAGGGGGGGTGTATGGACAGTAAAATAATTGAGTAATCATCTCTCAGGTAACCAATACCAAGCATCACCCTCATCATCTAAGCCCGATTTCAGATAACCATTACTGCACAGTTGTTCGATTAGTCTCTTGGCGGTATTTTTCCGTTTACTCTGGTCGACAGTACCAAGTGTTCCAACTACCGCAATCACAGCTAAATCTAATGAAGTACAGTTGGTATAAAAAGGCGCTCCGGCCATACCCGTAAAGGAACTATCACTGACTATGCTCTTTATTGCCTTGAATGCAGGTTTTTGCCTACTGCTAGTTGGCTCTGACATTTGTGGCACGAAAGAGCTTACAGGTTCGATTGTGCAAGACGTTTCGTCATCACCATCCTCATCTTTACCTACAACATGTGATTGAAGCCTAAACCCACAATTAACTTGATCAACGTCATCCTTTGATTTGGCAAGACTCCAAGATTTAGTATTCGACTTATCATTCTTTGTCACGGCTATAGCAGAATCGAGCGCAGCATAGAGTGAACTGTGCCCTCTCAGACCTTTTGCTTGATCTTTGCCCGTATGATGTATTAGGACAACTAACCCCTCTATAGCTTGCTCTAGACACTTTGCGGCAGCTAATGTCAGCCCCATATCACTGCTTGAATTTTCATCTCGCCCGGGTGTAGCACGATTGAGGGTATCAATAATAAGTACCGATGCCTTGGGCGTCTGATCGATAATTGCTTGGATGTCGGCAGCGTTAGTGAGATCAAAGTCCGCAAGCACGGCACTAAAATTCGTCGGCAGTCTCTTGCTCCGACCAACCTCCCATGCTTTAACTCTATTCTGTATGCCGGCCGATCCTTCGAGCCCTATATAGATAACTGAAGTCGGCTTACATTTTTTTTCAAACCAATCACTACCAGAACAAATAGCGGCCGCTAGATCAATCGCAAGAAAACTCTTACCGCTGCTGCTAGGGCCATATATTGCAGAAACTCCACGAGTAGGTAGCACGCCCTTAATTCTCCATTCCATCTTAGGCAACGCAAGTATGTCGTCTCTATTTAAGAATATATATTTTTGTGCCGTCACTGGTGGAACAATACCAACCTCATCAGTATTGGTTAAGTCGTTAAAAGGAGATACCGCAGTCCATCCATTGTTTCTTGCTTCAGCGATCAGAGTCCCAATAGTAATACCCCTCTTAGGATCAAACTCGTCCATAAGATTCGTTAAAGCTGTCTCTGCCTGTTGCGCTGTCTCTTTAGCCCAGTGCCTAAGAGATGTCTTACTCCAGTCCAAAAGAAGAGAGGGCGCTATATCCCAGCCAAGAGAACTGACCGACCATATAATGTTTCTCCACTTACCATATTCACAATCGGCTGAGCAGTATCCTAGGAACTCTTTGATCTCTGCTATATTGAATTCAGTCTCGTCCCGAGTATTGACGCTAGAGTCCAATGCCACCGATGGTTCTGGCCCTAATGATTTTTGATCAAACTTGATCCTATCGAGGCATGCCTCAATATTTACTGTGTCTCCATCAACCGACAAAAATACGTAGTCCTCAATACGTTCTATAGGGCATCTAGGCAAATAGAAGTATCGAGAGAGGTCAGTGCATGCTGTATCGATAAAGTCCGTTATACCTAAATTCTGGGCAACGTGGAGTAACAACGATTTATGGTCGGCTGGCTCAATCGGTTCTGATATATCCAGTACCAATCTGAATCGCGGATTATCTGGTGTGTGATTATAAGTCGAGTGTAGAATCGCCTTATAACCACTATCCCTAATCGCCTTTTCCAACTCGGCCTGAGTAACAATGCTACTTTTATTATCGATATCGAAGACTAATAATGAGGTTGAAATTACCCGATCATTAGCCCTAGGACCATCGGGGATGTTTGCTGCCACCCAGCCGCGACCTTCTTTAGCTCCTCCTATGACACGCTTAAGTCTTTCGCAGAGAGAAGGCCAGCTTATAGGTCGAGCTTGCATGGGATGGCTATGAGAGCTACTAGTGGCAATATTTAAGATAGCTGCTTGCATAGTTCCACCTCAGCCATAATCCAACGTCCTAGCGCTAAAGCTTCCAATGAAAGGTCATAGATAGCTCCTTCGCCAGAAGCAAGATGTCTAGCAGTCTGCTTCCAGTTACTTTTAAGCGCTTGCGAAGCCTGCTCTGCTATATCTAACAGCTCTACAACTCGGGCATTTACATTCTTAGTTATTTCATCAATATCTTGTTGCGTTAAATCCTCATACTTTAATGCAGGCAATGCCGAAACGACCTTAAATCCCATATTATAGGCAATGTTGCGCGGCATTTTTTTGGCATAGAAAGCCTTATCGTACGAATCGCAGCCTCTAAGGCTATTGCAGGCGTTTTTGTTTCCGACAGAGCATTTACCAATGTTAATAAGGTTATCTGGAAGAGGCTCTAAC